>Ga0210086_1000337_pt1 | contig 28401 bp, 27 predicted proteins | sample China_Galinas_PW_3_FD_184867 | JGI IMG/M metagenome (GOLD analysis project Ga0210086, IMG submission 184867) | Wetland microbial communities from San Francisco Bay, California, USA, that impact long-term carbon sequestration - China_Galinas_PWB_D2... | ecosystem: Environmental > Aquatic > Marine...
GGCGATGCGGGGGGTGGCGCTGAGCCACCAGGGGCGGGGGGTGGTGATCGTGATCTCCGATTTCCTCGGGATCAACGACCCGTCGCGCGGGCTCAACGACGTGGCCGGGGGGCGGCACGGGTTCGACTCGTACGCGGTGCAGGTGCTCGCGCCGGGCGAGCTGGAGCCGGAGCGCGAGGCCGAGGTCGGGCTGGTCGGTGACCTGCGCCTGACCGACGCGGAGAGCGGGCGTGCGGCCGAGGTGACCGTGTCGGCGGCGCTGATCGGGCGCTACAAGGAGCGGCTGGAGGCGTTCCTCGAGCGGTTCGGGCGTGCGTGCGCGGCGAGGGATATCGCGCACTCGCTTGTGCGCTCGGACGCGGACCTCGACGCGCTGATGCTCGGGTACCTCCGCCGACGCGGGCTGCTCGGGTAGACGCCGATCGTCGCGTGCCGTGGTCTGACAAGTCTCCGAGGAAGGACACGTCTCCGGATCGTGGCCTTCGAAGACTCAGACCACGGCACCCGGTTCGGTTGATTGGAGCGGGAGCGGTTGGTCGGCGGGGCCGGGGGCGGGCAGGCGGGCGTTGGTTCGCTGTCGGAGTTCGGCGCGGAGTTCGAGGCGCATCGTGTCGATCGTGCGCGCGAGGCGGTCGAGGGCGGCGTCGGCGCCGTCGGCGAGAAACTCATCGTGGTCGATCGCGGGCGCAAAGCGGACCGCGAGGCGCTGCCCGAACAGCTTCGGGCGTTTGCGATGGCGCGGCCAGGCGTCGAACGGGCCCTCGACCGCGACGGGGACGACCGGGCATCGGGCCCGCTTGGCGAGCATCGTGACACCCTTGTCGAACGGCTGGATCGTGCCGTCGGGTGAGCGGCTCGATTCGGGGAAGATGAGCACGGTGCGTCCGGTCTGAAGTGCGGCGAGGACGGCTTTGATCGACGCCTTCATCGCCGCGGTGTCGTGGGCGTTGGTCTTCTCCGGCACCTCGATGCAGTCCAGGTTCCGGAGCAGCGTGCCGAAGAGCGGGGCGCGGAATAACCCGGCCCGCGCGACGAAGCAGCAGCGGCGCGTGTTGCAGGCGTTGCCGACCAGCGGCGGGTCGAGGAACGACTGGTGGTTGGAGGCGATCAGCGCCGCCCCGTCGAGGGGGATGTGCTCGACGCCGTGAACGATCGGGCGGTAGAACACCCGGAAGAACAGCCCGACCCACTGGTTGCAGAACTCCCAGAACGCGCCGTGGACGAGGCCCATGCCCCGGTGCTTGTGGCGCAGGCGGTTGAGCATCACCCGAGGACGCGCTCGCGGACGCGCTGTTCGAGGAAGTCCACGACCTGGTCGAGGGTCATGTCGGAGGTATCGACGGCCTCGGCGTCGTCGGGGCGGATCAACGGGCCGTCCGACCGCGTCGAGTCCAGGCGGTCCCGCAGCTTGATCGACTCGAGCAGCTTGGCCTCGTCGGCGACGCGCTGGTCGGCGCGGAGCTGGTCGGCGCGACGCTTGGCGCGGACTTCCGCCCGGGCGTCGAGGTAGAACTTCACCGCGGCGTCGGGAAAGGCGACCGAGCCCTGGTCGCGACCCTCGGTCACGAGCCTCGGGTGCCGGTGGGCGATCAGACGCTGCTTGTCCACCAGGTGCCGGCGGATGATGGCGACCGCGGCGACCTCGGAGACACGCGTGGTCACGTCGGCGTCGCGGATGCGATCGTCGATCGGCTCGCCCCACGCGAGCATCGCGGGCGGGTCGGCCGACCAGTCGAAGTGCAGGTCGGCGTCCACGGCGAGGTCGAGCAGTTCGTCTTCGCGCGCCACGGGGACGGCGCGGTCGAGCGAGATCGCCGCCACCGCGCGGTACATGGCGCCGGTGTCGAGGAAGTCGAGCCCGAGGCGTTGGGCGAGGAGTCGCGCGACGGTGGATTTGCCGGTGCCGGCGGGCCCGTCGATGGTGACGATGAGGTCTGTGTCGCGGGGGATCATCCGTGCCACCGGATCCGAAGCCGTCGCCCGAGTCATCACTTCTCCGCGGCCCGCGTGAGCGCGTCTTCGAGCGCGGCACGGGCGTTGAGCACGCCGATTGTACCGTCCTCTTCGCCGCGGTAATCGATCGCGAGGGTGCCGTCGTAACCGACAGCCATGACGGCGGTGACGAGGGGGTCGAGGTCGAATGTCGTGTGCGTGACGATCTCCCGCGGGCCCTGCTCCTCGTCCTCCTCGATGCCGAGCTCCTCGCCGAGCTGGTCGATCAACGCGTCGAGGGGGTCGTCGGAGGAGGGCGGCGCTTCGACCGTCTCGGTCTTGAACCCGAACACGCCGGCGTTGACCGCGGCCGCGTAGGGCGCCAGCTTGCGCAGGTAGGCGACGGGGTCGTCGGTCCCGGCCGCGTCGGCCAGGTCGGGCAGCGTTCCCACGCGGAACCCGCCGATCTTCTTGACCAGTTCGGTAACGCGTTCGGCATCGGCTGTCAGCCCCGGCTGCGGGGCGATGAGCACGTTGATGTCGCGTCGTTCGGCCTGCTGGACCACGCGCCGCATCCGCTCGGCCACCCGCTCGAACGCCTGCTCGGTGTCCGGCGCCTCGATCCGCACGCCCATCGAGTTGCACCCGAGCAGCGAGGCGGCTTCGACCACGCGTGAGAGCCGCCCGACCGACTGGTCGGCGTTGGGGGCCGCCAGCTTGTGGGCGTCGGTCTCGATGAGAACCAGGCAGGCGCACCCGGTCTTGTCCGCCCGCTCGCGGAGGCGGTCGAGGTCGCCGCGCCCGCACCCGGCGAGCAGGTCGGTCCAGAGGGTGAGCCCGTGGAGCCCGAGCGTCTCGCGGGCGTACTTGGGCAGGTCGTCCAGAGTGAGCGACGCCTTGCCCTTCGCGGGGCGGACCATCGAACGCAGGCTCGACGCGGCGAGTGTGAGCAGCACCGTGTCGAGCCTAGCCGCCCCGAACGCCCACCGCCAACCGGACGGACCCGGGACAGGCACCTTCCGTGGTCGGCGCGTTCTAGACTGCGGTGGAATCGCCCGCTTCCGGGGGCGAAGAAAGGACGTGCGATGCCCAGCCCCGACGACCGCGTCTACAGCGAGACCCATGAATGGCACAAGCCCGACGGCGACGAGGTGACCATCGGGCTGACCCGATTTGCGGTCGACTCGCTGACCGACGTGACCTACGTCGAGATGCGCGAGCCGGGGACCGAGGTCGCGGCGGGCGACAGCGTCGGCGAGGTCGAATCGGTGAAGACGACCAGCGACGTCTATTCGAGCGTCGGGGGCGTGGTCGCCGCGGTCAACGAGAAGCTCGCCGACGACCCGGGGCTCGTGAACAACGACCCGTACGGCGAGGGGTGGCTGATCAGGATCAAGGCGACCGACACGTCGGGTCTGAGCGGGCTGAAGGACGCGGTGGCGTACGACGCCGGTCTCGAGGGATGATCCGCTGCCGCAACGTGCACAAGACCTACCGCGGGGGCGGGCGCGAGGTCCGCGCGCTGCGTGGGGTGGACCTTGAGGTCGAGTCGCCCGGCTTCTTCGCCATCATGGGGCGCAGCGGCAGCGGCAAGACCACGCTGCTGCACCTGCTGGCCGCCCTCGACACGCCGGACGAGGGCACGATCGAGCTCGACGGAAGGGCGGTGCACGAGCTGAGCGACCGCGAGGCGACGCTGTTCCGTCGCACGCGCCTCGGGGTTGTCTTTCAGCAGTTCAACCTCGTCTCGACGCTGACCGCGCGCGAGAACGTCGAGCTGCCGGGGCTGCTCGCGGGCGAGGACGAGGACCGGCTGCGCGAGCGCAGCACGCAGCTGCTCAACGAGCTCGACGTGGGCGACCGCGCGGACCACCGCCCGGACTCGCTGTCGGGCGGCGAGCAGCAGCGAGTGGCGATCGCGCGGGCGATGCTGTTCAGCCCGCCGATCCTGCTGGCCGACGAGCCCACCGGTGCGCTCGACTCGAACAGCTCGGACCGGCTGTGGCGACTGCTGGCGTCGCTCGCCGAGGAGAAGGAGATCACGGTGCTGATGGTGACGCACGAGCCGGCGGCGGCGACGCACTGCCGGCGCGTCTTCATCATGAACGACGGGCGGATCCAGGACTCGTTCGAAGCGGAGGGGCTCGATGCGGGCGGCGTGGCGGCTCGCTACCAGCAGCTGGCGGGGTAGCCCGGGGCGGACCGCGCTGCTCGTCGGCGCGGTGACGCTCTCGGCGGCCCTGGTCAGCGCGGTCTCATCGGCGCTGGCGTCGGCCAACGCCGCGATCGAGGCGCGGGTCGCGACCGTGGTCGGGCAGGCCGACGTGCGCATCCACGCCGCCAGCAGCAACGGCACGTTCGACCGCTCGCTACTCGACGAAGTCCGGTCGTGGCCGGAGGTCGCACGGGCCGGCGCCATCCGCGAGCAGGGGCTCCGCGCAGGCTTCACCTCGGAGGTGCTGGTCGAGCACGACGGCGTGTGGACGCCGGGGGAAGAGTCGTACCTCGCGCACGTGATGGTCACCGGGCTCGGCAGCGGCGGGCTGGAGCTGCGCCCGATCTCGCTGATGACGGGTCGGATGCCCGAGAATGAGCACGAGATCGTCATCGACGTGCTGCTGGCGGTGCGCCTGAGCTGGTACTACGAGCACGTGTACGAGCCCGAGCACGCGGGGCGGGCCGAGCGGGTCTACGGCGTGGCGCGCCCCGAAAACCCGGGGCGGTACGAGCGGCACGTCGAGCTGCCCGCCAAGGTCACGAACGAGCGCGAGGCACGACGCCTCAACGAGCGCACCGGCCCGAAGCTCGGCGACGAGATCACCCTGCGCCGGTTGCTCAGGAGCGAGACGTACACCGTCGTGGGCATCGCGGCCCAGCCGCCACTCGGCGGACGCCCGCGCGCGTTCACAACGACCGAGGGGCTGGCCCGCATCGCCGGGCACCCGGGCGAGATCGGCGAGATCGGGCTCGTTCTGCGCGACGGGTTCGACCCCGCCGAGGTCGCGCGGGAACGACGCGAGCAGCTCGGGCGGGGCTTCCTCGTCCAGGAGTCCGAGCGCGTCACCACCGACGCCGAGGGCAACGTGCGCTCGAGCCAGCTCGGGTTCGTGCTCATCTCGACGCTCGCGTTCCTGTCGGCTTCGTTCATCATCCTCACCGGGCTGAGCACCGACGTCGCCCAGCGCCAGCGCGAGCTGGCCATCCTGCGCTGCGTCGGCGCGATGCGCGGGCAGATGGCCGCCGCCCAGCTCCTCGTCGGGTTCGGCATCGGTCTGGCGGGTGCGGTGATCGGCGTCCCGGCGGGGCTCGGCATCGCGTGGGTGATCTCGGTCGTGTTCCGCGACCGGCTGGCCGCCGGGCTCTCGTTCTCACCGGTGTTCATCGTCGTCGCGTTCGCGGGGACGATCATGGCGGGCGTGCTCGGGGCGGCGTGGCCGGCGTGGCGCGTCGCGCGCCTCACACCCCTCGAAGGGCTCAGCGTCCGTGCGTTGCCCGCCACCGCCCGCGGGCGACGCCTCGTCACGATCTGCGGGCTGCTCGGGCTGGCGATCCAGGCCGGGATCATCGGTGGGTCCGACAACGGGCAGTTCATCTTCTGGGGCTACGCCACATTCGGGCTGCCGGTGATGTTCGCGGGGTACTTCCTGCTCGGCGTGCCGACGGTGCTGGTGATCGCGCGGGTCGCGGGTCCGTGGCTGTCGCGCCGGCTCGGGCTCGGCCCGAGGCTGCTGCCGCGGGCGGTCGAGGCCACCCCGTACACGCACGGGTTCACGGCCGGGGCGATGATGAGCGGCTTGGCGCTGATGGTCGCGATCTGGACGACGGGCGGCTCGGTGCTGCGCGACTGGCTCGACCGTATCAGCTTCCCCGACGCGTTCGTGAGCGGGCCGGCGCTGACCGACCAGACCAGGGCGATGCTCGATGCGCTGCCGTTCGTCGTGCGCACGAGCGCCGTCGGGATCCAGCCGGTCGAGACCGATGCGTTCGGCGTGCACGGGCTCCAGACGTTCAAGACGAGCTTCATCGGGTTCGACCCCGCCCCGTTCTTCGAGATGACCAAGCTCGACTGGATCCAGGGCGACCGGGCGACCGCGCAGGCCGCGCTCGAGAAGGGCGGCGCCGTCATCGTCGCCAAGGAGTTCAACATCGCCAAGGGGCTCGGCGTTGGCGACACGTTCCGCTGCCGCTACGAGGGCGTCGAGCACGACTTCAGGATCGTCGGCGTGGTCGATGCGCCGGGTCTGCACCTCGTCAGCAAGTTCTTCAACATCGGCGACGAGGTCGTGAACCAGTCGCTGCACGCGGTGTTCGGCTCGCGCGATGACCTCAAGCGCATCTTCGGCAACGACACCGCCCAGATGATCCAGATCGACCTGAGCGACGACGTGGACGACGAGACGGCGATCGCGACCATCCGCGAGACGCTGGCCGACCAGGGGCTGCTCGACGCCGGCAGCGGACGCAAGATCAAGGACGAGATCGTTCACTTCGTCCGCCAGTTCCTCGCGGTGTTCACGGCGATCGCGATCGTCTCGATGGGCGTGGCGAGTTGCGGCGTCGCGAACATCGTCATCGCGGGGATCCACGCGCGGCGCTTCGAGTTCGGCGTGCTGCGGGCCGTCGGGGCCCAGCGCGGCACGCTCGTCCGCCTCATCCTCGGCGAGGCGCTGATCATCGCGCTCGGGGCGTGCGTGCTCGGGACGCTGATGGGGCTCCAGGGCGCCTGGGCGGGCGTGCGGCTCCAGCGGTTGCTCAACGGGATCGAGCTGTCGGTCGAGCCCCCGTGGGGCGCGATCGGGTTCGGCTCAGCGGTGGTGATCCTGCTGACGATGGGCGCGGCCGCCCCGGCGGTGTGGCGGCTGTCGCGGCGTCACACGCGGGAGTTGCTGATGGGGGCGGGGGGGTGATCCCTTCGTGCCACTGACCCGTCTTCGGGTCAGTGCTCCCGCTTCTACCAGTCCCTAACCAATAAGACACTGACCGGAAGACCGGTCAGTGGCACGGGTCAACGTCATTCCTCCCCGTCGAAGTGTCCTACATTCGCGCGCGGACCTCGTCGTCGAGCGTGTCGAGCCAGCGGCGGGCGGTGGAGGCGTCGAAGCGGTTGGGGATGGGGGCGTCGAGTTCGTCCTCGTGCTCGATCAGGGTCGCGATCAGCGCGTGGACCGTCTTCGATGGTGCGCAGGTTCCGCCGGTCCAGTGGTCGTGGTCGGCCCAGTCGAGGCGGATGTCGAACCCGCGCCGGCGCCCGTCGCAGTCCACGGTCACCGTGTACCGCCACCCCCGCGCGTCCTCGCGCTCCAGCCCGACCTCGATCTCGGCCTGCAGTCCGTCCATCCGATCTCCGAAACCCCGGACCCCTGAGCCCGGTAGCATCAACCCTATCGGCGTCCCCGTACCGGAGCCTGAGTCGTGATCCTGCTTGAGAGCGTCGGGCTCGGCCTGACCAACCTGCGGCTGCACCTGCTCCGCAGCATCCTGACGGCCCTGGGCATCATCCTGGGGGTGGCCGCCGTGATCATCATGGTTTCGATCGGGCAGGGGTCGAAGGCCGAGGCTCTGGCGACGATCGAGCGGCTGGGGGCGAGGAACATCATCGCGCGTTCGGTCAAGCCGGCCGAGACCGGGCAGCAGCAGGGCGGGCAGCAGCGCAGCTGGGTGCTCAGCTTCGGGCTGACCCGCGACGACCTGCGGGTGATCAGCGAGAACTTCCCGGACGCCGCGGCGATCGTGCCGGTCAAGAGCGTCGGGGGCGAGGTGCTGCGTCTGGACAAGCGGTTGGTGAGCCAGGCGTACGGGGTGACGCCGGACCTGCCGCGGGTGACGCGCGTGCACGTCTCGCGGGGGCGGTACATCACCGAGGCGGACATGGACTCACGGGCGATGGTCGCGGTGATTGGGTACGAGGTCGCGCGCCAGCTGTTCCCGTTCGACGACCCGCTGGGCAACACGGTCCGCATCGATGACCAGACGTTCGAGGTCGTTGGCGTCCTGCGCCCGGTCGGGCTGGCCGGCGGGGCAGGCGCACAGCTCATCGGGCGCGACCTCAACTTCGACGTGCATATCCCCCTCACCACGGCGTCGATCGTCTTCGGCGATACAACGGTGCGCCGGTCGAGCGGGTCGTTCCAGGCCAGCGAGGTCCAGATCTCCGAGATCATCCTCATGGCGCCGGAGCGCGACCGCGTGCTGACCGACGCGGGGAGGCTCCGGCGCATCATCGACGTCCGGCACGACGAACCCGACGTGCAGCTCATCGTGCCGTACGAACTGCTCGAGGAGGCCAACAAGCAGGCGCTGACGTGGAACCTGGTGCTGGGCTCGGTGGCGGGGATCAGCCTGCTCGTGGGCGGCATCGGGATCATGAACATCATGCTCGCGACGGTGACCGAGCGGACGCGCGAGATCGGCATCCGGCGCGCCCTCGGCGCGACACGCCGCCACATCGTCGCCCAGTTCCTCGTCGAGACGGGCGTGCTCAGCGCGCTCGGCGGGCTGATCGGTGTCGGGCTCGGCATCGCCGCCAGCTTCGGGGTCGAGTGGATCGTCCCGATCCTGCCGAACACCCCCTTCGTCGGGCGCTTCTTCGACGCCAACGCCGCCCTGCCGACCGAGCTGACGCTGTGGTCGATCGTGCTCGCGTTCGGGGTGGCGGCGGCGACGGGGCTCGCCTTCGGGCTCTACCCGGCGGTCAAGGCCTCCAAACAGGATCCGATTGTCGCGTTGCGGCACGACTGAAAGCCACTCGGGCGGCCCCCGAACAAACGGTCGGCCCGGGGTTCGCCCCGGGCGGGCGTGCCGGGGCGGTTTCACCCGTCGGATCGCGACAGATTCCACCCGCCGGAGCGTCCTGATTTGTGTAGCCCCGCTCGGGGCGTCCGGGAGCGCAGATGGAACTCGGCCCGAACATGATCGAGGAGGCCCCCCGGCGGTGGGCGCGTGTCGCCAGCGTGGCCGGACTGGCCGTCGCGGCGGCCGCCGTCGTCGCCTTCCGCCTTGTCCTCGCCCTGAGCCCCGAGGCGCTCGAGGCCGTCGGACGCGGGCTCGCCCGCATCATGGACGGCGAGTCGGTCGGGTGGCTGACCGGGCTGTTCTGAGCAAACCCACCCGGCGGCGTACCGTTGCCCATGAAGAACCGAACCGCAGCCGTCCTCGGCGTGCTCCTGCCGTGCACGTTCGCCCTCGCCCAGGCCACGCTCGATTCGTCGGCCAGCGTCCCGGAGACCGAGCGCCCGCCGCCCGCGATCGAGCACATCGAGCCGAACCTCGACGCGTGGTGGCAGGACGCGGTTTTCTACGAGGTCTTCGTCCGCTCCTTCGCCGACTCGACCGAGGGACCGCTGGCGAACGACGGCATCGGTGACCTCCGCGGGCTCATCGAACGCCTCGACTACCTCAACGACGGCGACCCGGACACGCACGACGACCTCGGCGTCACCGCCCTGTGGCTCATGCCCATCTGCCAGTCGCCCTCGTACCACGGGTACGACATCACCGACTACGAGCGCGTGGACGACGAGTACGGGACCAACCAGGACTTCAAGGACCTGATGGGCGCCTGCCACGATCGCGGCATCCGCGTCATCATCGACATGGTGCTCAACCACTGCTCGAGCCAGCACCCGTGGTTCGTCTCCTCGACAGTGCCCGGCTCCGGCACGCACGACTGGTTTGTCTGGTCCGACGTGAAGCCGGACTGGAAGGGTCCGTGGGGGCAGAACGTGTGGCACCCCTCACCGGCCGGCGACGGGTCGTACTACTACGCCCTGTTCTGGAGCGGGATGCCCGACCTGAACTACCGCAGCGAGTCTCTGACCAAGGAGACGTTCAAGATGCTGCGTTTCTGGCTGACGGACATGGGCGCCGACGGGTTCCGGCTCGACGCGATCCGGCACCTGATCGAAGAGGGTCAGGTGCAGGAGAACACCCCGGCGACCCACGCGTGGCTGCGCCGGTTCTTCACGTTCATCAAGTCGGTGAAGCCCGACGCGATGACGGTGGGTGAGGTGTGGGCGAGCTCGGACGACGTGTGCCGGTACGTCGGCGACCAGATGGACCTCGCGTTCGAGTTCGACCTGTGCTACGCGATTGTCGATGCGCTGCGGCGCGGCGAGGCGTGGCCGATTACCGAGCGGATGAAGAAGATCATGAGCCTCTACCCGCTCGGGATGTACGCGACGTTCCTGCGCAACCACGACCAGCCGCGGACGCTGCACGAGCTGGGGGGCGACGTCGATGCCGCCAAGCTCGCCGCGACGATCCAGTTCTGCCTGCCGGGGGTGCCGTTTGTGTACTACGGCGAGGAGCTGGGGATGAGCGCGGACAAGCCGGACGAGCAGATCCGCACGCCGATGCCGTGGTCGAGCGGCGAGCACGCGGGGTTCAGCGCCGTCGAGCCGTGGGAGGCGCCGCTGCCGGACTACACGACGGTGAACGTCGCCGACGAGTCGGGCGACCCGCACTCGATGCTGAGCCACTACCGCGAGCTGATCGCGCTGCGCGAGGCGCACCCGGCGCTGCGGATCGGGACGTACACCAACATCGAGACATCGAAGCCGGGTCTGCTGGCGTTCGTGCGCGAGTACGAGGGCGAGAAGCTGCTGTGCCTGTTCAACCTGTGGATCGAACCGATCGACGACTTCCGCCTGGGGATCTACGAGGGGACGCCGGTCGAGGACCTGCTCGGCGGCGAGGTGACGGGGTCGGTCGAGATGCCGGTGGACGGGATCGGTCCGCGCGGCGCGGCGATCATCCGGCTGAAGGAGTAGGGTCGCGGTCGTACCATCCGCCGATGGATCGGTACGACGTCATCGTGATCGGCGGCGGGCACGCCGGTGCCGAGGCGGCCTGGGCGGCGGCCAACCTCCTGCCCGTGGACGGGCGAGACGCCCGTCCCACCGTGGCGCTGGTCACGATCGAGCGGTCGAAGATCGGCGTGATGAGTTGCAACCCCGCGATCGGGGGGTTGGCGAAGGGGCAACTCGTCCGCGAGGTGGACGCGATGGGCGGGCTGATGGGGCTCGCCGCCGACGCCGCCGGCATCCAGTTCAAGGTGCTGAACACGAGCAAGGGCGAGGCGGTGCACGGGCCGCGTGCGCAGTGCGACAAGCACGCGTACGCCGAGGCGGTGCAGCGGCTGCTCGCGTCGCGTCCGGAGATCGAGGTGGTCGAGGGGACGGTTGAGGAACTGCTGGTCGAGCGCGTGCCCGGTTCGACGCGCCGGCGGATCGCGGGGGTGCGGATTGCACGGCGCTCGGCACCCGGTACGCAGGGACGGGCGCCGAGCGCAAGCGAGGGGATTCTGGAGCTTCGCGCCGGTGCGGTGGTGCTGACGACGGGCACGTTCATGCGCGGGCTGATGCACACCGGCGAGACGCGGACGCCGGGCGGGCGTGTCGGCGAGTCCGCCGCGGTCGGCATCTCCCACGCGCTAGAGGAGCTTGGCTTCGAGCTGGGGCGCCTGAAGACCGGCACGCCACCGCGTCTGCGCAAGGGGACGATCGACTGGGAGTCGCTGCCTCTGCACGCGGGCGATTCCGAGCCGCGCCCGTTCAGCGAGCTGAGCAACGGCACGTTCCCGCCAATGCCGCAGGTGGATTGCCGTCAGACGCAGACGACGCCCGAGTCGCACGAGCTGATCCGGACGAACCTGCACCGGGCGCCGATGTACAGCGGGACGATCGACTCGGTCGGACCGCGCTACTGCCCGAGCATCGAGGACAAGGTCGTGCGCTTCGGCGAGCGCGAGTCGCACGGCGTCTTCCTCGAGCCCGAGAGCCTCCGCGACGACTGGGTCTACTGCAACGGTATCTCAACCTCGCTGCCGACCGACGTGCAGGACGCGATCGTGCACGCGATGCCGGGGTGTGCGCACGCCGAGGTCCTGCGCTACGGGTACGCGGTCGAGTACGACATGGTGCGTCCGCACCAGATCCTCGCGACGGGGATGACGCGGCTAGTCGAGGGGCTGTTCCTCGCCGGGCAGATCAACGGGACGAGCGGGTACGAGGAGGCGGCGGGGCAGGGGCTGGTCGCGGGTGTCAACGCGGCGCGGCTGGTCGAGCCGTACCGCATGTTCACCAGCCGGGCCGAGCACAGGTTGCTGCTGCGTGCAGACAACGCGCCGGACCGTCTGACGGCGTGCGCGATCGGGCTGGGGCTGCTCGACTCGACCGAGCGTGGGCGCGAGCGTCGGGCGCGGTTCGAGCGCCGCCAAAGCGAGATGGACTCGCTGCGCGCGCGCGTCGCCGGTGCAAAGGCCGAGGGCCAGCCGCTGGATCGCACGATCCGCCGTCCCGGGTTCGGCCCGACTGATCTGGCGCGGCACCTCGACCTGGGCGGGCTGTCCGCGTCGAGCGTGCGGAGCGTGATCGCCGACGTGCGCTACGCCCCGTACATCGAGCGGGCGCGGGCGGAGGTCCGGCGCCGGGCAGAACTCGAACACCGGCGGATCCCCGACGGGGTGGACTACGAGCGGCTCGGGTCGCTGCGCAACGAGGCCCGCGAGGCGCTCGGGCGCTTCCGCCCGGCGACGTTCGGGCAGGCGGGGCGGCTCGAGGGCGTCACCCCGGCCGACCTGATGCTGCTCAGCGTGTTGGTGGGGCGGTCTGGTGCGGGCGGCTCGCGCTGACCGATGTGAGACGCGATGCCCCTCGCCGCGGCCCAGACGCCGACGTTGCTGATCGATCTGGTGGTCGTGCTGGGTGCGGCCGCGGTGGTGACCCTGGGGCTGCGGAGGATGCGCCTCGCCACGATCCCCGGGTACCTGATCGCCGGGGCGCTGGTCGGACCGTTCGCCCTCGACCTCGTCCGCGACCAGCAGAACATCGCCGCGATCTCGCAGATCGCGATCATCCTGCTCATGTTCGGTATCGGGCTGCACATGGACCTTGACGTGCTGCGGGGCGGGATGTTCCGCTCGCTGTGGGTCGGCGTCGTCTCGACCCTCGGGACGGTCCTGCTCGCGACGCCGCTGGCGATGGTGATGGGCGTGTCGGCGCCGCCCGCGGTCGCGATCGCGGCCGCGCTGGCGATGAGTTCGACCGCGGCGGTACTCCGCCTGCTCCAGCAGAGGCGCGAGCTTGAGCAGACGCCGGGGCGGATCGCGCTCGGCGTGCTCATCGCCCAGGACCTGCTCGTCGTGGTCGTGCTGGGGCTGATCCCCGTGCTGTCGGTGTGGGCGGGGATGTCCGAGTCGGCGGACACCTCGCGGTCCGTCCTGCGGATGGCGCAGCGTGTAACGCTGACGGTCGGCGGGATCGGCATGCTGGTCCTTGTGGGTCGGTGGGTGCTGCCGAAGGTCATGGAGGTGGCGTCACGCGGCGCGAGCGCCGAACTGCTGCTCGTGTTCGGTGGGGCGGCGGCGCTCGGGTCGGCGGCCGCGACCTCGGCCCTCGGCATGAGCGCCGAACTCGGCGCCTTCCTCGCCGGGTTCCTCCTCGCTTCGACCGACTTCCGCTCGGAGATCCAGGGGCAGCTCGCGCCGCTGCGTGACCTGTTCATGGCCGTCTTCTTCGTCGCCGTCGGGCTCGGGGCCGACCTCGGGCAGCTCGCTCCGATCTGGTGGGTGGTCGTGCTGGCGGCCGTGCTGACGGCGGTGGTCAAGGCGGTCTCGATCGGGGTCTCGGCGTGGGCATTCGGCGCCCCGCCGCCCTCGGCCGTGCGTGTCGGCGTCACCCTCGCCCAGGCGGGTGAGTTCACGCTGGTGGTGGTGCACGAGGCGACGGGAGCCGGTCTGTTCGGCGCGAGAGAGCAGTCGGTGGTGGTGGGGGTGGTGGTGCTGACGCTGATGTTCACGCCGCTGATGGTCGGTCAGAGCCGGGTGCTGGCGCACCGGGCGACGAGGCTGCCGCCGCCGCCGTGGATCGGGCGGATGCACCGGCGTCACGAGGTGGAGGCGGGCGAGCCGGGCGGGGCGATCGTGGCCGGCTTCGGGCCGGTTGGGAGGGCGGTGGCCCAGCGGCTGGACCTGTCCGGCGTGCCGTTCGTGGTCGTGGACCTCAACGCCGAGACCGTCAAACGCCAGCGCGAGCTGGGGCACCGGGCGATCTACGGCGACATCACGAACCCCGAGGTGCTCGATGCGGCGGGGGTGCGCCACGCATCGGGCGTCGTCATCACCATCCCCGACGACGAGGCGATGCTGCGGGCCTGCCGGGCGGTGCGTCTGGCGGCGCCGGAGGCGTTCATCGCCGCGCGGGCCAACGTGCTCAGCAGCGCCATCCTCGCCCGCGGGATGGGGGTGGATCACGTCACGGTCGAGGAGATCGCGACGGCCGAGTCGATGGCGCACGAGATCATCGCCCGCCTCGCGCCGCCGGAGGAGGGTTGAGCGTCAGTCCCCGACCTCGCCCATCATGCGGAGCTCGTCACGCAGGATCGCGGCCAGCTCGTAGTTCTCGCGGTCGAGCGCCTCCTTGAGGCGTTGGCGCAGCTCGGCGGCCTGGCTCACCGGCAGCTTGGGCACCAGCGCCTCGCGCATCCCCTTGAGCATCTGCGCTTCGCCAGACTCCTCGAACAGCTCGGGGCGCCCGATGTGCTCGAAGTGGCGGCGGATCTGTTCGAGCCCCTGTTCGATCTCGAAACCGGCGAGCTTGTTCTCGTTGCTCTTCAGCGCGAGGCTGGCCAGCGCGCGCGTCCGCATCATCAGGATGTACGGGCGGAACTGCTCGAGCATCGTGCGGTCCTGTTCGGTCTCGGCGTGCGCGGCGCACAGGTCGAGCAGGCGCAGGTTGCGGGAGGTGTCGCGCAGCACGCCCTCGAAGTCCTCGAGCACGAGCAGCGCGATGTACCGGTGGTAGTACTGCACCGCCTCCTCGCGGAGCAGTCGGCAGTCGTCTTCGCTCAGGCGGAACTGGGCGTCCTCGTCCGCGTCGGGGCGCAGCTCCGACCCGTCCTGACGCGCCTCCTGGTACTCGAGGAACGACCCGTACCCGAGCGGCTGCTGCCCGTCGGGGCGCCCCTCAACGTGCATCTGGAGCAGCCCGAGATCCAGGCGGACCTGGATCAGCGGGACCCCCTCCTCCCCCTCGATGAGACGGACGTTGATCTGCCCGGGCTCGTACGGCCAGTCGGCGAGCAGTTTGGCGATATCGAGGTTCATGTGAAGCTGGGGGGACTGTGCGAACCGAGGCGAACTGTACGCCCTTATCGGCCCGGTGAGTGCCCCGCTCGCGTAGTTTGCGGAGCAGCACAAGCCCTTCATGCGTCTTGATTTGCGGGGTCCGGAGCGCCTATTTTCACACGCACGGAGGCCGCTCAAGCCCAGGGATGGCGGTGTCGATGAAACCGCTGCTGTGGCCTGTGCGAATTGCAATTTATCTCGGCTATTCGCTGGCATCCCGCGCAACCCGGGGCACAGTGAATGGTGGAGGGTCGTTTCGGTCGCCTCGCGCTCGCGTCGTCGCCCGGAACACAGAAGGTGAGTGGCATGAGTGGCACATCCCGTCCGGTTGCTCGAGGCGACGCGTCGTCCGCGCTCCAGCTCTATCTGCGCGAGATCAACAGAACCCCGCTGTTGACCGCCGAGGAGGAGCGCGAACTGGCGTGGCGGATCATCAACGACAACGATCCCGCCGCCCGCGAGCACATGATCAAGGCCAACCTCCGACTGGTGGTGGCCATCGCCAAGAACTACAACAACCGAGGGCTGCACCTCATCGACCTGATCGAGGAGGGCAACATCGGTCTGCTGCGCGCGGTCGAGGGCTTCGACCCGGCGCAGGGGGCGCGGTTCAGCACCTACGCCTCGTGGTGGATCAAGCAGGCGATCAAGCGTGCGCTCATCAACGCGACGCAGCCGATCCACATCCCTGCGTACATGGTCGAGCTGATCGCGAAGTGGAAATCCGCCTCGCGCGACCTCGAATCCAAGCTCGGGTACGCGCCCTCGGTCGAGCAGCTCGCCGAGTACATGGACCTGCCGGTCCGCAAGATCAAGATCATCAAGCGGGCGGTCAAGGCGTTCAAGACGCCGGCGCAGGAGCCCGCCGGCGGCGACGACGGCGTCTCGCTGAGCGAGATGATCGTGGACTCGCGGCACGGCAAGCCCGACGACGCGGTGCTCCAGAGCGAAGAGCTGTACACGCTGCGGCGTCTGCTCGACTCGATCGACGAGCGTGAGGCGAAGATCCTGCGTCTGCGTTTCGGGCTCGACGGGCAGGACCCGCTGACGCTCAAGCAGATCGCCGACGAGGTCGGCATCAGCCGCGAGCGCGTCCGCCAGATCGTGGACGAGGCGCTGACCAAGCTCAACAGCCAGATCTCCGACGCCAAGCCCTCGCGGTTCTTCCGCCCGATCCCGGGGCAGGACGCCGAGGGCGGGGCCCGCGGCTTGGACCACGACGGCGCGGTGCGGGTCTCGCGGGACCGGGCTCTGGGCTAGCCGCCGCGGGCGGGTGTACCATCCCGCTCCATGCCGAACACGAGACTTCTCCGGATGACTGTCGCGTGCGCGGCGGTGCTGTGCGTGAGCGCCGCGGCGTGTGCCGACGAGTACGTTGACCGCGTCAACGCCCTGTACGAGCAGATCCAGCCCAACCGGCGCAGCGACGAGGTGCTGCTGCCGCTGCTGGCGAAGATGGCACCGCCCCCCGCGGGCGTTGACCGCCCGATCGCGGCGGCGTTGCGTCCGCCGACCGGGGCGGTCTGGGGCGAGGCCCGCGCGTGGGCCGCCGACCCCGCCCAGCAGGCGCTCATCCGGGCCCTCGACCGGGTCACCAGCGTCGAGGACTACCGCACGGCGTTCGCGTTCGGGCAGGCGTACGGGGCCGAGGGCGTGCCCATCGACCAGGTGCGCCGCGGGCTGTACACCGAGCTGGGCGATCCGCCGCTGCTCGCCGGGGCGAAGTTCGGGGACATGCCCAAGCTCAGGGATCTGGCGTGCCTGGTGCAGGTGGAGGCGACGCGTCTCCAGAGCGAGGGCGACCCGGCCGGCGCGCTCGACGTGCTGGGTGACTGGGTGTTCTTCGCGCGCCAGATGATGGACCGGGCTTTCGCGAGCGAGGCGCGGTTCGGGTACGAGCAGCTGGGGCTTGGGCTGCACCGCATCCGCGACGTGGTGCGCGTTGACGACGCCGGGGCGAAGCAGATCACCCCGGATCAGCTCGCGTCGGTGATCGAGCGGCTGGACCCGCGGCGCGGGTTCCTCGGGCTCGACCGGCTGACGCTGCCGCAGGGCGACCGGATCGCGGCCGAGCAGCTCCTCAACCGCGTTCTGGCCAAGGGGGGTGGCGTGAACCGGGCGACGTTCGCGCCGACGATGGCGTCGCTCAACGCCGGCGACAGGCCCCTGCGCCTGTTCGGAGAGGCCTCGACGTGGGATTCCGCGGCCGCGACCCAGTCCGACTACGCGACCACGCGGGAGGCGTTGCGATCGCTGTACGGCGACTGGGAGGCGCGCTGGGTGGCCGATCCGTACAGCACGCTGCTCGGGCTCGAGCCCGAATCGGCGACAGTGCTGGCCGATCCGAGACTGACCGTGCTGTCCACGGTGCTGGCGCGGGGGCGCGGCTCGCCCGACGACCTGTTCGACCTTCGCGACGTCGTCCGGACCGAGATCGTCGGGACGCGCGACGCGCTGGCGATCGTGGCGTACACGCGAAACTTCCGGTCGTTCCCGCGCGTCATCGAGTCGGTCCGCCCGCAGTGGATCGACCGGATCGAGGCCGACCCCTACAACCCCGACCGCGCACACGGGAAGGTCCCGCCGCTGCAGTACTTCGTGCCCGAGCGGGACACGAACGGCCCGCACGAGATCCTCATCGTCAGCACCGGGTCCGAGGACTTCCCGACGTTCCGCAAGCCGCTCTACCGGGAGGACTTCGTGCTGTACTCGTTCGGGCCGGACCGCACGAAGGACTGGGCGAAGGAGGTCGAGAACTCGGTCAACGCGGCGCGCGGGCGCGACTACCTGCTCTGGCCGCCACTGCTCAGCCTGGCGCGCGAGTACCTGGTCGAGCAGGGCGCGCTGGAATAGCGGCGCGCAGCCCTGTGTTCAACCGGTTCCGGGGAGCGATATGAGCGAGACGAACAAGGTCGTGATCATCGGTTCGGGTCCGGCGGGCTGGACCGCGGCGATCTACGCCGCCCGCGCGCAGCTCGACCCCGTCGTCTACGTGGGTGTGCCCAAGCAGAACCCCGGGCCGGTGCTGCCCGGCGGGCAGCTCATGCTGACCACCGAGGTCGAGAACTACCCCGGGTTCCCCGAGGGGGTCGCCGGGCCTGAGATGATGGCCCAGTTCCAGAAGCAGGGCGAGCGGTTCGGGACCAAGGTCGTCGGGCGCGACATCGTGAGCGTCGATTTCTCGAAGTCACCCAAGGAACTCACCACCGACAAAGGCGACGTGGTGAAGGCCCACGCCGTCATCGTCGCGACCGGCGCCACCGCCAACTGGATGGGGCTCGAGAACGAGCTGCGCCTGGCGCAGATCGGTGGGGGGGTCAGCGCCTGCGCCGTCTGTGACGGGGCGCTGCCCGCGTTCCGCGACCAGCCGCTCGCGGTCGTCGGCGGCGGCGACAGCGCGATGGAAGAGGCGACCTACCTCACCAAGTTCGGCTCCAAGGTCTACATCATCCACCGGCGTGACCAGCTCCGCGCCTCCAAGATCATGCAGGAGCGGTTCCTCTCCAAGCCCAACGCCGAGGTGCTGTGGAACAAGGTGGTCACCGACGTGCTCGGCGACGAGAAGATCACCGGGATCGAACTCGAGGACACCGTCACCGGTGAGAAGTCGGCACTCGACGTCGCCGGGCTTTTCGTCGCGATCGGGCACACCCCGGCGACGGGGTTCATCCGCGAGTCCGGGCTCGAGTTCGACGACAAGGGGTACATCGTGCTGCGCTCGCGTTCGAGCGCCACGAACATCGCCGGCGTGTTCGCGGCCGGTGACGTCGCCGATGCCCGCTACCGCCAGGCGATCACCGCGGCGGGGATGGGCTGCCAGGCCGCTCTCGACGCCGAGCACTGGCTCGGTAAGCAGGGGCTCGTGTAGCGTCGGTCAGTTGGGGTCCGCTCCGAGCGACTCGAGCAGCGGCCCGAGGTGCCGCTGGTACCGCTTCCACTTCCCGGCCGAGGTCTTGAACACGCCCTCACCCTTCTGATCGAACCGGAGCGTCCGCCTGACCCGCGCGGACTCGCCGAGGCTCCCGGCGTCGGTCGGTTCGAGCCCCACGAAGGACTGGAGGCGCGACGCCTGCGCCGCGGGGTCGTCGACCAGGTCCTCGTACCGCGCGGTGGTCATCCGCAGCCCCGCGCCGGGCAGCACCCCCTCCCAATGGGCCATCAGCCTCTCGTACTCGCGGAAGAACGCGCCGGCCCACGCCAGATCGCACGACCACGGGTGCGCGTCGCGGAACAGGCGGAAGTAGCAGCTCAGACAGGTGTCGCGGGCGTCACGCGCGCAGTGGACGACGTGTGCATCGGGGAACAGCACCGCCACCCAGCCGAGGAGCATGAAGTTGAGCGGCTGCTTGTCGGTCACGCGCAACGCGGCGCTCGCGCCCAGGGACCCGAGGTAGGACGCCGCCAAGGTGTCGGCGGCGCGCACCGTCGGCGATCCAGCGGGCGGGACGGGACCGCCGCCTTGGGTCCCGACGAGTGTGCCCAGAGTCGTCAGCTCACCCGCGCCGTAGACCGACGGGTGCGAGGCGAGCATCTGCTCGACGAGCGTCGTTCCAGACCGCGGCATCCCGACGATAAATACCGGGCGGTCCGAGCGCACAGAGGCTCGCGGGGCCTCCGCGAGCGCGCGTTCAGACCACCGCTCGATGATCCTCCCGATCTGCACGGCGTGCCTGACCGGATCGAACCGCCCCTTCGCCAGTTCGTTGCCCCGCCTGTACCGTGCGAACGCGTCGTCGTACTGCCCCGCGGCCTCGTATGCGGCCGCGCCCTCGAACAGCACCCACGCCCGTGTCGCGTCGTCCAGGGTCGGGTCGTCGAACCAGGGTTCGACCGCCGCGATCGCGCCGCGTGCGTCACCGAGGGCGAGCAGCGCCTGCGCCCGCGTGACGTCGAGGCCCGAGTCCCGCAAACCAGTCCGGTCGATCAGCGCGACCGCGGCCCCGGGGTCGCCCCGGCGCAGCTCGATGAGCGATGCCAGCCCGACCACATCCACCTCGACGGTGTCGGCGTCGAGCATCGGCTCGATCAGTTTCCACGCCGCATCGAGATCGCCGTTCAGCAGCAGGCACTGCGCCAGCGGCAGCAGCGCCCCTCGGTCGTCGCCCTGCACGGCCCGCTCCAGGTGCGGGATCGCCTCTTCGAATCGTGAGAGCTTGAACAGGGCCTGCCCCATGAGCTTGTGGAGCTCGATCGGGCCACGCTCCTTGCCGCGCATCGCCTTCCTGACGGCCTCGAGCGTTGCCCGTGCGTCACCCCGCCCCCATGCGCGTCGTGCCGCCTCGATCCCGAAGACACCCTTCGCCATCGACGACGAGGATAGCCGGAGGGCACGGGAGACGTCGGCTTGCATGACGCAACGCCCGACAACGCTTGTCGCGCGGGTGTGGCTTGCACGCACGCAGCCCGCTCGTCAGACTGGGCGGCATGAACCCGATCGTGTGCGCACGCTGCGAGACCGACCTCGAATACGTCGGCACGAAGAAGTTCCACGAGGGGACCCGCATGTGGGGCTTTGCGCTCGGTGATCTCGGTGAGTTGTTCGTCAACCGCGAATCGTTTGATGTCTACGTGTGTCCGCGCTGCGGGCGCGTCGAGCTGTTCGTGGACGGAATCGGCGAAAAGTTCCGCCCTCACTGACCGTATGCGGCGTCCATGTCGCGGCGTCCGAGCCCGTCGAGCAGCGGGGCGACGTGCCGTTCGTACCGGCGCCAACGCCCGATCGACGAGGTGTACACCCCGGCGTGGAGCTGGTCGAGGCGCAGCGTCCGTGTCACCGCGTGCGAGTGATCGAGCGTAACGCGTGGCGGCGGCGTGACGCCGACGAACCCGCACATGCGCCGCGTCTGCCCGCCCGGGTCGGCGACCATGTCCTCGTAGCGCACCTCCAGCAGCCGCGACGCGGGGATTGTGGCTCGCCAGTGCTCCATCAGGCGCTCGTACGAGGCGTGGAACGACGCGATCCACCCGAGGTCGTACGTCCACGCCAGCACCTCGTGGAAGAGGCGGAAGTAGCAGCTCAGAGCGGTGTCTCGCGGGTCACGGATGCAGTGGATGAACCGCGCCTCGGGGAGCAACGCCGCGAGCAGCCCGAGGTGGAAGAAGTTGAGCGGGTTCTTGTCGGTCACGTGGTCGACGCCGTCGGCGAGGCTGCCGATCTGGTCGCGGAAGGTGCCGCCCGCGGCGCGTCCCTCTGGGCTCAGCACGCGGTCGACCAGATCCGGCGGTGCGTCGGGGCGGAACGATCCGGTCAGGCGTTCGAGCAGTTGGGAGACCAGCACCAGCTCGCCCCCGCCCCGGACTCCGGGGTGGGACGCCAGCAGCCGCTCGGCCAGCGTCGTGCCCGACCGCGGCATCCCGACGATGAACACCGGCGCCGCCGAGCCGGAGGCGGCCTCGGAGGCGCGTTCGATGCCGTCGGCGTCCCACACGCCGATGATCCGGTCGATCTGGCTCTCGATCGCGGCGTGGTCGTAGAAGGGCTTTCCCACCTCGTTGGCGCGCATGTAGGTCTCGAACGCCTCGCCGTAGTTCCCGAGGGCGTCGAGGGCGTCGGCGAGCTGGAAGAGCACGTGACGGAGCCCTACCGGCCGCATCGGCAGCTCTGAGAGCGGGACGAGGATCCTCGCCGCGTGCTCGGGGTCGCCCTGCGCCATCGCCACCTGCGACCGCGCGATCGCGACCCGTGCGTCGTCGATCCGCCCGGCGAGGTCGATCATGCGGGCCGCGTCGTCGCTCCGCCCGAGCCGGACCAGCGCCTCGGCGGCCAGCGCGAGCGTCGCCGGGTCGGTCGTCGGCAGCGTCGGCTCGACGATCGCCCACGCCCGGTCCACGTGCCCCTCGCGCATCAGGCACGACGCGAGCGTGTGGGTCGCCATGCGGTGGACCTGCTCGAGGTGAGGGCGGGCGTCTTCTGGCGACCCCATCCGCAGCAGCGCCGATCCCAGGATCCGGTGTGCCTCGGCCTGTTCGGGGGTATTCCCTCGGATCAGCCGGCGCGCGGTGTCGGCCGCGTCCAGCAGACGACCCTCACGCAGCGCGGCGTCGGCCCGGGCCAGGTGGTTTCCCTCGTACATCCGAACGCGATCCCTTATCCCCGTGCCGCGCGCACGAAAAAGGAGCCTCGCCCGAGGGCAAGACTCCGCGACACCTATTCGTTCGAGTACGGGACGCGCCGGTTGCGGAAGTTCGCAAAAAACACGGCGCCGATCGCTGCCGATCCGTGACGGGACGCCGAACGGCGCGCGTCCTGTTCACGGGATACGCCGAAGGTGCGCGCAAGCAGGACCGTGGCATCCCCCTCGCGCAATGAAATCGCCCCGCCTGAGCGGGGCGTCGTTCTATTCAGCGTGCTCGGCCGATCACTCCTTCTCGGCCAGGTAACCGTCGAGCGTCTTCTGCAACTCGTCCTTCAGCTCGTCCTCGGCGTTCGCCACCGCCTGGCGTTGGGTCTTGATCGCCTTGGCCAGCTCGCCGTTGTCGTGGTACCCACGGGCGAGCGTGTCGAGGATCGATGGGTCCTTCCAGTCGGTCAGCTCGCAGGCGCGCGTGGCGGCCTTGATCGAGAATGCCGGGTCGCGGTGCGCGACGGCCGAACTGGTCAACGTCAGCCACGCCATCGAGTTGAGGGTGTGGGCGTCGTCGTTGAACGGCCCGTCTACCAGGGCACCAGCAAGCTCGTACCCCTTCTCGGAGTCACCGGTTGCGATCTCCTTCATGACGTACTGGTACCACTGCGTGTTGCGGATCTGGTGGGATGCCTCCGTCGCCGCCGCTTTGCTGTCGAACGTGCCCTTGACAATCTGCGCGAGCGGCTCGTCCAGCTCCAGTGGGTACCCGATCCACGCGATCCGACCCGACCCGTCCACGACGAAGCACGTCGGGATGCCGTTCTGCCCGGCGGCCTTCATCCACGCGTCGGACATCTTCCCGGATTCCTCGATCGCGACGGTGTACCCCATGTCGTCGGAGTGCTCCTCGACGAAAGAGGTGATGCGAGCGAGGCACTTGTCCATCGGTTCGGTGTACTCGCCGGTCTCGCGGTTCTGCTCGCGGTCCCAGATGTTCACGCCGACGAAGCGCACCTTGTCGCCGTAGGTCTTCTGGAGTTCCGTCATGTGGGGGAACGCCTTGCGGCACGGAACGCACCACGTCGCCCAGAACTCGACGACGTAGACCTGACCGCTTTGGAACTCGGTGACGGGGTCGCCCTTGACCCACTTGGCGATGTGCATGCCCGGGGCGTGCGAGCCGAACCACACGGCGGGCTTCTCGAACGCCGGAAGCTCGTCGAGCAGGGCGGTGGTGTCGGCGGGTTTGGTGGTGATCTCGTGCTGGGCGAGCGCGGGCGTCGCCGCCAGCGCGGCGGCCAGCGCCGCCAGGGTTAGTCCGTTGCGCATCGTCGTCGTCTCCTTGTTGCCCACCTCGGGGCGGTGGTCAGCGCGGCCGGTTCAACCGGCACGCCCCCGCGATCCCAGGAGTCTACCCCACGACCTCCGCAGATAGCCGAGGGTTTTCCCTTGATTCAGTGCACATCGAGGATGTCGCACTCGCCGAACAAGCGGAAACCCTTGCGCCGCAGGATCTGCCCGGCCAGCGTCGGGTCGTCCACGGCCAACGCGATCGTCGGTGTCCCGTTCGGACGCAGCATCAGCGGGTAGGCGAACTGGATGTTCAGCTCGGCACCCAAAAGACAGAGGCACAGGCTCGAGAGCGTGTGCCCCGTCGAGAGCTCGACCACCAGGACGTTGTGCTCGCTGAACGGGAGCTTCTCGCCCTTGAGCAGCGAGCGCGCCCGCCCGGCACCGTTGGTCACCAGGCGGACGACGGCGTGGTCGCTCGCCTCGTGCACCGCCAGCGCGCAGATGCGGCAGTCGGACCCGTCGAACAGCTCGACCAGGTCGTGCAGCTTGCCGACCCGGTTGTCCAGGAACACGCTGAACTGGGTGACGGTCGGGGGCGCGTACCCCTGGCTGGTCTCGGTCGGCGTACCTGCCTGTGACATGCAGTCCCTTCCGCCGCGGCTCGGCGTCGGTGCCGAGCGGCCCGTCCTGGGCCCGCCTGCGCTCGGGTGACGCCCGCTCTATCGGTCCGTCACAGGATCGATCGGAGCCGCACCGGCACGATGCCGGTCACGCCATCTCCACCCGACCAGCCCTTCACCAAGCACGAGGCCTGCGCGGCGTCAGGATAACACCCGAACCGCCTCAGAACAAGAGGTTTATGGGTCGTTCGGGCCCCGGGTGGGGCCCGGCTCAGACCCCGAAGCTCGACCCGCACCCGCAGGTGCTCGTCGCGTTCGGGTTCTGGAAGACGAACCCCCGACCCATGAGCTCGTCCTTGAAGTCCACCGTCGTTCCGGTGAGGTACAGGAGGCTCTTGGGGTCGCAGATCACGGTGATCCCGTGCTGCTCGAACGCCTCGTCGTGGTCCTTCTGCGTCTCGGTCAGGTCGAGGATGTACTCGAACCCCGAGCACCCCCCGCCCTTGACACCGACGCGGAGGCGGACCTTCTCGGTGTCCAGCTCCTGCTCGGCGATGATCTTCTTGATCTCGCGGGCGGCGGTCTCGGTCAGGATGATGCCCGTGCTCTGGGCGGCGGTCTCGGCCATGGCTTCCTCGGTGTGCTACGCCCGGCACAGCGGGCTGGTTCATCCCTCGATCGGGGCGGGCTCAGTCCTGTCCGTTCTTGTGCTTGTAGTCGCCGATGGCGGCGCGGATCGCGTCCTCGGCCAGCACCGAGCAGTGGATCTTCACCGGCGGGAGGCTCAGCTCCTCGACGATCTGCGTGTTGCGGATCTCGAGCCCCTCGTCGAGGGTCTTACCCTTGAGCCACTCGGTCGCCAGCGAGCTGGAGGCGATGGCCGACCCGCACCCGAAGCACTTGAACTTCGCGTCCTCGATGACGCCGGTCTCGTCGTTGACCTTGATCTGGAGCTGCATGACGTCGCCGCACTCGGGCGCGCCGACGAGACCGACGCCGATCTCCTTGCTCTCCTTGATCTCTTTCTGGGTGCCGAACGTCCCGACGTTGCGCGGGTGCTCGTAATGGTCGATGACTTTGGTGCTGTATGCCATGGTGGTCTCGCTCTCAAATGCCGGAATCACTCGTCATCGGCGTACACGTAAAGGAACAGATTAATGTACTCATCTGGAAACTCTGAGTTGATTCGATCTTGAATCGAACGAAGTGCATTCTCTAGTTCGGAAGCGCGTGCCGCATCAACATCATAAGAAATGGGCACTTCGATACCTGCGGAGGTCCATTGAAACTCGTCGGGATCCCTGATAACACGAAAGCCGAACCGCTTGGCTTCCTCCGATTCTTGAATCGCTCGCTGCACAGCCTCGAACACGTCGGAGTCGATATCGCCTGGACTGGGGCTCATTCTGTAATGCCCTCCGCGAACTCAAGGACGCTACGTGCATCGCTGAGTCGATGCCCTGCATCTACAGCTTCGATCGCTATACCCGGTTGATAATCGGCCTGCTCTCTGCTGGTACGTAGCCGTCGTAGGGCCGCATTGAGCATCTGACGCTTGTGCTGACGCCCCAAGCGTCTAGTGAACGTCGGGTCATTCATGAGCGTGATGGGGAGCGTCTTGTGCGCCCAAGTGCCGCGTGTTTCACTCGGGTTGGCGTTCCCGAATCGTATCAGCACAGCATGAACTGCTGCGAAGGCGGCGTAGTACGAGCGGCTAACACTCGGAGCAAACAGCTTCGCTTCCCTCAAGCGTCCTGCTGCGTCATATTGGACCCTTGCCAATGCCATCCATTGCTCCGGTGTGGAGGACACGTCAGTGCGCCGCCCACTCGATCTTCGTGATGTCGATGCCCTCGTTGTGCATGTCGTAGAGGGGGCTGAGCGAGCGCAGCTTGTTGACCGCGTCCACGACCGCCTTGATCACGTAGTCGATCTCTTCTTCGGTGGTCCAGCGTCCGAGGCTCATGCGCAACGACGAGTGGGCGAGATCGTCGCCGACACCGAGGCTCTTGAGCACGTAACTGGGCTCGAGGCTGGCGCTGGTGCACGCCGAGCCCGAGCTCATCGCGATCTCCTTGGTCGCCATCATGAGGCTCTCGCCCTCGACGAAGCCGTAGGAGATATTGGTCAGGTGGGGCAGGCGTTTCTCGGCGTGCCCGTTGATCTGGACGGTGCCGAGCGCCCCGGTGATGCCCTGTTCGAGCTTGGTGCGCAGAGCGTGGAGGCGCCCGCGTTCGGCGTCCATCTCGTTGGCGCACAACGCACACGCCTTGCCGAGCCCGACGATGCCGGTGACGTTGAGCGTGCCCGAGCGGTAGCCCCGCTCCTGCCCGCCGCCCTCCTGCACCGCGACCAGACGGACGCGCGGGCGCCGGCGCCGGACGTACAGCGCGCCCACGCCCTTCGGCCCGTAGATCTTGTGACCGCTCATACTGAGCAGGTCGATGTTGTCGGCGTTGACGTCGGTCGGCATCTTGCCGACCCACTGCGTCGCGTCGGTGTGGAAGACGATATTGCGCTCGTGGCAGAGTTTGCCGATCTCGGGGACTTCGTTGATCGTGCCGATCTCGTTGTTCGCCCACATGAGCGTGACGAGGATTGTGTCGTCACGCATCGCGTCGGCGACCTGCTGCGCGGTGATGACACCGTCCGCCGGCGGCTCGAGGTAGGTGACGTCGAACCCGTCCTTCTGGAGACGCTTGCAGGGGTCGAGCACGGCCTTGTGCTCATGCATCGCGGTGATGACGTGCCCGCGCGAGCCCTCGCCGGGGCCCGCCTTCTGGTACATCGCCGCGCCGCCCTTGATCGCCAGGTTGTTCGACTCGGTCGAGCCGCTGGTGAAGATGATCTCCTTCGGGTCGGCGCCGATCAGGTCGGCGACCTGCCGACGGGCGGTCTTGGTCGCGTCCTCGGCCTCCCACCCGAAGCTGTGGTTGCGGCTGCCGGGGTTCCCGAACTTCTCGGTGAAGAACGGCAGCATCGCCTCGACGACCCGGGGGTCGCACGGCGTGGTGGCGGCATGGTCGAGGTAGATCGGCAGCTTGACGCTCATCGTGCCCTCCGTCGTTGCGTCTTAGAATCATTCAATTCTAAGGCCCGGCCGCCCCGCTTTCCAGGCGAACGGGGAGGGCGTATCGGACCTTCTGGCCCGCTCAGCCCCCGCCGTCCGGACGCTCGTAGACCAGCTCGACGCGGTTCCCGGTGGCGTTGTGCCGGACCTCGGTGGCGTAAGCCCGCATGAGCATGAGCCCGCGCCCGGTGGGGCATTCGAGGTTCTCGTCGCAGGTGGGGTCGGCCACAGCCCCCGGGTCGAAGCCCGCGCCGCGGTCCTCGACCACCACGACCACGCGCCGGGGCGAGACGGTGAACTCGAGGCGGACGGGTGTCGTGGCGGGCAGCCCCTTGTGACCGTGGTTGAAGGCGTTCATCAACGCCTCTTCGGTCGCCAGGCGGATCGCGAACCGCGACGCCTGGGAGTACCCGAAGCGGTCGACGGCCGCGAGCAGGCGTGCCTCGACCGAGTCGATGGCTGTGCGGTCGTTGACCAATTCCACGGCGGCGGATTCCTCGGGCTGCCCGGACACGTCAACTGAAGCTCTTGAAGGCGTCCTCGCTGGTCTCGTGGATCTCGAAGAGCTTGTTGAGTTTGGTGATGACAAACACCTCGTAGATCTGCGGGTCGATATCGGCGAGGCGGAGTTGCCCGCCGCGGTTGCGGACCTTGTTGTTGATCGTGATCAGCGTGCCTAGCGCCGCCGAGGACAGGTGGTCCACATTCTCGAAGCTGATGAGCATGCGGGGCTCGGGCTCGGCGTCGATGAGCGAGCCGATCTCCTCGCCGATGGCCTGGATGTTGCTTTCGTCGAGGATGTTGCGGTCGATGAACCCGATCCGCGTGACCTGTTGGTCGCGTTTGACGCTCAGCCGCGAGCCGGTGGAACTCATGCGGGGCCTCCGTGGGGCGGTGCAGGCTCGCCCGCGGCGATCATAGGAGCCGCCCACCGGGCGCACAACAACCCGGACCCAGGGGGTCCGGGTTGGAGGTTCGGGAGGGGGGTGGTTCAGCCGGCGTACCCGCCCAGCGCGTCGAGCAGCCCGGGGAAGTTCTTCTCCTCCTCCTCGTTCTGGATCAGGATCGTGGGCTTGAGGAGGATCAGCAGCGTCGATTCTTCCTTGACCATCACCCGGTTGGAGAAGAAGCGGTTGAGGACGGGCAGCTTGCTGAGCACCGGGACGCCGGTCTCGACCTCGCTCTCGCTGACGAGGCGCTGCCCGCCGAGCAGGATGGTGCCCTGGTCCGGGACGGTCACGGTCGTCTGGACACGGGTGACGGTGACGGTGGGGAGCTGGATGAACGACTGGGGGT
>Ga0210086_1000338_pt1 | contig 28376 bp, 30 predicted proteins | sample China_Galinas_PW_3_FD_184867 | JGI IMG/M metagenome (GOLD analysis project Ga0210086, IMG submission 184867) | Wetland microbial communities from San Francisco Bay, California, USA, that impact long-term carbon sequestration - China_Galinas_PWB_D2... | ecosystem: Environmental > Aquatic > Marine...
CAGCCTTGCGCTGAGCGGCTCGCAGCGCGTTCGGCGATCCAGCGGTAGACTCGCCGCGCTTCTGGATCAGGGTGTTCGCGTGCTACCCGACGGGCGATCCTCTCTGCCTCCCGTGCGCGGTTCGTCAGATAGATGTTGCTTCGGCTCCCAGCCATCGTCTCTGTCTCCCGGTTCACCCCGCCGGTCCCGCCGAGGGCGAGTCCGCGGGTCGGCGGCACGAGGAATTTGGAGGAGGATCCGGAGGTCACACTGAAGATCTCTCCGAAGACAAATTCCCGGCACCTCACGACACGCTCACGACACATCTCCGTTGCTTTTCCACGCAAATAAACGCCGCCCCGATCCGAAAGGCTCGCCCCTAAGTCATTCAGTGTCATGTCTTTGCGTGTCCATGGCCGAATTTCTGTTTGCGGCGCTTTTTATGCCTTGCGAGACTACGGATCAGAAGGTTGGGGGTTCGAATCCTCCTGGGCGCACCACTTCAAGTCCTTTTTCCACAGACAGTTAGAAGAAATAGGTCTCCGGCTATGGGTCGGTCGCGAGAGCTACAGTTGCTCTATCGTTGCAGCTGAGCACGCGGTAGGGGGTGCTCGAGGAGGGGTGTGCTCGTAAGTGACTGACGGGTAGGGGCTTCGAGTTCATAGCCCGAGATGCATTTTCGCTTCGCTTCAAAATAGAAGTATATCAGGGAGTCTCACCCGGTCTCATTTCTGGGGCGGTTGGAGAGCGCGGTCTCCGATTCGGTGGGTAGTTCGGCACCCAACCTTCTGATTCGAGGTCAGAGGCTTCGGCTCTCTTCCGGGAACTGATGGGCAGATTCTGATTCCTGCCTTCTCTCGCCGAACAGCGCGTCCAGTTCCGCACGATGACGGGATTGACTCATGGAGGAGCGCCCTGTCGCGGGGTCGACCCTCTGCGAGGTCCGGCACCATCGCCTCCTGCGGAGGGCAGGTCGAACTACGAAAACGCCATACGAAGGCGAAGCGGGGCCGCAGCTTTCTCGGAACACTTACAGGAGTGTGTCTTGCGCTCGGCCTCTTCCCCTACGCGTGTATTCTGGCTAAGAGTATGATGGAGCTACGTTTTGGAGCAAGGTAGGTAATCATGTGGGTGGCCCATGTCTTCGCATAGCGAGGTCCGAGCTCTACTGGAGGGGTGGAGTGACGGGGACCGGGAAGCCTTTCAACAGTTGATTCCACTTGTGGTGGGCGATCTTCGAAAGATTGCCCACAATCTCCTGGCCAGAGAGAGGCGAACGCCAACTCTGCAGACCACGGAGCTCGTGAGTGAGGTCTACCTGCGCTTGTGCGCCAAGCGAAGCGTCCAGTGGAGCAATGTCGACCAGTTCTTCGGCGAGATGGCGAACATCATTCGTAACATCCTGGTCGACAGGGCACGGTCCCGACTGCGTCACAAGCGGGGCGCAGGAGTTCGACCGGTCTCCATCGACCAGCTCATAGACGACCTTGCCGATACACCGGAGCGGCTGATGGACATCGATCTGGCCCTGGATGAGCTCTCCGAGTACAGCAAACGGCAGAGCCAGGTGGTCGAGCTGCGATTCTTCGTCGGTCTGATGATCCCCGAGATCGCTGCCGTCTTGGGAACGTCAGAGCGTACGGTCAAACGCGAATGGAGCGCCGCCAAACTATGGCTGCAGCAGCACATCGATCCGGAGTGAGCACCTACGTCCTCTGGCTCACGTGATGTCCGAGTCGAGCATCTCCAAGCGCTATCTCTGGCAGGCCGCGCAGGTCGCGGCAGAGATGCTGTGCCCCGGGGTCGCTGGCGAGCCGCCCCCTCTCGACGAGGCCACCCATGAGGCGGACTTGCGTCCCGCCGTCGAGCGGATGCTCGCACGGGCGCCGCGGGCGGACTACTTGTTCGAGCGTTCGGCTTCGCTGCCGAACAGCTCCCGGGGAGACGATTGGATCGGGAAGAGGGTCGGTCCCTACAGGGTACTGGAGCCGATTCAGGAAGGGGGCATGGGGCGGGTGTACTTGGCGGTGCGGGTGGACGACTTCGAGCGAAAGGTCGCGCTGAAGGTAGTGCGTTCCGAGCTGCTGCAGGGTGCAGCGGTGCAGCGATTCGAGAACGAACGGCAGATCCTGGCACGGTTGGATCACCCCAACATCGCCAAGCTTCTCGATGGCGGGACGACCGTGGACGGCGTTCCGTACCTGGTGATGGAGCTCATCGTCGGACAGCCGATCGACGAATACTGCGCGTCCCGGCGGCTCTCGACCGCCGACCGCATCCAACTGCTTCGAAAGGTGTGCTCCGCCGTCTCGGCACTGCACGCCAAGTTCGTGGTGCATCGCGACCTGAAGCCGGCCAACATCCTGGTCACCGAATCGGGGGAGCCCAAGGTCTTGGACTTCGGGATTGCCAAACCGCTCGCCCTGCAGCCAGGGCTCCACCAGGCGGTGACCGAGCTGAGGACGCCGCCGCTCACCCTCCTCTATGCCAGCCCGGAACAGGTACGTGGCGATCCCGTGGATCCGGTCAGCGACGAGTATTCGCTGGGGGTGATCCTCTACCAGCTCCTGGTCGGCAAGCTTCCGTACCAGGTCGACTATTCGCGGCGTGACGAGATCGCCAGAGCGATCTGTGACGAGGAGCCTCCGAGGCCGAGCCTGGCGGCGAAACGCGCCGAGGCGGATGAAGAGGTCCGACCTGACCTCGCATCTCCGCGTTCGCTGAGGGGAGACCTCGACGGCATCCTGCTCAAAGCGCTCCGCAAACGGCCCGAAGATCGGTACGCTTCGGTCGAGCAGCTCTCCTCGGATTTGGAGCGCCATCTGGAGGGCCTGCCGGTGAGCGTCGTCGAAGGCACCCGGCGCTACCGGACGAAGAAGTACCTCCAGCGCAACCGCATCGTCCTCTCGGTTACGGTCTTGGTGGTGATGCTCCTCCTCGTTGCTTTGAGCGGTTGGTGGCAGGCCGTCCACAGCCTTCGGCAGGCGCACGAAGAGCGACTTCGCTTCGAACAGATCGCGGTCTTCCTCGAGAACGTCTTCAAAGGAGCGGCGCCGGACATGGCCGGCGACTCCCAGTTGCCGGCCCGCGCGCTGTTGGATCGGAGTCGGGAGCGGTTGCTGTCGGGGCCGGAGAACCCCGCCTCAGTCAAGGCCGATCTGGCGAGCACGCTGGGCGATGTCTACCTCCAAGCCGGTTCATACGACGAGGCCGCCGAGTTGGTGCAGGAGGCAGTGAACCTACGCCGGCGGCACCCCGACGGCTCCGAGGACAAAGGGCTACTCAACGACCTCAACAATCTGGGCGCCATCGAGTACGAGCGCGGCGACCTCGATCGGGCGGAGAAGCTCTTCGAGGAAGCGCTGGGGCTGGGGCAACGCTTGGAGCGGCCTCCGGAGGAGCTGGTCTCGATGACCAACAACCTCGGTGCGCTGGCGTTTCGGAATGGTCGCCTCGAAAAGGCGGAGGCACTCTATCGAGAGGGGCTGGCGATCCGCGAGACCGCCTTCGGGCCGGATTCGCTGGAGGTTGCTCAGAGCCGCTACAGCCTTGCCGTCGTTCTCATCGACCTCGACCGGCTCGACGAAGCGGAAGCGCTGCTTCGGGACGTCCTTGCAGTCCGCCGGCGCGAGCTGGGCTCCGTCCACACTCAGGTGGCGACGACCCTGAGCACGCTGGGTCGATTGCTTCACTACCGGGACCGGATAGCTGAGGCAGACAAGACCTTGGCCGAGGCCCTTGAGATTCGGACCGCGCTGTTCGCTGACGACAACTTGTACCTTGCGCTGTCACGGGTGGACTTGGCGTTGCTGCGTGCGGACCAGGGGGAGCGCCATCAGGCTGAGGAGCTTCTGGCGCTCGCGGTTCCGGTTCTCCGACAGCACTCGTCCCGTCCGGATCTCCTGGCTCGTGCGGACATCGCTCGCGGTGCGGTACTCGCTTCCGCAGGCAAGACTTCGGAGGCTCGGGAGCACCTCCCCCGCGCCTATGACGTGCTCGACGGGGGCCACCGCCGGTCGGCCCGGATTCGAGATGTGGCTCGCAGGCTGACCGTCCTCGAGGGCACTGATTCCGACTCCGCCCCATCGACATCGACAGGACCTGGCCCCATCTAGACAAGAGTGGCGCGTGTTAGGGGTAGGAGCCCCGAACATGCGTGTCGCATCACAAGAAGAGGCCCCCGAAGTCCCTTCTCGACTCCGGGGGCGAGAAATCCAGTTCCAGGGCGGTCGGTATGGCGCTCGGTCTCAGCCAGGGCTAAGGATCGATGTCGACCTCGTGCGGATCGGCCCCGGTCGTGGGGCTCTCCGCCATCGTCGCGAGGACCGGCTCCCCACCGTTCTTGGGGAACCAGTAGACCCTAAAGTCACCGGTCGGGTATTCGAGAACGAACACCGGGGGTACCTGCTGGGTCCGATTCGCAGGACTCTCTTCAGCTCTCATCTCCATTCTCAGCATGATCTCTCCTCCTTGGGATCTGGCGAGTCATTCGCCATCCGAAGCACACCAGGGATTCAGAGGAGCCGCGGGACAGCCGCTGACGAGGGACGCGTCAGATCCTGTCAGCCGGCGAGGGGACGTAGCCCGTACCGTTCGTAGCGGAACTCGAGGTTATGGAACCGACGTCACTACACCGTTTGGAGGCTTGCTCTCGCATCCTGCCGTCGACCATCCCGCCGGTAGGAGAGCTGTTCACCAAGGTCACGGGTGCCCGCTCGAGCGCCCTACTCTGCCTGGATCCCCTCACCTGGTCCATCCGCTTCTTCGGGGTCGATTCGCAAGAGCGCGAGAAGGAGAAGGAAGAGGCGGCCGAGGAGCTGAAGCGGAGGATCGCAGAAGTGATCGACACTGCCGGTCGCATCCCGAAAGGGCATGGAGACCTCTTCGAGCTTATCGGACTCCTGCTCGGTACCGACTCCGAGAACGCAACGGAAGGATGGTCTCATCGATTTACGTGGGCCTATCGAGGGGCGGTAGAGCTCTTAGAAAAGGAATCTGTACGACTCGGAAACGCAGCGTGGAGTGCTGTCACCTACCAGCTTGACCCCATCGATCACTGGAAATCTCCGTCAAGTGAAGATCGTGAGACGACGATCCCGCTCACTCGTTTCCAGGAAGCTCTAGACCTAGCCGCCCTGTACGACTTCGACATTGGCAGGATGCGACAAACCCGGTACATGAGAGACAAAAGCAAGAGTTGGCCCGAAAGCGACCCGACGCTCGTTATCGTGGAAAGCTATACGGAAGGCTTGGAGCGGCTGATCGGAACCCAGGCTCATGTCTTTGTAGCTGAGCACATCCAGGCATTGGGCCGAAAAGGCGGGCCACAAGATCTCCAAGAAGCACAGCAGATCGACTCCTACTTCATGCCTATTCGTGGCCTAGGTCAGTGGCGTGCCGCCTTCGACTGCAAGTGCCTGAGCGAGACGACGAGAGAGGCAATCACGCTGCGTGCGCAGGCGAGCGTCCTGGCACGGGCCGGCCTGGAAGACCTGTTCACCTCGGCCCTGATCAACGCCTTCGCCATGGCGCTCCACGAGATCAAGACGCCAGAAGAGCGGTTCGGTGTCTTCGCTAGCCTCTGGTGGTCGCGAGCGATCCGGTTCTATCGCCAAACCAAGGGCGAGGCGGAGGAAGCGGAGCTCGTGGGCAAGATCGGCTGGCGGAAGACGGGGGACGACAAGACGTGGCACCAGTGGCTGCAGCCTCCGTCCGCGAAGGTGGTGCGGTCGGCAGATGAGCTCGCTGGCCAACAAGGCAACGGGTTCGGCCGTAGCCAGCCCGGTTGGCTGATGGTGCAACGGGGTGACGACGGCCAGCCCGGCTCCGTCGTGCTGGACTTCCGCCGCCTCCGGGAGACCCCGGTGCAAAGATCGACCCTGCTTGCCGAGTGGGGCTTCGACCGGGTCGAATACGAGTGCGATCTGCTTGCCTGCGACGAGGAGGACTTCCACCGCTGGGCCGACACGTTGGGCAACCAGCTGGTGGCCGTCCGCAGATCCTCGATGGAGCAGGTGCTGAGGAGGAACGCCGAGGTAGCCGAGAAGGAGTACTCGAATGCGCTGTTCGCCTTCGGCCACCACCTGGGGAACCTCTTCCTGGAGTCGGGGATCGCTACCTTCAGTATCGCAGCCGAGAATGGGGCAGCACAGCAGGCCGTGGAGCTGGAGCGCATCAAGGCTCGCTTGCTGCTCGCCTGGGGGATCGGAGAGGCGATTCGCCCGATGCGGCACAGCGGCAAGGGCTACCCGTCCCGCTGGTTCGCTACGGATCGCACATTCGATCCCCAAGAGCTCGCCCGGCAAGTCCAGGACGTCATCCGAATCTACCTCGGGGGCCTGTGCAACGACGCCCTCGACCACTGGTGGGTCGCCTGGGAGCTACCCGGCGGTATCACCGAGACGCAGAGCCTCCGGGAGATCCGAAAGATGGAGTGTCAGCTTCCGTCCCTCTATCCCTTCGGCAAGAAGTCGACCGGTACTCTGGCCGTCACTCTAGGCCTGGCCGAGCAGTTGCGCAACGCCCGAGAGCACTGGTGCCGAAACGACTGGGAGATCTCTCGAATCCTTGAGCGAGGAGACATGGCGCACGCTGCGAAGATCCAGGTCACCGTCGACAGCGACGAAGCCGTCTGCCGAGTGATTTTCGATAGCGTGCTGTTCTATCGCCGACAGGAAGGGCAGACCGCGGACGAGAGGTACAGATCCTCGTCCATCGCGGAGATCCGCAACTTGGAGGCGAAAGCTCTGGGAATCGATGGACGGCGTGTGGTCGAGACCTCCCAACCGCGAGTGCTGGGTGGTGAGACGGACCGTTTGCGCACCGCTCGCTCGATCTGGACTTACAACTACGGAGCCGTTCGACGCTTCGAGTCAAGCGGCACGGCGCCCTCTTCATCCCTTCTTCGACAAGGAGCCTGACCCATGGGCCTGAGCCAGGAACCCCGCCTACTCCGAGTTCTCGTGATCCACGACTATCATGTGGGCGAGGCGAATATCCTCGGCACTGAAGACCTGGCGCTCTGTCGATATCAGCTCAGAGAGCGCGGCGAAATTCGGATTCTGAGGAGTTGGATCGACGTCGTTGCGTTGCTGACGGCACTGGCCCAGGGACCTGAAGTCGAGGACTCCCTGGACGTTCCCGACCTCATGTTGATCGATTGCAATTTCGAAACGGACCACGACGCTCCGCGTCTCGTGCACAACATCGAGTTTGATCCACGCGGTCTGCTCTACGGAGCCGTCCTTGCGGCGCACTTCCTCGGAGCAAATCGCCAACGAGCCTTTGCGTTTGTTCCATATAGCAAAGCTATGGAGCAAGCATCACCCGATCCGTACGGACAGACGTTCTATTCGTTGCTCAGTGCCATGCTGGAGAAGCCGCCAGAGGTAATCGAGCCCATCGCCTACAGTCTACGACTGAGCAAGTACGATGCCCAAGCGCCCAAAGATGTCGTAGGCACGGTACTCCCCCGGTACCGGGAGCACCTGGAGGAGCTCTTCGCCGATTCCGTGTACCCGGAATCCGACACCTTTGAGACCGCGCTGGCGAACCTCGATGCGGCTGTCGGCCGGGGGGAAGCGCCGCCGCGGGACCTGTCGGTTGCATGGCGGGGCCCGGACGGCGAGGTCTCCCGAGTTCTCCTGCGCTCGCTGTTCGCCGATCTCCCCGACTGCCTCGCTTCGACGCCGGGCAACGGCGATATCGACAGCGACCGAGAGGCGTGCCCTCTGCGGGCTTTCCTTAACAGAATCCTCGAGCTCTACAACTACTCGAAGTTCGTCCTACGCCCCACGGAATCCGTTCTAGAGTCAATCCGTAGTTCGGACGATACGCCGAACTGGGGGTCGGGCCTTGAAAAAGACCAGCGGCGAGTTATGGCCCTAGCCATCCGGTGGGCGACCGATCGATGCACTGCAAAGTACAGTCACCGGGAGCCTGCTGGCGTATCCGCGCTCAACGACTCCCTCGGCCTACATCCAACGCAGAGCAATCGTGCACTCGGAGCTGTTTTCATCGGGACGAAGGACGTGCGCTACAGCTTGGACGACTTCGTCAAGCGCCTGGACGAAGCCAGCAGATGGCCCTTCCCCTCGCGGGCGTGGCTGCCTCGCTTGACTACGAAACACTTGCAGGAGCTGTATCGAGGCGGAGAGCGACCGGACCTCGCCCCCGAATTCTGGCCGGGCTGCCTGCAGGCCTTCGCGGACTGAGCCGGCGCCTAGCGCCCGCACATGCGAGGAAGCTCGCCACCGCGTTCCGGTTGATCTGCCGGGTGGGTCGCAGGCGTTCGGCGGCCCGGCGCAAGTGCTCTCGCTGGCTGGGCTGAACCAGCCGATCCGCCAAGATTGACAGTAGAAGGCTCGCAGACGCCACGGTCAGCAAGAGCTGGGGCTGAAGCAGACGCACGCACTACCCTACCGTCACGGCCCGAATCGGCAGGTCTTCAGCGTGTGCCAGCACTGTGGCGCCCCGGGGTAGATGGACTAGGTAGTCGTGGTGGATTGCCAGGCCGAGGGTCAGATCGTGGCATCCCTCGAAGATCGGGTCCCGCTGTCCGTCGGACGACCGCTCGAAGATCTCGGTCCGGATGATGAGCCCATCGGCTCCGAGCCACCGGGGATTGGGCGACCCCCGACCGTCCAGCGCCAGGGTTGTCACCTGTGCCCCGCCGCGGAGCCCCAGGTACGAGATCTTCGTCATAGAGCATGTGGTCGACGGTTCGCCGCTGGCAGGGCGCCAGCGGCCGCCTGGGGCGATCGACTCAGCTGTGCATCGATCCGCCGACGACTGTCTCGGCCGTGCCGTCGAGACGCCGGGGCTTGATCGACCAATCGAGACACGCGGCGTGGGCAACTGGGCGGACCTACTCGCCGAAGCACGGACCAGAGCTAGTCAGAATCCGGCCCCGAGATCGGCCACCGGTCCCGGACCGATCTCGGGAGCGGAACAGAGGCGCGCAGGAGTAATCGAGCTCCGCGGGCTCCGAGACGCAGAGCATCGAGGAGGTTTCCTGCCGGGGGATTCCGTCACGCCGGCGACCCATCAGGGTCGAGATTCAGCGTCCACCCTCAGCTCGTCCACCAGCGTCGCGACCTCTCCGACGGTGTGCTCGATCTCGGCCTCGGTCGTGCCGGGCCCGAGGCTGAAGCGTACCGCGCTTCGCGCTAGATCGGGGGGCACCGACATGGCGGCCAGGACGTGGGACGGCTCAGGGGCCTCCGAAGTGCAGGCGCTGCCGCTGGCGGCGCAGATGCCAAGCCGGTCGAGCCGCCGCAGGATGTCGTGCCCGTCGACGCCTCTCCACCCCATCATGCTCGTGTTGGCAATCCGCGTCGCCACCGCGCCGAAAACCACAGTGTCGGGGACCGTCTGGAGTACACCCTTCTCTAGGCGATCCCGGAGCCGCCGCAGGCGAGCCTGAGTCTCCGTGCTCTCTCGTTCGAGGAGTGCGCAGGCCTTGCCGAAGCCGACGATGGCCGCCACGTTCTCGGTGCCACCGCGAAGCCGATGCTCTTGGCCACCGCCGAAGATCCTGGGCTCGATCGTGACGCCCCGGCGGAGGAATAGAACGCCGCAACCCTTCGGTCCGTGGATCTTGTGCCCCGACACCGTGAGCAGGTCGACACTGAGCTCGGCCAGGTTCACCTCCACCCGGCCGAGCGCCTGCACCCCGTCGACATGGAGCAACCCGCCCCGATCGTGGACGAGCTCGACAAGAGGCGGTAGGTCCTGCAGGACTCCCGTTTCGTTGTTGGCCCACAGGAGCGAGACGATTGCGGGACCGCGGTCCAAGACCGAGCGCAGCCGTTCGACATCGAGGCGACCGGAGCCATCGACTCCGATGATCTCGAGACTTGCGCCGAGACTGGCTGCGTAGCCGGCCGCCCGGCGCACGGACTCGTGCTCCACCGAGCTGGTCACCAGGCGCCAAGGAGGCCTCGCGCCGGTTCCGGAAGCCTTCAGTCGGGTGTCGAGGACCGCCTGGGAGTTGGCCTCGGAGCCACTACTGGTGAAGAGCAGTTCGTCCGCATCGCATCCCAGGAGGGACGCGACCCGGGCCCGGGCTTGGTCGATGGCCTGTCTTGCCTGGCGCCCGATCGAATACCAGGCCGAGGAGGGATTACCCCAACTCCCTAGGAGGTAAGGCTCCATGGCGGCGACGACCCTGGGATCGGGGGGGGACGTAGCGTTGTAGTCCAGATAGGTGATACTCATTGGTGACTCCATTGTCTCTCCGGTTCTGTGGGAAGCAGAGTGCAGCAGGTATCGGGTGCCGCTTCGCCGGCCAAGAGCTCGTGGTCCGGACAGCGGCGGAGCGCCTGGTAGGCCAGCTGCCGATGATCTCCGAGGCTCCCCCCTCGGCGCAGCTCGTCGCGGCCAAAGCGGTCCAGATGCAGGACATGACGCTGCCCACCGACGGTGTTGGTGGTGCAGAGGACAACCTCGAGGGCGAGGTCCCCGGCGAGATGCCCGAAAATGATGGAGCCATCGAGGTTCTTTCTGTCGATGGAGGGATCATCGTGGAGGTCGTACACCGATAGGAAGTGAGTGAACCGCTGGCGTGCCATGGAGAGCAGCTTGCCGGCAAGGATCAATCCGCAGGTCGGAGTGCCTTCCCTCTTTGTCAGGGCAACCAGGGGTGGGTGGTACCCCCTTGTCAGGACGTGGTCCGATGCCAGGTAGTAGTTGCCATGCCCTTCCTCCCGAAGGATGGTGTAGCCTCGTTCGCGATAGGCCTTCGCTGCCAGGTCCCGGTCCTCGAGTAGTTTCTTGCGTGGATCGAGCAGCTTGTTCCTGCCGAGATTGCGGCAAGTCGCCTCGGAGAACAGCTCGTACGCGTCGCCGACCCCGTACTCCGCGAACAGTCGGCGGTAGGACTTCGGCAGACAAAGTTCCAGCAGGCGTTTGCGGATCTCACCGTTCTGAACGGTGAGGTTGCCGATGAGGATGGCGACCTCGAGCCGCCGGACCTGGCCGGCCAGGCGCCGGTGACATTCGAGCGCGAGCTCGAGGGAAGCCTCCTGTGTCTCGGTCGGCGAGAAACGAACCCGGTAGGCTGCCCGCTTGCCTGGAGTGAACCGGCCGAGCTGGTCGAGAAGCCGAGAATCGCTCGTCAGCACTCCCCACACTTTGCCGTTCGGAAGGTTGATTCTCTCCAACTCGCCGTGGAGCGACGGAGAGGCAGGGTCGAGATCGAGCAAGAGGAGCCGATCCTCCTCCGCTTGGCCGACCTCCGCGGACAGGTCCCGAACCCGCTCCACCTCCAGGGTCAGATGCCCTCCCTCCACGATCACGGCCGCGTCGGGGGGGAAGTCATCGAGGATTTCTTGCAACCGCGTATCGATGGATTGTGCTCGTGGGCTCACCATTGGGACCTCGCCTGTAGTTCTCAGCTGGAAAGGGAGTGTTCAAGGAGCAGGCGTCGTCCTGGGCCGAGATCTTCCCGGCTTGCAGGGCATACCCGCGGTGGGACACGCTTGTGGCAGCCCGCTGGTTCTGCTCCACCAGCAAGACAGCTACACCAGACTCGGCGATTAGCGGCAGAGTTTCCATCACCGATTTCGCGGCCAGGGGCGCCAGGCCCAGAGTTGGCTCGTCGAGGAGCAGGAGGCGCGGGGCGGCGATCAGGCTGCGAGCCAGAGCTACCATCTGTTGCTCGCCACCGGATAGCGTGCCCGCCTTCTGCCGCCAGCGGGATTCGACGACCGGGAAGAGCTGGACGAGGTGGTCGACCTCGGAGCTCAGGCGCCGCCACGAAACCCGACGGCGGGTTGCGCCCAGCCGTACGTTTTCACCGACGGTCAGTGAGGCGAAGAGCTGCCGGCCTTCCGGGCAGAGGACAACTCCCCGCCGGACCCGCTCCACGGCGCTCCTGCCGCTGAGGACCTCATCGGCCAGCGTGACCCGGCCCCTCTGTGCTGAGACCAGGCCGGCGAGTGAGCGCAGGAGCGTGCTCTTGCCCGCTCCATTCTGTCCGAGCACGGCCACGATTTCGCCGCCATTGACCCGCAACGAGACACCGTGCAGCGCGCGGATCGGACCGTAAGAGACTGATAGATCCTCGACCTTCAGCACGGTACGGCCTCCCCGAAGTAGGCGTCGATCACTCCCGGATCCTGGACGGCGGCCGACGAGGGGCCGTCGAAGATGAGCCGACCGCGGTCGAGGACCAACAGCCTAGGGCAGAGATCGAGGATGAAGTCGACGGCGTGATCGATCACCAACAGAGCGACGTCGAGCTGGCGAACCAGCCCGGAGAGCAGGTCGGCGAAGGCCTCCTCCTCTTCCGAGTTCAGGCCGGCTGTGGGCTCGTCGAGGAGCAGGAGCCGGGGCTCGACGCTCAGGCATCGGGCGAGCTCCAAGATCCTTCGATGTCCGTACGGCAAGCCGTCCGCCGGCCGGTCGGAGGACGGATCCAGGCCGACTTGCGCCAGGCGGTGCCGGGCCTCCGCTTCGTTCGCCCGCCAAGGCCTGGCCAGCTCGGTCAGGAGGGTGGAACGGCGAAGCCCAGAACGACACGCCGATGCCGCGATCACGGGGTGGGCCAGGGTCGAGAGGCTCTTGAACAACCGGGGCTCCTGGAAGCTGCGTGCGATACCGGCGGCGACTCTCTCGTGGCGTCGAAGTGCGGTCAGGTCGTTTCCTGCGAAGCGGATATCGCCTGAAGACACCGGGTAGATGCCGGTGATCAAGTTGAGCAGGGTGGTCTTCCCCGAGCCGTTAGGGCCGATCAGCCCAACGATCTCGCCAGGCCAGATCTCCAGATCCACCTGTTCCAGCGCCTTGACACCGCCGAACTGGTGGCTGAGCTCGCGGATCTCTAGCAATGGATCCCGGTGCTTGCAGTCGATCATGTTGCCACCTTCTGGCCCGCCGGCCCGCGATGCCCGCGCAACCTCCGCCAGAGCAACGGCCCGGTGACGGAGAGGACTAGCAGGAGCCCGATCTGCGCGTCCCTCCACTCGGCGATTCGACTGCCTACCTCGGGGCCGAAGAGACCGAAGAAGCGGAGCTTGATCGTCTCGAGCCCGGCGTAGAGCGCCAGCGTCATGACGGTGCAACGCCGGGTGTCCAATCGACCAAGGACGACTGACAGGACAATTGGCAGACTGTTGAGAAAGCTGAAGTCGGCCGGCACGATGAGCGTCGTGAAGTGGAGGAAAACGGCGCCGGTCATCCCGGCCACACCGCAGCCGAGCGCGAAGACCCGGCCCTGGAGACGGCGTTGAACGTCGACCCCCGAGAGCTCGGCGGCGAGAGAATCATCGCGGACCGCGTTGGCATAGAGGGCATAGACCGAGCCGTCGAGACGACGGAGCCCCCAGTACAAAGCCATGCACAGCACGGAGACTAGGCTGGCATACAGGGCGACGTAGGCGAAGCGCTCATCCTTCGAGTTGTCGAAGACTAGGTAGGGGACCTCGAAGCCCAGTCCGCCCCCCACGAAGCTTGTGTTGGTGACTGCGAGGCGGATGATCTCGGCGAAGATTAACGTCGCCACGGCGAAGGCGTCTCCCTGTGCCCGCTCCAAGCTCCGCGCCAGGAACCAAGCCACGAGAGTCGAGACAGCACAAGCAAAGACCATCGACGCGACGAGGAAGGCCAGTCCCGCGAACCGACTTGAACCCACGCTCGCAATCCAGAGCCTCGCCAGGATGGCGCCGGAGTAGGCTCCCAGTGCGAAGAAGCCCTGGTGCCCGAGGGAGAACCGATCGAACCTCCAGATCAGGTTCAACGATTGGGCGAGGAGCAGGGAGATGCCCGCGAACGTGAGGTGGTAGAGGAAGAATTCCATTAGTGACTCACACCTTTACCGGAGTGGAGCTGCCAAACAGCCCGTTGGGTCGAGCCATCAGGGCGAGCAGGAGGAGGGAGAGGACAATGACCTCACGGAGTGCCGAGAGACTTGACGGCAGGAACCCTGCCGCGAGCGCCTCGATGATGCCCAGGGCCATTCCAACGACCAGAGTCCCCCGAAGGTCGCCCACCGAGCCCACCACGGCGATGATGAAGGCCTTAAGCCCGGGCAGGAAACCCATCTCTGGTTGGACCGTTCCGTAGACCAGACCCCAAACCACGCCGGCGACGCCCGCGAAGGTGCCGCCTAGGAAGAAGACGAGCACGATGACCCGACCCGGCTCGATACCCATGAGCCGGGCCGTCTCCAGATTCTCCGCAACGGCTCGAATGCGGATCCCGGCGGGCAGGCGATAGATCAACCACCACAGAAGCACGAACGAGCCGGCGAGGACCGCTAGACCGACCTGTCGCGGCGCGAGAGGCAAGTCCAGCGTGGGGTAGCCACGCGTTTGGGGCGAGAAGGCGATGCGCCCGATGTTCTGCAGCGTGATCGAGACGCCGATGGCCGTCAACAGTACGGTGACCGGAGGCATGTGGCGCAGTGGGCGATAGGCGACTCGCTCGATCAGTACCGCGAGAGAGCCCGCGGCCAGGGCCGCGACTACGGTAGCCACCGCAAATCGGGTCCAGGGACCGAAGTGCGGGCCGAGGGCGAGGAGGGTGAAGTAGCCCGCGAATGCGCCGCTGGTGAAGACCTCGGAATGGGCGAAGTTCAGGAACCTCAGGATGCTGTAGACCAGGGCGAAGCCGAGAGCGATCAACGAATAGATCGACCCCAGGCAGAGACCGTTGAGCACTTGCGCGGCGAAGTAGGACACGTATTCACCCTCTCGAGGTATCAGGCGTCCCGCTCAAAGCCGGATGCGCTTGTAGAAGGCAAAGTGATCGGGCTCGACCTTCACCACCACCGCGTCCTTCTGCGGATTGCGGTGGCTGTCGAAGCGCAGGTGACCTGTGACCAGATCGAGATCTGAGGTAGCGGCCAGAGCGTCGCGCAGGGCGGGCCCGTCGAAGGTCGGAGCGCGCCGTGCGGCGTCGACAATGAGCCGCATAGCATCGTAGCCGAGGACCGAGAACGCGGTGGGTAGCTCACCGTACTCGGCCTCGTAGGCGCGATTGAGCGCCTGGACTCGCGGCGAGGGATCGTCGTTGATGAAGTGGGACAGGGCGAAGGAGGTGCCGGTGTTGCCTCCCGCCAGCTCCAGGAGACGATGGGTGACCCAGCCGTCGGCACCGAGCAGGATAAAGTTGTCCCACCGGTTCTGAGCCTGCTTTAGCATCGGACCGACGTTCTCGTCCCAACCGGCGATAAAGAGGGCGTCGACGGGGAATGCCGCCACCTTGTCGATCAGCGCCGAAAAGTCGCTGTCGGTGACCGAGAAGTTCTCCTCGTAGGCGACGACGCCGCCCCGGGCTTCGAACTGCTCACGGAAGGTTCGGGCGAGTCCGATGCTGTACGAAAGGCTGTTGTCGTAGATCACTGCCACCCGGCGTATCCCTAGATCCTGGCGCGCAAACTGGGCCAGGACTTTCCCCTGGTAGGAGTCGTTGAAACAGACACGGAAGACGTAGGTGCGGTCATAAGTGGTCGACGCCGTGACCTCGTCCTGGGTAGCGGAGGTCGCCACCACCGGAATTCGACGCTCCTGGGCCAGCTTTCCAACGCTCAGCGCCGAGGGGCTGATCGCCGGGCCGAGGATCGCGTTCACCCCATCCGCGTCAATCAGGGCGCGGGCGACCTTGGCGGCTTCAGTCTTGTCGCTGCGGTCGTCGTAGGAGATATAGCGAATCTCGAAGGGCAGGTCGGCTTGGGCTCTCAGCTCTTTCAGCGCCAGGCGGGCGCCACGATCTGCATCGTTCCCGTAGGCAGCCGCAGGCCCGCTCTTCGAAAGGACAGAGCCGATGACCAGCGTGTGCTTTCCGGTGGCCCCAGGAGCTTCGGGAGCGCAGCCGAGCATCGCATTTCCGAGAGCGGTCAGGAGCATGAAGATCGTCAGGTTGTGAATCAAGCGCATATTTGGCCTCCTCTTGGTACCTGCAACTCACGGTGTTCAACGTAGTGGAGCCATCAACGTCGGCCGCCACGTTCCAGCTGAGGTGACCCTATTGGGACCACCTGTCCGCACCCTGACGGCGGGTGACAAGATGGGGTCCGGACGTCAGACCGACCATCCACCCAAGGCTCACTCGGACGACCCAGGTTCTTTCGAGGTAGTTTCGATCTTGCCCTCAATCTCGACGCTGTCCTTCTTGAGACTGAGACGCCCGGATCCAGATCCGCCTTTCAGGCTGAGCACCACGAAGCCCAACCCCAGCGCCACGAGAGCCACCAGCGCGACCACGGCGATGATCGGGAAAACATTTGCGTCCGGCATTCGTGCCCTCCTCTCTTGTGATACCGCGCTCCGACTTTCTGGTCGCATTGTTCTTCGAGGTCGCGCTCGATGGCTGACGGCGTCTGAAGCGCGAAGGAGGATCCAGCCTGTGACAGACTTTCCCGGCATTCACCGTCAATGGCGGCGTCTCCCTCCCCTCGCTCCCACCCCCAGATCCGGAACTTCCCCCTGGACGAGCGCTCCCGGTATTGCCTCCTCCGGTTCTGGCTTCGCTGGAGCTAGCGAAGAGGCTGGCCCGGGCTGAGGTGCCACGCCGACATCCCCTTCGCTCATCCCGGGCCGTCGTGTCCTATCTAGTTCTCCGCTACGCGGCACAGGGTCCGAAGGTGGTCGGTGCGGTCTTCCTGACCACTCGGAACCACTCGATCAGGCATGCGGTCCCGTTCCGGGGGACGCACTCCCGTTGCCGGGGCGAGCCCCGCCAGCTTCTGTCCTGGGCACGGTCACTACGGGGTGCCGTCCATTTTCACTCCTGGTGGGTCCAGCCCTTGCAGTCCCCGGCCCCGTTGACACCCACCATCGTTCCTCTGTAGCCACCAGCCTCCGCGGCCCGGCCCTGCTGGTCGGGCTGGCAGCCAACGGAGGAACGATGATGGCCGACAGCCGCAGCCCCGAGCAGACACCCCGTCCACCTGAGCCTGACCCCTCTGGAGCCCACGGCACCCCAGCCCCCATCCAGCCCGGGGAGAGCCAAGCCCCAGCAGATAGGGTGGACACCACCCGCGACCTCCTCGAAAACCCACCCTTGCCCCCTCAGCAGCAGGCCTTCCGCCAGACCTTCCTCTGGCGGTTCCATCGCCCGAAGGTGATCACCGCCTTCCGGGACGTCGGTGACTCCCTCTGCGATCTCCAGAACGAAGCAGGTGCATGGGGGCCGAAGGGCGACACCCCGACCACGTTCGGAGAGCTCCAGGCGGCCAGCGAGGATCTGGACCACCTCGTGACGTACCTCGACGAAGTGGCGGGCGACCGAACCGCGGCCGAGCTGGACGAGGTCTCAGAGGCTCTCGCTGTGGATACCGCGCGATGGGCAGGTCAGTTGGCCCGGCTGGTGCTCGACATGCGCCGAAGTCTTGACAGGGCCGCGGAGGCTCTGGCCCACGAAGCGAACGATGCGGACCCCGGGACGGAGTAGCGGCCAATGGACCAATCCGACCGCCCCCTCCAAGAGCCCATCCGGCTCGACTCGCCAACCCGCACTGCCGACACCCTGGCCGCCAAGGTAACCGTGACCCCAATCGATCCCGGCTGCGCCTACTCCCGGTTCTCTTTGGCTCTGGTTCGACACCCACCCGAACCGCCCTACACCGGCGACCGCACCGTGGACAGTCCAGCGGCAGTGGTCCCTTACCTCCACCAGCTTCTCCAGGACGAACCGGCGGAGTGCCTCGGTGCGCTCTTCCTGACCGTCCGGAATCACCCGATCGGGCATGCGATCCCGTTCCGGGGGACGATCTCCTGCTGCAAGGTCGAGCCCCGCCCGCTGCTCGTCATGGCCCTGGCGGTCAATGCCGCGCGTCTGGCCCTATTCCATGGCCATCCCAGCGGGGACCCAACACCGAGCCCAGAGGACCGGGCCTTCGCCCGGCGGTTCCGTGAGGCGGGCGATGTCGTCGGGGTGTCGCTCTTCGACTTCATCGTGCTGGGGGAGCCGCCGTCCTACTACTCGTTCCGGGATGGGCGACAGGTCGATCCGAGGCCTTCGCGTCCTGCCCGCCCCTTCCGCCGCCGGGTTCGACGGCGCAAGCCGAAGTACCGCCACCCCGACGAACCGGACCTCACCTGGGCGGGCACCGGGTTCATGCCGGTGTGGTTGCGCGAGGAGATCGAGGGTGGGGCGGCTCTGGCGGACTTCCTCGTCAAGGGCGCCAGGATCACCAAGGGACCGGCCCGACAGGAACAGGAGGCGAAGGACCGGGCGCGGTTGCGGGAGGTGGCAGAACGTGAGGCCGACAGGGACACCCCATGAGCATCCGGCACTCGCTGCTGTGGAGATTCGAAGACCCGACCGACGCCCAGGCTGTTGAACGGCTCGGGCTGCTGCTTCGCGAGTACGTGGACGGCACAGAGCAGTGCGGACCCGACCCGAACCGGGATGAGACCGTGGCAGCGATCGAGGCCGCGTCTGCTGATTTGCAGGAGACCGCGCGGGAGTTCCGGGCCATTGCCAGGCGCCGGGAGCAGAGCTTCCGTCCGGAGGTGTTGCGACTCTGTCGGTTGGCGGATGAGTGGGCGGAGAAGACTAACGCCCTGGTGCAGGAGGTGTGGGCCGTGCTCGGAGGGGACCGGGGCGGCGGGATGTAGGGGCGGCGCGACTGTCACCGATTGGCGGTGGGTCCGGGGGTGACTGCGGATTCTTCGGTCGCGGCGCAAGAGTGTGTTGGTGCCCGGAGGGGTGCCGGGCGGCGGGGGGTGGTAGTTTAGAGCCTTGCGTATCCCTTGGCCCAGCCGTCGCCGGATTCAGCACTGGCAGCTACTGTTCTGGCGAGCCGCGTTGGGCTCAACCTTTTGGACATGGCGCAATCACCGATGGACGGTCCCCGTGTCGCTAGCCAGTGGTATAGCGGTGGCACTGGCTGGCGACTCTGGAGGGCGGGGAGCCTGGGAGGTCATCGGTCTAGCAGTTGCATCGGGAGTAGTGACCTTCCTGCTGCTTTGGTTGGGTTCCTTCATCGTCTACCTGGTTAGAGCCCCCCGAGCACTGAGATTACGCCGAATGCGGCAGTTAGAGGAGCGGCAAATCTCGCTACTGGGATTTGTCCGAGGTCCGCGCCGAACTGTCTTAGCTCACGATGCTCTCGCACTGAGGCAACGCCTGTGGGAGTTCGACCAACTCAAGAAGAGGCTTCGAGGGCGCGGACCTGCCAATGAGGCGACGCTTTCCGAGAAGCACCGCGAAGCGCACAAGGCAATCGAGAGGTTTGCAGAGCAGGTGATGGGTGCCCGCTCAGAAGAGACAAGCCGAAGAGAGCGCCGGGAGGCAATGAGGCTTTATGAGCTTCTTCGTGGATTCCCGCTCACAGCCGAGGTGGGCCCGCTTCTAGACCTTATTAGTGACTTCACTCGACCGCGCAGCCCCTGGAGGTACAAGCTCCGTATTTGGGTGCGCGGGAAGTGGCATCAAGTGAGCTAAGAAGCTGCCAGCAAATCCGCCACGGTCCACGGTCGACGCGCCAGCCCCGCCTTCATCGCCGGGGTCATCCGGAGCGAGCGGTGCATCTTGACGAAGTTGTGGACGGCGGTGAACACCGCGACCGCCGTCTTGTGGTTGGCGAGCTTGTGGCTGAAGGCGTTCGTCAACCGGGTAACCGGCGACGGTGTTTCCGCTTGCCACCGGGCCGCTTCGGTGGTTTGGGGGTCACCCTCCGTGTTCGACGGGCCGAAGCTACTTCGCCTCCAAGGGCGTCCGCTCACCGCGCGTTCCTATGAACAGGATCGATACCCGCCCGCGCCCCTGGCTGGTGGTCCCGGGTCCCTTGCTTTCGGCCCCCTACCCCCCTGTGGCCCTTCGTCGACCTCTCGCAGGCGGTCCCGGTACACACGTGTCGAACAGGCGAGCCTGAGATCCAAAGAGGTAAGGCCAGAGCACCGAATTCGCTCAATCCTCCTGGGGACCTAGGTCTCTGAGGTCTCGATCGACTTCCCGAACCAGCGGTACAGGACGTAGAGGATCCAGAACTTGGCCCAAGACGGTTCAGGGGGATTGCTGATGTGGGTCTGACGTGTGCGAAGGATGCGGCCTTGAGTCGTCACGAAGGCCACGCGGACAAAGAAGACTGAGAAGAGGTCTCCTCCCTCCATCTTCTTGGTCAGTGTTGCGGAAAACCGCTTGGGAGTAAAGGGAGGCAGGGTGCGGTCGGCGGTCTTGACCTCGGCCCGCAGATCCAACCACGCGCCAACCCACCGGTCGCTCCTCCAACGGTATCGCTTTTTCTCCTCACCCAAGGGCAAGGCCCTAATCCGAATCGACGGCGAGAGCGAGGTAATTGAGGGACTGACGTTTTCGATCTCAAAGACCAACGTGTCGTATTTATCATCGTCGGCGAGCTCGATCCTATGGAGCTTCACCCGGACGCGCTTCCTGTAGGCCTCGATGCCCCATATCAGGAAGCCGCCTACGCCCAAGACTTCCGCAAGACGTTCGAGCCAGTTCGTCTCCATGATCAGGAGCATAGTACACAGGCTCGAGTTCCTTCGGGAGGTCACCACTAGTGTGCCAGAGTGGGTGAGAGACCATGCAAGTGAATATCGCATGATCAGCTTGCGGGCTGGAGGGTGACGCGGAGCCCGACCGCACGCTGGAGTGAGCGGGTTCTCTGCTATTGCCTCCGAAGCTCCTTGCGATGCACCGCATTATCCTGGTTGACCAACTGGCGCGATCCGCCGTACTCCTGGGCCATGCCTTGCTACTACGGAATCGCCCGCCGCCCTGACGGCACGATCGGACAGGTCTGGGCCGAAGCCGGCGAGGGCCGCCTCATCCGGCAGTCCTGGACCGGCGTCACCTACACCAGCGACCGGGAAGCCGGGGAAGACATCGGCCGTCTGAACCAGCAGACCCCGATTGCGACCCCGGACGGTCCGCTCGAGGAGATCGACCTCGCCGCGTGCATCCGGCGGATTCTCCAGAGCTGACCTCGGGGGATCTGACCCGGGCCGACCAGCCATTGCCCTCGCTCGTTGTCTGCCTCGTGGCTCGCCTCGGCGCCCCCTCCGGACCCACCTGTCCCACCCGTTCCGATCCCCGAAATTCCCTCGAAATTCAGGCTCTCAACTGGTTGACGAGCCGTCGCGAACCTCCGTACTAGTGGGGCCATCGAAATCGCCGGGGCGCTGAAGCCCCCACCGATGACCCGACCAGGAGGTTCAAGATGACCAGCAACGGATTCGACTTCTTCGAAGGTGCCCGGACCGAGACCAAGGCCCCCCAGATCACCGTCCGCCGGAGTGGACAGATGGTGCTGACCAGCGCGGCTGTCGCTCTTCTGGGCGACGGAGTGACCCACGTGCAGTTCGGGTTCGACCCCAAGACCGGCGCCGTGGCGCTCCGTGCTGCGACCGAGGAGACCAAGGGCCGCTACCGGCTCCGCGAGCAGGCGAACGGATCGAGCCTGGTGGACGGCCGGCGGTTCCTCGGCCACCACGGCCTGAAGCTCGAGAAGGCCCAGCGGTTCGCGGCCGAGGCGTTCGGCGACGGCATGGTGGGGTTCCACTTGCCCGAGCGAGTTGCTGCTGCCGGGTCCGAGCCGGAGACCACCGGCAAGACCACCAAGGCCGCGGACCAGACCGCCAAGGGCAAGACCGCCCGCACGGGGAAGCAGAAGGCCGCCGCCGCCGCATGACCAGGGCCCAGGGGCAGGGGCCAGGGGACGAGTTGCCCGAGCTGTGACCGTCCCCGGCCCGGGCCTCTCCTGCCTGTCTCGACCCCTCCCTCCTGCTGGACCGCTTCCGCGCCCCTCACCCTTTCTACCGGCAGGCCATCCCGGTCTCTCTCACCCCCTGTCGGTGGTTGACACCCAGCCGGGGGACCCCGTAGTGGTGGGGCATGGCCAGAGACCCAGACCCGGGGACCGCAGCCGACCGGCAGGTCCCGGCCAGGAGTGACCGTGCCCGCGCCGCCTTCGCGCTCCGGACCCTCCGGGAGTACCGGGGCCTGACCCAGAAGCGCTTGGCCGAGCGGTCGGGGGTCCACAACGCGACGATCAGCGCCTACGAGCGAGGTCGGCGCTCCATGGGGTCCGACAATCTCACCGCACTGCTCGCCGGGCTCGGGATACCGGAGCGGGCGTGGGAGGCGACGGTCCGGCACATCCGGTGGCTCGACTTCTTCACGCAGGCGAAGCGGGGCGCCGACGGACCGGTCACCGATGCCGACTTCGACCTCTTCGCCGAAACCGTGGGCCGGGATGTTGAGCAAGCGGCGCTGGACCTCTTGCGACTGCTCCGAGCACCAGTCGATGCGGACCGGGACCGTTGAGCCGGGAGCACCCATGAACGAGCGCGAGACCACAGCCCGGACGCTCGAAATCCTGCGGACCTACCGGCGTATGACCCAATGGCGCCTCGCCGAGTTGTCCGGCATCAACAAGGCGACCATCAGCGCCTACGAACGGGGCCACATGGCGATCGGCTCGGACAGGCTCGCAGCTCTCCTCGGGGGGCTTGGGCTCTCCACCCGTGCATGGGAGACGACACTCCGGCACGTCCAGTGGCTCAACTATCTGACAGAGAGGAGCGAGAGCCCCGAGCAGACCCCAAACCGACGAAGACCTCGACCTCTTCACCGAGGGCCTCGGCCGCGATCTCGAACGAGCGGCGACCGACCTGCTGAAGCTGCTGGGGGTGCGGTCTCAGGACGGGCCGGAGGGGTGAGGTCGACCCCCGCCGACGGCCCCCGTTGACCACCGGCCCCGGACCGCCCTACTCGTGGCCCATGACAGCCACCGACACCCTCACCGTCCCGGCCTTCCGCCAGAACTACCAGCGCCTGGAAGACCTCCTCGGCCAGCCCATCCCGGACCTTCGCTCGGGAGTCGTCTACCGGCTCCGGGCCGCGGGGTTCATGGATCTGGTCGCGGAGGTTCTGCCCCAGGACCCGGGCACCGGAGCGATGGTCCTCTCCCTCTGCCACTACTTCGTCCAGCACGGGGACCTCTGCCAGGACCCCGAGATGGTGGTTCGGGTGTTCCCTCCCCGAGGTGACCGCCCCGGTCTGGTGGAAGCTCTGTCGTTCCAGCAGGCCATCCCGCCCGTCTACCAGGTCGTCTATCCGGAGCCCGGGAAGGTGGTGCCCCGGTTGAAGCGGGAGCTGAACGCCTTCCTCGCCACCTGGCTCCGGAACCTCAAGGCGCAGGGGCACCGGCTGGTCCCCGAGATCGAAGGAGGTGGCGCGAACCGGAGACCAACGCTGGATGCCGCACCATGCCTGGTTGGACGCGCTCCGGATTCGGTGGAATGACGAACCCAATGCCGCACACCCTGCCCCGGAGGCAGAAACCCAGGTGTGGCCTCATCCTGCGGGGCAACAGAAGCGCACTTCGTAGTCGCTACAGCGACGTCCTCCCGATTGCTGCCGGTTAATGCAATAGGCCCCAGCTTCCTTGGTGCAGGTGACCTGTTCGCCTGTCTCTCTCAAGGAGCGGCCGTCTCGGCTCCTGCACTCCACCTTCTCCGGCTCGGCGCATGCCTTCCCCTGCGCGATGAAGTCCTTGAGGGTCTCGTAGTCTCCGGAGCCTCCCGGGTTGTCTCGGTTGAGCCACGGCGTCCAACGGCAGGTGTCGGCGGCCGGGGGATTTAGGAATCCGGCTTCTAAATGCTTGGCCGGGACCCGATCACCCGGTCGCATTTCGATGACCTTCCGAGTTCCAAGGCAGGAGAAATCGGCCTTCTCGGCGGTCGCCTCCTTGAATCCGACCTTGAGTTTGGGCCATTGATTCCTGTCGGTGACCCAGGAGGCGTACTCCTTGTCGACGCAGACCCAGCAGTTGCCGTAGAGACGATCGGGTTGTTGGATGTGGATCGGCTTGAAGGCAACAGTCCCTTTGCACATCATCTTCCGATCTTGGTTCCAGTCGCTGAAGACGCAGCCGACGGGCCGTCCGTTGTGCCAGACCAGGTCGCCCGGATCGCAGGGAGGTCTGGCGTCCACCGGATGAGCAAACGCCAGAACGAAGGCGAGTATCACGAAGAGGGAACGAATTGACGGAGCAACGCAGATTCGGCTTCGAAGTCTCATGGTCCATCTCCTTTCGACAGGTGGTCCGGCGCCATTCCGGCGAACGGTCGTGATGCCGCTGGACCGGCAGCAAGCTTCGGATTCGGCTGACAGGCGCCACTTTCGGCTGTAGGTGAGACTCGAAGGCGTTATATTTCATGATATCCAGAACTAAGTGTATCTATGTAATAGTCTTAATATTGCACACTCTCTATCACCTGACGCCAAGGAGGAGCGGCGAATTACCCCTTGGGGACGACCTCTCGCCACGTCAGATCTGAGGGTGCACCTGAACGACGGCCGAATCGTCTTGTCGTCGGCGGGACGGGAGGAGGTGCACAGACGCGCCCTCGCGGACTGCCTCAGGCGAATCTCAAGCGGGCAACGAAACTGGTGAGGCACATAGCGGTAGTGGTCTAAAGCGTCCACAGGCAGGGTGCGGACGTACCGCCCGCCGCGCAACCCTCGAAACAGAGGTATCGGGGCAGCCAGTCCAGGGACGAGCTGCTTGACACTCACCCGAACTACCCTCGGCAATCGTCACCGTGGATTTCCTCTTGTGGCTGCTTGACGAGCCATCGCAGTCCTCCGTAGTACCGGCCCACCGGAGCCGACCGTGCCGTGCCCATCTCACAAGGGAATCTCAATGCTCTACGAGACCGACCCCGGAGACCTGATCGAGTTCGCCAAGCGCTGGGCCAGCCTGGGTGATGCCGTGACCGAGCAGGTGTGCGACGTGGTGGACGACCCCAACACCGACGAGGTCAACCCCGCGGCGATCGAGCTTGCCCGGCGACACCTCCACGGGCTGAACCAGGGAGTCGACCTGGCGATCGCCGAGTACCTCACCCGGTACCGGGAGCTGGCGTGATGTCTCGGCGGTCCCACACCGACCCAGCCCCGATCCCCAGGCCCTGGGAGACCGCCAGAGACCCGAGGCCCCCGGCCGGCAAGCCCAACCACCCGCGCCGGCGGCCCAGGGCCGCACACAGTCGACCACAGACCCCCCAGGGCTGGGACCACCCTCGGTCGCCCGTCCAGATCCACAGCACCGGCCACCGCTCTCATCCCGCACCCCTCAACCACCATCACCAGGAGGTCCCCCGATGACCCTTCCCCTCGACCTCGAGCCAGAGAACCCCGCCGTCGTCTATCTGGAGTCACTCTCCAAGGGTAGCTACTGGGCCGTCCGGCACTCTCTGGAGACCATCGCCGAGATCCTCGCCGGTGAGGACGCCGACCCCTGGACCTTCCCGTGGGAAGACCTCCGGTACCAGCACACGGCCCGAGTCCGGCGCCAGCTCGTGGACCGCTACGCCCCAGCCACGGTGAACAAGATGCTCTCGGCACTCCGAGGCGTGCTCAAGAACGCGTGGCGGCTCGGCTTGATGGACGCCGACACCTACAGCCGGGCCGTGGCGGTCGAGAACGTACGAGCCAAGGTGCAGCCGAAAGGACGGGCAGTGAGTCGGGACGAGATGGAGGCATTGCTGTGGGTATGCGCTGAGGACCGGTCGCCGGCGGGAAGGCGGGACACGGCCATGTTCGCGGTGCTCTACGGGGGTGGGTTGCGACGGGCCGAGCTGTGCGGGCTGGATCTCGCCGACTTTGACTCGGAGGACTGCTCTCTGCTCGTGCGGGCTGGGAAGGGAAGGAGGGACCGGACGGTCTATCTGCCGGAGTCGGTGTGCGAGCACCTGAAGGCGTGGGTGGAGATCCGGGAGGACAAGCCGGGGCCGTTGTTCTGCCCAGTGAGGTCAACGGGTGAGGTCCCGATCAGTCGGCTCCGAGGTGAGACGCTCTGGTACATCCTGGGGAAGCGGCAGCGGGAGGCAGGGCTGGAGGGGGTCACCCCGCACGGCTTCCGGCGGGGATATGTCTCAGGGCTGCTGGAGGCCGGTGTGGATCTCCTCACGGTGCAAGAACTGGTCGGGCATGCGGACTCCGTGACGACCGCCCGGTACGATCGGAGGGATGAGCGGTCCAGACGGCAAGCGGCGCGGAGTCCCAATTTGCAAGTGTAAGAAGCGGCCGCAGCCATTTCCACTGGTGACCTAAGAGCCCTCGGTGGGCTCGGAGTCGGAGTCATCAGGTCGCCTTCGGAGTCTGAAAGCACCTCCGGCCTCGGGAGCGGATGGCTTCTTCTCCTCAAGCCCGTGCCCATCGTCGAACACGTGTTTCCAATCATCTCTGTGAACCAACGGGCCAATGCGCCAACGATTCTCTTCTGGCTTGAAATGCACTAGCCGCTCACTTCCATCGGTGACTATTGCGCCGCGGGCAATGAGGTGCATCATCGGCTGAGTCGAATTGAATCGGAATCTTCCATCCTGAAGGTCAAAGCCAAAGGGTAGCGACGTCAGGAAGGCAGGATACAACAGAGATATCAGACTGGTGCCCTCCTTCGCTATTCCAGATGCCCATGTGATGCCGCACACAAAGCCAGCTTCATTGATCGCTGGTCCCCCGCTCATTCCATGATCCACGGGCGCGTCAATGGCGAAGCATGCTCCGCTGGCGTAGCTTGGAGCAAATCCTTGGAGGAACACTTCTGTCACACTTCCTTCGACCACTCTCAATCTATGGTGATAGTAGTCTTCCCAACCATCAAGACCTCTCTTCCGAGGAGATTCCAATCTAAGCCTACCGTCCCCTTCGTCAATTTTCGTGTCGCAATAGCCAACACAAAGGACCTTGGAGCCGATTCGTGGAACTCCAAGACTGATCGGCAATGGCATGAATGCAAAGGGTGCCGGTATACGAGACTGCGCGAAGACCAAGTCCGTCGGGGGAGCAGCGACGGCTCCTAGCAGAGGCCATAGGTTGACCGTCAAGCGATCTCTTTGTCGCATTGAATTGTGGAGCACAGAGAGCCCAACCCCACCCAGATCGAAGTTCCCCTCCAAGTGTCTCTTGGCTAGAAGTCTCGATCCTCTAGGATGGTGTTTGAATGCTTCCCGAACATTGTGCATTGCTGTGGCCATGATCCCGAGCCGGCTCATACAAAAGGCCGTGCCCATCGGGATATACTCGGAATCCAGTTGAATCAGAAGTGGGTAGATGCCCATGCCCAGGACATGTCCCCATGGAGGCAGATCCCACGCGGACGCGCCCTTGGGGCGGGTCTCTTCCAGGAGGGCTGTAAGGCTCCTTGCCTCGCTCACTCTGCATCTCCTAGCGATTTGCCGACAAGAGCACGGCACCGTGCGTTGGGCGATTCACCTCTCAAATCGGCAACCTTCGACTCTCGACCATAGCTTCCTCAGGCAATAGGCCCACTACCTAGACTGCATTTTCTAGGTAGGAGAATCATCCTTCTCGGCCAGTTCCTGGCATCCCGCGAAGCTTCATTTCCATTTCCTCAACAAGCGTTCGAAGCTTGCCGGCCTTGACATCCCCCTCGGTCGGAAATTCCTCCCACTGAGGAAAGTAGACGCGGCCATGTACTATGATCTCCGGCCTCGGCTCAGGAGTGATCTCACCACGCCAGTAGGCGAGCGCGCAGAAATCGTAACCTTGAACTTCCGCGACATCTAGGAATCTCGCGTCGCCACGATGAATCCTTGCTCCGCTCAGAATTCGCGCCTTGACGATCAGCCTCTTCTCGTTTGCGAACCACTGCACTGCTGCATCTTCCGCGTAGCCAAGTTCATCAAAGAGAAAGAGAGCGTCAATCCTCGACGGCTTCTCAGAGAAGCGGTCGCTCCTAACCCGCTCAAACCTCTGTTCCTTCTCGTCCCGCCTACTCTTCATGCCGTAGCCGCTCAGCGCCTCAGCACTTCCTTCGTAGACTTGATTGAACACCGACACCGAGGGAAGTTCCCCCTGCCCGGCTCGGACATTATTGAAGAACGTCTCGGCCCATTCCCCTGCGGAGGGAACTACATGCCAGAAAAGCTCATCTGACGCTTCCTGCTGGCCTCTCCATGTTGTAACGATCATCTAGGGCTCCAAGCTGCTGCTACCGACCGCGCAGGGATGTGTCAGGCCCAGCGGTCCCTGTGAGAGGACACTACACGGAAGTGCCGTTCTAGTAAGTGCTCTGCATCCCCGAAGTCTCCAATCTAACTCCTCGCAAAGCTTCACGGTCGAGTCTATCTGGACGCTCGGTTCTGTCTAGTGCTGGCGCCAGGTGCCTACGGACTCAACACCGACCACCTCCGGCCGCTATCGGGTTCGGTCCTTCATTCACTCCCCGGTTCGCCGTGTTGCAGCGAGCCGCGGGGTCGGTCCATTCGACCGTCTGGCTGCTGGTCGCGGAGATGCGGCTATCGTACACGGCGTTGTGTCAGGGTACGACACCGGCGGCTTCGGCGCTGGTATCGCCGAGGTAGAGCGTCACCTCTGCCACCGTCGGCTCGCCTTGAGCACGTCGGCGCCGCGGTCGATCCCTTCCCCCGACTTGACTCTTTCGGCGAGGCGCC
>Ga0210086_1000339_pt1 | contig 28357 bp, 27 predicted proteins | sample China_Galinas_PW_3_FD_184867 | JGI IMG/M metagenome (GOLD analysis project Ga0210086, IMG submission 184867) | Wetland microbial communities from San Francisco Bay, California, USA, that impact long-term carbon sequestration - China_Galinas_PWB_D2... | ecosystem: Environmental > Aquatic > Marine...
GAAATTCAGTTCATACATTTTCAGTTGCCTTTTTGTTGTTTTTAACGTCATTCCAGACAGTTAAATATCAAATATACTTCAAAAGGGCAACTGAATTCTTCACTTTTCTTCAATTTTCAAAGAGCAAACCCAGTATTTATGCGCCTTTGCAAGCGCATTTTTCAGGATGGACTAATTAGTTTTACGCATAGCCTTTCCCCTTCTATCTAACTTTTGCTAAATATTTGAGATCTATGAAGAGAAATTGCCTTAACTTAACATCTTTTAAAAAATATTAGACAATCTCCAAATTTCTTATCGCCGAAAAGGCGAATATAAATGACAAATAAGCGTACTATAGCCACTATTTTCTTATTGAGTCTGATTGTGCTGCTTTCACTGTATTTAAGAGTGGCAGGTCAAAGCAGATCAGGCTTGGGGTTTAACGAAACCATCCACGTATATGCCGTCAAATCCTTAATGGAAAAAGGGAAGCCCGAGCTGCCGTCGGGTAAGATATACAACAGGGCACTGCTTTTTACGCATACGGTGGCGCTTTCTTTCAAACTATTAGGCGTTAGTGAGCTGTCTGCCCTTTGCCAAGTATCATATTCGGAGTATTGTCGGTTATTATTGTTTTTTTCATAGGCCAGGGGTTCGGGAATTCTGTCGGCTTGATTGCCGCCCTGCTAATGGCGTTCATGCCTTTTGAAGTGGGCTGGTCCAGGGCTCGCAGAATGTACAGTATGTATCAGTTCTTTTTTCTGCTGACATTATTCAGCTTTTATAAGGGTTTTGAGCCGGAGAAAATTCATGTTAATGATGAAACTCATAAGATTGAAAAGTCTTCAGAAAGTTCAACGAATTCGGAAGAACTATTTTCGTGAAAGGACAGGAATAAAAGTAGATTAAACGGGTAAGATCAGCAATGGTTCTTCCTCTTTATTATTATGTTTATTGATTACTCCAAAAATTACGGTTTATGATTTCCATCTTGAAAAATTGAAGCCATAAAATCTTTGTGATTTTTACATCGAAATTCTCACTTAGAAACCTTGAACATTTGCAACATCTTACATTTTGACAGCAGTTCAATTGTTTGTGATATCAAATTCTGAAAATTGAACGGTCAAGTGACGTATTGATCCGGCTTGCTATTCTGCCAAATCAAGTTTAGACCGGTACAAATAACTCTTTGGCGATTTGGAACACAATAACTTATCAAATGCAGTATCGTAATAATTCAAGACTAGCGATCAGTGTCGTAATATGCACCTATAATCGAGCCGAGTTGCTCGCCAAATCTCTGCAAACGCTATGTGATCAAACGATTAACAAGTCCGACTACGAAATCCTTGTGGTTGATAACAACTCTCAAGACAGCACGCCTAATTTAACAAGAACTTTTTGTTGCAATTATCCAAACATCAGGTATTTTTTAGAAACTCGAAAGGGTCTATCCTATGCACGAAATCGAGGATGGCAGGAGGCAAAAGGACAATATGTGGCTTATGTTGATGACGACTGTAAAATGCCTATACGGTGGTTGGCTGTCGCAATGAAAATCATTGATCGGATTGCACCGGCTGTGTTTGGCGGCCCTGCCTATGCCTTTTATAATTCGCCGAAACCATATTGGTGGAAGGATAGCTACGGAACCTATGAACAATCTCAGGTATCTCGCCAGTTGCGTCGACTTGAATATTTGAAAGGAAATAACATCTTTTTCCGTCGCGAGGTACTCGAAAGTACGAATGGATTTGATACTAGATTGGGCATGTCTGACAAAAAATTAGGCTATCATGAAGAGACAGAGTTACAGATGCGAATACGTAAAACCATGCCCGACACATTGATTTACTACGATACCAACTTACATGTATTTCATCTGGTCCGACCTGAAACGATGACTTGGCGCTGGATACTGAATAGTTGTTTTGCGAGTGGCCGTTATTCATATTATGCATTTCAGACCACAGCCCCCAAAATAGTTAGAGTGACAAAACTTCAATTGTTAATTAAAGCCTGCGTTACACTTTTTTTATTCTTCACGGACATTTTGGTTGGCCTACTGCGATATGATCGTGAACGATACCCACATCTGCAAAATTACTTATATGAGAATACTATTAGATACATGATTGTATTTGGAGAAATTTACGAACAGTACATTAACGGATAGTATTTTATTTGGTATGAAATTAGGAATATGAGGGTTTGAAATGGCTTCCGATAAAATTACAAACGGAAAAGGCAGGAAATTCGCACTCATCCATATGGGAACAGATGAAGTCTATGGGCTTGAGTTTGTGGCAGCCGAACTAAAGAAGAACGGACACCGGATTCGGTGGTTTGACGGTGACATGGACGCGGCAGCGGATGAGGTTATTGGCTGGCAGGCAGAGTATATGTGTTTCTCTCCTTTGACAACCTTCTTTATTCCTGCCTTAGAGTTCAGCCGGAAGGTGAAATCTCGATATCCCGGTATTCGTACGATTTTCGGCGGTCATCACGTGACCGCGGTTCCGGAGATTTCTGGTGTGGACGGCATCGATACAATTGTTCTCGGGCCGGTATACGGCACCATTGAGAAGATTGTTTCAGGTAGTTCCGAAAAGGTACTCAGAGGTCAACCCGTTCCGGTACACATGATGAGACCGGCAAGCAGAGAATACTTCGAAGATGTACCCAATATTGGCAACCGCCATCGGAAAACCATTATGTCTCACTTTGGTTGTCCATATAAATGTTCCTATTGCTCTACATCACTCTTGAAAGCAGAGTATGGTATGAAGGAGTACAGAAAATACTGGCTTACCCGTCGTCCGATTGATGACATAATTGAAGAAGCCAAGATCTTTCTGGATTTTCCGACCAAAGAAGTGGCACTGGAAGATGATGACATGTTGTATGGCAAAGAGATCGATGAATGGTTGCCTGAATTCACGGCCGTTTGGAAACGAGAAATTGGTTTGCCGGTCATCGGTAATGTAACACCGAATACGGTGGTAAAGGTATCAGATGAAACCTTGCATACTGTCGCAGAGTTGACATCTGTTGTCCAGATGGGTGTCCAGGCCGCCCGGAGGGAAACTTTAAAGCTTTTCAACCGGCAGTTTCAGAACGAAGAGCAGGTCGCCGATGCTGCTGATCGTTTAAGAAGCCATGGAGTTTCCGTCAAGCTGGAGTTGATTGTTGGTGCGCCCGTAGAAGATCCGGTTGGAGATGCCATTGATACGATCAAGCTCGCGCAGAGAGTCGGTGCAGGAACATTTGTCTCGGCATTTCCCTTGATGGTCTATCCCGGCACAGCGCTTCAAAAATGGTGTGTAAAGAACGATGTGCCGTTGAGAGAAGATTCTACGTACGAATGCTATGGTGGAGTAGGCTCAATTCGTTTCGATCACGACACTCAGAAAAGGATCACGAATATTTCAAAACTAGCCGCTTTCTTTGTCAAGTATAACGTTGATGAACGTTGGATGCGCGCATTAATTGAAATGGATCTTAACGACGCAGCCTCAAAACGAATCAGCGAATCGACTTATTATGAGAGTCTTCGATTTCAACTTGGCGATCAGATAGAAAAAGAGTTTGACAAAATATTGGCCAATACAAAGTTTCGTTATTAACGATGTCACTTTCAACACCGGTTGCATTCCTCATTTTTAATCGTCCTGACTTAACCCAGATCGTGTTCAGGTCTATCGCTAAGGCTGAGCCTAAACAGTTGTTCGTTGTAGCGGATGGCCCACGTTCCCCGGAAGAAGTAGAAAAATGTGCGCAGGCCAGGGACATTATAGACCGGGTAGATTGGGAATGCGAAGTTTTTACCAATTATTCAGACAAGAATTTAGGCTGTGGTCGACGAGTTTCAAGCGGCATCGAGTGGGTTTTTTCAGAAGTTGAAGAAGCTATTTTTTTGGAGGACGACACTCTCCCTGATCCGTCTTTTTTCCCATATTGCGAAGCGTTGCTTGAACATTATCGGCAAGACGAAAGGATTATGACGATCAATGGCAACAGTTTTCAGTTGGGTTCGAGAAGGACCGAATATAGTTATCATTTCTCGAAATATTGCTCCTGCTGGGGCTGGGCTTCGTGGCGAAGGGCATGGAAGCACTATGATTATGAAATGAAAACCTGGCCAGTGTTTAAGCAAACCGGAATGATGAAAATGATATGTTCAGATCCGTATGAGCGACGGTTTTGGACAAGTTTATTTGATAAAATGCACGAAAATCCCGTTGCAATAGATACATGGGACCATCAGTGGAAATATGCTTGTTGGTCTCAAAATGGGTTGGCGATAGAACCGAGCGTCAACCTTGTTGCAAACATTGGTTTAGGCCGGACAGATGCCAGCCATACCTGCTGTTACAATCCGTTGCTGGCTGAATTGTCAAAGAATCAAGAACTATGGGAAATAAAACATCCTCCATTTGTCGTAAGACATCGCGATGCTGATTGTTTTTTATTTGACAATATTATTGGAGGTAAACAGATGAAGGAAAATAATTCGTTATTCTACAAGCTTCGCCGAGGCCTTCGTCGATTCGGGAAAAGGTCAGGGCGGTATGCCACTGATGATCATGTACAGGAGAAACGAACATGCCGATATTGATCCGAATTGATAACATTTTGAAACTTTTTATTCCGCCAATATTGATCAAGGGCGCACATTTCGTTCAGAATTTATTTAAAAAACCGGATCCATACTCAATTGGATTTCACCGCTTAGGGTATGCTCCCGACGGATGGCAAACAAAATTGAAAAACGATCAAAACAAAGGTTGGAGTGTTAACAGCGTTATTGATACCGAAAAAGCCAAATGGGATGCCTTTTCCCGCAACCTGGAAGGCCCCGGACCACTTGGGTTCTCACATGAACACACCGACCTGTCCGTCACTCGTAATCCGAACTTTCACAATGTCCATATTTCGTATGCTTATGTGTTGGCCTTAGCCGCGCATAAAAAGGACAGTATCTCAGTGCTGGACTGGGGTGGTGCATTAGGGCACTACTACCTTATCGGTAAAGCGGTATTGCCCGACGTGAACATTGATTTTCACGTTAAAGAAGTACCTTTGATGGTCCAAGCCGGAGCGCAGATCAACCCGGATGTTCACTGGTATGACGATGGAACCTGTCTGGAAAGAGACTATGATTTGGTCATGATGACCGGATCGATACCATATATGGAAGATTGGGCTGATGTTCTTCATCGCATAGCCCGCTCGGTTAAAGGATATCTGTTCATAGCCCGCTTGCCCGTCATTGAACACAGCCCGTCTTTCGTAGCGGTTCAACACCTTTATAATTCACAGATGCTGCATCAGCTAATCAATCAGGCAGAATTTCTGGAAGTGGTAAAGAAAACCGGTTTGACCCTCGTTAGGGAGTTCGTTGTTGGTGATCGCCCCTATATCAAAGGCGCCCCCGAACAATGCGAGGTTCGGGGCTGGCTCTTTAAAAGAGAGACGATAGCACGCTTATCATGATACATCTCAAAGATACAGATATCAAAAGGTTACACAGACCCAAAGTGGATACATTAGCTCTTTGCATGCTCGTTGCGTGTGGAGCGTTATATTGGGTTTATATTTCCATCAACTCATCATTTTGGGAACCGGATGAGGCTATTTTTGCTTATAGTATGACTTCCGGAAATCCTCTATTCCTGCCATTCATGAGTATCGGTCGCTTTTTCCCATTAGGATATCAGGAGTTTAATGTGCTCGGACGATTTACCAGCTCCCCTGATATTTTTCACGCGTTTGCTGTAGGTCAGGTACTGCTGAGCACCGTCTTTGTCTGGTTTGTTTTTTTCCGAATACCATGGCGATTCCGCATATGGCCAGTACTCGCTATTTTTACAAATCCTTCGATTTTTTACATTTCGCAATCCTTCATATATCTGGAGAGAAACATTATTCTACTGCTCTCCGTGTTTGTGTTTTGCTTCTGTAAGTTCCATAGATGCCAAAAAAAAGTTTATCTACTCGCCGCTCTCACCGCTGCATTACTGAGCTTGTTCTATAAAGAAACGGTATTTCTAATTTTCCTGGGTTTCTCTCTCGCAAGGGGAGGGTATCTGTACACCCGGAAACGACGAGAGTTGCGTTCAGATAGACCGGTACGCCTGTCAGATTTTATTTCAGAACTCGCTTTGATCGGTTTTGCACTTTTTTTCTTGACTACTTACTACATTTTTATACATTCGGTTAGATTAGGTCCTCTGTATGACCATAAATTGGAGGGGCCTTTGATTGCGATGATAATTAGTAACTTCAGTGACTATGTGACCGGGCACATCATTTTCACGCTTTCTGTCATTGCATACCCGGTAAGAATCTTATTTTTGTCAAAACTTCCCCTCCATCCGATCTGGGACAGCCTGTTGGTTGCTGCGTTCTTTTTTTTCGCTGGGAATATTATTCTGGGACTGGTGGGCAGTCCCTATTCATATTACTCCGCGCCCGGTGATTTCTTGATTATTTTAGGTACGTTTGGGCTTCTAATCAATTCAAAAATAAACATTCATCTTATTACGGCTATCGCGGTCATGATATTTCTACTGAATCTGCCTTTAACGATAGACTATGCGCGAGCATACAAGAAACTTTCCTTTCTGCACGACAGTGCTTTATCATTTTTGCAAAAGAGAGCCAAGGCACATGAAATATCACTCTTTTTTGACGGTCGTAAAGGGTGGGTGAAGAGTGGACTGGCATCAGCACTTCGAATCCGAGGACTGAATGTTGAAGAGCAGGAGTATTGTCTACTCATCCATCAAACATCCACAACAAACTCAATCGGCAAGAAGATTCACACGAAAAATAATTTTAAATCAGCTCAAAATGAACCACAGCCTGACGACTTTGTATATGTCGGGTTCTTTTCTTTCTGGCAGTCAGTTCAGCAGCATCAGAACAGAGTAAGGAGATACTTAGATGACGAACAACACTACGTTCAGGTGTTTCCAGATACGCCCACGAGGGATGTCGATGCACTCAGCATTTACATCTTTCGAAAGAACATTTAAAGTGTTTATAATAAAACTCGCTTTGTGAACACAATACAGCTTTGTTAGGGATTTCACAAGTATCTTTACCCCTTTTTATAGACACTTTTTTCCGTGGTTGAGTCTTTTCGCATAATGCCGTCAGTAATTTTAGTAATTACTTTTTTGGGGAGCGACAAAGTGAGGAAATCGTGAATAACTGCTTGATATGTAATACATCGATTAAGCCATTTATGTCCTTTGGCCGGATGCCGATTGCGAATGGCTTTCTTAACCCTGCTCAGTTTGCCGATGAGTATTTCTTTGAACTTCAGGTGGCATTTTGCCCGGTCTGCGGTATGATGCAATTGGCAGAACAGGTGGCGCCGGAAAAAATGTTCCATGAAAACTACGCCTTTTTTTCATCCACTTCATCCCGGATGGCCACCCACTTTAAGCAATTGGCAGATTTTCTTATAGAAAGCTATATGAAAACACCAAACCCATTTGTGGTAGAGATCGGCAGCAACGACGGGATTATGTTGCAGCATTTTGCCAACTCAGGTTTGCGTCATCTGGGGATCGAACCTTCGCGCAATGTTGCAAAGGCGGCAAATAATAAGGGCATTCAAACGATTTGCAGGTTTTTCGACGAAGGTTTGGCCCAGGAGATTTTGGCTGGGCACGGACAGGTGGATGTATTCCTGGGCGCCAATGTGATGTGCCATATTCCGGATATCCACTCCGTTGTTGCCGGGATTAAGATTTTGCTAAAACCAAATGGTCTTCTGATTTTCGAAGATCCTTATCTTGGCGACATTGTACAAAAATCATCATATGACCAGATCTATGACGAGCACGTGTTTTATTTTTCCGTAAAATCCATCAGCTATCTCATGGAGCATCATAAATTGGAAGTCTTTGATGTGATGCCGCTAGATGCTCACGGAGGTTCAATGCGTTATATGGTTGGCCACAAAGGTGCCCGAACAGTATCCGAGGCGGTGGACAAACAACTGGCACAGGAAGAGGTGATCGGTCTTCATCGACCTGAGACTTATCATCATTTACATCAAACCATAAAAAAATCCCGTGACGATCTAATGGAACTACTGCATGATTTAAAGCGACGAAGTAAGCGGGTGGTCGGCTATGGGGCTACATCTAAAAGCACCACGGTGATTAACTACTGTGGCATAACCCCTGACCTTGTCGAATTTATCAGCGATACAACTCCCATCAAACAAGGAAAGTTCAGCCCTGGTGCACACATCCCGGTACGTCCATATGATGAATTTATGGCCGATTATCCGGACTATGCGTTGCTATTTGCCTGGAACCATTCGGCCGAGATTATGTCCAAGGAACAGAACTTCCGCCGTAGCGGCGGCAAATGGCTGGTGTATGTGCCAAAGGTAAAGGTGCTCGAATGATTCCGGGTGCAAATCCCCGACTCCAGTACCTGGCGCATAAAGAAGAGATCGATAATGCGATTATGCATGTATTGGATCGGGGTTGGTACGTTCTGGGTGAAGAAGTAAAGGCATTTGAGGCTGAATTTGCTGCCTATATCGGCGTTTCACATGGGGTTGGCGTCAGCAGTGGTACAGAAGGGCTTTGTATGGCGCTCACAGCATGCGGCATTGGGGTCGGTGATGAGGTTATAACGGTTTCGCACACTGCGGTGGCTACAGTGGCGGCCATTGAAAAGGCTGGAGCCACACCGGTTATGGTCGATATTAAACCCGATTTTTTCACCATAGATCCAAAAAAGATCACAACCGCCATTACTCCCAAGACAAAAGCCATTATTCCGGTGCACCTATATGGTCAACCCGTTGATTTAACCCCGATCCTTGAGATTGCCAGGACATATGAACTTCGAGTGATCGAGGATTGTGCACAGGCCCATGGGGCTACATACAAAGGCAAAAGGGTCGGGTCGTACGGAGATCTTGGCTGCTTCAGTTTTTATCCCACAAAGAACCTAGGAGCATTGGGTGATGGCGGCATGGTTGTGACGGATCAATCCGAGCTGGCTCACCGGTTGGGGTTGCTGAGGGAATATGGTTGGGCGGAGCGATTCATCAGCCTCATTCCCGGCTGGAACTCACGTCTGGATGAGGTGCAGGCTGCCGTTTTGCGGATTAAACTTCGTTATCTGGACCAGGATAACGCCGCCCGTGCCCGTATTGCGAAGATGTACCAAGACAGTTTGAGCGATTGTGGAATAATTTTACCGGCCTGTCGACAGGAGGCCGGTCATGTATATCATCTGTATGTCGTACGCACTCAACGCAGAGATGCCCTAAAAGAGCATTTGAAGGACAAGGGCATTGCAGCGTTGGTGCATTACCCTGTACCCATCCACCTGCAACCGGCATACCAGGAACGGTTAACCGGCGTTGACCAGTTGTTGGAGACGGAACTGGCCGCCCAAGAGGTGCTGTCGCTCCCCATCTATCCGGAATTAAACGAGGCAGATCTGGAGGCGGTAATTAAGGCTGTCAGGACATTTTGTCTGGGTTGTAATGAGGAGGACAATCCGTAAACTAGTGGTAATTTTAAAATGAAAATAGCCTATTTAATTATAGCACACGATCAACCGAGACAATTTAAGCGTATGATAAAGGCACTTGATTCTGAATATGGATCTTTTTTTGTACATATCGATTCAAAAAGGAATATATCTGAGTTCAGTTGTCCTGACTTCAGAGATAATGTTATATTCATAAAAAATAGAATATCAGTAATACAAGGAGGATTTTCACTAACTCAAGCGATGATAAACTTAGTGAAAACAGCGTCAATACTAAATGAATTTGATTACTTCATATTTTTAAGCGGAAGAGATTATCCCATAAAAGATAATAATTACATTTTCAATTTTTTAAGAAATAACTATCCAATGAACTTTATAAATTTTTATCCTTTGCTTGAAAATGCTGATTGTATCAACAATATTAAAAAGTATTATTTTATAGATTTGATTTACCGCTCACCTCGAATTTTACAAAAAACCATAGAGGCGATACAGTTGATTTCACATGAATTGCTTCCGGATCGTTCTTTTATTAAAAATATGATACCCTATAGAGGTTCGCAGTGGTTTTGTTTAAATCGACTCACCATTGATTATATCGTCAAATTTATTAATTCACAAAATGCCAATAGATACCGAGGTTTTTTCAAATACGTATGGGGTTCTGATGAGATATTTTTTCAAACTCTTGTCCTCAATTCGCCTTATGCTCAACAATGCCGCTATTATGATCGGGATATTAAGAATTCTATGGGGTTTATGAGAAATGAAAACAAAGCCTACCTTCATTATATTGACTGGAGTTGGGACAGAGAGGACCCGGCCGTTTTTGATATTGGTGATTTCCAAACACTGAAAGCATGTGATGCATTATTTGCTCGAAAATTTTGTGAAAATAAGTCTAAAAAATTGCTTTATTATATTGATCATTATTTGTTAAAAACAAATAAACAGAAGAGTGCAAATGAATAAGAGTTCCAATACTATTTAGAATCATTTTCGACAGTTTGATTCCGAAACTTCTTTGCTGTCAATAGGTTATATGGGCAAAATACACTACCTGTAAGGTGAAGTTCCTTGCTTTTTTAATCAAGAAATTTCAGCGGTTCAACTTTTTTTACGAAAGAACCATAATTTTGCATTTTTTACATAAAAATCAATAAATAGACCATAGTCTACCTAAAGATCTCCAAAATGGTAATATCGCATAAATATAAGTGTATTTTCATACATATTCCGCGAACGGCGGGTACCAGCATCGCATATCAAAAAGATATTTTTGAAATAACAGAAGATGGAACACATGATTTTGTGGTTAATATTAAAAATCGTGTTGGGCAGAATATTTGGAATAGATACTTTAAGTTTTGCTTCGTAAGAAATCCTTTTGAAAGATTCGTATCACTATATTTCTATTTTTCTCAAATGAGCAAAGAGCACAGATGGTATAATAACAATATTCATGTTTTGACAGAAGTACAGGCTTATGAGAACTTTGAAGAATTTTGTGTTAACTTTCCAAAATCAAAATGTAGATACAACTTTCACTTTATACCTCAATACAAATGGATAACGGATGAGAAAAGAAATATACTCATAGATTTTGTGGGAAGATTTGAAAATTTAAATAAAAGCTGGGAAAGTATTTACAAAAATTTAAGCATAGAGGGGTATCATGCGTTACCCCACGAAAACTTGTCTGCTCACAAATGCTATAAAGACTATTACAATAACAAAACCAGACGGATAGTCGGAAGAATATACAAAAAAGACATAAAAATGTTTAACTACACGTTTTAAAATAGAATGTAAAAGCCAATGACCTTCCAAGCACAATAAAATTGACGCTACCGGATAACATTATGATATACAAAAACTTCTTCTGGCTTCATATAAAAAAATCTGCAGGAATTACGACGCGTCGTCTTTTACAACCTCATTATGTAGAAGTGGATCGCGTGAATAAGCCGAAGAATTTTATCCAAGCGAAACCGGATGAATACAATGATATTCTTAACAACTATCGTGTTGTACTAGGTGAGTATCAGTTTAGAAGAACGCTGTTTGCGAAGACGTTTTTGTATCCCAGTACGTGGAATTCGTTGTTTTCGTTCGCATTTTCAAGAGAGCCGGTAGATAGATGTATAAGTATGTTCTATTACATGTATTGGCAGGACTTGGGCATGCGGAAAAATGCAGAAAGGCTGATAGAAACAATTATAAAGGCACGCTCAGTTAAAAATCGAATCTCTTATGCTTTTGATTCCTTCCTAGATCAGATAGAGATTTCACTTACGAGCGACTCAATATATTTTCCATTGGGTCTTCATTTTTCAACACATACGGCTCCGATGTGGGATGACATAACGGATTTTGATGGAAACATACTGTTAACCGAAGTATTTCGCATAGAAGATCTCATAAAGGGTATCAATAAAGTTTTTTCACTTTGTAATATTGAAAAACGCTTGAAACCATCTGATTCGATAATAGAAAATAGGACACGAAATAGACGGGAGTACTATCCCAATCGAACGCAAATACGAAGAATCGAGGAAATCTATTCCAAAGATTTTGAGATCTATGAAAACGCGCGTTTGTAAATTTTGTTAAACGCAAATAGCACAATAAGTCAGTAAGTAAGCGTATGCTTCTAAAAGTATCATATTTGCTCATTGTGTGTGCGGTATTATCGTTCTTCCTGTATAGGGAGATTTTCACCAGCAAACATGTCCGTCTCTTCTGGTATGTATTGCTGGCTGTTTTGACTATGACGGTAATGTACGCCTTGAATCCGAACAACCGTGTTTACTCCTATCACGGCTTTTTGCATTTCGGAATCGTATACCAGATCATGAACGGAGCTATCCCACCCTTGAACCCACTAGTGGGAGGGGAACCACTGTTATACCCCTGGGGATATCACCTCTTGGCGGCTGGTATCTCATGGATGCTTAATATCTCACCGGCATATTCCTTTGCTGTTATAAATATAGCCTCAGCTGCTCTCGTCATGTTTCTGGCCTACAAAATCTCACAAACATTAGTTTCAAGCCGATCATACAATCTCTTCTCAGCTCTATTAACCCTGACCGGAGGCACCGTGTTCAACATACAAATGATCGACCTGATCATACAATACGTTCACATTAACATTGAAGATCTGGCAATACCGTATTTTATTAAATTCACGAACGTCAATGCCTCTCCGCTCGGTATCGTGCTATATCTGTTGTTTTTGTTGGGCTACATCAAGATGAACCAGCCGGGCAAGTACACATTGTACTATGGCGCCTTGTTGTTTTTGTCAGTTGCCGGGTGCGGCTTTTTCTATCCCGCGATGTTTCCTGGAATTCTGGCCTGTACAGCAACGCTATTTGTTGCCGAAATAGCCCTGATGTCGATTGATCCCCAAGCCAAAAATTATAAGATATTCGCAACTAAAATGATCGTCATTGTTGTCGCAGTGCTGTTCGTCCTGCCTTACCTTAGCTCCCTTACAGGCGGCGATGTTATCGAAAAAGTGAAAATACTTTCCCTCACACATGTTAAACGCAACGCCTTGAGCAGCCTTGTTATAGCTCTGCCCGTCATTGTCCTAGTTTTCATTAACTTTTCGACTCTAAAAAAAACCTTAAACAAGTACCCCGCCATCGTCCTGCTTGCATCCGCTTTTGCTAATATGGTTGCCTACGTTGTTTTTCACCTGCCTGCAAACAACGAACTCAAATTATTCATCCTTTCTATGGCGAGCTTGGGTATACTTGGAGGGATATCATTGTTTTCCTCGACCAAGTGGTCCAAGAAACACTTGGCGGCCTTAATACTAATACCCTTCCTGATCCCCGCCATCTCCGTTTTGTGGATGAACGTAAATGAGTACGCTGACTGCCCTGTCACTTACCAGGAAAATGGGAGAAATATTAAGCATATCGATGCCGAAAAGAATGAACTATATCAATGGATAAGGAGCAACACTACTCGAAACGCGGTTTTCATGGACTTGGATTTAGACGTACCTATTTTTGCCCAAAGGCAACTGTTCATAGCACAAGATACCAAGCAAAGCAGCAAGATACTGGTGCAATTAGGATGGGGCATTAGCATGGCGGAATTTCTCCGGAACTGCTATTACGCACCACAGTTACTACGCAAAAGGAACGAATTAATCGATCGCCTGTACGATACCAAACAAGAGCTTCCCCTCAAAGAGTTACATGATGCCGCAGCCCGCGTTGGCAAGATATACATAATCGCCAGATCCAGAGAAATGCAGGAGCGATTTGCATCTCCGGATTTCGAACTTGTTTTCATGACGTCTAACCGCCAATTCAGCATCTATTCTCCTGTAGGTGCTCATCGATTCACAAACAAGAGAACGATATGGTCACACAAAAAGATATCGTTGTCCTTGGCGAGAGCTTGACTGACCTAAGCTGCGCATGCAATTTCTAAATCATGGGAGAATGTTCATAAAAGGGAGACTCGAATCTTATTTAGCCGGGTTAATTTTATTCTTGCTGATCGGACGGTAGATTGAATAAAAGAGAAAAGTTCATCATTATTGGAGCTGGAGTATCTGGGTTAACGGCGGCTCGTGTACTTCAAGAAGCAGGCTATCAGAGCTTAGTTTTAGAAAAGGCGCCCTCGCCGGGAGGGCTGACAAGAACAATTGTTGTTGATAGATTTTGCTTTGATTACACAGGCCATTTATTACATTTATCTGAGCATAAATCACCTTCAGAAATACCCTTTGCTGGTTTAGATGATTCTGATTGGAAAAGGATAGACAGGAAAGCATTTTGTTATATTGATGGCCATCTAATCCCGGCTCCCATACAATACAATATTGCACATTTACCGAATCCATATTTCTCGCTTTTTGTTGATTCATATAACTTACGGCCTATACCGTCAGATAGAAGTGATATGTCATTTCGAGATTACATTATTAGTGGATTCGGAGACTATTTATCTGAAATATTTTTAATACCACAGAACGAAAAAACCTACGCTATAAAACTTGATGATCTTTCTTTTCGTGCCGTAAAAAGATTTTTTCCTGCTCCCGATGAAGATACAATTAGAAAAGGAATGGAAAGAAAACAAATAATATCTTCCGGTTATAGCTCAAAGTTTTGGTACCCCGTGTTTGGTGGCATTGAAATTTTGATTAATGGTCTTAAAAGAAAGCTGAACAATATAAAATTATTAGAAGAAATCATAAAGATTGATGTCATACAGAAACGAGTCAAGACAAGTAAAGGAAACGAATGGGGTTGGGATAAGCTCATCTCAACGATGCCGTTAAAACAACTTTGTAGATGCACGAATGATAAGGAACTTATAGAGTTGAGTAAGAAGCTAAGTAATAGCTCTACTATTGTTTTTAATTTCGGAATAAAGGGTCGATTAAAGAAAGAATTAGAAGAAGCTCACTGGATATACGTTCCTGATAGAACAATACCCTTTTACAGAGTTGGATTTTACTCTAATATTTCAGAGACAATATGCCCTAAAGATTGCTCATCAATTTATGTTGAGGTCGGAAAAAACGGGGTGGAATTGGATACAACTGATATATCAACAAGTCTTCAGAATCGTGTTATTAGAAATCTAGAAGATATTGGTTGGATTGACCCAGGGTCTATTATTTGTTCTGCTGTGCACATTATCGAGTTTGCATATGTACACTTCTCTAAAAATTACGATGAAGTGGTACCCATAATTCTAAAAAAACTTAAAAGTTATGATATATTTCCATTAGGCCGGTATGGCAAATGGGATTATACTAGCATTGAAGACTGCATACTAGATGCTATTTCGACAGTAAAAAAACTCATTTAATATTTTACGGAGACCTTCTTTGAGGGGAATATTTTAAAATATCTGAGAATTTCTCATATCATAAAATTGGGAAACTTATCAATGATTTCGATCATTATCCTCGCCCATAACGAAGAAGAACACATTTATTCTAACATAAAAAAATTCATCGACGAAGCAAAAGATTTCAATTATGAGATGATTCTCGTCGAAAACGGATCGACTGATGAAACATTGCAAATTTGTAGAAAACTTGAGGCTGACACGAAGGGTTTAATTCGAGTGGTCAGTTTAAGGAAAGCCTCTTATGGTCTTGCCTTAAAAAGAGGTATATATGAAGCAAAAGGCGAATATTTGTTTATCCTCGAGGCAGATTATATAATTTTAAATTTTGTTCGAGAAGGATTGCGTCTTTTAAGAGAAGGACAGTATGAGGTGATTGTTGCTTCAAAACGTCATCCTGAAAGTATTGATAAACGGGGATATAAGCGACGTGTATTAACGTGGGGCTTTAATAGCCTGCTTCGCTTGATCTTTGGTTTTAAAGGTACAGATACTCATGGACTGAAGGCTTTTACAAAACAATCAGCGAAACACCTTATCAATCTATCCGAAACTGAGGGCGAGGCATTGCAAACTGAGATTATTTTATTAAGTCAAATCTACAGGATTCCAATTATAGAAATTCCTATTCAGATAGAAGAAATTCGCGCTCCATCCATATCGATTCTTCGACGAGTTCCAAAAGTGATTAGAGCCATCCTTGACATTTGGTGTTCTGTACGAGCGCATAAGAAGATTATTAGAACTATGACTAATCTATGATGATGATATCGTATATTTCCATTACCGTTATCAGTGAACTAATATGATTAAGGATGTTATTGTCAAGAAGCTGAAAACCCATTCCGATGATCGCGGATTCTTTCGCGAACTCATTCGGGTTTCTGATGATTTTTTTTCCGAAGGGTTCGGTCAGTGGAGCCACTCCTTGATGTTCGACGGGGTGATTAAAGCATGGCACTTTCATCGCATCCAAACAGATTGGTGGTACGTGGTCAGCGGCGTTATACGCGTGGGTTTATGCGACATGCGTCCTAATTCGCCGACATTTAAATCGGTAATGGATTTTTTAATGGGAGACCTTCAAGTAGCGCAAGTCTTGAAGATTCCACCTGGTGTGGCTCACGGTTGCAAGACCGTCCAGGGCCCGGTCAACCTATTTTACGTTACTTCACATGTGTATAATCCTGACGATGAGATCCGTTTGCCATTCAACGATCCAGAGATTGGTTTTGACTGGTTGAAGGGACCCACAATCAAATGACGATTTTTTTAAACGATAAAAAACTATCTGCCTCAATGAAAAACTTTATTCTGGACGCATACCAGGGACGGACCATATTGATCACCGGTGGACGCGGTTATATTGGTTCTGCACTGACACAGTCTCTCTCCGAGACAAATTGCAAGTTGATATTGTTAGATCAATCACCTGAAAATGCATGGATTCCTGAATATAGAAATGCAAAGGTCTTGGTATTCAAAGGTGATGTGTCTAAAAAAGAGACATGGAATTCTGTCCTATCAGGAGTTGATTATGTCTTTCATTTAGCGTCAAGAGAGTATTTTTATCGGTCTGAGTGTTATCCGGAAAGAGATTTAAATTGTAACGCCTTGCCAACTTTACACTTGCTTGAGGCATGCCGTAAGAAAAATTATCGACCCAAGATCGTATTTGCGAGTTCGGCCAATTTATTTGGTTTAAGTAATATGTTGCCCGTTAACGAAGATAATTTTGATGACCCGTTGACCATCTGGTCAGTTCATAAACTAACGGCAGAACATTACCTTCGGTTATATTCTCAACAGTTTGGGATTAATTCTATTTCACTTCGGTTGGCAAATGTTTACGGCCCAACAGCCCGCATGTCTGTTATGACTCGTGTTGTCATAAATAAAGTAATCGCAAAGGCGATAGGGGGAGAGACACTCATTACATATGCCAATCGAAAATGTGTTCGGGATTATGTATTCTTGAAAGATGTCATACAATCATTCTTGATCGCTGGCGCAAACCACCTATCAAACAAGAAGCATTTTTACGTTATCGGGAGCGGAGAAGGCGAAACCATTGCGAATGTCTGGCAATTGATCGCCAACAGAGTGATGGTGCATACCGGAAAAAATATTCCGATTCGGTTTGAAGAGTCGGTAAAGATCGAGCCAATAGAGTTACGCAATTTTGTGGCCGATACGGACCTTTTTAAGCGCGCAACCGGGTGGAAGCCCCTAACGCCACTCTCTAAGGGAATAGATATTACCGTGCGTACATTTTTATCAGAATCAGGGAGGTTTTTATGAAGATTCTAGTTGTAGGGGGAGCCGGTTTTCTTGGCAGCAATTTGGTGCGACATTGTCTGACAATGAATTCCCGTCAGGTTACCGTAATGGACTCCCTTGACCCACTGTTGCATTCCACCACGCAGAACTTGCAAGATGTGTGGTCGCAAATTCGGTTTGTTCGAGGCGACATTCGCAATGAAACCCTACTGGCGGAGATTGTTCAAGATCAAGATATAATTTTCCACTGCGCCGCACAGACTTCACATGCATTATCGGTTCAGTATCCTCTGCTAGATGCTGATATCAATTGTTTGGGAAGTCTAAAATTGCTGGAGGCCATCCGTCTGCTTAATCCAAATGCGGTAGTGGTCTATAGTTCGAGCAGCACAGTAATTGGTAAAAAACTTAATGAAATCGCAGACGAAGAACATCCGGAAAGACCATTGGAGATCTACTCAGCCAACAAGGGTGTTGTCGAAAAATATTTCCGAATTTATCATACCCATTATGACTTGAAAACAGTTGTCCTGCGATTTGCCAATTTATATGGACCATTTGGGAAAGGTTATCCTGAATTTGGGTTCATTAATTATTTTATTGGTCTCGCTTGGACAAACCAGGAAATTAAGATTTTCGGAGAGGGAGACCAGACCCGGAATGTTCTATTTATTGATGATGCCACTGATGTTTTGTGGCGGGCTGCAAACGAACCGAATTTGGTCGGTGAAACCTATCTGGCAACTGCCCCTCAGCATCTGACGGTTAATGAGATAGCAGAGACGATTGTGAACGTCTTTCAACGGGGTAAAATAGCACACGTCGAGTGGCCTGATGATCGGCGCCGAATTGAAATCGGACATGTTAATCTTTCCTCAGACAGATTGCGCGCTATTACCAATTGGGAACCTCACTATGACTTAACATCAGGGTTGCAACGGACCAAAACCGTCCTTGAAAAGAATGATCATATGAGGCAAATGTCATGAAAATTGTAGTCACAGGTGCTTTGGGTCATATAGGTTCACGGCTGATCCGTGAACTACCCACGATATTTCCTGATGCGAAGATTGTGCTCATCGACAATCTTTCGACTCAGCGTTACTGTTCATTGTTTAATCTTCCAGATTTTGGTCAATATAATTTTTTGGAAGCAGATGTACTGTCAGCCGATCTCACATCTATTTTCGACGGTGCCACAGTGGTGGTACATTTAGCGGCGATTACCGATGCCACCAATAGTTTTAGTATAAAAGAGACCGTTGAACGAGTAAATTTTACAGGAACCGAACGCGTCGTTCAGGCGTGTCAGACGGTCGACTGTGCCTTGATATTTCCTTCTACCACCAGTGTGTATGGTTCTCAAGCGGACGAGGTCGATGAAGATTGCCCGATCAGCGATCTGAAACCCCAAAGTCCTTACGCTGAAGCCAAATTGCGGGCGGAGCGGTTATTGCAAAATTTAGGGAAGGATAAAGGGTTAAATTTTGTTACTTGCCGATTTGGCACGATCTTTGGAACCTCTTCTGGGATGCGGTTTCATACGGCGATCAACAAGTTTTGTTGGCAGGCAGTCATAGGACAGCCACTAACGGTATGGAGAACCGCCATGCACCAGCATCGCCCCTATCTAGACTTGGGTGATGCCGTGGAGGCCATCAACTTCATTATTCGGAAGAGGCTGTACGATGGACGAGTCTACAATGTTGTGACGACAAACACGTCGATCAGCAGGATCGTTGACATGATTTCTTCCTACGTACCAAACGTTTCTGTAGAGTATGTTGACACTCAAATTATGAATCAGTTGTCTTATAACGTGTCCAACGACCGTTTCAGTAATCTAGGGTTCGAATTTATGGGTGATTTGAACAAAGGAATAGGCAGTACCATTGATTTACTCAGAAGAGCCCGTCATGGCTTATGATAAAATGAATTCATTCATGTTCCTCCATCAAAATTATGGAATTTGGAGATGAGTAAACATATTTTAATAGTACTGTCGATTTAACAAAAAATGTCAAAAAACCTTTCCACCATGGAACCCGATAGCAAACGAATATCATCCTCAATACCTTTTTTCTCGATAGGTGTAACCACATATAATCGGCCGGAGTTGTTGAAACAAACCCTTACTTCGATTATTGAGCAAACATTCGTGAACTTCGAGGTAATCGTCGGCAATGATTACATCCAAGAACCACTATCTGCTGATGTTTTGGGCATCAATGACTCCCGGATTCGATTCGTGAATCATCCCAGGAACATAGGGGAAGCTCCGAATATGAATGCTTTGCTTGATCTAAGCCGAGGACGTTACTTTACTTGGCAGTGTGATGACGATCTATACGCGCCCAATTTTTTGGAGGACGTTCATTCTGCTCTGATCAAGTATGACTTACCGCCTTGTGTTTTTACTTCTTATGAATTCATTTATGGGGCTTCTTTTCCTGATTTGACAAAGACGATTTCAAGGAAGGCACAGATACTTTCGGGTCGCCGGTTTCTTAGAAACTATTGGTCGGGAACGTTAAAAGCGATGGGTTGCACCGGTGTCTACGATAAGGCGTATTTAAAACGAATTGGCGGTGTTGAATGTCTTGCAGATACAACTACTCCTTTGTATTCGGAACATCTTCTTTTGGTTCAAGCCGGGCTTCTGGATCAAGTTGTCCATGTAGATGAGCCCTTAATAAAATATCGCATCCATGAAGGTGCCTGGGGATGCACAACTACGGATATTCTGTTATATAGACAAGTTAGTCAGAATTTAATTCGTGAATGTATCACCGTGTTTAGCGATCCTAAATTGCGGGATGATTTTAGCCAAAATATTGCTTCAGTTTTGAACTTTGTTGTATATGAATTTTTCAACAAAAATAGGGCCCGAGAGGGATGTTTGAGCAGACATGAGTCGATTCCCTTTTTCTTCTCATTGAAAAAACAGTTCAATTCGCTAAAAGGGTCCGAATTATACCGGATTGCGCTGATCAACTGGGGGTGGACAGGGGTGAAGCTGGTCTGGTGGTTGAGTACTAAATTTGACCTTAAGGCGGTGATATCCCCTTTGTTGTCGAAATATTCTTATACACTTCGCTCATTTTTGGGACGGCATAGGAAAAATTCAGAGCAATAGAGGAAGACATTTTTATAGCTCGCACGTGGAGCCTGAATAAATTTTATTTTAACATATGATTGGATGAAGAAAATTATGAAAAATAGAATATTATTGTTATATCCAAATTCGACGAATGATGGTGTTATGCCCCTTGCTATTGGGATTTTATCCGCCATTGCTAAAGACTTGGGATGTGAAGTCGAATATTTTGAGACCTCCTTTTATCAAAAAGAAGGTTCAGTCCCGGAAGAGCGTGAACGAACAGGTGAATTTAAAGTGTCCGATAGAAAAAATTCAATCAAATTAATTCCTTATGAACATTTAAGAGATGATTTTATTGATAAAATTGAATACTTTAAACCCGATGTGCTTGGCGTTACCGCCAATTCTATTGAGTTTGAAAAATTCGAGGAACTTATTGATGGAATAGAAGCATTAAACTCCAAACCATTTGTAATTGTAGGAGGAGTCCACCCCACGGTCGCTCCGGATGAAGTAATTAAAAATTCATTTGTTGACGCTTTATGCAGAGGTGAGGGAGAAAAAGCTTGGGAAGAATTTCTGTTACGGTTTATCTCTAACAGGGATCTTTCAACGATAAACAATTTATGGATAAAAACCAAATCGGGTTTAAAGAAAAATCCAATAGGACCACTTATCAAAGAGGATAAGTTGTGGGAAAGACCTCTTGACTATTCCTTTTTTGATAAACGACATTTTACGGCACCATTTGATGGAAAGATGTATCATCGTGGACAAATTGAATCATCCCGTGGATGCCCTTTTTCATGTACATACTGCGCTAATACGGCTTTTAAAAAGGTATATAAGGGGCTTGGAAAATTTGTCAGAGTTCGTCCTTTTGACAACCTGGTAAAAGCGATTAAAAATCAGGTTGAGATGGGTAGTGAAATGATTCAATTTCAAGATGAGTGTTTTTTAAATATCCCTTATGATTATCTTAAAGAGTTTTGTAGGTGGTACGGTGGAGAAATAAAGTTGCCCATGATGATTCAAACAAGACCGGAATCAGTAAAAGAAGAAAAAATAAAATTACTTGCTGATATGAATATCCCGGTTCAAATATCCTGTGGAATTGAGTCCGGATCAGAAAGAATTTTATTTGAAATTTGTAATCGCAAAACCAAGCTTCAAGACGTCAAAAAGGCATTTGACATCATAACAAAATATAATATTCGTGCTACAGGCTATACCATGATCGGTTTTCCCACTGAAACACGAGACGAGGCATTTGAAACCATACATTTTATCAGAGAGCTGGACCTCGATATATCTATAATGTCAATCTTTTATCCTTTTATTGGAACACCCCTTAGAGAATATTGTATAGCAAATGGATATATTACCGGAAATGAAAAAACAACGAACTTTACTGATCCTCCAATTTTAAAAAATCAACCCATGTCTCCAATTGAAGTTTATAATATTCGCCGGGTATATAGCCTCTACACAAGGTTACCTGAAGAATATTTTTCAAAAATTGAGCTTTGTGAAAAAGATTTTGACAATAACAGGGAACTTTACAACGATTTAATTTCTTTGATGTACAAATCATACTATAGAAGCTGGAACCTGCATTAGAGTTTTTGGGAGGGAATAATACTTAAAAGAGCAAGGTCGTGATTCCAATTCCTAAACGTTAACAAATTATGTTCTTTTTAAAAATAACCACATTGCTTTAATGCTGGTTTCGATAATCACGAGACATCTTTCATAGAGACCTTTGCAAAACCCTCCTTTTTGCACAATTTCTGCGTCAGGCTCAATTTTTAATCCTCAAAATACTCAATGTATTCATTTAGTTAAAAATTTCGCCTTTCTTGAACTTGAACAAAAACAAGCATTTTTCAAAGGTCTCTCATAAAGTTACTTTCAGGGGATATCAATGCGCTGCCCAACTTTGGCTGATCTTCCGCCTTCATTGGCAAATAAAACGGGCTGGATGTGGACCGAAGAAAGTCCACAATTCCCGAACATAGGTCCGGAAGGTAGCCTGTTACCACGGGTGACCATCGTTACCCCCTCATATAATCAAGGACAGTTCATTGAAGCAACGATCCGGTCGATTCTCCTGCAAGGCTACCCTGATTTAGAATACATCATTATCGACGGTGGTTCGAGCGATAATAGCGTGGAAATCATTAAAAAGTACGAACCGTGGTTGACCTATTGGGTCAGCGAGAAAGATCGGGGACAGGCTCACGCGATCAACAAAGGATACGCACGCGCCACCGGAGATATTTTCGCATATCTCAACAGCGACGACTTCTTTGAACCCGGTGCACTGTATCGTTGCGCTTTGGCATTCAGAGAAGGGCATCAATGGACTGTCGGCCGTGTTCGGTGCTGGCAGGAAGATGTCGGGTATTGGCCTTTTCCGCAGATTCCCGGGAAGAGTTTCGCCAAATGGTTTTTGAGCTGCCCAATCCCGCAAGCAGGCTCTTTCTGGTCTGCCGAGCTACATCACGAAATGGGCCAGTTCCGTGAAGATCTGAACTACATCATTGATTATGAGTTTTGGCTTCGACTCCGGTTTGTCAAAAAGGTCAAGCCTTTTGTTATCGATCAGCCGATTGCAGTATACCGTATCCATTCAGAGTCCAAAACCGTAGCCGAAAATTCCGAGTTCGCTCGCGAATCCAAGGTTATCAGGGAACAATATAAACATCGTCTGACCTACTTGCAGCGGGGATGGCTGTGGGTTGCGCGTTGGCATCGCAGGGCCCGGATTCACGGAAAGAAGGCGGTCTTGTTCATTAAGAAAGGGGAATTCCTTGCTGCGATAAGACATATTATGCTGGCTTTCGTAACCTTCCCGCTCCTGATAATAGATCTTCAAGCGATATTTCTTGCCCTTAAAGAGTTGATGCGCCGCGAACGAAGCGAGCCGGTCATTCCGGAAGTATGGTCTGAGTATGACGATTAAAGAATGATTTTCGCGGCACTTGGAAACTTTAGGGCTTGAATTGACATAACGGCCTTAATTTGCAGACTTGTCGATAAGTGGTTTTAGGATACAAAACCCCAAATGTTTTTTGAAAGTAATTTTACTTTGTCAAAAGTCAGAGACCTTTGAAAAATTGGATAGATTACCGATTTTATGATTTTTGCAAATTTTTCAGAATAGGCGAGATGATAATTCCAGCAATTTTTGCTTAAATTTCGGTCAATGGCCGGTAATAGTTTTCATATCAACTCCGCAGGAGGCGTGGTTTAAGGAAGGTTCATCTTGAAGGATTTTGGAGGAGTCATGTAAAGGTCTCGATATATATACGCGCCTATTTCCCAATGGTCAGCCTCGTCCTGATTCCTTATTGTCACATCTGATGGCCAAGTCGATGTTGGATCTAAAGCACCATTAGAATTTAAACCTAAATTTACTCCTGTATTTATGCATGGACTTTCCGCCTGAAGCGTAAAGTCTCCACTCCCTGCGTTGGTGAATAAGGGCCGGCGTTTAGGTCATTTGCTCCCTGTGAACTCGCTGTTCTCCATCCTGCAACCGTGTCGCCAGCAGAACCACCCCAATAATACCAGTCTCCAGATGCTTTGTACCAATCATTATAATCCAAGACTATTCCTGTATTCGTTTACACCTCATCGCCAATATAAACGGCATACATTCCGGTGTCTGCGTAAGCCGCATTATTTTTTATCGTCACGTTTTCGGCTTCCTGCCAATCACCAACAGCACCAAACTGAGTAACCTTTATTTCTGCCTTTATTGTTAGCCCCGAACCTTGGGAATTCTTGTAACAAGTATTGTTATAAATCAAGTTATTAGATGATTCATAATTTGATATGTAAGGCCCGTCATTATTATAACCAATATTCCCGTACATCTCATTATTATTATTCTGCCTGTCAAAAGTGTACCCACAACCATCAGCAGCAATACCTTGGTTGCTTTGACTGTGAGATACATTATATCGTATTATATTATGCTGCCCTGAACCATCATCTAAAAGGGATTGAGTTGATATTCCTTGAGATTGGCCTATGATTTGTCCGTTATGATGGACTAAATTTTTCTCTATAATCCAATAGTTTCCAAAAGCATATATGCCGTATTCCCCATTATAAGATACTGTATTATTACTGACAATAACTTCATGGCCAGATGAAGCGTTATGGCCGTTTATTCTCGCACTGATCCCACTTTGATAATTATCATAAATTAAATTTCCAGTTATCAGATCATTTCCACTGCCAGAATTTTTCCAAAAAGAAATACCATCAGCACTACACTGCGTAATCGTGCTGTTTTGAACTATATTATTGTGGGAATCATTAATAAACCCAATGCCATAAGCTTTTGATCTTTTAATAGTCAACCCGTCAATAACTATATAACTTTTATTATCCAGGTTAATTCCCCAGCCTTGCAAACTCGCTTCAGTTCCCGGAGAGGTGTAACGAGCATCAGGGTCGCTGGTGCTGTATTGATATAATACATTGGCGTCCCAGTACCAGTCTTTGTCGGTGTCTAAATTTATTAAAGAAGTCTTTTTTGTACCTTTAACCCCGTCAAACCAGACTTGGCTTGGTTCCTGATTAGAGAGAGCAGCTTGCCATTTATTATTTTGTGCACCAACAGGTGTCCATGTGCTAATTATTTGAGAAGCGTTAATTATAGGGGTGTCGCCAGTTTTTTTCTTTAGAGTAATTGGCTTGCCCGACAACCCGCTTTGCTTAATCGTAAGAAGTCCTGATGTAGCTGATGGATTGCGAATATCTCCACCATCATCCATAAACACAACTAAATCATTAGGCCCTATTTTCCCGTCGTCAGAATCATCAGTGCCCCAATTCCCTGGTGTGCTAAAATCTGCGGCATCATAGGCCGTTGCACAATTATTCACTTCAGGTTTAGAAGCATCCCCTCCTTGACAAACATAGAATGTTTCGGTGTATCCCCACGAATATGAAGACATGAGAAGGAAGAATATAAGTGATAGTGTGACTTTTTCAATTCTTGCATCCTTTTAATGTCAATGGATTGAGTTTTGTTGGGTTTGGTATAATTTCAAGTAAGCAAATCTTATGTTCCTCTTCATAATTTAAATTTAAGAAAAATATAGCATAAAATGAATAAATAATCACATATAATCAAACAACTAAATCTATTTTAAGAACATTTTTTGTTGTTTACCGAAGCATAATTCCAGAAAGGGAAATTTATTTAATCCTTTTTGGAGGGTTATACAAAGATTTAAGGTTGTGAAGATCGATATCAACAGCAGAAATAGTGTTGTTGGTAAAAACCCGAATTTCAAAAGGCTCCGACTCATTCCCACAAGGGGCAAAAGGCCCCATCGAATGACCATCCTTAAACTGTCGTGTCCTGAATGAATTTTGCCATTTGCGGAGAAAATGTGTAATACGGCCTCACAAAAGTCCTTCCCACAGCATGGGTTAACAGAAAACGATCCCTGAATTGGCGCAGGAGCTTAACTTGCGGCTCTTTTATCGAACCATAGGTAGCCGTGGCAATAAAACAACCGCCGCCGTCACTTTCAGATGAAGTTGTCGTTACTGGAACTGAATAAGAAGCAATACCAAGACCTGAAGGATCGATGATTATCCCGTTTTGTGTGCCGTCCCCATCACCAAAGCCCCCATCCTTAAACTCCAGAATAACAGATCTTCTATCCTCACTCAATATCGCATGATCTGAATTATCCTGCCATCCATTTGTCACGTCATATTTATACCACTTAGCCCCTTCCGTCGCCTCTCCTGAAAGATACACAATAACCCTGGCAGTATATCCCCCGCGTTTAATACCCTTAATCTGAAACTGATCGCATCAAAGGGCATCTCATCCGGCCTGTTGCCGGAATCAGATATGTCATATGGATCAATAGATTTTATCGACTCAATAGACACCACGTTTGTGGAAATCTTGACCGCCATTTTTGCATCCTGCGCCACGGTCTGAATAGATTTGATATCATCCTGATAGATATCAGAGATTCCGTCCTGGTCTAAATCAACGGTGTCATCTACTTCCTGGTCATCGGGAATATTGTTTGCATTGGTATCGTCAACCGACGTAACCGGAGTTGTGAAGGAGTAAGCTCCTGACTATTGGGATGCTTCATCATGATTGTCAAAGAATCTGACTCGCCAGTAATAGGTCGTGTTGTTATTTAAAACCAATTCCGGCACTATGAGCGAGGTGAGATCCTGGTTGCCGGTTTTATCGAAAACCAATGACGAAAAGGTGTCGTTTGTACTGATTTGCCATTGGGTATTTAAATAAGTATCTCCACTGTCCGGGTCAGAAAAAGTGCTGATTAGAAGTTCAGGTGTTAAAGAAACAGCACTTGTGCTATCTGTTGGCAAAGAAAGAACCGGCTCATCAGGGGCATGGTTTCCCGGCGTTTGTGTGGGGTTGGTTCCGGCGATATATTCATTTACATTGCTGACCCCGTCCCCATCCAGGTCCGCTGACGCATCATCAACCAGGGGATTCATCCCATATTGCACTTCCCATGAATCCGGCATCCCGTCGTTGTCGTCATCCAGGTCGGCCGTGTTGCCGATTCCATCGCTATCCGAATCCAGCCATTCTTCGGGATCATCGAGAAAAGCATCCTGAAAGTCCAGAGTAGCATCCCCGTCACGATCTGCGATTTGAGGATCATAACACAATTCAACGGAGTTTCGCTCTCAATGTCATAGGTGTCATAGGTCCTTGAAACAAAATAGTAGGTAGTGTTTTCGCTGAGGCCTGAGATGCTGCATGTGGTTGCAGTGCCCTGCCAGATCAAATATTCCAAAATCGGCGGGGTAGCGACTATCAATTTTTAAAAGCACTTGTGCACTTTGGAGGTCATCATAGGCATACTGAAGCCATAATTCAGGCAGTTTTATGGTCATAGATTTTTATTCCTTGCTTGATAGCCGAATATATAAACGAGGAAGCTTCTTTTGCGAGCATTTCAAACTCATCCGGCGTATATACAAGAAGATCTAATCCGAATTTGCGATCATATTCCGACAACATTCTCCTTAATTTCAACCGTCTTTCCAATGGCCGTTCATGAGAAGGAGCAATGATAAGCAAATCTATATCGCTTTGTTCATCAGAGGACTCAGCAGCATATGATCCGAAAAGATAAATCTTTTCCGGATTGATTGTTCTTATAATTGAAATAATATTCTCAAGGTCTTTGTCATAAAGTTGCCACATCATAGCTATAATAAAAATGCAATGTCGTTAATGGGTTTCATCTAATCGACAGATTTTTTTCCGCCGTGCCTGTTTTTGGTTTTTGAATCGTTTCATTGTCTTTTTCCTTAACCTCGATAAACGAAACTCTATAAAACAAGAGAGATATCTGAAATCATAAAATGGTAAGATGCTCTTGAATAGCATGCCCAAATAGTGTTTAACAGGATAAACAGGGATGGCAAAATCGTCCTTACAAGGCCGTCTTCCTGAAATAATAGGATGAGAATTGGACTTTTATAAGTATCTTAAAAAAATCTCTTTAAAGTGTTGGGTGGCTCTTACCA
>Ga0210086_1000343_pt1 | contig 28190 bp, 25 predicted proteins | sample China_Galinas_PW_3_FD_184867 | JGI IMG/M metagenome (GOLD analysis project Ga0210086, IMG submission 184867) | Wetland microbial communities from San Francisco Bay, California, USA, that impact long-term carbon sequestration - China_Galinas_PWB_D2... | ecosystem: Environmental > Aquatic > Marine...
GCAGCTGCTGATGATCGACGCACTCAAGCGCGGCAGCGCCAAGCGGATCACCGCGATCCTGCCGTTCTACCCCTACGCCCGTCAGGACAAGAAGCACCGCGGCCGCGAGCCGATCTCGGCGCGGCTGGTCGCGGACCTGTTGAAGACCGCGGGCGCTGACCGCATCGTGACCGTCGACCTGCACACCGACCAGATCCAAGGCTTCTTCGACGGGCCGGTCGACCACATGCGCGCGCAGAACCTTCTGACCGGCTACATCAAGGACAACTACCCGAACCGCGACTTGGTGGTCGTCTCCCCCGATTCGGGCCGAGTGCGCGTCGCCGAGAAGTGGGCCGACGCGCTCGGTGGCGTGCCACTGGCGTTCATCCACAAGACGCGCGACCCGCGCATCCCCAACCAGGTGGTGTCCAACCGAATCGTCGGTGACGTCGGCGGCCAGACCTGCGTGCTGATCGACGACATGATCGACACCGGCGGCACCATCGCGGGAGCGGTGAAGCTGCTGCACGACGACGGCGCTGGTGACGTGATCATCGCGGCGAGCCACGGTGTGCTGTCGGAACCGGCGGCCGAGCGGCTGCAGGCTTGCGGCGCCAAAGAAGTGATCGTCACCAACACGTTGCCGATCGGCGAAGACAAGCAGTTCCCCCAACTGACCGTGTTGTCCATCGCGCCGCTGCTGGCCAGCACGATTCGTGCCGTTTTCGAAAATGGTTCTGTGACGGGGCTTTTCGACGGGGACGCTTGATGGCTTCGAGCTCAGGGAGTGTCATCTACCACAATCCCCGCTGCTCGACATCGCGCAATGCGCTGAAACTTCTGCGCGACAACGGGATTGAACCGGAAGTGGTGGAATACCTGAAGACACCGCCGACGCGCGGACAGCTGGCCGACATGATCCGCGACGCCGGGATCGATGTTCGGTCGGCGGTGCGCACGCGTGAGGACCGCTACGCCGAGCTGGGTCTTGCCGACGCCGGCGACGACGAATTGCTCGACGCGATGGCCCAAAATCCGATTCTGATCGAGCGACCGTTCGTCGTCACGGCCAAAGGCGCCCGGTTGGCGCGGCCGGTGGACGTGCTGCGCGAGATCCTGTGACGTTGTACCGGAGCCAGTCGGCGACATCCAGCCGCCGGAGCCGCTTGGCGGCGACATCCAGCCGCCGGCTCGCGATCCTGGCGTCGCTGGTGGTTCTTCTCGCCGGATGCGACACCAAACCCACCGATTACCGGGCCGTGTGGTCGTCGACCCCAACCACCGCGACGACCACGACCGAAGCCGCTGTCCCATTCTCGAAGTACCTGCAGGACAAGGGGGTTGACGGCGAGCCGATGACGCCGAAGACCCTGACCGAGCTGACCGTGTCGATGCCGCATCCGCCGGGCTGGATGGTGGTCACCGATCCGAATCAGCCGACCGCGTTCGAAATCATCCGCAAGACCGCGGTAGATGCTTTCCAGCCCACTGCCATGCTTTTCGTGTTCAAGCTGACCGGTAACGACTTCGATCCCACCGACGCACTCAAGCACGCCTACGACATGCCCGGCGCCATCCAGGAACCGTTCCACGGCATGCCGTCGGCGAAGATCGAAGCCACCTACCTCGACGCCACCGGCCAGCAGTTGCACCGCTACAACCGCATCGTCATCGCGACCGCGCGCCCCCCGGCCAATCAGCGCTACCTGATCCAGTTTTCGGTCACCACGCTGGCCGACGGTTCGCAGGAAGCCGACCCGGACGTGCTGACGATCATCAAGGGTTTCACGGTCGCAGTCCGCTGAATCAGCCGAATCGGCCCGTTAGGGTGAAGCCCATGACCAACTGGACCGCCGCCGACCTGCCCGCGTTCGCCGGCCGCACCGTGATCGTCACCGGCGCCAACAGCGGACTCGGCTTCGTCACCGCACGCGAATTGGCTCGCGTGGGAGCATATGTCGTGCTCGCGGTCCGCAACATCGCCAAGGGCGACGAAGCCGCAGCGGGCATTTCCGGCAGCGTCGAAGTGCGCGAGCTGGACTTGCAGAATCTCGCGTCGGTGCGCGGGTTCGCCGACCGGGTCGGCGCGGTCGACATGCTCGTGAACAACGCCGGCATCATGGCTGTCCCGTACGCGACGACCGCGGACGGGTTCGAAAGCCAAATCGGCACGAATCATCTCGGCCACTTCGCGTTGACCAACCTGCTGTTGCCGAAGATCAGCGACCGGGTGGTCACCGTGTCGTCGATGTTTCACCGCATCGGCAGGATCCGCCTCGACGACCTGAACTGGACGAAGCGTCGGTACCGGCCGTGGCTGGCTTACGCGCAGTCCAAGCTGGCCAACCTGTTGTTCACCAGCGAATTGCAGCGCCGCCTCGACCAGGCCGGCTCCACCACGCGGGCACTCGCCGCCCACCCCGGATACTCGTCGACGAACCTGCAGGGCCACACCGGCGGCGGCTGGGGTGCCCGACTGCTCGGCGTCGGCGACCGCCTGGTCGCCACCGACGCCGACTTCGGGGCGCGGCAGACCCTGTATGCGGTGTCCCAGGACCTGCCCGGCGACACCTACGTCGGTCCGCGGTTCGGTCACCTCGGCCCCACCCAGCCGGTGGGCCGCAGCGCTGCGGCGCGACGGTCGAGCACCGCGCACGCGCTGTGGGAACTGTCCGAGCAGCTCACGGGTACCAAATTTCCGCTCTGACGACTTGTTGGGCTAGCCTTGCTGAGCGTCACGGCGAGGGTGGTTGCGGCCACCGTTATCGACGGAGACCCGTCTGGTTGCCTCCTCCCGCGTCGTGAAACGAACCGACGACTTCCGGCAACAGGAGCAATCGCATGGCCAGAGCCACCACCAACCAGCTGACCGCCGAGGTACGCGCGCAGACCGGCAAGGGGGCGTCGCGGCGGGCCCGTCGGGACGGCAAGGTGCCCGCTGTGCTGTACGGCCACGGGGCTGACCCGCAGCACCTGCTGTTGTCGGCCCACGATTTCGCTGCCGTGTTGCGCAACTCCGGCACCAACGCCGTGCTGACACTCACCATCGAGGGCAACGAGCAATTCGCGCTCACCAAGGCGCTTGACATCCACCCGATCCGGCGCAACATCCAGCACGCCGACCTGCTCGTGGTGCGCCGTGGTGAGAAGGTGACCGTCGATGTCAACGTCATCATCGAGGGCGAGGCGGTGCCGGGCGCGCTGGTCACCCAGGACGCCAGCACGATCCAGATCGAGACCGAGGCGCTGTCGATTCCCGAACAACTGACCGTGTCGGTGGAGGGCGCCGCGGAGGGCACTCAGATCTTGGCCGGCCAGGTGCCGCTGCCAAGCGGCGTCACATTGGTGTCCGACCCGGACACCCTGGTGGTGAACGTGGTCGCGGCGCCCACTGCCGAGGAACTCGAGCCGGAGCCCGCCGAGGCCGCGGAGGCCGCGGAGGCCGCCGAGGAGGGCGAAGCCGAGGCTGCGGAGGAAGTGCCGGGCGAAGCACCCGACAACGATTAGCTCGCCGCGGACGCGAGGAGCAGGAAATAGCATGGCCGACCCGCTTCTCGTCGTCGGCCTGGGCAATCCGGGACCGGTTTACGCGAAGACCCGGCACAACCTCGGGTTCATAGTGGCCGATCTGCTGGCGGCCCGCGCCGGCTCGGCGTTCAAGGCGCACAAGAAGTCTGGTGCCGAGGTTGCGACCGCTCGACTCGCCGGCCGCCCGGTCATCCTCGGCAAACCGCGCAGCTACATGAACGAATCGGGTCGGCAGGTCGCCGCGCTGGCCAAGTTCTATTCGGTACCGCCCGCCCGGCTCGTCGTGATCCACGACGAACTCGATATCGAGTTCGGCCGGATCCGGCTGAAGTTCGGCGGCGGTGTCGCCGGCCACAACGGTTTGCGGTCAGTGGCATCGGCGTTGGGCACGAACGACTTTCACCGCGTCCGCATCGGCATCGGCCGGCCGCCGGGGCGCAAGGGCCCGGCCGCGTTCGTGTTGGAGAACTTCACCGCGGCCGAACGTGCCGGAGTGCCCGTTTTGTGCGAGCAGGCGGCCGACGCCACCGAATTGTTACTCGAACTCGGCATCGAGGCTGCCCAGAACCAGGTGCACGCCTGGGACTGAGCCGCCCACCCCATCGACCTCGTCGAGCGTGCGTCCACTGCGAGATTTCCGCGAATTCTTCACCGTGCGTTCACGTTCGGCGCGCAGTCGCCGGTGCGCCGAGCGTGGCCGCCGTGCCGTGGCCTCAGGACTCCTTCTGCCACCAGGTGAAGAGGTCGTTGAGGCTGGACCCGCGAACCACCGCAACGAAGTCCTTTGAGTCGTCGGTCCACATCACCACCGCGTCGCCGCCGTCCATGCCGCACGCGAGTTGGCCGGCCGTCGCCGTCGGATCCTTGGTGTAATGCCACTTTCCCGGCGACGACGTTCCGTCGGGGCAGGTCTGGAGTGTGGCCTTCGAGATGACGTTCTTGAACGCGTCATCGAGGGCGCTCTGATCGGCGTACAGGTAGAACGTCGCGCTGTCCGGACCGCCGCTGAGCGCGTCGCAATCCAGCGTCGACAGCGAGTTGTTCTTCGGCGGATGTTGGGGGTTGCAGAGGGAACGGCTGTATCCGGGCTTGGCGAGGTAGCCGACGAGCGTGTCGTCGTCGGCGGTGTATCCCGAGGGCGGCACGCTCGGCGTCGTCGGCGGCGTCGTCGTGGGACCGTCACCGCCCCCGGGGATGACGCCCGTCGCGAACAGGATGAGCACGACCACCAGAACCGCGGCGGCCGCCGCTGCGCCGCCGATGAGCCAGGATGTGCGCTTGCGGGGTGCCGGGAGCGGACCCGACTGGGAACGCGATGGTGTCCACGGGGGTGGGGCCGAAACCGGCTGGGAACCGCTGCCGAACGTGCCCTGGCTTCCGGTCCAGTTGGGTCCGGCGAAACGCTGGATCGGCCCGGAACCCGCGGCGGATCGGGCGATCGGGCCAGAAGGCGGCCCCGCGATCGGGCCGGAGCGCGGTGCGGCAGCCGGCCCCGCGGCCGGGCCAGAAGGTGGCCCCGCGGTCGGGGTGGGAATGGGCCGGTTGGTCGGCGGGGGCGGGCGGTAGGGCTGCGTCGCGGGTGGCGCGGTGGGGCCCGTCGGCAGGGTGGCCTCCTCGCTTCGCTCCAAAATCCTGGCGGCCTGCTGCTTGTCGGTCGCCGTCAGCGCATCCAGTGCCGCATTCGCCAAATCGCCCGCGGTCGCGTACCGGCCTTCGGGATCCTTCGCCATGCCGCAGGCGATCACCTGGTCGAAAGCCACCGGGATACCGGCACGTACCTGGCTGGGCCGCGGGATCGGCGCGGTCAGGTGCGCCGTGATCAGCGCGCTGAGGCTGTCGGCCCGGTACGGACGCGATCCCGTCAGGCATTCATGCAGTACGCATGCCAACGAATAGATGTCGGCGCGGTGGGTGAGTTCCTTGTTGCGGAGCCGCTCCGGTGCCATGTAGCTGAAAGTGCCGACCATCGTGCCCATTTGCGTCAGTCGCTCGTCGCTGGTTGCGGTGGCCAACCCGAAGTCGACCAGGTAGGCGAAGTCGTCACGGGTGATCAGAACGTTCTCCGGCTTGATGTCACGGTGCATCACCCCCGCGACGTGCGCGGCGTCCAGTGCGGCAGCCACCTGACGGATGATTGCGACCGCCCGGGCTGGTGGCAGGGGCCCGGTTCCCTCCAGCAAAGCGTGCAAGTCCGCGCCGTCGATCAGGCGCATGTCCACGAACAGCAGGCCGTCGATCTCGCCGTAGTCATGGATCGGCACCACATGTGGTTCCTGTAGACGCCCCGCGGCGTGCGCCTCGCGCGTCATGCGCTTACGGAATACGGGATCCTTCGACATCGCCTCGGGCAGCAGCTTCAGCGCGACGATGCGCTCCTTGACGGTGTCCTCCGCCTCGTACACCTCGCCGAAACCGCCGGCGCCGATCAGCCGTTTCAGGTGATAGGGCCCGAACTGGCTACCGACCCGCGAACCCTTGGGGGCGCCACTCATCGCCGTCTCCTCAAACCGCCTATAGCCCGGGCACGCGTCTTGCCGACATTCACGCTAACCCCTGTTCGGTGTCGACCACAGTGAAACTGCTCTTCTGCAACCGTTGAGCGTCATGCGGAGCGGATGTTTCGTTTGGGCGGCCCGACGCCGCCGATGACGACGGAACCAGCTCGGCGGCCTGGGTCGATGGCGAGCGCATCGAGCTCAGTGTTCGCGAAATCCGCCTGGCCGCAACGGAGTTCGCAGTATTCGGTCCGCCCTAGACTCGGGAGATCGCGAGGTGATCCACCGATGGTGGCGCTGTTCGTCGCAGTGATGTCACGACTCGACCCCGTCAAGCCACTTCGTCGGTGACGATCATGATGAACGGCCCTGTGCGCCATGCCTTCTCGAAGGTGGCCAAGGGCACCTCCAGGTCGCGCCCATCCGCCGGGTACGGGTCGTTGAGGTGCACGATGTCGTGCACGGTGTCCACCCCGGTCACCACGACGGCATGCGCCGGCTTGCTGCCGTCGCCGGGCGTGCCCCAGACGGTCGGCCCGTTCAGCCCGACGATCACCCGCTCGCCTTCCGCCAAGTGATCGATGAGCGCGTCCGTGCCGGTCTCGACACCGCTCTGGCGTTCGATGGCCGTGCTCGTCATAGTGGCGGTGATGCCGTACTCGGCGAGCAACACCTCTGCGTCCGCATAGTCGGTGCCCCAACGGTTGTCGTCGGGTAGGTAAACAGGTCCGCTGTGCGAGCTGCTGGGGGTCTCTGCGGCGACTTCGAGTATTTCTCGCTCGGAGGGCAGGTCACCGGTGATCTGGCCGACTACGTCGGCCACCGTCATCAGCACGCAGTCGTCGCTCAGGTGTTGGCGCTGCCAGTATTCCGCGGCCGCCTCCGGGTTGCCGTAGACGCCGGTCGGGGTGATCACCTCGATGACCGGGGCGGCGTTGGCCACGCCGGCCAATCCCACGGATGCGCCGAGCACGGCGGCCGCGACGGCGGCCCGTGCCGCATGGGCGAAGCGGGTGGAAAATGTGGTAGTCACAGCCGGGTTGTCCTTTCTCGATGCCGATATCTGGAGAAAGGGTCGAACCTGGCGCTAGACAGATCCTCAACGAATTCTTGGAAGCCCGATCACGCGCACACGAACGTGGGCACGTCCGACGCTGGACCTAGTTGCGGGGGCCCTCGTTGACGCGCTCGTCGTGGCGCGAGCGGGCGCAGATGTACGTGCTAGAGCGGCGTGTCGCGGTACAGACGCGCACGCTCGCGGGGAAGGGAAAGGGAAAGCGGGTTAGCTGACCAGCGCGACCGAGTTCGCGCGGCGCAACTTGCCCGACGGTGTCTTCGGGATCGTGCCGGGACCCAGGACCACGACGTTGCGCGGGCGCATGTCGACTTCCCGGACCACCTCGTGGGCGACCTGGTGCTCGATGCGACGCACCTCGACCGGGTCCTCCCAGGAATTCGACTCGACGGCGACCGCGAACGTCTCCCGGGAATGGCCGGCGTCCAGGCGCACCGCGACCGCGCATCCGGGCCGGACGCCTTCGACGCGGCAGGCGGCCCGCTCGATGTCGGTCGGGTAGATGTTGCGGCCGGCCATGATGATGACGTCTTTGACCCGGCCGCACACCACGACGTGACCATTCTCCATCAGGTAGCCGAGGTCACCGGTGTCGTACCAGCCGTGGCTGTCCTGTGCCGGGACGAAGCCGCCCATCGTGATGTAGCCGGGCGTCAGCGCCTCCCCGCGCAGTTCGATGATGCCGACTCCGCGGGTCGGCACCAGGTTGCCGTCCTCGTCGACGATCCGTGCCTCGAGGTCTTTGAGCAGCGGGCCCAGCGACGCCAGCCGGCGCGTGTTGCCCTTGGTGGCCGGAACCGCCCGGCGCAGCGCGGCGAGCAGGTCGGCATCGACCTCGTCGACCACCAGTCCGGCGCCGCACTCCGAGAACGACACCGCCAGCGTCGTCTCGGCCATCCCGTAGGCCGGCAGGATCGCCTCCGGCGGCAGCCCGAACGGCTTGCCCGCGTCGATCAGGTCCTCGACGTCGGCCGGCTCCACCGGCTCCGAGCCCGACAACGCGAACCGCAACGTGGACAGGTCGAACTGGTCCGGCTTGGCTTGCTTGCGCAGCCGCTTCGCGAACAGCGCATAGGCGAAGTTCGGCGCCGCGGTCATCGTGCCCTTGTACTTGTCGATGAGCTTGGCCCACAGCAGCGTGTCGCGCAGGAAGTCCATCGGCGTGACCTTGACCAGCTCGGCACCGAAATACATCGGCACCGTCAAGAAGCCGATCATCCCCATGTCGTGGAAGCAGGGCAGCCAGCTGACCATCACGTCGCGGTCGACGTCGTACTCGGCGCCGATGAACATGGCCTCCGCGTTGGAGTAGACGTTGCGGTGGGTGATCACCACAGCTTTAGGGGACCCGGTAGAGCCCGACGTGAGCTGCATCAGCGCGACGTCGTCCTCGCCGGTTTCGACCGGGTCGATCGGATCAGACGCGAGCAGGCTCTCGACGGTGAGGACCTTGATGCCGCGTTCCTCGAGAACGGGCGCAGCGGCCAAGAACGGCTCGGAGATGACGACCGCCTTGGCCTCGATCATGTCGATGACGGTCGTCGTGTCCTGTGCCCACAGCGCGAGGTCCGTGCGTGGGGTGGGCTGGTGCAGCATCGTCAGGCTGGCACCGCGCACCCACAGGCCCTGGGCGGTGGGCGCGATCTCGACGGGCGCGCCAGCTAGCACGCCGACCGCGTCGCCGTGTCCCACGCCGGCCGCAGCCAGGCCGCCGGCGATCCGACGGGCCTTCTCGTGCACCTCACCCCAGGTGTGCCGGACCGGGGCGTGCGGCTCGCCCGTGACCATGCCACGGTCGGTGCTCAGGGCGTTGCGGTACATCTTCTCGGTGAATCTGCTCACGACAACCTCCTGGGTTCGGCTGCCCCACGTCGCCGGCCGTGCGGGCTCGGCTCCGGTGCCCCGTGTCGCCGGCCATGCGGCTCCGGTGCAACATGTCGCCAGCCATGCGGCTCCGGGGCAAACCTCCGGGCATTAATGCTCCGCCGGGTAGAGGGCGCTTGAAAGGAGGCGCGCATACACAATTGGGGAGCGGTTCGATTGCGAATCGGTGGCGTTCCCCCGCCTACGCCCGTGCGGTACGACTGTCGCCCACCCTCGAACCGAGTAGGCGACCACATGACAAAGGCCGGACCGCTGATGTACACCGCCGACGATCTTAAACTCTTCTTAGACTAGGCGCCAAACCCAGAGCCGTTTTGAGGCCCGCGTCACATCCCATGGGCCGGCACGACGCGCGCGCCCTGCACCGGACCGCTGGCCACCCGCACCGTGCGACAGACGCCGGCGCCCGCCAGCTGGGTGCCGACGTCGACGGCTGAGGCTGCAGTCGAACACAAGAACGCGCAGGTTGGCCCGGATCCGGAGACTATGCCCGCCAGCGCGCCCGCCTCGGTTCCCGCGCGCAACGTGCGGCGCAGGCTCGGGTCGAGGCTGATCGCGGCGGCCTGCAAGTCGTTGCCCAGCAGCGGCGCGAGCTCGTGGGCGTCGCCGGCAGCCAGCGCGGCCAGCAGCGGCTGGGGCTCGGCCAGCCGCGGCGGATCGCCACCTTCGCGGAGCCGATCGATCTCGGCGAACACAGCCGCCGTCGACAGCCCGTCGGCCGAGAACGCGAGCACCCAGTGAAACGTCGTGCGCGCCAACACCGTCGCGAGATCCTCGCCACGGCCGGTGCCCAGCGCGGTACCACCGTGCAACGCAAATGGCACGTCGCTGCCCAGCCGGGCGGCCAGCGCGTGCAGGTCCCGGCGGGGCACGCCGGTCTCCCACAGGTTGTTCATCGCCACCAGCACTGCGGCTGCGTCGGCGCTGCCGCCGGCCATGCCACCCGCGACCGGGATCGACTTCTCGATCAATATCTCCACGTCCGGCGACCGGCCGACGTGCTCGGCCATCAGCTCGGCGGCCTGCCAGGCGAGGTTGCGCTCGTCAGAGGGCAGGAAGTCGGCCCCTTCACCTGTCACCTCCACCGACAGCGCGTCGGAGTTGCGGACGGTCACCTCGTCGAGTAGGGACACCGCGTGGAAGACGGTGGTCAGTTCGTGGTAGCGGTCGTCGCGACGGTCGCCGACGGCCAAGAACAGGTTGACCTTGCCGGGCACCCGCACCGTCACCGAACCCGTGGCCACCCACTCAGGTGCGGTGCTGCCGTCGGCCACCGCACGAGATTAGCGCTCGGTGCGAGAAAAGAAAGGCCGCCAGACCGAAGCACCCGGCCGAGCCGCCAAGGTGACAGAGTGGCCAGACAGACCCCTCGGCCATCTGCGCCACTCGTTGAACCGGACCGATACCCCGGATGCGCCGACCGCAAACATGTGGCGACCTACCCTGAAGTTGTGCTGTGCGCTGGGCAGGCGGTCGCGGGCTATGTCGTCGAAGACGTGCTGGGCCACGGCGGCTCGGCCACCGTATACCGGGCGCGTGACGACGAGCGCAGGGCCGTTGCGCTGAAGGTACTTGACGACGACCGCCGAGGGGCCGCCGAGACGATGCGGCTACAACGTGAGTTCGATTTCGCACAGCGACTCAGCCATCCGCACGTGGTGACGGTGTACCGCCGCGGCGACGCTTGGCTCACAATGCAATTGGTCGACGGCGGCATCGCCACGGACCTCGACGAGCTCGGCGATCGCCTGACCGCGATAGCGCAGACCGCTGACGCACTCGACTACGTGCACGGATGCGGCATCGTGCATTGTGACGTCAAGCCTTCCAATGTTCTTGTGCACCATCCTTTTTCGCAGGGCGGTGCGGTCTTGACGGACTTCGGGGTCGCCTACGCGGTCGCCGAGGACAACCGCGCGCGCCCGCAGCCGCTGATCGCGTCACTCCCGTACCTGGCGCCGGAAATGCTGCGCGGCAGGCCTCCTTCGGCGGCCAGCGACGAATACGCATTGGCGTGCGCCACCGTCGAATTGATCACCGGCTCAACACCGTTCACCGCTGCCACGCCCGCCGATCTGGCCGACGCCCATTTGAACGATCCGCCGCCCTACCCGTCCCGGACGCACCAATGGCTGCCGCGGGCTTTCGACGGCGTGATCGGCAAGGCGATAGCCAAAGACCCGGAATTGCGATACCCGTCGTGCGCCGACTTCGTCGCCGCGGTCAGCCGTGTCCTGCTGCGTTAGAGTCACCCGCCGACACCCCCGATCGCTGCCGCAGCCGCACGAAGTCCGCGATGCCCAGCGTCTCGCCGCGCCGGGCCGGGTCGATGCTGGCTGTCAATAGCCGCCGCGCCGACTCGTTGCCCGAACCCGCCCACTCCGCGAACGCGTTGCGCACGGTCTTGCGGCGTTGCGCGAACGCGATGTCCACCAACGCGAAGACCTCGCGGCGGAATGTGTCGTCGGTGGGCCATGGCGGGCTCTGGTAACGGTCGATGCGCACCAGTCCCGAGTACACCCGCGGGATCGGCCAGAAAACCGTCGGCGCCACCGTTCCGCAACGGCGCACCTGCCCGAAGAACCTCGCCTTGACACTCGGCGTGCCGTACTCCTTACCGCCGGCCTCGGCGGCCAGTCGTTCGGCCACCTCGGCCTGCACCATCACCATCACGGCGCGAATCGACGGAAACTCCGCCAGCAGGTGCAGCAGCGCCGGGACGGCGATGTTGTACGGCAGGTTGGCCACGAGCGCGGTCGGCAGCCCCGCGGCGCCGGTCTCGAGGTCATCACGACGCAGCGTGAGGATGTCTTTGTTCAGCACGGTCAGGCACTGAGCCTCGCTGGTGCAGTGCTGGGCCACAGTCTGCGGCAGCCGCTCGGCGAGCACGGGATCGATTTCCACCGCCGTCACCGCGGCAACCTTCTCCAGCAGGCCCAGGGTCAGCGACCCCAGCCCCGGACCCACTTCCAGCACATGGTCGCCACGGCCGAGGCCCGACGTCGTCACGATCCGACGAACGGTGTTGCCGTCGTGAACGAAGTTCTGCCCCAGAGACTTTCGCGGCCGAAAATCAAGTTCCTTTGCCAGTCGGCGGATTTCCGTACGACCGAGCAGCTGGATTGTCAGCGGGCCCCGATGCGTCCGCTGCACACGGGCCACGCGCCCCACCCCTGACGCTGCTGCGTCACGGTCGCGATGGTGATCTGCTCTTCGCGGGTCGCCAGGTCGGCGCGCGCGGCGTAGCGCAGGCCGCCGCTGCGTTCCCACGTGTTCTGGTCGAACTGCACCCCGCCGTAGAAGCCGTTGCCGGTGTTGATCGCCCAGTTGCCGCCCGCCTCACACGACGCCAGCGCGTCCCACGTCGGGCCGTTGGTCACCGGCGGCACCTCGGTGCCGGGCTTCGCGCCGACACGCAGCACCGACGGGCGCGCCGGGGTGATGACCTCGTTGGCCACCGGAAGCCGCCCGGTTTCCACGCCGTTGACGATGGACACCGCGAACGTGACGTCCTGCTCCCCCGGCGTCCCGGGATCCTCGACGACCTGGCGGCTCATGTTCAGCTCCGGGTCAGGGATCTTCTGCGCCGGCGGCGGCAGCGGGCCGCGCTCGGTGAGCTTTTGCATCCGAATCCGCGTGACGACCACGGTCATCCCCTCGGTGACCGGGGTCGACGGCGGCGGGACGACCTTGTCCGCCTGCTCCATCGGCGCTCCGGCCGCAGCGAGCAACGCCCCGACCGTGGGCGCGGCCAGCCGCCGGTCGGCGACCACGCCGGCGTCGTCGATGTGAACGTTCTTCGGGCTGACCACCGGCAGCGCCATGCCGGCCAGCGGCAGCCGGCTAGACCGTGACGCCGCGGCGGGGGCTGCCTCGGACATCGACAGCTGCTGCAGGGCCTCGTCGACGGTCGACGCGGTGGTCCACACCTGCCGGCTGTCGTTGCCGTCCATCGAAACCTGAAGCGGGCGGCTGCGGCGCAGCACGATCGTGTCGGCCTGATTAATGGCTTGGTCGCCGGCCGGGTACAGGTCGTCGCGCTCGCCGACCGTGAAGCCGTTCTCAGCCACGACGTCGATCACCCGGGACTTCATCGTCGACACCGTCATCGGCGAGCCGTCGACGTCCAGGGTGACGGTCTTGTGCACGGAGACGGCATAGCTTCCGGCGAACGCCAGAACCAGCAAGAGCGCGCCCACTAGGGCGCGCAGCACAGGTGAATTTGTTTGGTACAGCTTCGTCAGGGTATTCAAAGTGGCGTCTGTCCAGACTGTCGACGTCATTTGCTAGGGCGCGGGGCCCGAACTCGATCACAAGACGGTAACGAACGCCCCTGGCGGAGGCAAATCTCAAGCGCGGGTTGAGGCAAGACTCACAGTGCAGTCACTGCCATTAGTCGTAGACCGTCAGTTGGCGGGCCGGATCCAGCACTGGTGACTTTGTCGCGTGTTTGCTGCGGCGGTTTATGCAGTAAAGGCGAGGTGGGAGCAGTGACGCCACCCACCGGGGGTCAACTGGCCGACGCAAGCCCATACACCCGGTCCGCGTTTGCTGTCGTGTCTCTGGCCAGATCTTCGGCGGGCCGGCCCGTCAGGTCGGCGAGCGCCCGCACGGTGTAGGGCAGGCAGTACGGCTCGTTCGGTGCGCCGCGGTACGGGTGCGGGGTGAGAAACGGCGCGTCGGTCTCCACCAGCAGCTGATCCGGGGGGATCAGGCGGGCGGCCTCGTGCAGTGCGGTGGCGTTCTTGAAGCTGACGGTGCCCGACAGGCTCAGCAGCCAGCCCGAGTCCAGGCATTCCCGCGCCATGCCGGCATCTGAGGAGAAGCAATGAAAGATCACGTCGCGCGGCGCGCCCTCGGCGCGCAGTACGTCGAGCACCTCGCGGTCGGCGTCGCGGTTGTGGATCATCAGCGGCTTGCCGGTGCGCTTGGACAGGTCGATGTGCCATGCGAACGCCTCGCGTTGCATCGCGGGGTCGGCGCAGCCCTCCAGTCGGCCCGGCCAATACAGGTCGAGGCCGGTCTCCCCGACGGCCACCGCCCGTGGATCGGCCGCCAGTGACTCGATCTCCGCCTTCGCCGCGTCCGTCAGCGCATCCGCGCGGGTGGGGTGCAGCGCCACCGCGGCGTACACCCGAGGGTCGGCGTGGGCGGCAGTCACCACCCACCGCGCGGACGCCAGATCGTCGGAGATCGTGACGACGGATCGCACGCCCACCGCCTCGGCGCGGTCCAGGATCGCGCGCACGCTGTCGGCGTCGGTCGCGCCGCACGCGTCCAGATGCGTGTGCGAGTCGACCAGCGGGCTCAACGGCTCGGGCGGCGGTGGCGCGGGGCGGGAACGGCTCACTGCCACACCATAAAGTGATCGGTGATGAGGCCGTTCTATGTGACCACCGCGATCGACTACCCGAACGGCGCGCCGCATATCGGGCACGCCTACGAAAAGATCGCGACCGATGCCGTCGCCCGGTTCAACCGGCTCGACGGTTTCGACGTGCGGTTCTTGACCGGCACCGACGAGCATGGCCTGAAGATGGCCGAGGCGGCGGCAGTCGAGGGTCTGCCCACCGCGCAGCTGGCCCGACGCAATTCCGATGTGTTCCAGCGGCTCTACGACAAGCTCAACCTCTCCTACGACCGGTTCATCCGGACCACCGACACCGACCACGTGGCAGCCTCGAACGCGATTTGGCGGCGGATGATGGACGCCGGCGACATCTACCTCGGCACGTACGCGGGTTGGTACGCCGTGCGCGACGAGAACTATCTCAGCGAGAGCGAGACGCGCCTGGAGCCCGATGGCACGCGCGTCTCCGTCGAGAGCGGCGCGCCGGTCATCTGGACCGAGGAGCAGACCTACTTCTTCCGGCTCTCGGCATACGCGGACAAGCTGCTGGCCCATTACGAGGCGCACCCGGAGTTCATCGGACCCGACGTCCGCCGCAACGAGGTCGTCAGCTTCGTCTCCGGAGGGCTGCGGGACCTGTCGATCTCCCGGACCTCGTTCGACTGGGGTGTGCCGGTGCCCGACCACCCCGACCACGTCATGTACGTGTGGGTGGACGCATTGACGAATTATCTTACCGGCGTGGGTTTTCCGGACACCGACTCGGAAATGTTCCGTCGGTTCTGGCCCGCGGATCTGCATATGATCGGCAAGGACATCATCCGGTTTCACACCGTGTACTGGCCGGCATTTCTGATGTCGGCCGGAATCGAGCTGCCCAGAAGGGTTTTCGCGCACGGCCATCTGCTCAACCGGGGCGCGAAGATGAGCAAGTCGGTGGGCAACGTCGTCGACCCGGTCGCACTGATCGACGAGTTCGGGGTCGACCAGGTGCGGTTCTTCCTGCTACGGGAGGTGCCGTTCGGGCAGGACGGCAGTTACAGCGCCGAGGCGATCGTCACGCGGATCAATGCCGACCTGGCCAACGAATTCGGCAATCTCGCGCAGCGTTCGCTGTCGATGGTGGCCAAGAACCTCGACGGCGTCGTGCCGGCGCCCACCGCGCTGGGTGACGACGACCGCGAGCTGCTGGCCGCGGCCGACGGATTGTTGGAGCGGGTACGCGCGCACTTCGACGTGCCCGCGATGCATCTCGCGCTGGAGGCGATCTGGCTGGTGCTCGGCGCCGCCAACAAGTACTTCTCGGCTCAACAGCCGTGGGTGCTGGGCAAGTCGGAGCACCCCGAAGACCGCGAGAGGTTCGGCACCGTGCTGTACACGACGCTGGAGGTGGTCCGCATCGCCGCGCTGCTCGTGCAGCCGGTGATGCCGGACTCCGCGGCCAAGCTGCTGGATCTGCTCGGCCAGTCGGCCGACCAGCGGTCGTTCGCGGCGATCGGCACGAGACTGGCTTCGGGCACCGTGTTGCCCGCGCCCACAGCGGTGTTTCCGCGGCACCAGTCGGACTGAGTTTCGCGTGATCTGCATCACGTCATGTCACGTCGCGGCGGCCGGCGGTGTCTTCAGGGCATGACCGACATGAACACAAACCCGATTTCCGAACTGATTTCCGTCGTCGTCATTGGCGGCGGCTACGCCGGAACGCTCGCCGCGAACCGTCTGCAGATGCGCCGCGGTGTCACCGTCAGCCTCGTCAACCCGAGGCCGCACTTCGTCGAACGCATCCGACTGCACCAGTTGGTGGCCGACTCCGGCTCCGCCACCGTCGACTACGCCGACATGCTGCACCCAAGCGTGCACCTCGTCGTCGACACCGCGACAGAGATCGACGCCGATAGCCGAACGGTGCGGCTGGCGTCGGGCAGCGTCCTGCGCTATGACTACCTCGTCTATGCCGTCGGCAGCACCGGCGCTCGGCCCAGCGTGCCCGGCGGTCGTGAATATGCCTGGCAGATAAGCGATTTCGAGCACGCACAGCGCCTGCGTGATCGTGTTGCCAACCTGCACCCCGATGCGCCGGTGTGCGTCGTCGGCGGCGGGCTGACCGGAATCGAGGCGGCGGCCGAGCTCGCCGAGCAGCAGCCGGAAGGCACGGTGACTTTGGTCAGCGGTCCCACGCTGGGGCCGTCGCTGAGCGAGCCCGGCCGGCGATCGGTGGCGCGGCAACTCGCGCGGCTCGGGGTGCACGTCCGGGAAGGCACGGTGAGCGAGGTGCGGCCGGACGCGGTGGTGCTGTCCGACGGTATGTCGCTGCCCAGCGCGGTGACGATCTGGACCGCGGGATTCGGTGTCCCGGACCTGGCGGTGCGCAGCGGGCTCAGCACCGACGCGCTGGGCCGGCTGCTCACCGACGAGACGCTGACCAGCGTCGACGACGAGCGCATCGTGGCCGCCGGCGACGCCGTGGCGCCGTCGGGCCAGCCGCTGCGGATGAGCTGCCAGGCCGCGGGGCCGCTGGGCGCGCAGGCGGCCGACACCGTGCTGAGCCGCATCGCCGGACAGCAGCCTGCGGCGCTGAGCCAGGCATTCGTCGGGCAGTGCATCAGCCTCGGCCGGTCGCTTGCGACGGTCCAGATATCCCACGCCGACGACACCCCGCGTCGGCTGTCCATCGGGGGCCGGACCGCCGCGGCCGTCAAGGAAATCGTCTGCAAGGGCACCGTCTGGTCCATCGCGCGGGAAGGCCGTAAGCCGGGGACGTACTTCTGGTTCCGCGGCGGCAAGCGGCCTGCCGCAGCGCCCGCGACCGTGTCATGAGCTCCGACGCGCACGCCGAGCGGTTCACGCACCTGCGCCCGCTGCTGTTCACGATCGTCTACGAAATCCTTGGCTCGGCAACGGAATCCGACGACGTGCTGCAAGACAGCTACCTGCGGTGGGCGCAGGTGGACCTGTCGACGGTCCGTGACACGAAGTCCTACCTTGCGCAGCTGGTCACCCGGCAGGCACTCAACGCGCTGCGGGCCGGCGTCCGTCGTCGCGAGGACTACGTCGGGCCGTGGTTGCCCGAGCCGCTGTTGCTCGACGAGCAGGACCCGGCGACCGACGTGGTGTTGGCGGAGTCGGTATCGATGGCGATGATGGTCGTGCTGGAGACACTGGGACCCGACGAGCGCGCGGTGTTCGTGCTGCGGGAGGTGTTCGGGTTCGACTATGCCGAAATCGCGGCGGCAGTATGCAAATCCACGGCTGCGGTCCGTCAGATCGCCCATCGCGCGCGTGAGCATGTGCAGTCCCGGCGCAAGCGGTTCGAGCCGGTGGACCCGCAGCAGAGCGAGCAGATCACCGCGCAGTTCCTTGCGGCGGCCGCCAGCGGCGACGTCGAGGCCCTGATATCGATGCTGGCACCGGACGTCGTCTGGACGGCCGATAGCGGAGGCAAGGTCAGCGCGGCGCGCCGGCCGGTGGTCGGGGCGCAGAAGGTGGCCGCCGTGCTCATCGGAATCATGCGGCTGGGCAGGCGGATTCCCGACGTCCGAATCGAGACCGCGATCTGCAACAGCGCGCCCGCGGTGGTGGTGTATTCCGGCGACCGGCTGGAGGGCATCTTCCTGGTCGAGGTGAGCGACGGGAAGATCACCAACTTCTATGCGATCCGCAATCCGGAAAAGCTGGCCGCCGTCGCCGCCCCGCGCGAGATCGGCCGCTAGCGGGCGCAAGTCACACAGGGCACATCAGCATCACCTAGTGTTGGGTGTCATTGATGAATTTACGTCTGATGGTGCGAGAGAATCGTCAGATGGTGTACGTGGCAGAGCCGCTGGATTTGCGTGAGGGTGATCGGAGCCGGCTGGATTCGCTGACGCGGTCGTCAAGTGTGCGGGCGGGGTTGGCGACGCGGGCGCGGATCGTGTTGTTGGCCGCCGACGGTGTGGCGAACACCGAGATTGCGGCCCGGACCGGGACGACGCGGCCCACGGTGCTCAAGTGGCGAGGACGCTACGGCGAGCTGGGGATAGCCGGGCTCGACGATGAGGCGCGCCCGGGTCGTGAGCCGGTGATCGACGAGGTGTCGGTGCTGGCGGAAACGTTGGCGGACAAGGGAAAACCCCCGAGTCATCTTGGGGCGTCGCATTGGTCGGCGCGGTTGATGGCCGGCCGGCTGGGGATCTCGTTTGCCTCGGTGGCCCGGATCTGGCGCAAATGGAACATTCAGCCGCACCGCGTGGAGACGTTCAAGTTCTCCACCGACCCGCAGCTGGAAGCCAAGCTGCGCGACGTGGTCGGGTTGTACTTGGACCCGCCTGCGGGCGCGGTGGTGGTCAGCGTCGACGAGAAGAGCCAGATCCAAGCTTTGGACCGGACCCAGCCGATTCTGCCGCTGCGCCAAGGCATTCCCGAGCAGCAGACCCACGATTACATCCGCAACGGCACCACCAGCTTGTTCGCCGCGCTCGAGGTCGCCACCGGCAAGGTCACCGTCGACGCCTGCTACCCACGGCACACCAACACCGAGTTCCTGGCCTTCCTCAAGTTGGTCGCCAAGGCCCACCCCGGTGTCGAGTTGCACGTCATCTGCGACAACTACGCCACCCACAAACACGACAACATCGTGCGGTGGCTTGCCAAGAACCCCAGAATCACGCTGCATTTCACGCCGACAAGCTGCTCCTGGCTGAACATGGTGGAGATCTTCTTCGGCATCATCACCCGCCAAGCCATCCGCCGCGGCACCTTCACCGACACCGCCGACCTCGAAGCCGCGATCCACAACTACATCGACAGCTACAACGAACGCGCCAAACCGTTCACCTGGACCAAAACCGCAGACGAGCTACTCGACAAGATCAAACGTAAATCAATCAACAACACGAGACACTAGTTGGCACATAACAAGCCCAAAAGCGCTATCGCATGCGATAGCGCTTTTCAATAGTCTTGCGGTGGTTCAGCAGACTCTTGTCCGTTCTGTCACGCTAGGGCGTGCACATCGAGCGGCTCGGCGCCCTGGGCAGCGCCCCGGCGGTGCTGCTGACCGTCGCTGCCGCCGCGGCCGGGCATGGCCTCGGCAGCCCGGCGGCGCTGATCGGCGACTGGTTCGGCTCGCGTGCGGTGATCGCGCCTGAGGTCACTGCGGTGCCCATCGACCCGCGGCACGCGTTCGCGATTGCCCCTGCCGCAGCTCAGGGCGACGCCGTCGGAGGCGGATGGTTCGGCTACCGGTCCTACCCCGACGCCGGCGGCGACCGGCTGGGTGCCCGAATTCCGGAAGCGGCCGGCGGTTGGTCGGACTGCGTGTTGCGTCAGGATCGAGACGGAATCTGGTGGTATGACAGCCTTTCCGAGGCGGACCTTCCGACTTGGGTCGCCGACGCGCTGCGTTCACCTGTCGTACCGGGATACGGACGCGTCGAGTGGGGTGAGCCTGACCGCGATGCGCACCGTGGCGGCGTGCTGGAATGCCTGGAAGCGATCGCAGCGGGCGAGATTTACCAGGCCTGCGTGTGCACGCAGTTCGTCGGCAGACTCTACGGCACGCCCGTCGACTTCTTCGTCGACGCTGTCACGCGGACCCGGCCCGCGCGGGCGGCTTTCTTGGCCGGCGACTGGGGTGCGGTGGCGTCGCTCTCGCCCGAGTTGTTCCTGCAGCGCCGCGGTGAGGCGGTGACATCGAGCCCGATCAAGGGCACGCTGCCCCGGCAAGCGAATCCGGCCATGCTGCGCGCGTCAGCCAAGGACGTCGCCGAGAACATCATGATCGTCGACCTGGTGCGCAACGACCTGAGCCGGGTCGCGGTCACCGGGACCGTCGCCGTGCCAGAGCTTTTGGCCGTGCGGTCGGCCCCGGGTGTGTGGCATCTGGTGTCGACGGTCTCTGCGCGCGTGCCAGCCGACCTGCCGATGGCCACGCTGCTGGAAGCGACCTTCCCGCCCGCCTCGGTAACCGGGACACCGAAAACGCGTGCGCGCCAGCTATTGGCGCAATGGGAGCCGCGCCGGCGTGGAATCTTTTGCGGCACAATCGGGCTGGCCTCGCCCGTCGCCGGCACCGAGCTCAACGTGGCGATCCGAACGGTAGAGTTCGACGCTTGTGGCGGAGCCGTGCTCGGTGTCGGCGGCGGTATCACCGCGGACTCCGATCCCGACGCCGAGTGGGACGAGTGCCTGCACAAGGCGGCGCCGGTCGTCGGCGCTCAACCCGTGGCGCGCACCACCGCATCGTAGAGCTCACGCCGCGACGGTGCGCCGGGATTCGCCGCAATCACTTCCGCGCACGCATCTTTCACGCGCATGCCCGCGTCCACCAACGCTTGCACTTCGGCGACCAGAGCCACGATGTCGGCCTGCGGCTGAGCACCTGCCAGCACGACCGTGATCTCTCCGAGCACTCCGCCTGCGGCCCACTCTGCCAATTCGCCCAGCGATCCGCGCACCACTTCCTCGTGCACCTTGGTCAGCTCGCGACAGACCACGGCCTGCCGGGCAGCACCGAGTTCGTCGGCCGCGTCGGCAAGGCACGCCGCCAGCCGGCGCGGTGATTCGAAGAACACGCACGTGCGTTGCTCGGCGGCCAGCGTCGTCAGCCAGGCCCGGCGGGCCGACTGCTTGCGCGGCGCAAAACCCTCGAAACAGAACCTGTCGGATGGCAACCCGGACACCGCCAGCGCCGTCGTCACCGCCGAGGGGCCGGGAAGGCATGTGACGGGGATGCCCTCGGCGATGCACGCCGTCACAAGCCGGTAGCCGGGATCGCTGATCACCGGCATGCCCGCGTCGGTGACCGCCAGGACCGTCGCCCCGGCCCTCATCTCGGCAACCAGCGCGGGTACCCGGGCGGCCTCGTTCTGGTCGAACAGACTCACCACCTTGCCGGCGATGCGCACACCGAGCGCGGTGGCCAGCGTGCGCACCCGGCGGGTGTCTTCGGCGGCGACGACATCCGCCGAGACCAGCGTCGATGCCAGTCGCGCGGACGCGTCAGAGGGCTGGCCCAGCGGCGTCGCGCCCAGCAACAATCGGCCACCGCCCATCACGACAGCTTACGATCGCCGATGTGACCCTTGCCGACGTCGAACCGCGCGCCGAGCAGCGCGACGTCCCGATGATCAGCCCCGGTCCCCAGGTGCCGGTCGCCGACTTCGGGCCGACCGACCGCCTGCAAGGGTGGGCGATGACGGCCGTCGTCGCCGCCCTGGCCGGCATCACCCGGTTCATCAGCCTCGGATATCCGACCGACGCCGGGACGCCGATCTTCGACGAGAAGCACTACGCGCCGCAGGCATACCAGATGCTGTTCAACAGCGGCGTCGAGGACAACCCGGGCTTCGGCCTCGTCGTGCACCCGCCGCTGGGCAAGATGCTGATCGCGATCGGCGAGGCGATCTTCGGGTACAACGGCCTGGGCTGGCGGTTTTCCGGCGCGGTCGCCGGGGTGGTGCTGGTGGTGCTGGTAGCCCGAATCGCGCGGCGGATGAGCCGCTCCACACTGGTGGGCGGCATCGCGGGGCTGCTGATCATCGCCGACGGGGTCAGCTTCGTGACGGCACGCACCGCCCTGCTCGACGGCTTCTTGACGGTGTTCATCGTCGCGGCGTTCGGCGCTTTGATCGTCGACCGCGACCAGATGCGCGCACGCATGCATATTGCCTCCGCTGCGGGCCGCGTCGCCGAAACCCGTTGGGGGCCAAGGCTCGGTCTACGATGGTGGCGCTTCGGCGCCGGGGTGCTGCTCGGGATGGCGTTCGCCACCAAATGGTCGGGGCTGTACTTCGTCGCGTTCTTCGCGGTGATGTCGCTGGCATTCGACGTGGCCGCGCGGCGGCAATACCAGGTGCCGCGGCCCTGGCTGGGGGCGCTGCGCCGAGACCTCGCGCCGACGCTCTACGCGATGGTGATCATTCCGTTCGCGGTGTATCTGGCGTCCTACGCACCGTGGTTCGCATCCGAGACGGCGGTCAACCGCTACGAGGTCGGCCGCTCGATCGGACCCGGCGGGCTGCTGCCCGATGCGGTGCGTTCGCTGTGGCACTACACCTACAACGTCTACAACTTCCACGCTGGGCTGACCAACGCCGCCGGCAATCACCATCCGTGGGAAAGCAAGCCGTGGACGTGGCCGATGTCGCTGCGACCGGTGCTCTACGCCATCGACCAGCAGAACGTGCCCGGCTGCGGCGATCAGTCGTGCACCAAGGCCGTCATGCTCGTCGGCACGCCGGCGATGTGGTGGATCGCGCTGCCGGTGCTGCTGTGGGCGTTGTGGCGTGCTTTCGTCAAGCGCGACTGGCGATATGCGGCAGCGCTGGTGGGTTATGGCGCGGGCTTTCTGCCCTGGTTCGCCGACATCGGCAGGCAGATGTACTTCTTCTACGCCGCGCCGATGGCGCCGTTCCTGGTGATCATGATCGCGTTGATCCTCGGCGACATGCTGTATGCACCGGGACAGTCCGGGGAACGACGAACGCTCGGACTGCTTGTCGCCAGCTTCTATGTCGCACTGGTGATCGCGAACTTTACGTGGCTCTTCCCCGTGCTCACGGGGATTCCGATCTCGCAGGCGACATGGAACATGGAGATCTGGCTGCCCAGCTGGCGATAGGCCAAAGATTGCACACAAGGCAGCTGCTCGGGGTTATCCGGCTCTTCGTGAATAAGCGTGCAGTGGTGGGTGGCGGATTACCGCGGTGGGGGTTCGTGTCGTTGAGCTGAGGCGGGCCCTCGGCGGGTGACGATGCGGGTTCCTACACACGCACGAACCCGCCGAGGTGACCCTTGTCGAAGGCTACTGCCTGCCCGCCGTCTGTTGTTGCCGACACGATTATGCGCACGATCGAGTTGGGGGTGACGATCACCGACGCCGCCGTCGACGACAAGCAGACGACGATCTTCTGCACACCGGTGGCCCGTGATCCCCGCTGCCCGGACTGCGGCCAGGACGGGAAGTATCGCGATACCGTGACCCGGCCGCTGACCGATCTGCCGGTGGCCGGCTACCCGCTGGTGCTGCAGGTCGCCGTCCCGCGCTACCGCTGCACTAGCGTCGAGTGTGGGCGGGCGGTGTTCAACCAGGACCTGGGCACGTTGGCCACGCCGCGGTCCTCGACAACGCGGCGCTGCGCCCGGTATGTGTTGCGGCGGTTGATGATCGACCGCACCACCATTGCCGCGATTGCCGCCGAGCTGGGCGTCTCGTGGCACACCGTGAGCTCGATCGCGATGGCCGCGACCGCCGGGCTGATCGCCGCGGCCGGGTCCGATCGGCTGGCCGGGGTCCAGGTGATCGGCGTTGATGAGCATCGCTGGGCGCCTCGGCGTCGCGGGGCCGAGGGGTTCGTCACGCTGATCATCGACCTCACACCAGTACACGATCGGACCGGCCCGGCGCGGCTGCTCGACCTGGTCGAAGGACGCTCAGCGACCGCACTGGCCAGCTGGCTGGCCGCCCAACCCGACGACTTCACCCACGGTGTGCAGGTCATTGCGATGGACGGGTTTGCCGGCTACAAGACTGCGGCTACCGAGGTCATCCCGGACGCGGTCACCGTGATGGACCCGTTCCACGTCGTCGCGCTGGCCGGGATCAAGCTCGATCTGGTCCGCCAACGCATCCAGCAGCAGACCCTGGGCCGGCGCGGGCACACCGGGGATCCGCTCTACGGGATTCGGCGCATCGCCCGCACCCGCCTGCAGCTGCTCTCGACACATCAATACGCCCGGCTCAGCGCTGTCTTCGACATCGAGGAGCACCTCGCGGTCAAAGTCGCCTGGCTGATCTATCAGAAGATCATCGCCGCCTACGCCGACCCCAACCGGCGTCGCGGCAAGAAGGCCATGACGAGACTGATCGACTCGATACGGCGCGGCGTGCCCGCCGGACTCGAGGAGATCGCCCAACTCGGCCGTACCCTGCGGCGCCGCCGCACCGACATCCTGGCGTTCTTCGAACACCACGCCTCCAACGGCCCCACCGAGGCCATCAACGGCCGGCTGGAAGCACTGCGGCGAAACGCGCTCGGATTCCGAAACCTCACCCACTACCGCTGGCGCTCACTCCTGCACAGCGGCGCACTCCACCAACTCGTTAATGCACTCTGAATTACGAAGAGCCGCTTAAGGTTGAAGAGCCGGTATAGCGGAAATCGACCTTGCCCGGAGCGCTGCTGGCTTCCATGATCCCGTCCTCGGTGAAGCAGGACACATAGTCCTCGGCCTTCAGCCGGTCGCCGCTGACGGTGTACTTCGCCATGGTCTTGCGGATCGCTTCACGCGCGAGCAGCTCTTCGATGGTCACGGGATCAGCCAATCATCAGGCCGCTGATGTCCGCCTGCTCGCCAAGGCCTTTCTGTACATGGCGAAGCGCGAGGAGCAGGCGAAGAAGGACCGAGCCTAGGAGCTTTTTCGAGCCGCTCCAATTCGTCGAACATCCTGTTCTGGGCCTCGACGATTGGGCCGGGTCTCAGGTTCGGATCGATGTGGTACGCGCCTGGAACCTCATCAATCAGGTGGAACATCGCTTCCGATTCGGCGATGCTTCTATTCGTTTGGGCATTAAAAAATTGAAGACTGTCCGAGCATAAGTAACCCAGTCTTTATCCCCTTTTCTCTTGCCGCCTCCAAATGCGGCCGAATGTCCGGATTCCGAAGGCCCGCTCCCTCCCGGATTGCAAGTACGGGATTGTCGGTGATATGCCGAAAGACATTTTTCATCGCATCCGCGGGCAGATTTTCGAGTCCCCGGAAGTGGGACGAGGCTGGCTTCAGCTCATTATTCCATAGATCACCGAACCTCAGGTCATGCGGCGCTATTCCGGAAGGATCCTGCAGAACCATGCTCTCGACGTATTCACCGCAGAATGCGGCCATTTCGGACAACGTCATTCCGCCATACGAGTGACCGCTGGCCCTCACTTTTTCTACGCCGGTGCGCCTGATAGTTGCCTTCACGACTTCCCGGCCGTTTTGCGCGGTGCGCAGATAAGGGCTTTTGCGGTGCCGTTTATCAAGTAGCTGGACCCGCAGCGGCAGGTGACGGCGTGTCATAATGTGACAAACCGCCGGCCCGATTGCGCGGTCGAGGCTGCTTCTCCCATGTAAAGATTGCCTGTTGTCCACAGGCCGCCGAATTTCACCGTAGCAATATCCGATACAAGGGGAACCTCTTTGGTGTCGGGTTCATATAGAAATACATCCCTGATCGTTCTGCCGTCGATCTTTGCTGCTAAACGCTCCCTGTAATACGATGGTGTTCCATCATGGGGCACGGCGTCGGCTGCGCCTGTTGTGGTGGACATGTGTCGACCGACATGAATTCAGCAGGCACAGAACCAGATTCGGGCAGGCCGACGCGAATCCAATCGGTGACCGGAGGCGGACGTGGGATTGGGCCGGCGCGATCGTGTAGCACGCAAATTCCACCGACGAGCGGACAGGCTCGAGACGGGAGACAGCGGTCGCGGAAACAGCCGGAATGACCCGCCGGGACCCCGGAGCCGACACGGGAGCCCGTCCGGTTCGGTTGCCGGTCTACCCGATTATCACTGGCCCGTTTACTCATAAGACGATGCCCACGCCGCTGGTCAGCGACACGGCGATATGTCAACGGAGTTGCCTGCATCCAGGCGTGGGGCGAGGTCGAACCCGCGCTATGAACGACACCGTTCAGGCCGCCCGGCGGGGTGGTCAGCGAGGGTCCGGGTCCGGCTCGGGGTTGATGAGGGTCAGGGCCGCCAGGATGCGAGCGGCCGCGCCGGCGCGGTCGGTGGCTGCGCGGGCGGCGTCCGCGTCGAGTTCCCGGCGCGCCTGATCGGGTGTGTGGCCGCGACCAATCAGCACGCCGATGGCCTGGTCGATCAGCGATGCGGTGAGCAGCGTCAGCGTGCCGTCGAGCTGGGCGGGCAGCTGCAGGTGCTGGTCGAGGACGAAGTCGGTGGGTTCTCGGCCGGTCAACCAGGCCAGGTCGGCGGCGAGATCGACGAATGCGCCCGACCGGCCGGCATACAGAATTAGCGCCGCACCGGCACCGACACCATCCGCGCCGGTGCCGGCCACGGGGGCCGGAGCATCCGCAGCGACGCGCGAATAGCTGGCGTCTGCTGGCTGTCGGCCAGCCTGGTGAAGGTGACTGCCGGCGCGCTGCCGCTGATGCTCACCGTAAGCCCGAGATAGGAACTTATGGCCGCGTGAGCTTCGGCGGCGAACGCGGCCATGCTGGCTGCGAGGTCAGCGCCGGGCTCATCGAGGGCTGCGGTGAGCAGGGCTAGCATCGCGCCCAGAGCGGGCGTGATCTCATCCACGGGCAGCGTGTTCTTCCCGGCGCTCCCGAGCGCGGACTGCGGCCAGGCGCCAAACATCGCAAGTCGCGATGCGCGGTGGGGACCTCAAGACGCGAGTCAAGACCCATCCCCGACGTATACCCCACTTCACCGTAGCCCGTCGCGACCTCGGGTCTGGGATCGGCGCAGCAGCCGCAGCGCGTTTCCCCGGCTGGTCACGCCTCGCTGCGGCAGGCGCGGGCACCGCGCACGGCCTCATCGACGATGTGTTGCGCGACCTCGGCTAACTTCGTGTGCTCGCGTTGGCTGATCGCCCGCAGCCGCGCGAGCGCCTCCTCGGTGGTGCCGCCACTGCGCCCCCGCAGCAGACCCACCGCCTGGTCGATGACCGCGCGGTTCGACAACGCCGTCTGCAACTGAGTCGTGAGCGTCAGAGCTTGTGCCAGCAATTGCGCGTTGTGCACCGCGACGGCCGCCGGTGCAGCGAACCGCGCACCGAGCCGGGCTGCGTGGTCGTCGAACACGTCCTCGGCGTGGGCGTAGACATTGATCGCGCCGACCAGCTGGCCAAGCAGCAGCAACGGCAACGACAACGCGCTATGCACACCGAGCCGGCCGACGCGCGAGCCGAACCGCGGCCACATCTTGTCCCTACTCAGCGACCCCGAGCGGACCGTGCGCCGCTCCAGCGCCGCCGTGATGCACGGCCCTTCATGGAAGGTGACGTACTGGATCTCATCGATCTCGGATACGAACGGGTGACTGGCGGCTAACGCCTCCACCTGGCTTCCGGACCCGTCCACCCGCAGCAACGTCACTCCGGCGCCGTCCGCGCCGGGGATAGCGTGCGCGGCAAAGGTCGCTACCTGCCCCAGCATGCCGTCCAGCCCCGATTGCCCGCTCACCAGACCGGCGAGATCGGCGAGACTGGCTTGCAAGTCAGCCGCGTCCGCGGTGGCCTGCTCCGGGGTCAACAACCCACAATCGGTGTCGGGAATGAACTCGGTCATTACTGCTCCCCGCATTGATAAAGGCTGGCTTCCGGTTTCACACCGGGCTCGGCAAATTGCCCGCAATCACGAGAGAATGCTCTAGCTTCGACTATACCGCCGAGATCAGCGCGGGAGAATCATCCCGTTAGGCCATCCGCACGTCGAGGTCGCCGCGAGATCCTTGTCGCCATAGCCGGTTCGGGTCCTAGACCCACCCGATCAGGCGCGCCGGGAACTCGGCGCGGACGCCGCCCGCGCCGCCACCGGCCGCGCCAGCGCGGCGGGTCGCATCCTGGCAGCCCTGACCCCCATCAACCCCGAGCCGGACCCGGACCTTCGCTGACCACCCTGCCTAGAGGTCAATTGGCGTGGCTGGTTCATTGGTGGGTGCAGGTCATTGCGTAGCGGGCTGGGGCCTGGTAGCCCAGGGCTGAGTGCCGGTGATTGTTGTACCTCCTTCCAGTCAGCGACCACGACCCGTGCGTGTCAGCGGTCACGTAATTCCGCCACGTTGAGGGGTTGTCCGTCACGTAATTCCCCCACCCTGGCTGTCACGTAATTCCCCCACCCTGGGGCCGGTGTGGCGGCCGGTTGGGGGGCCTCGTACACAG
>Ga0210086_1000344_pt1 | contig 28178 bp, 23 predicted proteins | sample China_Galinas_PW_3_FD_184867 | JGI IMG/M metagenome (GOLD analysis project Ga0210086, IMG submission 184867) | Wetland microbial communities from San Francisco Bay, California, USA, that impact long-term carbon sequestration - China_Galinas_PWB_D2... | ecosystem: Environmental > Aquatic > Marine...
GTATGCTGAGCACCCTCATCACGACCTCTATGAAGCGGGATTCGATCTACACCAAGAAGCTGACCCGCCACGGCGTGGAGCTCTCCCACGGCCAGGACGTCAACGTCCTCAAGAGCCTCAAGGTGGCCGACGTGATGGAGGAACCGGCGGTGGTGGTGCCCGCGAACGCACCGCTGGGAGAGCTGGTCGGCGAGCTCGCCACCAGCCCGCGGCCGGTGGTCTACGTGGTCGGGCGCGACCGGCGACTGCGCGGCTTCATCGCCGCCGAGGACGTGCGCTCCGCCCTGGAGCACGTGAAGGGCGCCCCCTTCTCGCTCGCCGCCGACCTCGCCCGCGAAGACCTGCGGACCCTGACCCCGGAGACCGGCCTGGACGCGGTCATGCGGATCTTCGCCGGCAAGAACCGGGAAGAGCTGCCGGTGGTGGCCGGCGACGGCAGCGGCCGACTGGTCGGCGTGGTCGGGCGCCGCCACCTCCTCGACGCCTACCAGACCGAGCTGATGAAGCGCGACGTGGTCTCGGAGCTGGGCGGGAGTCTCGACGAGACCGCCACCGAGGAGATCCACCTGGGCAAGGACTTCCGGATGAGCGAGATCGACGCGCCGGGCGAGTTCACCGGCCGGACGATCCGCGACCTCGACGTCCGCGCCCGCTGGGGCGCCGAGATCCTACTCATCCGCCGCCGCTCCCCCCGCGGCAGCGACGAGGTGGAGATCGTGCCCGAGGCGGACACGACGGTCCACCGGGGCGACCGCCTGGTGATGCTGGCCCGGCAGCGCGACCTCGCCCGGTTGCGGTCGCTCTAGCCTGAGCGGCAAGAATCCAAAGTCGCGCAGGCTCATGGTCCGGTAGTAGTCGTCCATCCATTGCTGCATCTGCTCATAGTGCTCGCGCATCTGGTCGGGCATCTGCCCCTGCTCCCCCATCATGCCCTGGTGCTCCTCCTGGTTCTGGCCTCCCATCACCTGGCCCATCTGGCCCTGGGGCGACGGTCCCTGGGCGAGGAGCGGCGTGGCGAGGACGAGCGCCGCGGCGCAACACACGGCGGCGAAGATCGCGGGGCGGCCCCGCCGCCGGAGCGTCCGTTCGGTTCGTAGTGCGTTGTTCATGATTGACCTCCTCGGCTTGTGATTCATGAGGTTTCGTCCCCCGGCCAATGAGCTTTCGCATAGCTCGTTCCACGGGCTCGGCCCGGCCGGCCGGCGTCCTGCCGGCTCGTGGCAGCGCTGTTGCACTGAATGACGAATCTGATGAACGACATGCAACGCCAAGCCACCGAAGCGCCGGCCTACACCTGCCCCATGCACCCGGACGTCCGCGAGGACCATCCCGGCGACTGCCCGGAGTGCGGCATGGCACTAGATCCGGAGGTCGCGACCGCTCCGGCTACGAAGGTGGAGTACACCTGCCCGATGCACCCGGAGGTGGTGCGGGATGAGCCCGGGAGCTGCCCGATCTGCGGCATGGCGCTCGAGCCCCGAACGGTGACCATCGACGAAGGGGGGGAGGAGGACAACGCCGAGCTGCGCACCATGACCCGCCGCTTCTGGGTCAGCACGCTCCTCGCGCTGCCGGTCCTGGTGATTGCCATGGCCCGGCCGTTCTGGGAGCGCTGGGTCTCGGGTGCGGTGCTCGGCTGGCTCGAGCTCGCCCTCGCCACGCCGGTGGTGCTGTGGGGCGGCTGGCCGTTTTTCGTCCGCGGCTGGCGCTCGATCGTCCACAAGAGCCTCAACATGTTCACCCTGATCGGGCTCGGCGTCGGCGTGGCCTACGTCTACAGCGTGGTCGCCCAGGTCTTCCCCGGCCTGTTTCCGGCGTCGTTCCGGGGCGAGAGCGGGGAGGTGGCGGTCTACTTCGAGGCCGCGGCGACCATCACCGCCCTGGTGCTCTTGGGCCAGGTGCTGGAGCTCAAGGCCAGGAGCCGCACCGGCGCGGCCATCCGGGCGCTGCTGGGCCTGGCCCCGAAGACCGCGCGCAGGATCGAGCCGGACGGCACCGAGGCCGACGTCCCCCTGGACACCATCCAGCCCGGCGACCGCCTGCGCGTCCGACCGGGCGAGAAGGTCCCGGTCGACGGCGTGGTGACCGAGGGCCGGAGCTCGATCGACGAGTCGATGGTCACCGGCGAGCCGATCCCGGTGGAGAAGGGCCCCGGCGACCCGGTGGTCGGCGCCACGGTCAACGGCACTGGCTCCCTGGTGATGGAGGCCGAGAAGGTCGGCTCCGAGACTCTGCTCTCCCGGATCGTCCAGATGGTCGCCGAAGCACAGCGCAGCCGCGCTCCGATTCAGAAGCTGGCCGACCGGGTCTCCGGCTACTTCGTCCCGGCCGTGGTGGGGATCGCGGTCCTGACCTTCCTCGTCTGGTGGATCTGGGGGCCCCCGCCGGCCTTCGCCTTCGCCCTGATCAACGCGGTCGCCGTGCTGATCATCGCCTGCCCCTGTGCCCTCGGCCTGGCCACTCCCATGTCGATCATGGTGGCGACCGGCAGGGGTGCGACCCAGGGCGTCCTGTTCAAGAACGCCGAGGCGATCGAGACCCTGCGCAAGGTCGACACCCTGGTGACCGACAAGACCGGCACCCTGACCGAGGGCCGGCCGAAGCTGGTCACCGTCGAGCCTGCTGACCGTGGTGGGCCGATGGAGGCCGACGAGCTGCTGCGCCTGGCGGCCGGTCTCGAGCGGGGCAGCGAGCACCCGCTGGCGGCGGCCATCGTCGCGGGAGCCGAGGAGCGCGGCGCCACCCCGGAGAGCGCCACGGACTTCGCTTCGGTCACCGGCAAGGGGGTGATCGGCACCGTCGCCGGTCGCGCGGTCGCCCTGGGTAACCAGGGATTGCTCGAGGAGCTGTCGATCGACCCCGGCCCCCTGGCCGAACGCGCCGAGGCCCTCCGCGCCGAGGGGCAGACGGTGATGTTCGTCGCCGTGGACGGCCGGCTCGCCGGCTTGCTGGGGGTTGCCGACCCGGTCAAGGAGACGACACCGGAGGCGATCCGGCAGCTCCACGAGCGGGGCATCCGGATCGTCATGCTCACCGGTGACAGCGAGACCACCGCCCGCGCCGTCGCCTCCCGCCTGGGTATCGAGGAGGTGGTCTCCGACGTGCTGCCCGACCAGAAGGTCGAGGTGGTGCGCCGCCTCCAGGAGGAGGGCCGCTTCGTCGCCATGGCCGGCGACGGCATCAACGACGCCCCGGCCCTGGCCCGCGCCCACGTCGGCATCGCCATGGGCACCGGCACCGATGTCGCCATGGAGAGCGGCGGCGTGACCCTGGTCAAAGGGGATCTCCGCGGCATCGTCCGCGCCACCAAGCTCTCCCAGGCGACCATGCGCAACATCAAGGAGAACCTCGTCTTCGCCTTCATCTACAACTCTCTGGGCGTGCCGGTCGCGGCCGGCGTGCTCTACCCGGCCTTCGGCCTCCTGCTCTCCCCGATCATCGCCGCCGCCGCCATGAGCTTCAGCTCGGTGTCGGTGATCTCCAACGCCCTGCGCCTGCGGAGGGTACGGCTCTAAGATCGAGGGCGGAAGCCATGAGGAAGCAACTGATCCTCTCCATCTCCGCGCTGGCAACGTTGTCGGCCGTTCTCTTTCTCGCCTGTCCCGAGCCCGGCGCCGGAGACCCGCAAGCCGGTCGGCGAGGGGGCGATCCAGCGAGCACGACCTCCCCCTCCGGTGACCGGTCGCCGGTCACCGCCGTCGCGGGACCGAGCTGGCTCCATCACCTGCGTCTCGAGGTCGACGGGACCGACATGGGACAGATGGGATGATGGGCGGCATCATCCCGTCGCTCGAGAGCTTCCCCGAGGACTACTCGCTGGACTCGGTGCTCTACAAGGTCGAGCGGGGCTCCTCCGGCATGATGGGGATGATGGGCATGATGCGTAGCAACCAGGAGATGCCCGCCATGCCCTATCTCAGCCAGGAGGAGATCGCTGCCGGCTACGTCTACCTGCAGGCGTATCCCCCACGGTCGTAGACGACCGATGCGGCCGCCCCGAGCGTCGTTCGACGAGGACTATATTTACTAGTCTGCATTTCCTATAATTCTGTTTCGTTGCCTCGCCGTCGGTGGCCGCAAGCACCACGGCGACCCGCCGATCCGAGACCTCGGGACGCCCTGTCCGGAGGCCCGCCAAGACCTTCCCAACCCGTCTCTTGCGGAGGAGTCAACCCTCATGAGCTCGTTCCGATCCCTCGCAGGTTTCCTGCTCTTCGCCGTTCTGCTGCCGGCCGCCGCCGCACCGGCTCTGGCCGCGGACAACGCCTCCTTCGTCTCCCAGAGCGTGCCGACGACCCTCAACGCGGGCCAGAGCACGACGGTGTCGGTCACCATGAAGAACACCGGCACCACGACCTGGACCCAGGCCGCCGGTTACAAGCTGGGAACCCAGAACCCACAGGACAACACGCTCTGGACCGGTGGCACCCGCATCTACCTCACCTCCTCGGACTCCATCGCCCCGAACCAGTCCAAGACCTTCACCTTCACGATCACCGCCCCCACCACTCCCGGCACCTACAACTTCCAGTGGCGCATGGTCCACGAGGGCATCCAGTGGTTCGGCGCGTACAGCACCAACGTGGCCATCCAGGTGGTGTCGGTTCCCCAGGACGACGCCGACTTCATCTCCCAGAGCGTGCCGACGACCTTGAACACGGGGCAGAGCACCTCCGTGTCGATCACCATGAAGAACACCGGCAGCGCCACCTGGACCCGCGCCGCCGGCTACAAGCTGGGAACCCAGAACCCCCAGGACAACACCCTCTGGACCGGCTCTTCTCGCGTCCTTCTCTCGTCGTCCGATGCGATCGCCACCGGGCAGTCCAAGACCTTCACCTTCACCATCACCGCCCCCACCACCCCCGGCACCTACAACTTCCAGTGGCGCATGGTCCACGAGGGGGTGCGCTGGTTCGGTAGCTACACCACCAACGTGTCGATCCAGGTGGTCAACCAGCTCGCGGTCTGCCCGGGAGTGACCACGGTCATCGACGGTTCGACGAACAACGCCACCGCGATCCAGCAGTGCATCAACAACACGGCCTCGGGCGGCACGCTGGAGATCCCCGCGGCCACCTACACCATCGGCAGCCAGGTGACGATCACCAAGCCGATGACGCTCCGGACCCAGGGTACCTCCGGCTCCACCGCGAGCTGCGAGGGCGGCGTCTCCTGCGCCGTGCTCAAGGCCAAGTCGAACCTGTTCGCCTTCGGCGGCCTGCTCAAGATCAGCAGCACCCACGACGTCACCGTCGAGCACCTGGTGATCGACGGCAACCGGAGCGCGCGGCTCTCCTCCTCCGCCGCATCCCAGTGCACCGGCGGCAGCACCCGCTACGGCTACAACGCCCAGGTGAGCAGTTGCAGCTACTGCCGCTTCCGCTACGACGTCAGCAAGAACACGCTCTGCGGCACCTCGCTCGAGTGGGTGGGCAGCAACGCCACCATCGTCGGCAACACGTTCCGAGCGAACGGTCAAAACGCCGTCAACATGATGTGGGCCGACGGCCTCACGGCGCTCCACGTCGACTACGGGACCATCACCGACAACCTGTTCGTCGACAACAGCGACGTGGCCCTGGTCGTGGGCGGAGCGATCAACGGCTACATCGCCAGGAACACCATCCAGCAATCGACCCAGGTGGCGTTCGCCGGCCTCATGCTCGACAACTTCAACGGCAGCCAGCCCGGCGACTTCACCGGCGCGGTCGTGACCCAGAACAGCGTCAGTTGCACCGCGCAGCACTACTGCCACTTCGGGATCAACCTCGGCCCCCACCCCTGGTACCTGTCGTCGAACATCCTCGGCGGCTCGGTGTACGGCAACACGGTGAGCTCCGCGCGCCAGGGCATCAACGTGGACGGCGCCGGCACGGTGTCCAACCCGCTGGTGCTCTACAACAACACCGCCACCGGCTCGCCGAGCTCGGCGACGTTCAATTGCGGCACCAGGCAGACCTCGAACCTCAACATCTACACCGGGGACTCTGTGGTGAACCGGAACGGCGACACCGCCACGGCCACCAACCGGCAGTGGCACCTCTGTCCGTAGGAGTCTTCGCCGCAGCAGCCGAAAGAGAGGGGCGGTCCCCCCACGGGAAGGGGGAGCCGCCCCGCCCCCTTCAGAGTGCCGACGCGCCCCAGCTCACCAGGCCGCCGGCGACGACCAGGATCATCAGGTAGACCACGGCGCGCTTGAAGCTCAGGCGGTGGCCCTCTTCGTGCTCACCGGGGCCCCCCAGGTGCTGGCGGACGTGCTGGCGATGGAGCCAGACCAGGACCGCCGCGAGCACGACCATCGCCAGGTTGAGCCAGAAGGTGTAGTCGACGGCGAAGCGGCTCACCTCGTGGACCGCCCGGCGGCTCTCCGGCGTGATGTTCAGAGCGGCGAAGACCAGGTGGAGGGTCACCGCGGTGATCTCGATGCTGACGAACATCACGCCGGAGATGTAGAGCGCCACCCGGGGGCCGTAGTACTTGGCGTTGATCGCCACCAGCGGCGGCACCATGAGATCCGAGTAGATGAACCCCATGATGCCGGCGAACGCCACGCCGTTGGAGTTGAGGACCGTGGCCAGCGACACGCTCTTCGCATCCGCGCCGCCCATGTGCCGGGTCAGCCGGGCCTTCGGTACGAACGCCTGGATCATGCCGGAGACCGCGTAGCCGAAGACGAACGCCCAGCCCGCCTTCCAGAAGAACCCGACCGCCGTCTTCGCCGCCTCACCCCATGTCGCCAGGAAATCCATCACCTGTCCCGTCCTTGTTTCATCAATCGGAAGCTCGGCGAGCGAGCGCGCTGTCCACCGGCGCCGTAGGCACCTGGAGAGCACGGCATGCCGTCGTTTGGACGTCACCGGTCCCTGGGAGCACGGACCGTGCCGACGAACAGCGTGAGCGCCCACACGCGCGGATGGAGCACCCATCGCCGGTCCCGGGCAAGCGTGGCCACGAGCGAGTAGATCGCCAAGATCAGCACCGCGTCCCCGACCGCCGCCCCCGTGCAAAACCGGACACCGTGCCAGTGGGGCGCCTCGGCGAGCCCAGCGAACAGCGGCACCTGGAGAAACTCCCAGGGGTCGTTGACCAGAAAGGCGAAGAAGAGGACGTTCGCCTCCGGGGAGTCGACCAAGGTGCGGGGAAGTCGCTCGAGCGGTCTCATGGCTTGGAACGGCTCCGATCGAGCTGGAAGCCGACCGTCCCGCGGCGTGTCGTCGGATCACCTTGCCCTTCGTGACTCGCCAGTGTCACGCTCTTCGAGAAGACCGCCGATCTCGGTCGTCACATTCCTGGGGAGACCAGCTCTTTGAAGTGACGATCGATCAGGGCGTCGAACTTGGCCAGGAACCGGGCCAGGCTTGGATTTCGCCCGGACGCGAGGCTGAAGTCGAGTTGGTTGGTGAGCCTCGGCTGCCAGAACGGCTTGACGTACTTCCTGGGATGGAGCGCCTCTTTGAGCACCCCGACTGCGTCGCGCTCGGGCGAATAGCTCAATCCGGAAACGCCCAGGCTTTCCGCCGAGGCCACCAGCCAATCTTCGAACTTGGCATCCGCCAGGCTGACCAACACCTCCTTCCCGGCCGCAGCGCTCCGGCTTCGGTCGAGCAGCTCGGGCCCGAGCTCGCAAACCGGGTCACCCTCACCATCCAGGAGAACGAGCACACACCGGCATCCGGGACGTACGGCGGCAACGGCGACTTTCCCCTCGATGCCCTTCGGCTTGAGGGCGTTCGGCCGCCCGTTGCAGGGCACCGGCTTGCCGACCAGGTCAGCGTAGATCCGTCGCTCCGCGAGACGTCTTCGGAGCAGGAGCGGAACCGCCTGGATCTCGCCGCGCCCTTCGACCACCAGGCCGAGATGGGGTGCGCTTGCCGGCGGTGTCATGCGACGGCGGGATCGAGCGCGTCGGAACGGAGCAGCTCGCCCGGGGTGATCAGGCCTTCACGCACCGGAATTCGCGTGTGCTCGGCAACCGGTGCGATGTGCGAAGCGCCGTCCTCCATCCAGACCACGCGAAGCTCGTCCAGATCGAGCGCGTCGACCATGTCGGCACTGTGGGTGGTGACGAGGATCTGCGTATCTGCCGAGTGCTCGCGGAGGATGTCCACCAGTGTCCTCAGAGCCCCCAAGTGGATGGCCCTCTCCGGCTCCTCGATGACCACGAGCGTCGGTGGTTCCTTCTGAAACAACGACGTCAAGATGCCGAACGCCCGCAGGGTCCCGTCTGACATCTGCTTGGCGCTGAACTCCCGCGTCTTGCCGCTGACCTGCTGGAAGAAGGCGAGGGTGAGCTTGTCCGCGACGTGCCGTGGCTCGATCCGGTCGATGTCCGGCACGATCGCGAACAGCTCCTGCACCAGCTCTCGGCGCCTCGGCGCATCGAGTGTTTCGAAGAAGCTGGCTGTGTTGGAGCCGTCCGGTTCGAAGTCATTCCCAGGGCTCGGTTCCTGGAGGTCTCCGAGACGAGACGGCTCGATCTCCACGGTTTGGAGGGTTCGGAGGAGATTCCAGAGATCCTCGGTACCCAACGAAACCACCGGTAAAGCGCTCTGGCCGGGTGGAATCGCCGGGAACAGGGGCGTCAACGTTCCACCGTTGTGAAGCTCGAGCGAGGCCTCGACGGTCCCCCGTTCATGGAGAAAGCTGGAGCGACGATCGCGAGAGAAGATCTCTCCCTTCTCCAGCTTCACCTCGTATCGCTTGCCCTTCTTGGCTCCGAGGTGTAGCTCGTAGGTCGAGACTGGAAGCTCTGGAGCCACCTGAAACCGGAGGATGAGCGCCGGATCGTAGGGCCGCCCCTCACTTCGATGCCGGAGCTGGTCGAACCCGCCTCGCCGGGCGATCGCCGTCTGCAGTCCGAACGTCGGAATCTCCCGCAACAGCCGGACCGCCGACACGGCGTTCGACTTGCCTGCCGCATTGGGTCCTACGAGCGCTGTCAGGTTCCCGAGATCAAGGGACGCCTCCCGATAGCTCAGGAAGTTCCGAAGAACCAGCTCCGTCACCTTCATGGCGCTCTCTCTGGGGAGACCGACTGCTCTACGAAGATTGTCACCCGTCGATCCTACCAGCGTGACTCGACCTGGGGCGGGATGCTGCCGAGAGAGCCTTCGCCCGCCACTCCGACGAGGACTCCGAGGCGAGGGGGACTTCTTTCCGTACCTCCCGGGACAGCCTATTCGCTGCCGATCGGATCGAGCAGGCGGACGAGCTTTGAGTAGTCGTTCTCCTCGGCGTATCGGCGCAGCTTGCGAATCGTCGTCCTCGGCAACGCGCGCTTTCTCTTGTGCCAGACTTTTTGCGCCTTCCAGGCATCGCCCGGCAACTCGGTCTTCGGATCTTCGCCGATGTACCAGGAGAGGTTTCCGAGCTTTCCCGCGACGGCGTTGAATAGCGCCGGGTGGACATCCTGCTCAGCCCAGTGCTCAAAGATGTCGAGCGTCGCTTCCAGGATGAGATGGATCGTCCCAAAGTCGGCCCAGGACCAGGAATCCTCGGGTTCCAAAATCTCGTCGAGGAGCTCGAGGGGCTTCCGGCTCCCGTGGCGCGCGCTGTACTCGACGAGAGCAGCCAAGTACTTCTCCCGGGTCGCTCGACTGGCGAGAAACTGCTTGCGGGATTTTGGAGACTCGAGCTCCTTCACCAGCGCGCGGACTTGGGCGTCATCACGCTCCAGAGCGTCCCGCGCGTCGACAATCTCGCGGAGGAACGTGGTGAGCCCGTCGATCGGGACGATCAGCTCGTCATGATCGCCCCAGTAGGGCTCTTGCTCCCCTCCGTCGGGGTCCCACAACGTCTGGATGACCGAGCCGACCGAGGACCCTCCGGCAGTACCGCCGTTCGAGGAGTAGGAGCGCGCCCACTCGATGGCCGTCAGTACGTTGACGTCTCCGAGGCCGTAGCCGAGGAGCAAGGTGGTCGACTCCGAGAAGAGCAAGGACAGCTTGATCTGGCGGTACTCGCCCATCCGGAACGTCTCGACGTAGTCCTGTTCCGTGATGACGATGCTCGCCGGCGCGAGGCGGTGGCCATGGAGGTGATAGACGGGTGTGACGCGGGCGTTCGCCGGAATGACCTGCCGCGGGAGGAGAACGTCGGAATCCGGCAGGAGCTCCTCGATCAACAGGTCGAAGTTCGTGGTGACGATCCATGCTGGTCCGATCCCTTTGAGCGCCTCTCCGAGATCGTCTGAGAGCTCCGGGTTCTGATGGAACGCGGTCAGCCGGGCGATCTTCTCCTTGATCCGGGACGTCGCCTCGTCGAGAGCCGTTCGACGGCTTCCCGTTGGCGCATCCTTGCCTGCGTCTTCGAGAATTTTCTCGCGCAAGACTCTGGCCATCTCGGACGCCATCCGAGGATAGGACATCCCCTGGGAGTCGGCGGGCGGAAACTCCAGATCGAGCTCCGCAGCGGCGCACTCCAGCAACTCGCCCCAGCTCAAGGCGGGCTTTGGGCTGTCTTCCGTGGCGGCGATGGAGAACCCGGTCCCAATGAGGAGCCCTAGCCCTCCGGTGAGACTGGCACGGCCGAGCCGTTTCAGGACCTCATCTCTGGACGGAGGGGCGGGGTCGTACGGAGACATCGAATGACTTCAGACGGGTTCGAATAGCAGAGGAAATCAGGGCGCAGGTGACCAGCGATCGCCGGTAGCCATCGATGGTACTCGATAACGAAGGCACTTAGAAGCTCGACGAGCCTTCTCTGTCGAGCCACTCCGCTCGCCCCACGCCACCGGCGCTCGAGATCGCGCTGAAGCCTCTCTGATTCTGCGCCCTCACTGACCCCCTACCGCACGCCGACCTGCCCCGTACCTGACTTCTACCGAACCAGGGGCCGGTACTTGATGCGGTGGGGCTGGTCTGCGTCGGCGCCGAGGCGCTTCCGCCGGTCGGCCTCGTAGTCCTGGTAGTTGCCTTCGAACCAGACCACCCGGCTGTCGCCCTCGAAGGCGAGGATGTGGGTGGCGATGCGGTCGAGGAACCAGCGGTCGTGGCTGATCACCACGGCGCTGCCGGCGAAGCCGAGGAGGGCCTCTTCGAGGGCGCGCAGGGTGTCTACGTCGAGGTCGTTGGTCGGCTCGTCGAGAAGCAGGAGGTTGCCGCCGCTCTTGACGAGCTTGGCCAGGTGCAGCCGGTTGCGCTCGCCGCCCGAGAGATTGGCGACCTGCTTCTGCTGGTCGGGACCGCGGAAGCCGAAGGAGGCGGCGTAGGCGCGGGAATTGACCTCGCGGCGGCCGAGCCGGATGAGCTCCTTGCCGCCGTCGGAGATCTCCTGCCAGACGGTCTGCTCGCCGTCGAGCCCCGCCCGCGACTGGTCGACGTAGGCGAGCTCCACGGTGTCGCCGAGCCGCAGCGTCCCGGCGTCGGGCTGTTCCTCGCCGACGATCATCCGGAAGAGGGTCGTCTTGCCGGCGCCGTTGGGACCGATGACGCCGACGATGCCGCCCGGCGGCAGCAGAAAGTCGACGGCGTCCATCAGCAGGCGATCGCCGAAGCCCTTGGTCACGCTGCGCGCCTCGACCACCACGTCGCCCAGGCGCGGTCCCGGCGGGATGGTGATCTCGGTCGGCCCGCCCCGCTTTTCCGCCGCCCGGTCCTCGGCCAGCAGGTTCTCGTACTGGGCGATCCGCGCCTTGCTCTTCGCCTGGCGCCCGCGCGGGGTCATCTGGAGCCACTCGAGCTCGCGCTGGAGGGTCTTGCGCCGCGCAGAGGCCTCCTTCTCCTCCTGGCCCAGCCGCGCCTCCTTCTGCTCCAGCCACGACGAGTAGTTGCCCTCCCACGGGATGCCGGCGCCGCGGTCGAGCTCGAGGATCCAGCCGGCCACGTTGTCGAGGAAGTAGCGGTCGTGGGTCACCGCCACCACCGTCCCCTTGTACTGGTGGAGATGGCGCTCCAGCCAGGCCACCGACTCGGCGTCCAGGTGGTTGGTCGGCTCATCGAGGAGCAGCAGGTCGGGCTGGCGGAGCAGCACCTGGCAGAGGGCGACCCGGCGCGTCTCGCCGCCGGAGAGAACGTCCACCTGGGCTTCACCCGGCGGCAGGCGGAGCGCCTCCATCGCCAGCTCGATCCGGCTGTCGAGCTCCCAGGCGCCGGCGGCCTCGATCGCATCCTGGAGCTTGCCCTGCTCATCGAGCACCCGCTCCATCTCGTCGGGCGTCATCTCCTCGCCCAGCCGCATGGACAGCGCGTCGAACCGGGTCAGGAGCTCCCGCGTCGGCGCCACCGCCTCCTCCACGCAGTCGCGCACCGTCGCCCCCTCCGGCAGCCGCGGCTCCTGGGGCAGGTACTCCACGCTCCTGCCGGCGCCGAGGAACGCCTCGCCGGCGAAGTCCGTGTCGACCCCGGCCATGATCCGGAGCAGGGTCGACTTGCCGGCGCCGTTCGCCCCGAGCACGCCGATCTTGGCGCCGTAGAAGAACGACAGCCAGATGCCCTTCAGGATCTCCTTGCCCTGCGGCGTGACCTTCCGCAGGTCCTTCATGGTGTAGATGAACGGCGGCGTCATCGGGGCTCCCTCCTCGTGGGGTGTTCTCGCGGGGGCGGCATTGTGTCATGAGCTTTCCACTCTGGCGACAGCTCAACATCCCCGAAAAGTGCGACTGGCGATCCGCATTGAGCAGGGATAAACTCCGGTCATGGATCGCGATCTTCGGGCCATTCTGTTGCAAGACAATCCTTGGCTGGTCGACGAGGCACGCCTGAAGAGCTGGCTGGAGCGCCAACTTCCTCCAACGTTCCTCCCTCGGGAGATCTCCCGGACCACCCGCAACCGCTGGTCCGAGGTGAATCGAGCCCACCTCGTCGTGGGTCCCCGCCAAGCGGGCAAGTCCACCCTCCTCTGGTCTCATCTCGCCGAGCGAAACGAGCCTGTCCTGTTCGTCGACTGTGAGCAGGCGCTGGTTCAGCACTGGTGCAGATCGGCTCCTCTCTTCCTCGCCGATCTCGAGGAGCTCCTTCCTCTGCCTGTACCCCTCTTCTTCGAGGAGGCGCAGCACCTGGAAGAGGCCGGTCTCTTCCTCAAGGGCCTGGTGGACCGGCGCGTAGGGGTGCCTTTGCTGGTCACCGGGAGCTCGTCCTTTCACCTCGGCGCCCGAACGCGAGAGTCCCTCGCGGGACGGGCGACCCGCACCCGCCTCTTGCCGCTCTCCTTCGCCGAGGTCTGCCACGACCTCGAAGGCAGACCGGCGCTTGTCGCCGAGGAGCTCGCCGCGCAGCGGCTCGAGCGCCACCTGTCCGTTGGCGGCTACCCCGCCGTCTGGCTGGACGAGCGACCCGAGCTGCTCCTCGCCGACCTGGTGGAGGCCGTCATCTTGAGGGACGCCAGCGACCTTTTTCGGATCGGTCGGCCCGATGCCTTCCGCAAGCTCCTCTATCTCCTCGCCTCCCAGGTGGGAAGTCTGGTGAACCTCTCCGAATGGTCGAGCGTCCTGGGGATCAGCCGCGACACGGTCGCCGCCTACCTGGAGATCCTGGAGGTCGGGCACGTGGCGGTCACGATCCCGCCGTTCGTCGGCGGCCGGCGAGCGGAGCTCACCAGTCGTCCGAAGATTTACCTGGTGGACATCGGCGTCCGCAATCGCCTGGTCCACGATTTCAAGTCTCTCTCCGAGCGTGCCGACGCCGGCCCTGCGCTGGAAAGCTGGGTCTTCTCGGAGCTGTGGAAGTCTCTCCCGGACGGGGCGAGTCTCCACTTCTGGAGGAGCACCTCGGGCGCAGAGGTGGACTTCGTGGTCCGTCGGGGCGACCTGACGGTCGCCGTCGAGGTCAAGGCAGGCAGCACCACCCGCCCTCGCTTTCCCCGAGCCGCCAGGAGCTTCGTCGAGGCGTACCGACCGCAAACCCTCTTCATGGTCCAGGGCGGCCTCTCCCACCGGCAGCGGGAGGGTGACACAGACGTTCGTTGGCTCTCGGCTCCCGAGATCGCCGCTGCCGTCCAGGAACAGTTCGACTGACCAGGACTGCTTCCGACTCACTCTTGACCGCGTCTGGCCTCAGCGACAAGCAAGACGGCCGGGGCGAACCCCGGCCGTCTCGTGTGGTGCTCGGGATCGCGCCCTGGCCGGACGCGACCCGCCATCTCGCTCGATCGCTCAGGCGAGGTCGAAGCGGTCGGCGTTCATCACCTTGGTCCAGGCGGCGACGAACTCGTCGACGAACGTCTGCCGCGCGTCGTCCGAGGCGTAGACCTCCGAGAGCGCCCGGAGCTGGGAGTTGGAGCCGAAGACCAGGTCGACTCGGGTGGCCGTCCACTTCGGCTCACCGCTCGCGCGATCCCGCCCCTCGAACAGACCCTCGGGGTGGTCGGCGTTCTCGACCGGCGCCCACTCCGTGTCCATGTCGAGCAGGTGGACGAAGAAGTCGTTGGTCAGGGTGCCGGGGCGGTCGGTGAAGACGCCGTGCCGCGCGCCACCGAAGTTGGCGCCGAGGGCGCGCAGGCCGCCGACCAGGACGGTCATCTCCGGCGCGGTCAGCCCCAGGAGCTGGGCCCTGTCGACCAGCAGGTGCTCGGTCGGCACCGGGACCTCGGCCTGGAGGTAGTTGCGGAAGCCGTCGGCGTACGGCTCGAGCGGCTCGAACGATTCGACGTCCGTCTGCTCCTCGAGCGCGTCCATGCGGCCCGGGGTGAACGGCACCTCGACGGGATGGCCGCCGTCCGCGGCCGCCTTCTCCACCGCGGCCGAGCCGCCGAGGACGATGAGATCCGCCAGCGACACGCGCTTGCCGCCGGACTGGGAGTCGTTGAACTCCTCCCGGAGGCTCTCGAGGGTCTCCAGCACCTTGTCGAGCTGCTCGGGCTGGTTGACCTCCCAGTCCTTCTGGGGTGCCAGGCGGATGCGCGCGCCGTTGGCGCCGCCGCGCCGGTCCGACCCGCGGAAGGTCGAAGCCGAGGACCAGGCGGTGTAGACCAGCTCGGAGACCGTGAGGCCGGAACCGAGGATCTTCTTCTTGAGATCGGCGACGTCGCCGGCGTCGATCAGCTCGTGGTCGACCGCCGGGATCGGGTCCTGCCAGATCAGGTCCTCTTCCGGAACCTCCGGGCCGAGGTAGCGCACCTTCGGGCCCATGTCGCGGTGGGTCAGCTTGAACCAGGCGCGGGCGAAAGCGTCCGCGAATTCGTCCGGGTTGTCGTAGAAGCGCCGCGAGATCTTCTCGTACTCCGGGTCGACCTTGAGCGACAGGTCGGTGGTGAGCATCCCCGGGGGGATCTTCTTGGACGGGTCGTGGGCGGCGGGCACCGCGTCGGCGCCTTCGCCCCCCTTCGGCGTCCACTGCCAGGCGCCGGCCGGGCTCTTGGTCAGCTCCCACTCGTAGCCGAACAGGTTCTCGAAGAAGTTGTTGCTCCACTTCGTCGGCGTCTCGGTCCAGGTGATCTCGATGCCGCTCGATACCGTGTCCGGTCCCTTGCCGGTGGCGTGTTTGCAGCTCCAGCCGAGGCCCATCTCCTGGATGTCGGCGGCTTCGGGCTCGGGACCGACCAGCGCCGCGTCACCCGCGCCGTGGGTCTTGCCGAAGGTGTGGCCGCCGGCGATCAGCGCCACGGTCTCCTCGTCGTTCATGGCCATGCGGGCGAAGGTCTCCCGGATGTCGCGGGCGGCGGCGAGCGGGTCCGGCTTACCGTTCGGACCTTCCGGGTTGACGTAGATCAGGCCCATCTGGACCGCGGCCAGGGGGTTCTCGAGATCCCGCTCCCCGGAGTAGCGCTTGTCGCCGAGCCACTCCTCCTCGGTACCCCAGTAGATGTCCTTCGGAGGCTCCCAGACGTCCTCGCGGCCGCCGCCGAAGCCGAAGGTCTCGAAGCCCATCGATTCGAGGGCGCAGTTGCCGGCGAGGATGATGAGATCAGCCCACGAAATCCGCCGGCCGTACTTCTTCTTGACCGGCCAGAGCAGGCGGCGTGCCTTGTCGAGGTTCACGTTGTCGGGCCAGCTGTTGAGCGGCGCGAAACGCTGCGCGCCCGTGGACGAGCCGCCCCGGCCGTCACCGATCCGGTAGGTGCCCGCGCTGTGCCAGGCCATGCGGATGAAAAACGGACCGTAGTGCCCGAAGTCGGCCGGCCACCACTCCTTCGAGTCCGTCATCAGGGCGTAGAGGTCCTGCTTGACGGCGTCGAGGTCGAGCTTGGCGAGCTCCGCCGCGTAGTCGAACGCCTCGCCCATGGGGTTGGACAGAGGCGAGCCCTGGTGGAGCATGTCGAGGTTCAGCTGGTTCGGCCACCAGTCCCGGTTGGACCTGCCTCCGGCCGTCGTATGGATGAACGGGCACTTGCCCCCGCTCTCATCAGTCTTGGGTGCCATGTCTCTCCAATCGTGATCCAAGGATTGCGATGGAATCGCTTCGACGTACGGCGAAGCGTGACCAGGGGGGGACGGGACGGCGACGCAGTGCGCGCATCGCTCCCGACAGGCTCAAAGTATCACTATCTGCCCGACGTGCAACCGCTCACCTGCCGAGGCCGCGACGGCGGTCAGCGTCAGCCCGCGAGGCACTTCCGGGCCCAGTCGAGGGCCTCGGGGAGGGTGGCGACGAAGATGTAGTCGTACTGCGGCTTGGCGGCGAAGAAGACGCCGGTCATCGCTCCCTTGAGCTCGGCCGTCGGCACCACATAGGCCTCCCCGATACAGAGCTCCTCGTAGCGCGACTCGTTGGCCTTCTGATGCTCGGCGATGGCCAGCCGCTGGGCTGGATTGGGCCGTACCGCGCGGGAGAGATCGACCGCCTGGACGAACCGCTCACCGCGGGCGAGCACCTCGTCCTCGATCTCCTGGAGATGGGCACGGACGGCGTCGACCGGAGGGTCGCCGGCGAAAGTGAGGACGACCAGTGGCCACTCGCTCGTGTCCACGGTGAGTTGGGGCTCGCTCATGGTGTCGACTCCTGGGTGCAGATACGAAACGTCTCCGGTGGTTGTGCGCAAAGTCTACACCGCTCGGAGACGACACGAGGCGGCGGAGGTGGAACCGCACCCTCCGCCGCCGTCGGAGCCTCTTCCTGCTGCCTCAGCGGCCGTCGGAGGACATGGCGTCGTCCTCCTTCATCATGTTCTTCTCCATCATCTTCTTGTGCATCGGGCAGTTCTCGCACGTCTCGTGCATGGGACAGTTGCCCTTCATGCCGTCCTTCATCGGGCAGTCGTCACACTTCATGCCCTTGCCGTGCATGGGGCAGTCCCCGGACTTCTCGTGGGCGGCGCAGCTGCCGCAGTGCCCGCCGTCGCCCATCATCTTCTTGCCGCCGTGGTGCATGCCGGGCATGCCGTGGCCCATCATGCCGCCCATCTGCTCCATCATCTCGATGCGCTGACCCATCCGCTCCTGGTGCTGGGCAACCAGCTCCTGGAGGACGGCGGCGATGGCATCGACCTTGGCGTCGCCCTGGGCGGACTGCATCTGCTCGACGAGTGAATCGAGCTTGGCCTCTTCCTGCTTCATCTCGTCGAGCATCTGCTGGTGGCGCTGCATCATCTGCTCGTGCATCGCCTGCATGTCCTGCTGCTGGTCCATCTGGTCCATCTGGTTGGGAGCCTGCTCCTGCTGCATGCCCTTCATCGGCTGGGCCGCGGCGGCGTCGCCCTCGCCGGCGAATGCGAATGGCACGGTCACGGCCAGGAGGGCCAAGGTCAGGGCGAGCAGCATGGGCAACTTCAGGGTCTTCTTGGTCATCGTCTTCTCCTTCAGGGGTTTGGGGTGGATCGCATCACCCGGGCGGGCCGGGCTCGGGGTCGTCTTTCGGGTCGCATAGCGCTCAGCTTGCCACGAAACTTCCGCAGAAGAGCATCTCACTTTCTGTCTTCTCCCTCCGATCATCCGGCGTCTCGGTCGGATCCCTGGATGGAGCTGAAACGGTCATTCGGCGGCCTCGGCGAGCTCTTCGTCCGAGGCGAACAGCGCGGTCTTCTTGAGACCGATCTCGCGCCACAGGAAGTAGATCGCCGGGAAGACCACCAACTCGCCGAGGAACGAGGTGACGATGCCGCCGACCATCGGCGCGGCGATCCGCCGCATGACATCGGCACCGGTGCCGGTGGACCAGAGGATGGGGACCAGCGACAGCAGGATCGCCATCACGGTCATCATCTTCGGCCGGATGCGCTTGACCGCACCGTGGTCGACGGCCTCGGTCAGGTCCCGGTAGTTGTTCATGCGACCGTCCCGGCGCCAGCTCTCGTAGGCGAGGTCCAGGTAGAGCAGCATGACCACGCCGGTCTCGGCGGCCAGGCCTGACAGCGCGATGATGCCCACCCACACGGCGATCGACCAGTTGTAGCCGAGCAGGTAGAGCAGCCAGACCGAGCCGACGACCGAGAACGGCACCGCGGCGAGCACGATCCCCGTCTTGATCAACGACTTGGTGTGGATGTAAAGGATGAAGACGATCAGGAAGAGCGTGATCGGGACGATGAGTCGCAACCGCTTCTTGGCGCGCTGCATGTACTCGTACTGCCCCGACCAGGAGATCGTGTACCCGTCCGGGATGGTCACTTGGGCTTTGACCTCTTTTTGAGCCCGCTCGACCCAGGTCCCGATGTCGATCCCCTTGAGGTCGACGTACACCCAGGCGTTGGGACGGGCGTTCTCCGACTTGATGCCCGGCGGCCCCTGGCGCACCTTGATGGTGGCGAGCTGGGACAGCGGTACCTGGGGGCCGGCCGGGGTCGGCACGACGGTCTCGCGCAGAGAATCGACGTCGTCGCGGAGCTCCCGCGGGTAGCGCACGTTGATCGGGTAGCGCTCCAGCCCTTCGACCGTGTAGGAGACGTTCATGCCGCCGATGGCGGACTGGATGATGTCCTGAACGTCCGCCACCGACAGGCCGTAACGGGCCGCCGCCTGGCGGTCGATGTCGAAGTCGAGGTAGTTGCCGCCCATCACCCGCTCGGCGTAGGCCGACAGCGTCCCCGGCAGGTGCGCAACCGCCGCCTCGACCTGCTTGCCGATCTTCTCCAGCGTCCTCAGGTCCGGACCGCCGATCTTGATCCCGACCGGTGTCTTGATGCCGGTCGAGAGCATGTCGAGCCGGGTCTTGATCGGCATGGTCCAGGCGTTGGTCAGGCCCGGGAACTGGATCGCCCGGTCCATCTCGTCGACCAGCTTGTCCTTGGTCATGCCGGGACGCCACTCCGACTTGTCCTTGAGCACGATCGTCGACTCGATCATGGACAGCGGTGCCGGGTCGGTGGCGGTCCGGGCCCGCCCGACCTTGCCGAAGACGGACTTCACCTCCGGGAAGCTGGCGATGATCTTGTCGGTCTGCTGGAGGATCTCCTTCGCCTTGGTCACCGAGATCCCCGGGAAGGTGGTCGGCATGTAGAGCAGGTCCCCCTCCCATAGCGGCGGCATGAACTCGGAGCCGATGTGCTCCAGCGGGATCACGGTGACCGCCAGGATCACGATGGCGCCGATCACCACTGCCCAGCGCCAGCGGATCGACGCGTTGAGCACCGGCGTGTACGCGCGCTGGAGGAGGCGCGAGACGGGATGCCGCTCCTCGCTGTGGATCTTGCCCCGGACGAACCAGTACATGAGCACCGGGATCACAGTCACGGAGAGCAGCGCCGCGGCGGCCATGGAGTAGGTCTTGGTGAACGCGAGCGGCTTGAACAGGCGCCCTTCCTGGGCCTGCAGGGTGAAGACCGGGATGAAGCTGACGGTGATGACCAGCAGGGTGAAGAAGAGCGTCGGACCGACCTCCTGCGCCGAACGCAGGATGATCTCGAAGTGGGAGCGCTCGCCCTTCCACTGGTCGTAGTGTTTGTGGGCGTTCTCCACCATGATCACGGCCGCGTCCACCAGCACGCCGATCGAGATCGCGATGCCTCCGAGCGACATGATGTTGGCGCCGATGCCCTGGAGCTTCATGACCACGAACGCGATCAGGATCGACACCGGGATCGACAGGATCGCCACGAACGCCGAGCGGAAGTGGAAGAGAAAGACGATGCACACCAGGGCGACGATGATCGACTCCTCGATCAGCGTGTGGGTGAGCGTCCGGATCGACTCCTTGATCAGGCCGGTCCGGTCGTAGGCGACCGAGATCTTGACGTCGCTGGGCAGGCCCGCCTCGAGCTCTTCGAGCTTCTTCTTGACCCGGCCGATGGTCTCCAGGGTGTCGGCCCCGGAGCGCACCACGACCACCCCGCCGACCGTCTCTCCCTGGCCGTTCCACTCGGCGAGGCCGCGGCGGATGTCCGGTCCGATGGTGACGTTTGCCACGTCCTTCAACAGCAGTGGCGTACCGCCCGGGCCGACGCCGAGGACCACGTTTTCCAGGTCCTTGACGTCCTTGACGTAGCCCAGGCCGCGCACCATGTACTCGCGCTCACCGGACTCGACCACCCGGCCGCCGACGTCGTTGTTGGACTCCTTGATCGCCATCTTCACGCGATGGAGCGGCACGTTGTAGGCGCGCAGCTTCACCGGGTCGACCTCGACCTGGTACTGGCGGACGAAGCCTCCGATCGAGGCGACCTCGGAGACGCCCTCGACCGCCGACAGCCCATACTTCAGGTACCAGTCCTGGTAGCTCCTGAGGTCGGCGAGCGACCGCTTGTCGGAGTTCAGGACGTACATGAAGGCCCAGCCGACACCGGTGGCGTCCGGTCCGAGCTGGGGCGAGACCCCGGGGGGCAGGTCACCCGACAGCCCCGAGAGGTACTCGAGCACCCGCGAGCGGGCCCAGTAGAGGTCGGTGCCGTCTTCGAAGATCACGTAGACGAACGAGACGCCGAAGAACGAGTAGCCGCGCACCACCTTGGCGTAGGGAACCGACAGCATCTTGGTGGTGATCGGGTAGGTGACCTGGTCCTCCACCACCTGGGGCGCCTGCCCCGGGTAGTCGGTGGAGATGATCACCTGGACGTCGGAGAGATCGGGGATCGCGTCCAGCCGGGTCGTCTTGATCGCCCACACACCCCCCCCGATGGCGGCCAGCAGACCGACGACCACGAAGAGCTGGTTCTTGAGGGACCACTCGATGATCCGGCTAAGCATCGGCGCCCTCCTCCATCTTCATGGAGCCCTGCTTGTCCCCCTGGGCTGCCTTGGCCTTGCGGGCCTTTTGCTCGATCATCTTCTGGATCGCCTCCTTGAGGTTCGACTCGGAGTCGATCAGGAACTGGGACGAGGTGACGATCCGCTCGCCGGCCTGGAGGCCGTCGAGCACCTGGACGTAGCCCTCGCCGGAGGCGCCCAGCTCGACGTCGCGCGGTGCGAAGCGGCCGTTGCCCAGGGCGACGATCACCACGTCACGCTCGCCGGTCCGGAGCACCGCCTGGCTGGGCACGGCGACAGCGTCCTCGGCCGCCGGCGGCCGGAAGACGACCGTCGCGTACATGCCGCTCTTGAGCTTGCGGCTCCGGTTGGGGACCTCGAGCATGAGCGAGACCGTGCGGGTCTTCTCGGACACCTCGGGCTCGATGTAGCGCACCCGGCCGCTGAAGTGCTCGCCGGGGAAGTAGGACAGGGTGACGTCGGCCATGGAACCCTCGCGCACCCAGGCGAGCTGATCCTCGAACACCTCGACGTTGAGCCACAGGCTCGAGAGATCCGCGATATGGAAGAGCTCCATGCCGGGCTTGGTCGCCATCCCTTCGAGGCCGGGCATGCGCATCATCACGACGCCCGACGACGGCGAGGTGACGGTGAGCGTGCGGTGGACCTTGCCGGCCTGCTCAACCTCGTCGACCTGCTTTGACGTGATGTCCCAGTAGGAGAGCCGCTGGCGGGCGGCGGCGACCAGGGACTCGGCACGGCGCCGCGCCTCGGCCGGGGCGTTCTGCATGCGCCGGGCGTACTCGAGCGCGGAGAGCAGCTCCTGCTCGGTCTGCACCAGCTCGGGCGAGTAGATCTCGAACAGCGGCTCGCCCTTCTTCACCGGCTGGCCCTTGTAGTTGACGTAGACCTTCTCGACGAACCCCGGGTACTTGGTGGTGACGGAGACCATCTTCTGCTGGTCGTACTCGAGGTAGCCGACGGTGCGGATCTCCCGCGCCACGGTGCGCCGCTCGACCATCGCGGTCTGGACGTTCATGTTCTGGACGGTGACCGGGTCGATCGAGACCACCGGGCCGTCGTTCATGGCGCCCGCTGCGGCGCCGGATTCGTCGACCTCGTCGGCGTAGACCGGCACGTAGTCCATCCCCATGGAGTCCTTGGACGGCACCGGCGAGGTCACCGTCGGATCCATCGGGTTGCGGTAGAACAGGATCTTCCGGTCACCCTTCGCGGCAGAGGCCATGTGATCGTGGCCCGCGTGGTCCGAGCCCGCAGCTCCCTGGTCGGCTCCGCCGTTTCGCAACGGCACCAGCTTCATGCCGCAGATCGGGCAGTTGCCCGGCTCGTCCTGGATCACGTTCGGGTGCATGCCGCAGGTCCACAGCGTGCCCTCGGGTACATCCGCCTCGGCGGTCGCGCCGCTCATCGAGGCGGCTGCGCCGCCGTGGAGCCACGCGTCGAAGGGGAACCAGCCGAACGGGTCGGCAAAGACCAGGCCGGCGAGGAGGAATCCGAGAAGCACCCAGAGGATCGGTGCGAACCGGCTCCGCCTGAGCGGCTGGGCCGCCTGAACCGGCGCGGTCGGCTCGGTCGATTCGGTCGGCTCGGTCGGCTCGGTCGGCGTGGTGGTGGTGTCGTGGTCGCTCATGGTGCGACTCCTTCGTCCATCTCGTGCGTGGCAGCGGCCGGCGCTCCAACCTGAGGGGGGGCGCCGGCGCCGGAGGTTCTTTCAGAGGATTCGTCAGACGATTCATCAGAGGGCGGGGTGGACGCCAGATCGATCGGCCGGCCGACCGCGCCTTCGAGGCGGGCGAGGGTGATCGCCCAGTCGGCGCGGGCGCGGGCCGTCGACGTGCGAACGTCGAGCAGGACCCGCTCGGCATCGAGCAGGTCGAGGGCGTTGATGCTGCCGGCGCTGTAGGCCGACTCCGCGGAGGAGAGGGACTCCTCGGCCTGGATGATCAGCACGTCGTCGAACAGACGGAGCTGGCGCCAGGTCAGGTCGAGCCGCTCGGTCAGCTCGCCCAGGGAGCGGTCGATCCCGGCAGCCACCGCCTGGCGGTCGCTCTCGGCGGCACGGCGGCGTGCCAGCGCCTCTTCCAGCCCGGCCTCGATCCGGTCCCGCCAGACCGGCAGGTTGACCGAGGCGGTGAGGCCGAGGATGTCGTCGCCGTTGCCCGGGGGCGGGTTGATCCGGCCGGGCTCGTCCTCGCGTTTGCCTACCTGGGTGTAGGAGAGGCCGACGGTGACGTCCGGGAAGCGCTCGAGGTCGGCGAGCTTGGTGCCGGTCTCGGCGGCGGAGATCTCCGCGTCGGCCCGGGCGATCTCCGGCCGGGCGGCGAGCGCCTGGCGCTCGAGCTGTGCCATCAGCTCACCGGGACTCTGACTCCGATCGGGAGCCTCGGGGAGCGCCGGCGGCTCGATCTCCATCCCGGCCGGCCGGTCTCGCAGGGCGTTGATCTGGGCGACCACGGTGGCGCGCCGGTCGGCGATCTGGAGCAGGCGGGTCTCGTCCTTGGTGAGCTCCGCCTGGATCTTGATCACCGACTGGCCGAGGCCGACGCCGGCGGTATAGCGGCTCTCGGCCAGCTCCTCGTAGTGGTCGAGGATCGACCGGTCGGCCCGGACGATGTCGCGCCACTGGTCGAGGAAAGCGAGCTCGTAGGCGAGCCGCCGGGTCTCCGTGACCAGCTCGAGCGCCTTCGCCTCAGCCTGAGCGCCGGCGGCCGCGGCCGCGGCGAGCGCCCGCTGGGAGCGTAGATCGAGCTTGCCGAACCACGGGAAGCGCTGGGACAGGCTGACCATGGCGTTCTGCGGCCCGGTACGCGTCTCGGGGGTGAGCAGGAAGGCGGTGAGGCCCGCCATGGGATCGGGCAGGGAGCCCACTTGCGGCGCCATCTGCCGGGCCGCTTCCGCCCTCTGGCGCGCGGCGTCGAGCCCGGGGTTGCGGTCGAGCACCTCGCGGGCCAGAGCACGCAGCGTCCGGTCCCCGATCGCGTCGAGGACGGCGTCTGCGGCCGAATGAGTCGCCTCAGGCGCGGGACCGGAGCCGGCCACGCCGCTCCGGTCGGACGCGGGCGCCGCGCCGTTCATCCGCGGGGCCGCCGGTTCGCCCATGGGCCCAGGGCCGACGCCGGCGCCCGCCTCCTGTTGTGCATCGACCGGAATCGCGGCTGTGCCGATCAGGCCGATCAGCAGAATCGACGACAGGACAGTGCCGCGCGCAATGACTGAGACACTCCGGAGGGAGGTCTTCCAGGACATGTTGCTCCTCCAGGGGCTTCGAATCCGAGGGATTCATCCCGCCGACCCTCGCCGCCGATCGCGGCGGAAGGGGTCGTACGGCCGCACTTCACCTGGGGAGAGCGATCAGCTCAGATAGCTGGAGAAGAGGGTGTAGAGGGGGGCTTGCGGGACGACGCCCTGGCCGTCCTGCGTTTCGACCGGCACTTCGTCCGGAGCGCAAGGCACGCACTGGGCGACACATTGGCCATCGGCCACCGGCGCCTGGGGCTGCTTCTGGAGCTGCTGGTCGGTGCCGCGCGGCGCCTGGGCGGGCGCCTTGCCGTCGGCAGTGCCCGCGCAGCAGTCCATGCCGCCGTTCGGCCCGGCCAGCGGACAGGCCGCACCCGCGTGCGCCTCGCCGGGACCGGCCTGATCACCGGTCGCCGAGTGCGAACCGCCGTGGCGCATGAGCAGGCAGGCGTCCATGTCCATCCCGCAGATCGGCACCTGGATCAGGGCGAGCACGGTCACCACCGAGGCGGCCACCGCGAGGATCGAGCTGCGGTGCGCGCGGAAGCCGGCGCGGAGGCCGGCGAGCCGGTGGCGGATGGAGCGGTTCGTCGTCACGAGAAACAGGCTATCGGAGGTTCATGACCTGCACACTACCTATTCGGGCGGTCTTTCCGGAGGCGCTTTCGACCGCAGGAAGACCCCCCCGCGGCGCCGTACACCTCGACGCTCCCAACACGGCGGCAGGGTTTCCCATTCCTTCTGCGGCCAGCTCCGCTCGGCGACCCCCGCGAGCATGCCGCCCCCCTGAAACAATCTCCCGGCTCGCCCGTCTCCATCAATGATGCTGGAGCACTTCCAGGCGCTCGTCGAACAGCACCAGGACCGGGTCTTCACCCTCTCCTGCTACCTGCTCGGCGATCGCGAAGAGGCCGCCGACGCCACCCAGGAGGTACTCCTGCGGTTGTGGCGCAACCTGGCCTCCTTGCACGAGGCAGGCGCGAACGGTGACGGTGATGGCGGCGGCAGCGTCGCCGCCTGGCTCACCCGGGTCACCCGCAACTACTGCTTCGACCAGCTCCGGAAGCGCCGCAGCCAGAAGAACGCGCTGGGCGAAGAACAGGAGCCGGAGGTCTTCGACCTCACCGCCGGCGACGACCCGGGCCCGGAGCACCGGGCCTCGGCCTCCGACCTGGGACGCCACCTGCGGAGGGCGATCCGCGAGCTCAACGAGCCGTACCGCAGTGTCTTGATCCTGCGGGAGGTGCAAGAGATGAAGTACAAAGAGATCAGCGAGGCACTCGAAATGCCGATCAACACCGTCAAGGTCAACATCCACCGGGGGCGCAGGATGCTCCGCGACCGCTTGAGAGGGGTGATGGGTCATGCCGCTGCCTGCTGAGCTCTCGTGTGATTCGGTCCGCGACCGGCTCGACCCGCTGCTCGATGGGGACCTCGGGCAGATCGACGAAGCCGCGGTCCGCCAGCACCTGGACGCCTGCGCCGCCTGCCGGGAAGAGCTCCAGCTCGCGCACAAGCTGCGCGACGCGCTCCGCAGCGGGCTGCCGGCCCTCACTTGCCCCCCCGCGGTCACCGCGGAGGTCCTGCGGGTGGCACGGGAGGAGGCGCTCGGGGCGCCGGCTCAACGCAGGACATCGGCGCCCGTCGCCGCGCGGCCCGCCTGGTGGGACCGCCTGCACGCCTGGCTGGCCGTCCGTCCCGCCGCCTCCCCGGTCGCTTCCTGGGTCGCGGTCGCGGCGCTGCTCTTGATCGTCGCCGCGGTGCCGTTCATCGTCCGCACCGTGCTCTCGCCCGAGCGCTCCGGCAGTGCCACCCAGGCGACCCAGACCACCCGGCCGGCGCTGCCGGCCCCGTCGACCGGGTCGACCGGGTCTCCCGCCGCCGAGAGCCCCGAGTACACCCCCGAGCAGATCGCTCGCGCCGAGCGCCAGGCCCGCCTGGTGCTCGCCGCCGTCGCCCAGGTCAGCCGCGGCGCCGGCCGCACCGTCCGGGACCAGGTGTTCGAACAGGCCCTGATGCGGCCCGCCCGCCACGCCGTCGAGAGCCTCGAGCAGATCGACGCGCCGGCCGACCGGCAAAGGAGGCAGCCATGAGCCGCCCCGTCCGTCACCGTTCGCCCATCGTCTTCCTCCTGGGACTGCTCCTGCTCGCCGCCGGCCTCGCGGTTCCCGCGACGGCCCAGAGCCAGAGCCGCTCCCACGGCAAGGCGCAGGACCGTCCGCCCAGCCCTTCGTTCAAGGACGACCCGGGCTACGTGGACTTCGAGGCCCTCGGCCTGGTCAACCAGGACGAGGTCAACCTCCGCGTCTCGCTCTACGGGCCGATCCTCCGCCTGGTGGCCGAGGCCACCCGCCAGGACGAGCCCGGCTTCTCCGACGTCCTGGACAAGCTCCGGGCGATCCGCGCCGACCTCTACGACGTCGCCCCCGAGCGGCGCCAGGAGCTGCGCCGGCGGACCACCGAGACCGCCCGGATGCTCGAGCGCCGCGGCTGGCAGACGGTGGTCGAGGTGCGCTCCAAGACCGGCGACCTGTCCTACATCCAGACCCGGAGCGACGGCAGCGCCATCTCCGGCCTCTCGGTGATGTTCATCGAGCCCGACGGCAGCGCCGGCTTCATCAACATCGTCGGGGACGTCTCGCCCGAAGAGCTCGGCCGCCTCGGCCGCACCTTCCACATCGAGCCGCTCGAGCGCATGGAATCCGAGATCGACCAGAAAGACCAGGACACAAGCCAATGACCCAGACCCAGACCCAGACCACCCCGCGGCGCCCTGCGCGCCCCCGCCGGCACGCCCTCCTGACCGCCGTCACCCCGGCCCTGGTGGCCCTGCTCGCCCTGGCCACCGCCGGCTGCTGGGAGACCCCCGGCCCCGAGCCGATCCGCCGCGCCGTCGAACGGGAGGTGCCCGGCACCCGCTTCGACCGCGACGTCCACGTGCGCCTGGGCCGGATGACTACCGGCCTGGCCCGCTGGATCGCCAACCGCGCGCTCGACGACGAAGACGCAGACGACGCCGAGGCGAAGGTCATGATCAACGCCGTGCGGCGGATCGAGGTCGCGGTCTACACCAACCGCTCCAACCTGCCCGCGGCGTCGTACGAGAACGTCACCATGCCGCCCGCGCTGCGCAAGATGCTCGCCCGGGAGGGCTGGGTGGTGATGGCCGAGGCCCGCGACCCGGGCTCGACCGCCTGGGTGCTGATCGACCAGAGCGCGCAGGGCGGCGCGGCCGAGATCCGCGGCATCTACGTCGTCTCCCTGGACGCCGACGAGCTGGCGATCGTCCGGCTGGAAGGCCATTTCGACGAAGCCTTCGCCAAGATCTTCGCCGACGACCCCCACGGCGCCCCCGACCACGCCCTCGACGAAACAGAATCGTAAGAAAGCTGCGCCAACCTCCAGACCTCCGACCCTTCGAGCCCGACGGACGGAGAACGAAGCGCGGCCCAGGAACCGGATAGCGCGGACAACGACCGCAATCCGACCACAGCCACCTCTGCCATTCCCCGGCCCGTTTCCCTTGCGAGCACCTCTCGGCGAACGGTGCGCCTGCGGAGCGGGCCGGGGGGCTCCGGTAGAGGGCGTCGAGGGACGCGCTCGCGACGGCGTCTGAGCAGCCTTCCTGGCCCGGCGCGGCCCGAGCCGAGGCACGCGTTGAGCCCCCAACCCTCCAGTTCGCGTGGCGTCCCGGAGCCGGCGCCCCCGGCCCGCTCCCGGCAGACGCTCCGCCCTCTCATGAACACGGTATATTTACAACCTCGCGGTGCGTCGTCCCCCTACGCCCGCTTCCCGCCATGCCCAGACGCCCCGACAGCGACCGAAAGAAGGCGGCCGCCTCCAGCTTCGACACCCTCCGGCGCACCCTCTTCGAGGCCGCCGCCCACGAAGACCGCCCCGAGCCGCTCCTCGCCCTGCTGTGCAACCA
>Ga0210086_1000345_pt1 | contig 28058 bp, 27 predicted proteins | sample China_Galinas_PW_3_FD_184867 | JGI IMG/M metagenome (GOLD analysis project Ga0210086, IMG submission 184867) | Wetland microbial communities from San Francisco Bay, California, USA, that impact long-term carbon sequestration - China_Galinas_PWB_D2... | ecosystem: Environmental > Aquatic > Marine...
CGGGCTGATGACGGCCAGAAGCGACCGCATGCGCCACACCGAGAACCTGGTGGTCCTGGTCGTTGCCATCGGCATCACGCTCAGCCTGCTCGGCCGGCTGGTCGCCCTCTTCGTGCCGGGATGGTGGCGCCGCTGGTCACGATCGCGGCGTCGTGCCCGCGGCACGATCCCGCAACGGGACGGGCCAGCCTAGAACGGAATCTCGTCGTCCAGTTCCTCGGCATAGGAGCCGCGGCCGCCGGACGACCCGCCCCCGCTCGCCATCGGGGTCGAGCGGCCAAAATCGCTGTCACCGCGGTCGCTGACCACGTCGCCGGCCCGGTCAAGCAGCGTCAGGTCGCCGCGGAAGCGCTGGATCACCACCTCGGTGGTGTAGCGGTCCTGGCCGCTCTGGTCCTGCCACTTGCGGGTCTGGAGCTGGCCCTCGATGTAGACCTTCGAGCCCTTCTTCAGGTACTGCTCGGCGACCTTCGCCAGGTTCTCGTTGAAGATCACCACATTGTGCCATTCGGTCCGCTCCTGGCGCTCGCCGGTGTTCTTGTCGCGCCAGGATTCCGAGGTCGCCACGCGGAGATTGACCACCGGCGCGCCGGAATTCAGCCGCCGCACTTCCGGGTCGCGCCCGAGATTGCCGACCAGGATGACCTTGTTGACGCTGCCCGCCATCGCTTTTGACCTTTCCCTGTTTGCCTTTCGCGGACCCTAGCGCGTTCCAAGGACGCCCGCCCCGGAAACCCGCGCTCATCCACAACCTATCGAATGTTCTCTTTATGTTCTCATATAGCCCGTTGCCGCGCAAGACTCAACCGCCCCGGAGCTTCTCCAGCGGCAGCACCTGGTCGACGTCGAAGTAGCCGGCCCACGGGTCCGTCTGCTGCCGTTTGAGCAGCGCCGCCGCCGTCTCGACCGTCGCCGGCCGCGCGTCCTTCACCCGTGACAGCGCCTGCCACGGCACCGGCCAGGCGACCGGCGCGCCCTTGCGCGCCCGCGGCGAGAACGGGGCGATCGCCGTCGCCCCGCGACCGTTGCGGAGATAGTCGATGAAGATACGGCCGGTCCGTTTCGCCTTGGTGGCGACCGCCAGGTACTTCTTCGGCTCGTCCGCCGCCATGGTGCGCGCCAGCGCCTCGGCGAAGGCCTTCACCTCATCCCAGCCATAGCGCGGCGTCAGCGGCACGACGACGTGGATGCCCTTGCCACCGGTCGCCATCGGAAAGCTCGTCAGCCCGAGCGCCGAGAGCCGGTCGCGCATGTCCCGCGCCGCGTCGCGCACCGCAGCAAAGTCCATGCCCTCGTCCGGATCGAAGTCGAAGACGATGCGGTCGGGCTCCTCCAACGTGTCGACGTGCGAGCCCCACAGGTGCAGTTCCAGCACGCCCATCTGCACGCAGGCGATCAGCCCTTGCTGGTCCTCGATGTAAAGGTAGATGTCGCTGCCTTCCTTCTCCTTGATGCGGATCGGCTTGAATGCCCTCGGAAAGCCCGGCGAGGCGTGCTTCTGGAAGAAGCAGTCGCCCCCGGTTCCGTCCGGGCAGCGTACCAGGCTGATCGGCCGGTAGACGACGTGCGGCAGGATGCGGTCGGCGACGGTGAGGAAATACTCCGCCAGCGTCCGCTTGGTGATCCCCTGGCCGGTGAAGATCACCTTGTCGGGATGGGTGACCTTCACCCCCTCGATGGTGATCGCCCCGTCGTCGTTGGCATTGTCGATCGTCACCACGGCACCCGGCTTGGCTTCCATTTTCCCGCCCTTGGTCCCGGCGTCGGCCTTCGCCACCGCGTCCATGTGCTTCGGCCGTTCCTCGATGATCTCCATCGGCTTCTTGTCCTTGCGAAGCCCCTTGTAGCTCCCCTGCCGCACCACCCCCTCGTCGGTGAAGCCGCGAAATGCGATTTCGGCGACAAGCTCCGGTTTGACGAAGCGGGCCCTGCGGCGGACGTCGGCCGGAACGTCGTTGGCCGGCGGTGTCTTTACTTCGCGCTTCTTCAACTCCGGCCACAGCTCGTTCAGCTCGCGTTCGCCGAACCCGCTGCCAACGCGGCCACGGTAGGAGAGTTCCTCCCCCTCCCGCACCGCTAAGAGGAGCGAGGAGAAGGGGCGGCCCTTCACGTCGGAGGGCCGCCAGCCGATGATGACGAATTCCTGCCCCCATTCGCACTTCGACTTCAGCCACCCCTTGCTCCGCTCCGAACGGTAGGGGGCATCGGCCCGCTTCGAGATGATGCCTTCCAGCCCCATCTCGCAGACCTTTCTCAGCATGTCGCCGCCGTGGCCGACCACATGGTCGGAATAGAACAGCGGGCCGGTGCGCGGCTGATCTTCGAGCAGCTTCGCCAGCCGCTCCTTCCGCTCGAGCAGCGGCTTGCGGCGAAGGTCCTCGCCGTCGAGGCTGAGAAGATCGAAGATGTAATAGCCGATCCCCCGTCCCTTCCCCTCGCCCATCGCATCCTGCAAGGCGCCGAAGTCGGTGCGACCCTCCTTGTCGGTGACCGCTACCTCGCCGTCGAGCAACGCCGAGCGGCAGGGCAGGTCGAGAAGGGGGCGTACCAGCGGCCCGAAACGGTCCGTCCAGTCGAGTCCGCGGCGGGTATAGACCGCCGCGCGGCCGCCACCGATCGCCGCGACCGCCCGGTAGCCGTCATACTTGATCTCGTGGATCCAGGCGTCTCCCTCCGGCGGCGCATCGACCAGCGTCGCCAGCTGAGGCGCGACGAACTTAGGCGGCGCTGCATCGGACTTACCCGGCTTTTGATCGTTGCTCTTGCTCCGCTTGATGGCAAAGCCGGAGTCCTTCCATTCGACGTTTCCCGCGGCGATCTCCTCCATCGTCCGCCCCGAGCGCACGCTGGTCTGTGCCCGCTCGGTGATCGGCTTGGTTTCCTCGGTGGCGTACCGGTCCTTCTCCTTGATGAGGAGCCAGTTCTCGTGCTTCGACCGCTCGCCGCGCTTCGGCTTCATGCGCACCAGCACCCACTTGCCCTTCAGCCGCTCGCCATGGAGGACGAACTTGAAGTCGCCCTTGGCGAGCCCCTCCTCGGCATTGCCGATCGGCTCCCAGCTGCCCTCGTCCCACAGCATCACCGTGCCGCCGCCGTATTCGCCCTTGGGAATTGTCCCCTCGAAGTCGCCGTAGTCGAGCGGGTGGTCCTCGACATGCACCGCAAGCCGCTTGTCCCTGGGGTCGAAGCTCGGTCCGTTCGGCACCGCCCACGACAAGAGCACCCCGTCATGCTCGAGGCGGAAGTCGAAGTGCATGCGCGTCGCATCGTGCTTCTGGATCAGGTAGCGGTGGCCGTCCACCGACGCCACCGTCTCGCCCATCGGCTCGCCCGTCTTGCGAAAGTCGCGCTTTTCCCGATAGGTCGACAGGCGGTTGTTCGCCATCAGTCCTGCTTTCCGGCTGCCGGGCGCGTCCCGAACGCCCGGTACGCCATGTAGAGCACGCCCGGCACGATGACGACCAGCAGGCGAAACACGGCGGTCGGGCCGAGCATTCCCATGGCGAAGAGTACGACCAGCCCGGCCGCGAGAGCGGCAAACACGACGGTGATGCCCTTCGCCCAGCCTGTTTGGTAGAATCCGGGCTTCCGGCGGATCGGCGCCTGGTCGTTCGCCGCCAGTTCCTCGAAGCGGTCGGCGAACGCAAGAAATCCCGGCCGGTCGGCCATATCGTGGATGACCATGCGGTACGGCGGCCGCCTGAGAGCGAGCGTCAGCGACTCGACCTCCTCCGCCCGATAGCGCGACCAGTCCCGCTCGCGCCGGTAGAAGCGGATATCCGTCAGGGGGAAGAACTGCGCGCGGACCGGCAGCCGGAACAGGCTGGCCGCCAAGGGGCGGAATGAACGGTGGATGCCTGCCGCGGTCAGGCGATAACGCGTGTCGCCGGCGCGGAAACCCAGAACGAGCAGAACGCCGGCCACCAGCGCCAGCATCGAGACGGTCACCGGCGGCTCGAAGGCGAACGAGATGGCCATGGCGAAAAGGCCAGCGGTCGCCGCCACCGTGATGGTCAAGCCGGGGCGCCCGACAAATCCGCGCGCTTCGAACTCGGCGAGGACGGCCGAGCGAGGTTGGCTCGCTCCGGCCTTGCCTGTCGCCCCGTCCGACACGGACGCTCAGGCGGCGCGGCGGCCCTTGGAGCCCGTCTTCTTGGCGCTTGCCGACTTGCCGGAGGAGCCGCCTGAGGACTTCGCCGGCGCCTTCTTCGCCGCCGGCTTCTTGGCCGATGCGGCGGCCTTCTTGGTGGTGGTGCTCTTCGCGCCGCCGACGCTCTTCTTCAGCGCCTCCATCAGGTCGATCACCTTGGCGCCGATCTGCGGCTCCTCGATCGCCTCCGGCGGCCGGTTCTCCACCTTGGCCTCGATCAGCTCGCGCAGTGCCGCCTCGTAGGGATCGCTGAACGCCCGCGGGTCGAACGGCTTGGCTTTCCGCTCGATCAGCTCCTCGGCGAGCGAAAGAAGCTCCTTCTCCGGCTTGGCGTCGGGAACCTCGGCGAAATAGGCGTCCGGCTTGTGCACCTCGTCGGCGTAGCGGAGCGTCTCGATCATCAGCCCCTTGCCGCTCGGCCTGAGCGCCACCAGGTTCGAATGCCCACGGGCGACGATATGGCCGATGCCGACCTTGTTGGTCGCCTTCAGCGCGTCGCGCAGCACCACATAGGCCTCGCCCGAGGTCTCGTCGTCCTCCGGCGACACGTAGTAGGGTTTGTCGACATAGAGCAGGTCCACCTCGTCGGCGTCGACGAACTGGATCAGGTCGAGGGTCTTCTTGGCCTCGAGCTTGACGTCGTCGATCTCGTCCTCGGTGAGGAGAACGTACTTGCCCTTCTCCACCTCGTAGCCCTTGACGATGTCGTCGGGGTCGACCTCACCGATGCCGGGCACGACCTTCTGGTAGCGGATGCGCTTGCCGCTCGGCTTGTGGATCTGGTTGAAGCTGATGCGCGCCGCCGACTTGGTCGCCGGGAACACCTGCACCGGGATGGAAACGAGCGCCAGCCTGATCTGGCCCTGCCAATACGCGCGCGCGGCCATTTGGTCTCTCCTCGAACACAAGGGTCAACCGGAACCTCCCTTCGCCGGTTCCGGCCCAAACAATTACTTTATCGCTGTTGAACCTAACGGACAAATAACGTTGCCTCGACAGGATTTGTTCTTGCTATGTTCTATCGACGCCACACTTTCGCAGGACGGCAAGGGCGGCCGCACTCAGCCCTGATCCTTGAACGCCGTCGGTACCAGCGGGCGCCGGTCGACGGTGAGCGAAAAGATGTCCGGCCGCGCATAGTGCCCGGTAACGTCCAGCGACCGGCGGGCGCGGCGGGCGGCCTCCGTATCGATCTCCGCGTAAAGGATATCCTTCGAGCGGTTGAGCGGCCCGGCGGCGATCGCCCCCATCGGCTTCACCACGATGGCGTCGCCATCGTTGATCCACTCGTCCTCGTCGAACAGTCGGTCGCGCTCGGGGAAATCGTCGGGAACATCGCGCCCTTGCAGCGCCGTCGCCGTACCGACCACCCAGCAGCCGCCTTCCTTGGCGATATGGCGCATCGTGGCGGTCCAGCTCTCGCCGTAGTCCCAGGTCGGCACGACGAAGATGTCGAGGTCCTGGGCATAGAGCGCGTAGCGAGCAAGCGGCATGTAGGCCTCCCAGCAGATCAGCGTCGCGATCCGCCCGACCGGCGTCTCCACCACCCTGAGGCCGGAAGCGTCGCCCATCCCCCACACCATGCGCTCCGGATTCGTCGGCATCAGCTTGCGGTGGCGGTTGAGGATGGTGCCGTCCGGCCCGACGACGACGACGCTGTTGAACAGGGTCGTGCCGCTGAAGGCACTGTCCAGTTCGTTGATGCCGCAGACGACGGTGACGCCATGCCTGGCCGCCGCCTCCTGCAGCGGCTGCAGGTCGCCGCGTGCGAGATCGACGGCATTGTCGCGGAGACGGGCGTGGATCTCGCCGGACAGCGCCATGTCGCTGCCCGGCTTCAGGCGCCAGATCCAGGTCGGGTAGCCGGGGATGAAGGCTTCCGGAAAGACGAGCAGCGATGCGCCGGCGGCCACCGCTTCCTCGATCGAGGCAACCGCGCCCTCGATCGTCGCCTGGCGGTGAAGAAGTCGTGGCGGTCGCTGAATGACCGCTATTCTGGATTTCATCGTCCGTCTCCGGAGCGCGGCCCCGTCGGGCCATCTTTGCTGCCGCACCGGCGCGGCCGCCCGCCGACCGTAGCACGCGACGACGGCGGCGCGAGCGCCTTGGGGCGATCACCGGCCTGACGACGAAGAACCGGGCGCCGCCCTCACGGCTGAGTGGCATGGGCGGCAAAGCACCGCGCCCCCAAACGGTGTCGGGCAGGCAGTGTTAGTCCCGTTCAGGCGAGGCCCTCACCATCCTCCGTACCGCGCCTTGTCAGAGCGGCAGGCGCACCCGCTCGAGGATCAGGAGCCGCTCCTTTTGCACCGTGCCGCCGAAAGCGGAGAAGCCGCCGAGCCCGCCACCGCTGGCGAGCACCCGGTGACAGGGGATGATGATGGGTACCGGATTCGTCGCCATCGCCCGGCCAACGACGCGCGCCGCGCCGGGCGATCCGACCTTTCGGGCGAGTTCACCATAGCTGGTCGTGTCGCCCCACCCGACCTCGCGCGCCGCACCATAAATGGTGCGGAACGTCGGGCTCGCTCCGGCAAGGTCGAGCCTGACCGGCCTGAAATCGATGGTCGCGCCGGCGAAGTAGCGCTGGAGGTCCACAATGACCGCCGAAACGGCGCCGGGCGGATGGCCTGCGGCAGCGCCTTCGGTTTCCCGCCGCAGCCGCCTCTCGGTGTCGGCCGTGTCCGTGCAAGGCAGCTGCAGCCGCGTAATCCCGGCTTCGCTCCAGCCGATGCCGCAGACGCCGAACACGGTGTCGAAAAGGCAATAGCCGTCGCCACGCGACGCCATGGGAAAACACTCCAACGTTTCCGTTTTGTTCTACATGATTGGCGTCGTGAAGCGCAAGCGTCAGTGCGCGGAATCCCGTCGCCAGGATGTGCGTTGCGCCCCCCGTGACGATCCCTGAAGAACTGTCGGGCAACCCGCCGACGACGCTGAAGCGACGGGCGGCCGCCCCGCGAGAATGCGGCTATTTCTCCTGGATGGTCTGAAGGAAATACACGAGCTCCAGGATGCGGGCGCGGACCATCTGTTCCGACCCGTAGGTGCCGGGCTCGACGCCGGTTTCCGCCTCGAAGCGATCGCCCCAGATCGGCATGGCGCGGTCGCCATGGCCTGTCACCTGCATGCGCCCGTCAATCGTCTGGTAGACCTTGAGGAACGGATATTCCCCTCCGTTGTTCTTGGAGAGCTGCGTAAGGTCGGCGGGCTTGACCGTCATGAGGACCGCCATGCCGCCGTCGCCCTTGCCGTCCACACCGTGGCAAACCGCGCAGCTGACGATGTACTCATGCGAGCCGATGGAGGCATCCTGCGCTACCGCCGGCAACGCCGACGCGCCGGCGAACATCGCCGCTCCCGACATCGACAGCGCAGTCTTCACCACATGCGGTCTGCGTGGCTTCATTACGACCTCCTGCATTCCAGACCAGATTCTACGCCTCTTCCCCCAGCCGCAGACCCCACAGAGAGCCTTCCCGAGCCGACGATGACAGCAAACAACGAACCTTGACCCCGATCAAACCCAAATTCCGGGCATTTTCGGCGCGCTTGCTCCCGCGCGGCAAAAGCACCCCGTCTCGCGAAAAATCTGCAACGTTTCGAGACCGCCTGCCCTACAGCATGAAGTCGCCCACGTCGAAGCCGGTCACGCCGTTCACCCTGATGGCAAAGTTACCTCGCCGTCGCCGTCCACGTGACCGCCGGAAGCGGCGTCGATGCCGGAGGTCGCTCAGCGGCCGCTGTCAGTCGACCCGGTAGACCTCGACCGTCAGCGCGCCGTTGTTGTCGCGGTAGTCGGTGTCGAAGATCCGGAAGGTCAAAGGCCCGCCGAGCAGCGAGTTGAACGGATTCGACCGGTAGGCGTGCGACGGCTCGTAGCCACCGGTGCAGATCGGGATGCCCCGGTTGTTCTCCAGCACCGGCAGCGGGTCGGGAAAGCCCTTGGCGTTGAATTCGTAGCAGGCGTCGTTCAACAGGTCCTCGCCATTCTCCCGCCACCGTCCGAAATAGACCTGCCCGACGGCGCGGATGACGTACTGGGTGGTCGGCTCCAGGTTGATGGTGGAGACGGGCTGCCCGTTGGAGTCCACTGGCCCCGACCAGACGAGCTGCTGAGCGAGCGCCGGTATCACCATCGCCGCCAGGCTCATCCCGAACAGAAACGCGCGAGCGAACTTCATGCTGGGCCTCCGTGATCGCGCCCCCGGTCGCGCGTGGATTGCCCGGTTCTCGGTGACCGCGCCTTGAGCCGGATCAAGGGGGGCCGCTACACGGGGCTCCTCTTCGCCCGGGTCGGCGTCCCGTACTTGCCGGCGACCATCGCTGCGGTCTGTTGCCTTTCCGGGGTGATCAGCAGTTCCTGCGGCTCGCCGGGATGCAGCGCGAACGCGATCCACACATCGCCGAGTATCGGTGAGTCCTGAAGCTGCCTGCGGTCCCGCGTCGGTCCCAGCAGCAAGTATTCGACGAGGCCGCGCGGGATCTCGATCGTCATGGTCAGACCCCCGCCGCCGGGTATGGGAAGTCGGCAGGCTTGTTCAGCTCCGGATTCACGTGCTTGCGGAGCGCGGCGTCGCAGATAGCGTAGCCCCAGTTGATCAGCCGCTCCTGCAATGTGTCGTCAAGTCGCTTGAGGCGCGTCGGCGTCTCGGCAAGCGCCAGCGTGCGCTTTTCCGGACACGGTAGTGCGTCGGCCAGCTGGTAGTTGGCGATGTCGCTGCGGATGCCCCAATAGGCCCCCGTCCGCTGCTTCGCGATGTAGGAGCCGATCAGCTGCCTTTTGCGCAGCGCGCGCACCTGGTTGTCCACCATGGTGAGCACGCGATAGGAATGGCGCGCCCAGTCGCCCTTCGGCTCCTCCTCCGGCTGCATCTGCCCGCCGGCGTCGCTGACCAGAACGGTCTGATAGCGTTTCCACACCGTCTCGAGACCGAGATTGTCGTAGACGCCGCCGTCGGTGAGCACCGCCTTGCTGGTGAAGGGAGGACGCTGCAGGTCGTGGCCGGAACCAGGCGTGAAGGCCTGCGGGTCAAGCTTGAGCTCGAAGGGCGACAGCACGGGCGGGAACGCCGACGATGCTGCAACGGCATCGGCCAGCTTCACCCGCGGATTTTTCACCTCGCCCACGCGATAGTCGCGCATGTACGGCTTCATGAACCGCCACAGCACGCCCGACTGCACGCTGGTTGCGTTGATCACGAAGCGGAGCGCGTCAGGCAGGTCCTGAAGCGTCGCGCCACCAAACAGGTGCTCGTCATAAGCCGCCGACAGCCGATCGCTGATCCGGCCCGGCAGCGCCAGCCCGAAGATGATCGACTCCGCGTCGATCGTGGTGCCGGCAAGAGCGCGGATCGGCGTCACGAACTCCGGCACGAAATCCTGCTGGAGACGCGCCGTGTCGAAACTCAGCTTTCCCCACTTCAAGCCGAGGAGCACTGCAGTGATCGAGCCGCCCGACACGCTCGATATCCGCTTGATCTCCTTGAGGATTCCCGTCTCGTAGAGGCGCCAGACGACCCCGATGTGGAAGACCATGGCGCGGTAGCCTCCGCCGGAGAGGCACAGCCCCGTCCCCTCGGCGATCGGTTTTGCAGGAGCATCAGGCGGCAGTCCGTCAACCGGTTCCTCGGGCATCCGCACCTCCTCCCGGCGACCTCAGGATGCGCAGTTCACGCCTCGCAACAATACGACCGATCCGTGGAACCTGCCAGCTGCGAGAGTTTCGGCCGGGCCGTCCGGCGACAGGGGCTGCCTGCGCCGGTCGCGTCGACAAGGCCTCGGCCGATCGAGCAGAAGACCACCAGCCGCAACCCGCGCTCCACCGTCGGCACGGTGACCGAGATCTACGACTACATGCGGCTCCTCTTCGCCCGGGTCGGCGTCCCCTACTCGCCGGCGACCGGCCTGCCGAAGTAGCGGTAGACGTCGATCACCTGCTCCGGCGAGCCCCGCGAGATGCCGAGCTGCAGGCGCCCGCCGGCGATGAGGTCGGCCGCGCCGGCGTCCTCCGCCATGGTGAGCGGGTTCTCGGTGCGCATGTCGATGACCGCCGTGCCGAGCTCGATCCGCTTCGTCCGCGCCCCGCACGCCGCCAGCAGCGGAAACGGCGAGCCGAGCTGCCGGGCGAAATGATGCACCCGGAAATACGCCCCGTCGGCGCCCAGCTCCTCGGCCGCCACCGCCAGCTCGATCGACTGCAAAAGCGCATCCGCCGCCGACCGCGTCTCGGACTGCGGCGACGGGGTCCAGTGACCGAAGGAAAGGAAGCCGATGTGTTTCATGGGGAGCTGCCGGCGTTGCGAGTCGGGCCCATGCTAGCGCAGCGGTACCACGGCGGGAACGGTCGTGACGCGCCCCCTCACCGGCAGATCGGCAATTGCCCCGGCGGCGCTTTCGGCAGGGAAGCCCTCCACTCGTCGATGATCGGGCGGAGGGTTGCCTTGGGCCAGAACTTGGGCGCGCCGATCGCCCGCAGGCACGTCGCGTTCCAGTACAGTCCGGCGTCCGACAGCGACGTGTCGTCCCTCACCGCGTTCGCGACGGCGTCGATGTCGCCGGATTCGGGATAGATGTAGAGCGTCGTCGGGTTGTCCTCGACCATCGCCAGGATCTCCTCGGAAGCCGATGGCGACCAGGATGTGCAGCCGTTGCTGCGGCCGCCGGTGTAGTTCACCAGGCTTCCGTAAGGAACGTACCCATCCTCGTCGGCGTAGGGGCTGTCCGGGTTCTTGTAACGGCACTGCCACTTCAAAAAGACCGGGTGTCCGCCGATCTCCCGCTCCCGGGCGTTGGCCGTCTCGCCCTCGCCCTCGAACTGCAGGAAGGTGCGCAGGAACGGCGTCCGCTTGCCCGACACGCTGGTGTAGCCCTTGAACGACGTCCGCGGCTCGGCCGTCACATAGGCGCCGCCCATGGTCAGCTTCGAGCCTTCCGCGTTCGAGAAGTTCTGCGCACATTCCCGGCCGTTCGAGAAATTGGCTTGGGCGAGCTTCCGCCCGTTGCCATAGCCGGAGTAGACCGCGCGGAACGTCTGGTCGGCCTCGCAGATGATGTAGAACCGCAGCCCCGGCCCGCCCTCGGACGACGTGCTCGGCCGCGTCGCGTCCATGGCGAAGTAGCAGGCGTTATGGACCGCCCCTTCGGCGACCTTGCGATGATGCAGCGCCCGCGCCCGCTGCAAGACCACCGGAGCGATCTGCCCCTCCCCCGTCCCGACATGCGCCTGCAGCCAGTCCGGCACGTCCAGCGGCTCCGCCGCCAGAGACGGCGACGAACCGGACAAGGGAACAAGAACCATGACCGCAAAGACTAGAGGGAGAACATTCAACGGCAACGGGCGTTTCTCCTGCCAAATCGTCATGGACGAAATGCTAGCACGAGTCGGGCGGGCAAGCAGGGCCACGCTGCGGAAGCCTGTCCAGGCCGCCGGCCAAAGCCCGGGCGCCCAGCGCCTCGGTGCCGACCGCGTCCCGGACTGCGGCGACGGGGTCCAGTGACCGAAGGAGAGGAAGCCGATGTTTTTCATGGGGGAGAATGTGCTGTGAGAGAGCGGAAAACGCTAGCTCCCAGAAACTGCTGAGATCTTGGTCAACGGCTGATTTGAAATCCCGGAGGTGTCGGGCCTCGGCTCTGCCGGGGTTGCTCACTCGCCTTGTTCATCATATGTTCTCGACTCTCTCGATGCCGACCGTTTGTGAAATCCGAGCTTTTCTCGCGATGCGGTTCATAGAAAACGGCCCTTCAATACCTGACGAGCTTCTCCTCGCCCGCGATGAAGGTCGCGTAGTTTTCTTCTGCGGCGCGGGGGTCTCCCGAGCGCGCGCGCACCTTCCAGATTTCTTCGGCCTTGCCTCGCGTGTCATCGAGCGCTTGCGGGTGCCTGCCGATAGCGCTGCTTGCAGGATTTTACATGAGGTTCAGGAAATCGAAAGCCGGGTGGGCGTCGGTGGGCTAGTTTCCGCCGACCGTATTTTCGGTCTTCTAGAGCGAGACTTCTCAACCGATGACATTGACAGCTCTGTGGCTGAAATCTTGCGTCGGCCCGCCGGGACGGATCTATGGGCACATAATATCCTCCTTCGCTTGTCGAGGACGCGAGAGGGCCGGGTCAAACTCGTAACGACGAACTTCGATAGGTTGTTTGAAAGGTGCGACCCCACACTCGAGGTCTGGCACCCGCCGAGACTTCCAGACCCGAACCGTCACGATGAATTTGGCGGGATTGTTCATCTCCATGGGATTGTTAATAAGGATTACAGCGGATCGCATGGGGATGGTTTCGTCCTCTCTAGTTCGGAGTTCGGTCGTGCATACTTGGCTGACGGGTGGGCAACGAGTTTTTTCCGATCGGTCATTGACAGATACGTTGTTGTGTTCCTCGGCTACCAAGCCGACGATCCGCCCGTGCAGTACCTTCTTGAGGCACTCAACAAGTCGGCTGGAGCGCTAAAGGGGGTCTACGCCTTTCAGTCCGGGCCCGCTGAGGATGCGGTTGCGCGATGGCAGCACAAGGGCGTTCGAGCGATCCCCTATGACCACTCGTCCGAACATGTCGCGTTATGGGACACGCTTGATGCTTGGGCGAATCGAGCAGATGACCCTGATGAGTGGGTCAGGTCGAAAGTGGAAGGCGCGGCACAGGGACCTGAAGCGCTTAGGCCTCATGAAAGGGGACAGATTGTCCACATCATCTCGACGCTAGAAGGAAGCCGCGAGTTCTCAAGGGCAAGCGCCCCGCCACCCGCCGAATGGCTCTGTGTATTCGATCCGCACCAAAGGTTCGCAACACCTGACAACACACGCCGTCGCTCGTTTGAGCAAGATGGGCCTCTGTTTGACCCATTCGCTGTGTACGGGCTGGATGACGATCCAGCTCCAAAACCTCACGACCCTGATAACCATTTTGAACGCCGCGAGACCCCACCCACAGTCCTCGATTGCTTGGCACTCAATAGCCGAGATCGCATATCGCTACGGGACGGCAACTTTCCTGGCATTCGCGGTCCTTGGTCGCTCTCTTCGCCTAGGCTGGCTCCCCGACTTTGGGAACTCGGCCATTGGATCGGCAGGATAGCTCATCAGCCTACCGCCGCTTGGTGGGCAGCTGGGCAATCGGGCCTGCATCCTGAAGTCCAGGAGCAAATCGAATGGTCGCTGAACCGCAACAACGCCGGTGCTCCGTCCACGGTCAAAGACTGCTGGCGATACCTCTTTGAAGCTTGGTCAATGAGTGGTCGCAACCCCGACTACGACCGGCACCGTTTTCCGACGGATGCCGAGGGATGGAACATCGCTCGCGTTCGCTGCTACGGGAAGCTTGATCGCCCGTTTCTTACGGCAGGTCGAAGCTGGAGATCAGGACAGCCGCCCTCGTCTTCTGAGGAATTTCGATCCTCTGACTTGGTTCGCCTCGATGTGAAATATCCGAATATTCGGGTGTCTGTGCCGAATACATTCGTACGCGAAGTGGTCATAGAGGCCCGAAAGAATCTAGAGCTAGCAGTCCAATTGGAGACGGAGTTGGGGGGATACGGCCTGGGCAGTATCAGCCCAATAGCACCCGACGAAAACAGAGAAGGGCATTCGTATGAACGGACACGCGGACTGTCTGCGTGCGTACTCGCCTTTGCTTCTCTGTTCGAGCGCCTTTCAATCCTAGATGCGGCTGCTGCGAAGCGCGAGTTCGAGAGTTGGCGACCCGACGACAATGTCTTTGGCAGACTGAGATTGTGGGTGGCGGGTATCTCGCAAGTGGTCGAGCCGAGCGCCTTCTTGCCGGTCATACGGTCGCTGAGCGACGATGTGTTCTGGGGCTCACACCACCAGAGGGACTTACTGCTGGTTCTATCAAAGCGCTGGCCTGACCTCACGGTCCCATCGCGACGAGCGATCCAAGAGCGCATCATGGCAGGTGCTCCCAAGTGGGAGAGCGAGAGCCCAGCCGAACACAAGCAGAGGAGAGCTTGGCAAGCACTGAGCCGTTTCGAATGGCTCGTGTCCAATGGCTGCGAGCTGACGTTTGATTGGAGCAAGAGGCGGGCACGGCTGCAGCGCGATGCCCCTGAGTGGAAGTCTGCCTATGGTCCAAAGGCAGCTGATTCAATTGAAAGCCGGGGCGGTGCCGTCAAGACAGACACAACTTATGCTGCGCTTCTGGATACTCCGATCGGGGATGTGCTCTCCCGCGCTGACGAACTGCGAGGGCGAACTGAGGACTTTCTGATCGAAAATGATCCCTTCATGGGATTGTCAAAAGAGAGGCCGGTTCGCGCATTCCAGGCGCTGGTGGGCGCAGCCAAGAAGGGGAACTACCCCGAAGTAGCGTGGAGCACCTTTCTAAATCCTGAGGCGCGGAAGGGGGACAGCGAACCATTTCGCCGACAGATCGCGAAACGGCTGGCGAGCTACCCTAACGAGATGCTCTCGAACAACTTGCGTGCGGTGTCGGACTGGTTGCTGGCCGCAAGTTCTGCGTTGTCGCGCGAGGATCGCGAGACATTCGAATGCCTCTTCAACAGGTTGATTGATGCCCTGCCTCTCAACCCCGAAGATGCACGCTCAGGAATTGTTCGCGGGAATGAAGGCCCGGATTGGACGATGGAGGCGATAAATGCTCCAGTTGGGAAGCTCGCTCAAGCGGTGCTGAACGACCCTCGTACAGAGGATCGGAAGCCAGGCCGCGGGTTTTCCTTAGGTTGGCTCCATTTGTGCGACCGCCTTCTGGGGCTTGACGGCGATCTTAAGAGGCACGCCCTCGTCATCTTTGGGCATCAAATGACGTGGTTCTTCGCGATTGATGTGGAATGGACCGAGCGTCGGCTCCTCTCAATCCTCGATAGTGGGCCAGATGAAGACAAGAACGCTCTCTGGAGTGGCTTCCTTTGGGCCGCCCGAGTGCCCCAGATAGAGCTTTTCAAGAGGATGAAGGCAAGCGTGTTGTCCTTGGCGAAGAAACGACCTCTGAGAAAACAGGGATACGAAGAAGTCTTGGCCGGGTTCATCCTCGCAGGATGGGCAAGAGGCGGCCAAGAACGCCTAGTGTCCGATACGGAATTTCATGAATTGCTTCTCCACAGCGACGACGAATTTCGGTCGCACGTGCTGTGGACCCTGGAAAGATGGACGACTGAAAAGGACGATGGGGCCGAGAGCAATTTCCTTCCGTTCGTGAGCGAATTTCTAAAGAATGTTTGGCCTCGGCAGCGAGCAGTGAAAACTTCAACCGCCTCTGCGCGCCTGTTCGATCTTGCTTTTTCAAACGAAGAGAAGTTTGCCGAGTGGGCTGATCTTATCTTACCGCTCCTTGTGCCTGTACAGGAGCAATTGCTTATGCCTAAGCTAAGTGAAGATGAGAACGACAACATAGTCGGACAGTATCCGGAGAAAACGCTGTCGTTGCTCCACGCCGTCCTGCCCGACGACGTAGCGATGTGGCCGTACCGGATCGAAGCAGTCCTCCAACAGATAGGCGCAGCCGACGAGACACTTCGGGCTGACGATAGGCTGGTTGAGCTCTGGCGGAAATGGAACTCCCGTTGACATTATCGCGCGCCGCTTGTCTCGCGGCCGCAACAGCTTAAGTTTGGGGGGCGGCCCTCGCCGCCCTCCCCGTCGGACAAGAACGCACCATGGCCAAGACCAAGCCCCCCGCGGGCAAGTTCATCTCGATCCGCGGGGCGCGCGAGCACAATCTCAAGAACGTCGACCTCGACCTGCCGCGCGACAGCCTGGTGGTGCTCACCGGCCTCTCGGGCTCCGGCAAGTCGTCGCTCGCCTTCGACACCATCTATGCCGAGGGCCAGCGCCGCTACGTCGAGAGCCTGTCGGCCTATGCCCGCCAGTTCCTCGAGATGATGCAGAAGCCGGACGTCGACCAGATCGACGGCCTGTCGCCGGCCATCTCCATCGAGCAGAAGACCACCAGCCGCAACCCGCGCTCGACCGTCGGCACGGTCACCGAGATCTACGACTACATGCGGCTCCTCTTCGCCCGCGTCGGCGTCCCCTACTCGCCGGCGACCGGCCTGCCGATCGAGAGCCAGACGGTCTCGCAGATGGTCGACCGGGTGCTGGCGCTGCCCGAGGGGACGCGCCTCTACCTGCTCGCCCCGATCGTCCGCGGCCGCAAGGGCGAGTACCGCAAGGAACTCGCCGAGCTGATGAAGCGCGGCTTCCAGCGGGTGAAGATCGACGGCGCCTTCCACGAGATCGCCGAGGCGCCGGCGCTCGACAAGAAGCTCAAGCACGACATCGAGGTGGTGGTCGACCGTATCGTGGTGCGCGGCGACATCGCCACCCGCCTCGCCGATTCCTTCCAGACCGCGCTCGAGCTCGCCGACGGCATCGCCATTGGCGAGTTTGCCGATGCGCCTGCTGGTTCGAGCAACACCGGCTCCACCTCCCCCCTTGCGGGAGAGGTCGGCACGAAGCGCCGGGAGGAGGGTAAAGGCAAGGCGGGAGGCCATGACACCCCCCTCCCCGACCCTCCCCCGCAAGGGGGGAGGGAGAAGCGACGCGGTTCCACAGCCAAATCGACAACCGGTGGCGCGGAGGCTGAGGCGGCCGACATGGCGTCCCCTCCCCCCCTGCGGGGGAGGGACAGGGAGGGGAGTCTCCCGCAAGAGGCGAGGACGGCGGAACGCCGGACAGGGAAGGAAAAAGATAGCGAGGCGCGGAGCGCCGAGCGCATCGTCTTCTCCGAGAAATTCGCCTGCCCGGTTTCCGGCTTCACGATTCCGGAGATCGAGCCGCGGCTGTTCTCCTTCAACAACCCCTACGGCGCCTGCCCCGTGTGCGACGGCCTCGGCTCGGAGCGCATGGTCGACGCCGCCCTCGTCGTCCCCGACCACTCCCTGTCGCTCCGCAAGAACGCCGTCGCCCCGTGGGGCAAATCGTCGTCGCCCTACTACCTGCAGACCCTCGACTCGCTGGCGAAGCACTACCGGTTCTCCCTCGACACCGCTTGGTCGAAGCTGCCGGAGCAGGCGCAGCAGGTGATCCTCTACGGCACCGGCGACGACAGGGTAAAATTCACCTACGACGACGGCCTCCGCAAATACGACACCACCAAGACCTTCGAGGGCGTCATCCCCAATCTCGAGCGCCGCTGGAAGGAGACCGATAGCGCCTGGATGCGCGAGGAGATCGAGCGCTACCAGTCGTCGGTGCCCTGCGCTGCCTGTGCCGGCAAGCGCCTCAAGCCCGAGGCGCTGGCGGTCAGGCTCGACCGTCTCGACATCGCCGAGGTGGCCGAGTTCTCGATTCGCAAGGCCAACGCCTGGTTCGAGCACCTGCCCGAAACCCTGACGGCCAAGCAGAACGAGATCGCCGGCCGCATCCTCAAGGAAATCCGCGAGCGGCTCAAATTCCTCGTCGATGTCGGCCTCGACTATCTGACGCTTGCCCGCGCCTCCGGCACGCTCTCTGGCGGCGAGAGCCAGCGCATCCGCCTTGCCTCGCAGATCGGCTCCGGCCTCACCGGCGTCCTCTACGTCCTCGATGAGCCGTCCATCGGCCTCCACCAGCGCGACAACGCCCGCCTCCTCGAGACGCTGAAGCACCTCCGCGACCTCGGCAACACCGTCATCGTCGTCGAGCACGACGAGGACGCCATCCGCGCCGCCGACTACGTGGTCGACATCGGCCCGGCCGCCGGCATCCATGGCGGCGAGGTGGTCGCCGAGGGCACCCCGGCCGACATCATGGCCAACCCGGCCTCGCTCACCGGCCAGTTCCTCTCCGGCACCCGCTTCATCGAGGTGCCGCGCTGGCGCCGCCCGCCGCAGAAGAAGAAGGTGCTGCGGGTCACCGGCGCCACCGGCAACAACCTCAAGAACGTCACCGCCGAGATTCCGCTCGGGCTGTTCACCTGCGTCACCGGCGTCTCCGGCGGCGGCAAGTCGACGCTTTTGATCGACACCGTCTACAAGGCCGTCGCCCGCCGCCTCAACGGCGCCCGCGACGCCCCCGCCCCGCACGAGCGGATCGAGGGGCTGGAATATCTCGACAAGGTCATCGACATCGACCAGTCGCCGATCGGCCGCACGCCGCGCTCCAATCCGGCCACCTACACGCAAGCCTTCACCCCGATCCGCGAGTGGTTCGCCGGCCTGCCGGAGGCCAAGGCCCGCGGCTACCTCCCCGGCCGCTTCTCCTTCAACGTCAAGGGCGGCCGCTGCGAGGCCTGCCAGGGCGACGGCGTCATCAAGATCGAGATGCACTTTTTACCCGACGTCTACGTCACCTGCGACGTCTGCAAGGGCAAGCGCTACAACCGCGAGACGCTGGAGGTGAAGTTCAAGCAGAAGTCGATCGCCGACATCCTCGACATGACGGTGGAGGAAGCCAAGACCTTCTTCGCCGCCGTGCCGTCGATCCGCGACAAGATGGAGACGCTCGACCGCGTCGGCCTCTCCTACATCCATGTCGGCCAGCAGGCGACGACGCTCTCCGGCGGCGAGGCGCAGCGCGTCAAGCTGTCGAAGGAATTGTCGAAGCGCGCCACCGGCCGCACCCTCTACATCCTCGACGAGCCGACCACCGGCCTCCATTTCGCCGACGTCGAGAAGCTGCTCGAAGTCCTCCACGAGCTGGTCGAGCAGGGCAACACCGTGGTGGTCATCGAGCACAATCTCGAGGTGATCAAGACCGCCGACTGGATCATCGACCTCGGCCCCGAGGGCGGCGACGCCGGCGGCGAGATCGTCGCCGCCGGCAGTCCTGAGGACATCGTCAAGGTGAAGCGCTCCTACACCGGCGCCTTCCTCAAGCCGGTGCTGGCGCGGGCGAAGGCGGCGCGGGAACGGGGTGGATCAGCTGGGGCTGGAAGGGAAGCGGCAGAGTAGGTCGCCGCGTTGACCCGAGGGCCTAACCTCCCCCTTGAGGGGAGGTCGAAATCGCGCAGCGATTTCGGGAGGGGGTGTCTCACCGCGGAAGGGGCGATCCAGAGAGCACCGCCGCGAATCATGAGCCGCATCGGAGCGATCCCCTACCCCGTCATGGCCGGGCTTGACCCGGCCATCGACGTCTTGACGCTGGGCCGAAAAAGGCGTGGATGCCCGGCACAAGGCATGTGCTCGGGCCGGCCGAAGGCCGGACGGGTATGACGGCACGTGTTGGGCAAACGGAAATGACGAGGAAGCGGACGAAACTTATCCACGAAGGCAAATATGCCGCCGAAGTCGTCGTCGACCTTCATTACAGCGACGACAGCTGGTCGCCGACCATGACGGCCGCCGACGCGCTCAAGCTCGAAACGGTCACGCTCGCGCTGCGCCGCGGCGACGTGAAGGCCGCTGCAGAGCACGGCCGCGTGCTCGAACTGTTGCCAGTGTCCGCATAAAGCCACGCCGACAGGTCACGGTGAAGCGGGTGAGCCTTCAGCCCTCCGGCTTGACCCGAGGGGAAACCGGCGCCTTCCCGAAGCCGGTGCTCGCCCGCGCCAAGGCGGCGCGGGAACGCGGCGGCTCAGAGGCCGGGGCGGGAGGCGGCGGAGTAAGGTTGACTTGCAGTTGGCCATAAGCGGTTAAGCTGCAATCATTGACAATTATCGGTATGGTTACATTATTGGCCGGTTAGACACGATTGAATTGGCCTCAGCCATTGACCGACCCTATCGCTTACGGCTCTCTGCTACTCAAGGAATCAAACAAGCCGACTTCGAGAATTGCACTAACTTTGCGTTTCTCGGAGATTCAGTTTGGCTTCCATAAGTACCGATATCTCGGTCTCATTCAAGGCGAACTCTACGTCGCGGCACATATTGCCAACCTCACTCTTGCTCTGACGAACTGCAAGGCGCCTGAGGATGACTGGAGCTTCAACGACACCCCTGCTCTCAAGGTGTCTGTGGAGCAGAAGGCCGCCACCTCTTCAAAGCATGATTCGTCGTCAGAAGGTTCCGTGGGCGCCTCCGTCGAGGTCGATCTCGCCGGAGGGGCGAAGGCAAAGCCCACCGCGGCTAAAAAGAACGTCCGCGCGCAGGGTGAGCAGTTTGCGTTGGAGCAGACTGCTACCAAAGAGCATTATTTGATCGTTCCTATAGGAAGCGAATTGAATCCCCGCTGGCTCATCGAGAGTGCCTTCAAAAACAAAGATGGTGCTTCCGAGCCTCTACTTGGTCCAATCCTAAACGCGGCAAGCTTCTGTGGCGTGTGTTTGACCGGGTCCCCGGCGAAAGTAGAACTTCTGCTAACGGTGCCACCCCACGGCCTGTCCGTCCGAGGTGAGGCAGGTGTTTTCGGCAGCGTGAATAAGAAGACGTTGGGCCGCCTAAGGCTCCTTCGCCATTTTGGAGCGCCACTGAAGCTCGATGAGCTTCTTATGCCGGCGAACGACCATGATTGACTCGGATATTGAACGGCAACTTTACGAGCTCGCTCTTGCGGACACCGATGAGTTTGTCAAATTAGCTGAAATCTCGGGACTTGACCCCAAAGTTGATTTCATTGGGGCTGATTTAAGTGGATGTGACCTCTCCAACCAAGATCTACGAATTTACGTTCTGCACGACGCGAACTTAACTGATTGCATCTTTTATAAGACGCTATTCAGCAAGGAAAACATAAGGGGCGCGAAATTTAATACTCGTAAGGGATACGTAGTCGCTTCCATACGGCTCACCGAACCACTCCCATCTCCCTCCACCGAGAGCTTGAATTACACCGACGCTATCGCCACGATCATTAAAGAAGTCGTAGCAGCCAGCGATCCAAACCAGAAATTGGGTATTCTTCAGCATTGTCTAGATTCTGACGATCGAAAGTCAATAAAGAAATTCGCGGTTCACGCACTCCAGCATGATCGGGAGATGTCAGGCCCGCCCTCTGTATCAATTCCATATCTCATGAATTTAGGAGTATCGTTGATTTACCCGCTGGCGCGCGGAAAATTAATAGATTCATACATTAGGATCTTGGGGGATGACCGAAACGCGCGATCATACTTAATTAGTTATTATGATAAACGGGCTTCAGGCCCAAACGTGCGGAGCGCGCTTCAGAATTACATAGCTGACAAAGGTAGCGCGTAGGGCGGATTAGCGGAGTGTAATCCGCCTTTTTCGGCAAGCCTACCTTCACGGCCTGGGCCGTGCTGGCGCAATACGCTCCGCTATTGCGCCTTACTCGCTTCCAATCCTCCCCAGCAAGCGTAGGGTGGGCAAGCTTGTCCTCGCGAAGGCGGGGGCGAAGCGTGCCCACGCGGGTTCGGCGACCTGACGTGGGCACGGCGCGTTCCGCGCCCCCCGGGTCCGGCCTTCGGCCGGCCCGAGGGCATGCTTTGCGCACCTTACGCCGGCAACGCCTCTCACGCCGGCACATCCCGCCCCAGCGCCGCCGTCAGCCACGCACTGCGGGGGTCTTTTCTCATACGGTTCCGCCTATTTCGGCGCGACCATTATTGCGCCACCGACATTGGGCGCTGGCGGCAGCTTCTGGGGAGCTGTGGATGGCGGCGGAGTCGTCATGACCGCTGGTGGAGCCACTAATTGCTGCTTTTCAAGGAGAAATCTGGTTTTTGGCCCGGCGTCGGCGACGGGTTTGCAGTCTCTGGCATTGGTATATTCAGTGCTGAGGCTGTTGCAGTCGATTTTTCCTTCAACCGACTTGCACGTTGTGCAGCTGTCAAACAGGCAATCTAACTTGTTGCCGTCCTGATCAGTACCGACTCTCCGTTCTGTCCCCGTTTTAATGCACTTCTGCCCCTTGGAGTTTGTGTTGGGCGCGGCCATCGCGATGCTCATCGGCGCGACGAATAGTAAGGCAATAATTGTGCAACTGAGTTTCAACATTATGGTGTCTCCCTTTGTGAAGTCCGTCCTCGTGGCCCTAACCGGACGCCCCCACAAGTCTCCATGGAGATCAACCCGAAACGAATCCAGCTACGATCGGCTCTGAATTGGAGGCGACGATGGTGGAATTCTGTCCGCAGGATAGCACTATTTTTCCAAAAGCCGGTATTCTTCGTTCCATGCGCCATTCAACACCTAGCGCTGCTCAGGAAGTCACCGACGGTAGCGAGCGAGGAGCCGTCTATGCGGCGCCCCGCCCAAGCCGCGCTTCAACCGCACGCGAGGTAGGCTTCAACTGCGCGGCCGATGCATGGCATGGCCCCGGCGTTCTCCCCACCTCCCCACCCACCGGAAATCCCGCCATGTCCGCCGACGCACCCACTCCTATGTCGTCCTCCGGGCCGCATCCTACGGCGGCACGTCCCGCCTCAACACCGCCTCCAACACCTGCCGCGCCGCCGCGTAGATCCCCGGCGCCTCGCTCTCGCGCGGCCCGCCGACGTTGAGGACGAGCCCGGCCGGCGCGTCGGCGAGCCAGGCGCGCACCGTTTTGGCCGCGCCCGGGTCGTCGGCGTTCACCACGAGATGCGGCCGGCCCATCTCCTCGGCGATCTGCACGGTCAGCGCCGTTCCGGGCGAGGCAGCGAGGCCCCCGGCGCCGGTGAGGATCAGGGTGCGGTCGCTGTCGCGCACGTTCCGTGCCGTGCGCTCGGCCGGGTCGGCCGAGGGCGTCGGCGTGAGGTCCGGATAGACGGCGAGCAGACCCGGCGGGGCAGCAATGTCAGGAAAAGTGGGTACCGGTTTTCCGTCCGACATTGCGCATGAAGGGAAATCTTCGGCCCAGCCGCCCTTCGGCACCCAGCCGCCATAGGGGATATGAAGCGCGATCGCCGTGTCGAGCGCCGCGCGGTCGACGCCGCTCTCGCCGCCCGAGACGATCTTCATGACCCCTCTCCGGGTGGGCACGTCCCTCTCATCCTGTCGTCCTACGGCTTGACCGGAGGACCGCTCTCCATCTGGCAGGCGGGGAGGAAGTTGAACAGCGGTGGCCTGGCTTTCGACGTCTCGTCAGCGGCCGACGGTCCTCCGGTCTGATCCCCGGTCAAGCCGGGGAGGAGGACGACAGCGTTTGGCGCGGTCTTCACCGGGAAGGCATTTATCCCCGAACTGCGAGCGTCGCTCCCGCTGCTCCGCCCCCCCTACTCCTTGATGCAGGAGTCGAAGTACTTGTCGTAGTTCTTCTGCCACTCCTTGCTGCTGCGCACCGCGCCGACGGCCGCGCCGCCGCCGCCGCCGACCACCGCCCCGGTCACGGCGCCCTTGTTGCCGTTGAGAATGCCGCCGACCACGGCCCCGGCGACCGCGCCGACCGCCGCAGTGCCGAGCGTCTGTCCCACCCCGTGGGTGTTGGAATCGGCATATTCGGTAGCGTGCTTCTCGCAGTATTGCTCGGTGTGCGCCTGCGCCTCGGCGGCGACGAACAGCGGCACGACAAGCACAGCGGCGGCAAGAAGTCCCTTCATCGGTCATCCTCCTCGGCGGCCGCCCGGTCGGACTCGCCCGGAACTCACGGCCGCACGTCGGCGCGAGCCTATGTCCCCGCGCCCGCCAAATCCACCGTGGGGGCTTTGAAAGGCAAACTTTCCATTATCGCCCTGCCCGGCCCCAGCGGGCATAACAAAAAAGAAATCCCCGCTCGCTGCCCGCGCCTCATAATGCGGCGCATCCCCGCTCGTTGAGGGCGCCGTCCGGAGGCGTTCGTTCGGTGGAGCGGGGTGCGGCGTCCTGGCGGCCTGCCTCGCAAGCGGCCGCCTGGAGGTCCGAGGTGCCACCCGCCGGTGACAAGCCGGTGCCGGAGACCGGTGAACGGTTCGGCAACGGGTGCGTGAGCGCGGTGCCTCCGCCGGATCCCGTCCCGCAAGACCCGGGGCGGATGTTTGGCGGATGCGAGCCCGGGAAACCGGGGCCAAGAAGGAGCCGCAGAGGACGGCGAGTGACCGGCAACGGCGCCGCCTGCTCACGAAGGTCGGGGTCGCCGGCCTTCGCATGGGGAAGCCCGCCATGGGCCGCCCCCCATGTGCCCCCGGCGTGGACCTTGCGCCAAAAAACGCCGCGGCGGGCGTCTCGATGAGCGCCCCACAGAGACTAAACTCGGACAGGCGTTCTTGAAGACGCCCGCCACCCCTCGCTTCGAGGGGGAATGAGGGAAGCGATTCATGATCCGGCTCGGCGAGAACCCGAGCGCGGCAACGATGGAGTGTGTCATTTTCGTGTTGCAGAGGCGGCTTGCTCCTCGTCGCCATTCCACCGAAGCAGTCGAGCGCCCGCCCTACTCAGCCTCCTTCGCCGCCTCCCATTGCCGTCTGCTCTGCGCTGACCTATATCAGGCGCGTTCCAGATTTTGCTCTGCCTTGCTGCAGCTGCCCCGCACGGGGACTTCCTCAAGACAACGCGAACTTGGATACGACGGCCGCGCGATGGTCGCCGGCCAAATGACGCGCTCCGCGTTCTCAACAAAGGAAATACCCGAAAATGGCTACAGGCACCGTGAAGTTCTTCAATACCCAGAAGGGTTTTGGCTTCATCACCCCGAAGGACGGCTCGAAGGACGTATTCGTCCATATCTCGGCCGTCGAGCGGGCCGGCATGCACACCCTCACCGAGGGTCAGACGATCAGCTACGACGTGGTCAGCGAGCGCGGCAAGGACGCCGCGTCGAACCTCCAGAACGCCTGATCGCCGGCAATTCGCCGGTAACACGAGCCCGGCGCGCCTGCGCCGGGCTTTTCCCTGTCCGGAGCCCCGGCTCCGCTTGCAACCAGGCTCTTGCCCTCGAAGGAGAGTCCGATGGCCTTCAGGCCGAACTACAATCAGGCGCGGGGCGATCGTGACCGCGCCAAGCAGCAGAAGAAGCAGGAAAAGCTGCGCCGCCGCGAAGAAGATGCCGCCAAGCGCAAGGCGGAGCGGGGCGAAGGCCCGCCTGTTGACGAAACACCGGCCGAGCCCGGAATCGAGAAACCGTAAGGAGTCCGAGCCATGGCCAGGATAAAATCGCGCACGGAGAGCAGCGTCGTCCTCTTCGACGTCTTCTATGAAGACGGCGGCCGCACCTCGAACCGCAAAGTGCCGGCCACCGAACTCGGCGGCCTCGACGGCGACGCGCCCGCCCTCACCGTCATCATGGATCAGGACCGCCGTATCGCTGAACTCTCGGGCAAGCCCGCCCGGCCGATCAAGAGCGTCGTCCGCTCCCGTCGCTGAATTGTCGCCTGCCGCCGGGCGTCATCACCTTTCCCCACAATTCCGCCCCTACGACGGCGCGACGTAGTTCCGGGTCGCCTCGGGATCGTCGCGGCTGGCCGGCAGCGCGGCCAATTCCTCCCACACCCTGTCGGGGATCGGGTGGTTCGCCCAGGCCGCGATCTCTGCAATCTCGTGAGCGCGGCCGACGCCGACGATGGTCGAGGTGATGCGCGAGTCCCGCATGGAGAACTGCAGCGCCACGGCGCCGGGCGGCACGTCGTAGCGGGCGCAGATCGCCTCCACCGCACGCACTGGCGCGAGCATCGCCTCGCTCGCCTCCTGATAGACGTAGCGCGAATGGGAGGCGCTCCCCCTGGCCAAGACGCCGCCGGCGAACGGCGCCGCGTTGAGCACGGCGATCCCCTTGCCGTGGGCGAAGTCGATCATTTTCTCGGCGTTGCGGTTGACAAGGGTGAAGCGGTTGTGGGTGATCATCGCATCGAAGTCGAAGCGTTCGAGGATCGGCATCATGATGTCGACCCGGCCCCCGGCGAGGCCGACCGCGTCGCAAAGTCCCTCATCCCTGATCTTGTAGAGCTCCGCCAACCCGCCGCCGGGCTTGGTCACCTCGTCGAGGTCGGCGGCGTATTCCGGGTCGTGCAGGTGGAGGAGATGCACCCGGTCGAGGCCGAGCGCCTCAAGACTCAGCTCGAGCGAGCGCCGCATCGACGGCGCATCGAAACGGTTGGTTTCCGGATTGCGGTCGAGCTTGGTCGAGACGACGAAACCGGCCGGCAGGCCGCCCATCTCCCGGATCACCGCACCGAGCCGCGCTTCGCTCCGACCTGCACCATAATTTCGCGACGTGTCGAAGAAGTTCGACGGTCCGGCGAAGATCGCCCGTACGGTCTCCCGCGCCTCGTCCTCGGTCGCCCCATGCCCGTAGACCTCCGGCATGCTGCCGATCGGGCCCGTGCCGTAGCAGATCCGCGAAACGGTCAGGCCGCTCCGGCCGAGTCGAGTCTTGTCAATCGTATCGGTGGCGCCCACGTTTGACTCCCGATTTTTCCATCATGGCCGCGACTGTGCGTCAGGAACGCTCACCGAGCAAGAACCGCGCGTCGAGACAGACAGCCGCCGGAACGCTATCTGGTTGCCACATCGGGACTGTCTCCGGCATCTTGAAGCGTCTCGCGTCAACCAGCTGAGGCAAGCGCAGTGCCGAGTGACGGTCACGGTGGGTCCAGGACCGAGCGCTCCGTTTGGGTGCGCTGGGCGGCCGGCGTGGCCTTCGTCGCGTCATTGGCCGGCACCTGGTATTCCGCACCAGGCCGGTGGACGCCTGATCGTGCCTGAACTGAGCGCCGGCATCCTCATGCACCGTCGGCGCGCCGCGGCGACCGAGTTCTTTCTCGTGCATCCCGGCGGGCCGTTCTGGGCGACAAAAGACCTCGGCGCATGGTCGATCCCGAAGGGGCTCTGCCACCCGGGCGAAGACCAGCTGGCCGCAGCCAAGCGGGAAGTCGCGGAGGAGACCGGCTTCACCCCCGCAGGCGCCTTCATCCCGCTCGGCAAGTTCCGCCAAAAAAGCGGCAAGCGCATCGTCGCATGGGCCGTCGAGGCCGACTTTGACCCGGCCCGGCTGACGAGCAATCTGTTCAGCATGGAATGGCCGCCGAAATCCGGCAAGCAGACGGAATTCCCGGAGGTCGATCGCGGCGGCTGGTTCACCGCCGACGAGGCGGCGGCGAAGCTGGTGCCGGGGCAGCGGCCAATCCTGTCGGCCCTTCTCGCCCGGCTTGGCCTGCCGCCGCTGAAGGAGAAATAGCCGTCGAATGATCAGGCCCGCGCAAGCAGCGCCTGGCTGATCTCCTGCCACTCGTCGTCGATCGACGCTGCGGCGACCGGCTTGTTCGCCCGCCGGTACCAGTAAGCAGCATTCGACAGGTCGCCTTCGACCCGGTGCAGGTAGGCATGCACCCAGGCGGCATCGGCGCTCTCGTCGTCCTGAACGATCTCGTGGGCGCGGTGCCAGCTGCCCTTGTCCGCATACCACAGCGCGACCAGCGGCCCCGCCATGCCGGCGGGCGGATCGTCCGTCGCGACCGACGCCTTGAACGTAGCGAAGTCCATTTCACCCTCTTTTTCGATCCAGCGCCGCGGCCCGCCACCACTCAGACCTTTAGCAACAGGCCTGCTGCGATCTGGCTCCATTCCGTGTCAACGTCGTCGGGCGACGGGTTCTTGCCCGCCTTCCTGTACCATTCGAGCGCCTCGTCGTGCTCGCCCTTCCGCCGATGCAGATGGGCCCGCACCCAGGCCGCCTCCTTGCCGAAATCCGGCTCGAGCAGCTTGCGGGCGCGCTCGTAGTCGCCCTTGCCGACGTGCCAGAGCGACTCGAGCGGGCCGTCGAGCCCGGTCGGCGGCGCATCGTCATGCTCGAGCGAGGTCTGCAAGGGCGGCAACGAGCATCAACTGCTCCGATCCTGTCATGTTGGCTTCCTCTCCTCGACCCCCACCGACGGTACATCCTGCGCGATGCTACCACCACCGCTTGGGGACGAAGTGTCCGGCCGCCTCTTCGATCACCTGACCGAGGCGGAACAGCATCTCCTCGTCGAACGGGCGGCCGATCACCTGAAGGGCGAGCGGCAGGCCTTTTCCGTCGAGCCCGGCCGGCACCGCAATCCCCGGCAGGCCGGCCATGTTGACCGTCACGGTGAAGATGTCGTTGAGGTACATTTCGATCGGCGACGCCAGCGCCATCGCTGCGACCCCGAAGGCCGCGCTGGGGGTCGCGGGCGTCAGGATCGCGTCGACGCCCGCTTCGAACGCAATCTCGAAATCTTGCTTGATCAGGGCGCGCACCTTCTG
>Ga0210086_1000346_pt1 | contig 27910 bp, 26 predicted proteins | sample China_Galinas_PW_3_FD_184867 | JGI IMG/M metagenome (GOLD analysis project Ga0210086, IMG submission 184867) | Wetland microbial communities from San Francisco Bay, California, USA, that impact long-term carbon sequestration - China_Galinas_PWB_D2... | ecosystem: Environmental > Aquatic > Marine...
GCGACCGGGCTGGAAAGCGACGTGTGGGTAACCGCCGACGGCGTGGCCGTGCTTGACCACGACGGACTCGTGGGTTCCGGGCCGCGCCGGCGACCGATCGCCGACGTCAACCGCCAAGACCTGCCGGGTCACATTCCCGCGCTGGCCGACCTCTACGCCGCCTGCGGGACCGATTACGCGCTGTCTCTCGATGTCAAGGACCCCAGCGCGGTTCGGGCGGTGCTCGACATCGCCGGGCAGGCCGGTGCCGTCGACAAGCTGTGGCTGTGTCATCACGACTGGACGACGCTGGCCTCCTGGCGCCGGCGCTCTACGGACGTTCATCTCGTCGACTCGACACACCTTCGGGCCATGCACGATGGTCCCGAACGCCGGGCCACCCGCCTGGCCGACGCCGGCATCGACGCCATCAATCTGCACCACAGCGACTGGACTGCGGGCCTGACGGCGCTGTTCCACCGCTGCAGCCTGCTGACCTTCGGCTGGGACGCCCAGCACGACCAGGTCCTCGACAGCCTGCTCGACATGGGCATCGACGCGGTGTACAGCGACTACGTCGACCGCATGAACGATGCCGTGGCCCGCTTCCGCGTCCGTGCCGGACTCGACGCAGGCCCAGGCAGTTGAACGGACAGATCAGCAAGGAATCCACCGCTCGTGTGCCCCGCTCAAAGGGGCGGATTCAGCCAACTCACACCGCCCAGAGTCACCGACTCAGGACATCAGAACGTGTTCACCAGCGTTCGCCGCTCGAACATCTCGCGCGACATGGTGTAGTGGTGGTAGTGAATCGCGCACTTCACCACGCAGATGAACATGACGCTCGGGTCCGGCCGGCGTCGAAGCATCGCCATCATCCGGCGCCGATAGATCTGCCGCAACTCCGGGTCGGGAACGTTCTTCATCAGCAGTAGGAACAAACCGAGCGCCCGCGCAGCATCGGCCGACTGCGACCGCCATTTCCGCCACGGATGTCGGCGCCAGTACGCGTTGCGGGCCCGGGCGAAATCGAATCGGCGTGTGAGATAGAGGTTCTCGAGCCGATCAAAATAGAACTCCGGGTCGTACAAGTCCCGCATCAGGCCGATGTACCCGTCGCGCAACTCGTCGCGAGTCATGCCCAGCGGAATCACGTTCGTGCCGAACATCTGCTCGTCTTCGAGGTCGAGGCGACCTTCGTTCTGCAAACGCGCGTGCAGCGGCGTCTTCGGGATGGCCGAGAGCATGCCGGCCATCGCATGCATGATGTCGGTCTGCCGGATGAAGTCGGTTTGTTCCTTGAAGATCCGGGCATCGTCGTGGTCGAAACCGACGATCATGCCGCACCAGACTTCGAGCCCGGAGTCCTGCACCTTGCGGACGCGGTCGACGATCGTCCCGCCCTTGCGCACATTTTGATACTTCTTCGTCTCGCGCAGCGATTCTTCATTCGGGCTCTCGATGCCGATGAAGACGACCGTGATGTTGGCGGCGACCATCAACTCCATCAGCTCGTCGTCTTCGGAGAGATTGAGTGACGCCTCGGTGAAGAACTGGAAGGGGTATCCCTCGGCGGCTTGCCACGCGGCAACGTCGCGCAGCAACGCCTTCACGGCGACCTTGTTGCCGATCAGGTTGTCGTCGACGATGAAGGCAATGAGCAGGTTCTGTTTGCGCATCGCTTCCAGCTCGGCGATCACCTGCGCACTGGTCTTCAGTCTCGGCTTGCGCCCGAACGTGACGATGATGTCGCAGAATTCGCACTGGAACGGACAGCCGCGGCTGAACTGAATGCTGCCGAACAGGTAGCTCTTGGTCTTCAGCAGGTCGTACCGCGGCACCGGAACGCGAGTCATGTCGGTTCGCTCGCCTTGCTCGTATCGGCGCTGATGCCGACCGTGGGCCCACTCGTCGAGAAACTGCGGCCACGTCGTTTCCGCTTCGCCGACGAAGATCACGTCGGCGAGGTCGTCGAAGTAATCTTCCTGCACGCTGACCCACGGGCCGCCGACGATCGTGAAGACGCCGCGAGCTTTGAGTTCGGACAGAATCTCACGCATCCGACGGCGCTGGACGATCATGCCGGTGAGCCCCACGATGTCGGCCTGCGCCAACCGGTCGTAGTCGATCGTCTCGACGTTCTCGTCGACGATCGTCACGCGATGCTCGTCGGGCGTCAGCGCGGCGAGCAGCGGCAGGCAGGCGGTCGGCACATTGCACTTCTTGCCGAGCAGCGGAAGTGCGTGTTCGAGACCCCAATAGGACACCTCGAACCGAGGATTGACGAGGACGATATCAGCCATAGTCGTCTGCTCCGGACCGGACTCGTAGACCGCGGCACGACGCCGAAGGGCGCCGCTCACTAGGCGGAGCGTAGCAGGATGACCTGCCAAAACGAGCTGTTCGCACACGTTGGTCAGGCCGATACGCGAGCCTTCGCCACAGATGTTGACAAGAATTCGGGCCAGGACTTTCGTCCTGGCCCGATCCTGTGTGGAGCTGCCGGGAATTGAACCCGGGTCCTACGGCATGTCCTCGAGGCTTCTCCGTGCGCAGTTCGCTAAGCCTCTACTCGGATCTCTCGGTCACGCGAACAAGCCGAGATGACGATCCCAGTCGCTGTGAGTGTCCCGATCAGTCCCGCGACCGAACTGACCGGTGGATCCCTCTAGCTGATGCCAGGGTCCGGGCCGAGGGCGTTCCCGGTCTGACAGACTAGCCGTCGCTTAGGCAGCGAGAGCGTAGTCGCGCTGATGAGAATCGGCGCTTAATTGGTTGCATCGACGCTTACGGTGGTCTCTTGCCTGCACCGGCACGCTTCCCTTGATTCGATGCGCGAAGTCGAAACCTTTCAGCCCCTCGCATCCCGGCCGAGGTTCGGCCGGACAGTTAATGGTACGCGAGTTACAACGGGGAACCGAAGCGGTTTAATCCCCGCCGCCGAAACGGCGGTTTGGGCGAAGAAAAACTGAGACTCTGTCTACAGTGAGACGATGTCTGACAATCTGCGGCTGCGCAAGCGGCAGCGGACCAGGGAGCGGATCGCGTCGTCGGCGGCCCGCCTGGTCATGGAGAACGGCCTCGCCGCGACCACCGCCGATCAGATCGCGCAGGACGCCGAGGTCGCCCGCGCGACCTTCTTCCGCTACTTCGAATCCAAGGAGTATGCGATCGCCGAGGGGTTCAGCGCGACGTGGATCGCCGCGATCACCGATGCCGTCCGACGCCAGCCCGCGGGACTCTCGGCCAGCGACGCTCTGGCCGCGGCCTTCGCCGAGCTCGGCGCCGGGTTCGCCGGCATCGAGGACCACATCGCCGAGATCGAACGCCAGACCCGCGACTCACTGCCTCTGCGCGCCTGGACCCTGCTGTGCTACCTGGAATTCGAAACCGCCATCGCGGAGGCGATCGCTCCCCGGCTGCCCGACCTCACCGTCGATGACCCACGCCCCAGGCTGGTCGGCGCGCTGGCGATGGCGGCGGTGCGCATCAGCATCGACGACTGGCTGCGCGACGGCGGCTCACTGGCCGACCGGATCTCCCGGGCCGTCAACTCGATGGCACCCCGCCCCCGCGGCGAACAGCCCACCACGACCGGAAAGGAATAGCAGGCGCATGGCCGGCGAGAAGTCTCTGGAGGCATGGGGATTCGTCCGGAAGGTCCTCGACGACCTCACCGAACAGATCACGAACGATGCCGACGACGAACGTGAGCTCCTGGAGGGGCTGCGGGTCCTGGCCAGGGTCACCGCGCTGTGCACCGAACTGTCGGTCGACACCGACCCCGACCATCCCCACTTCGTCGACATGTGCAGCCCGTTCCGGCTGGTCGGCGGCCCCAACCCGCACGGCTCCTATCCCCTGGCGATGATCAGCGGCGATCGCGCCTACCGGGTCACCGGAACCCGCGGCACGTCGACCTACCTGGGCCTGCAGGTTCTCGCCGGCACCGGGATGACCCCGCGGCGCATGAGCAACTACCTGTCCGACCACGATCTGGTCCTCGACGCAGCCGGACGGTTCAACATCGTGTTCGGCGCGGCCCGCCCCGGCGAGAGTGAACTGGCCGGTGCCCAGTGGGTGCAGATCCCCGCCGACGCCTCCTCGATCGTGGTGCGTGACTACATCGCCGACCCGGACTCCGAGATCCCCGTCCAGCTCGGGATCGTCCGGCTCGGCGAGGTCGGGCCACCGGCGCCGTTGAGCGACGACGCCCTGGCCGAGCAGCTGACCGCGATGGGCTGGACGATCGTGAAACTGACCACCCTGCATCGCACTATCCGGCCCGATCTGATCGACACCCCGAACGTGTTGATCACCTCCGGTGCCGAGAACCTGGGCGGCGAGAACACCACACCGGACAACCTCTACATGCTCGGTCTCTTCCGGCTCGAACCCGACCAGACGTTGCAGCTGGAGTTCCGGCCGCCCGAAACCCGCTACTGGTCAGTCACATTGGAGAGCGTCTGGCACGAATGCCTGGAGCCGCGGATGCGGCCCAGCTCGGTGACGAACAAGGGCGTGACCCCCGATGCCGACGGCCTGGTGCGGCTGGCGATCGGCGCCGCAGACCACGGGCTGGGGCACTGGCTGGACACCGGCGGGCGGCGGCGCGGTTTCATCGTCGTGCGCTGGCTCGACAACCCGGACGCACCCGAAGTCACCGTCCGCATGCTGGACCGGGAGGCACTTCGATGAGCAGCGCCGTGGCCGCCAGGCTCGATCCCGACAGGCTGATCGAGCAGGCCTGCGAACTGGCGGGAAGCGACGATTTCGGTGCCGACGACGGCTGGCACGACAACCTCTGCCGGCTGGTCGACGACTTCGTCGCCGAAGCCGACCTGTCCCCGGTGGGAGTGGAGATCGCGGCCGCCGACGTGATGATGCCGCTGCGCAACCGGCTGCAGATCACCGCCTGGCGCAAACAGCATCCCCCCGTCTGCCGCGAGCGCATCGAACAACCGATCGTCATCCTGGGCCAGCCCCGAACCGGCACGACGATCCTCTACGACCTGCTCACCCAGGACCCCGACCTGCGCGCCCCGCTGACGTGGGAGGTCGACCACCCCTGTCCCCCACCGCAACCCGAAACCTACGACATCGATCCACGCATCGCCGAAACACAGGCACAGCTGGAGATGACCGAGCAGTTGATGCCGGGCTTCATGAAGTTCCATCCGATGAGCGCACGCGGCGGGCAGGAGTGTGTGCGGATCTTCGCCGGAACGTTCTGCAGCATGATCTTCACCGTGCAGTACCGGCTGCCGAACTATCACCGCTGGCTGATGCATGAGGCCGACCACAGTCCCGCCTATCGCTATCACCGAAAGTTCTTGCAGCACCTGCAGTCCGGCGTCGGCGGGCAATGGCTGCTCAAGAGCCCGGCCCACATCTGGCAGCTCGACACGCTCCTCGCGGAGTACCCGGACGCGGTTCTGGTTCAGACCCACCGCGATCCCCTGGTGGTGATCTCGTCGATCAGCGCGCTGGCCGCGCACCTGCAGAAGCTGGCCAGTGACGGCGCGACGGTCCGGCGAGCCGCGGGCCAGTGCAGTGCCGAGACGATCCTGGGCATCGAGCGGACGATGAAGTGGTTGGACGACGGGGTGATCGCCAAGGACCGGATCATCGACGTGCAGTTCGCCGACTTCATGCGTGATCCGTTCGCCACGATCAGGGCGATCTATGCGCGCCTGGGCCGAGAACTCACCCCGGGAGCCGAACAGCGTATGCGCGAACACCTTTCAGCCCACCCCAGCGACGACGGCGGTAGCAGGTACACCTGGACCGACACCGGTCTGGACGCCGCCGAGCTGCGCGAGCAGGTCCGCGGCTACCAGGAACGCTTCGGCGTGCCCAGCGAGACGCTGCGGTAGGCCTCGTCGCAGGCCGGGGGAACGTCGGGGCGATGCGGCGGCAACGGACGAGTGTTTCCCTGGTCAGCGGGACCTACGACCCTACGTACGGGTGGGCCGCCGCTGGCAGGATGGCGCTCATGACCGATTCATACGACGCCATCGCGATCGGCTCCGGGCTCGGAGGGTTGACCGCCTCCGCGCTCTACGCCCAGGCAGGGCATCGGGTACTGGTCTTGGAGCGCAACGCCGAGTTCGGTGGGGCAGCTACCACCTACCGGCACGGGGCACTCACAATCGAAGCCTCGCTGCACGAAACCGTCGACTCCTGGGACCTGCAGGATCCCAAGAGTCGCGTCCTGAAGGCGCTGGGAATCCTCGACGACATCGAGTTCGTTCCGGCTGGTCCGCTCTACGAAGTCCGCGGCCGCTTGTTCGATCCGCCGTTCGCCCTTCCGCACGGCTTCGACGCCGCCGAGGCGGCGCTCAACGACCGCTTCCCCGGACGCCAATCGGCTTTCCGCCGCTTCTTCCAAAGGCTCCGCGCCGTTATCGAGGCAGTGTCGACAGTCGGCGAACACCACGACACCCTGTGGTGGTTCGCCAACGCCCCGGTGCTACCGATGCGGCTGTGGCCACTGCTGCGGGACATGCGTCTTTCCGTCGCCGAGGTGTTCGACCAGGTTTTCGGCGACGACGAGTTGCCCAAACTGGCGCTCGCCGCCAACCTCGGCTACTACGCGGCCGACCCGGCCCGGCTGGGCTGGCTGTTCTTCGCCCTGGCGCAAGGCGGCTATCTCTCCGGCGGCGGCGCCTACATCCGCGGCGGCTCGAGCACTCTCACCAAGAGCCTTGTCGACATTGTGGAGGCAGAAGGGGGCGAGGCCCGCACGGGCCGGACGGTCACCGAGATCATCCTCGACGGCGAGGGGCATGCCGCCGGCGTCGTCCACACCGCTGCCGACGGCTCCGACCGCGTCGTCCAGAACGCTCCGATCCTGTTCGGCAACGCTGCACCCACCGTCCTCGCCGAGGCGCTGCCGGCGAAGGCCCAGTCGCCGTTCATGGACCGCTACCGAGGAAAACACCAATCGACATCACTTTTCTCAATTGCGCTGGGAACCAGCCGACCCGTCAGCGATTTCGGCTTGACGCACTACTCGACGGTGCTCATGCCCGAATGGGTCAACTCCCTTTCCGACTGCGCACAGTTCCCCGGCATCTTGGCCGATCCACCGGGATCAACCATGCCAGGGGTGGTTGTTGCCAACTACAGTGCGATCGACAGCGGATTGAACCCCACCGGCCCCCAACTGGTTTCGGTTGCCGGACTAGATCGCATGGCGAACTGGGAGAACCTCGACGACCAGGAGTATCACAGCAAGCGCGAGGCGTGGCTTGATGCGATCATCGCGCATATCGACCGGTCGTTCCCGGGTATCGCCGGCGCGGTCGTGCACCGTGAGATGGCGACTGCGGTCACGATGCACCACTACTTGAACACACCGGGCGGGGCGGTCTACGGCTTTGCGCCCGAGCCGCCCAAGGGAATACCTACCCTCGGTACCGAGAAGGCGGTGACGACGGCCATCCCCGGACTGTGGCTGGCATCGAGTTACGGTGGTGCCGGGGGTTTCACCGGTTCGATGATGATGGGTATGCTCGCCGCGCAAGCGGCGGTGAAATTTCGGTACCACCAGTTGCCGGTTGTCATGCTGCCCATCTGATCATCCCTGGAGGGCAAGCAGATTCGCGACACAGGCACCCGCCTGGGCTGTTTCCCGCCCTAGATCACGAAGGCCAGGTTCTCCACGATCCGGGCGCCGGCCTGCCCGTCGCCGCCGTACTCGATCTCCTGCGCAAGCGCGCTCGTCATCGGGCGACCGCCGCACAGCCGGGTGAACTGCAGACCGTCAAGACGGATGGTGACCGTCGGCTGGGTGCCGTAGAAGTCCTCGACGACGTCGGCTCGACCATCCACGGCCACCCGGATGGTGCGGGCCAGCGGCCCGGTCAACTCGATCAGTACCCGCGCACCCTGCGGAGCCCGGCCCAGCTTTCCGACGACGAACCCCATGCTCGTCTCGATCTCGTCGAGGGCCAGCCTGGTGTCGGGTCCGGTCAGCTCGCCGTCGGCGGCCGGACGGCCCAACGCCTCACGGATGTCCTGCTCGTGCATCCAGCAGTCGAACACGCGAACCCGCATGAACCGTCCGTAGCTGTCGGGGCCCACCGGCGTCTGCGTCAGGGCGCTCCAGGCCTCGGGGATCATCTTGGTGAGCATGGCGCGCCGGCGCCCGGTGACCTCGCGGAACCGCTCCAGCATCGCCGCACCGGGCTCATCGCGCAGATGACGGATCCAGCACTCGTTCCGCTCGCCCACCTCGTTGCGCACATGCGGAAGCGTCGCGACATCGACGTCGGGTTGCGGTGTCGCGATACCGAGCAGCATCGATTCGGTACCGATCAGGTGGGCGACGACGTCGTGCACGGTCCAGTCGGGCAGCGCGGTCGGCGTCCGCCAGCGGTCCTCGGGCAGATCGGCCAGCAGCCGATCGATCGCATCCCAGGAGGCGAAGAGGCCCGCCAGGACGTCGTTCTTGTCGAGGGTGGTGACGCGACGTGTGGGGCTGCTCACACGTCGATGCTAGTGGGTTGCTAGTGGACGGAAATCATCGCCACGGCAACCAGCGCACTGACCATCCCGACCACCTGCCAGCGGGTGACACGCTCGCGCAGCACCACGATGGCCAGCAACACGGTGGCCGCCGGGTACAGCGCCATCAGCACACTCGCCAGCGACAACAGCGAGGCCTGCAACGCCAGCAGCATCGCGACGTTGGCGCCGGTGTCCAGCACGGCTGCGGCCATGGCGAGCCGGAACGGGAAGCCCCGCGGTGGGTCCAGATTGCCGGTGAAGGCCGCCACCGCGAACACCACCACGGTGGCCGACACCCGGGCGAAGAACAGCGGCCAGAGCCGGGCATCGACCGGCGCCTGGTCGATCAGCACGAAGTTGAGCCCGAACGCCAAACCGGAGCCGACCGTCAGCCACGCGACCATGGTGGTGAACCGGTGCGGACGGACGTCCTCGTCGGTGGCCTCCCGGCTGACCAACACCACCCCGACCAGCGCCAGCACGATGCCCACGCCGGCGATGACACCGGGGCGCTCGCCAAGCACCAGTCCCACGCTGACCGGCAAGCCGGCGACCAGTATCGCGGTCAGCGGCGAAACCACCGAGATCGGACCCGAACCGAGGGCCGCATAGAACCACCACACCCCGAATGCCTGGCTCACCCCGCACAGCAGACCCCAGACGACCGCGGGGGTGGACACCGTGCCACCGACGACGACCGCGAGCAGCCCGAGCAGCACCATCGCCACCGGATACGAGACCAGCACCACCCGCAGGGCAGCCCGCCGCGACGCGATCCCCCCGACGAAATCGCTGACCCCGTAGCCGATTGCCGATGCCAGTGCGAGCGCGACCCCGATCAGGGCATGCCCTTGGCGCGACGGCCGAGCTCACGGATCACCTCACGCTGGGCGTCCCGGCGCGCCAGATCCTGACGCTTGTCGCGGGCCTGCTTACCGCGTGCCAACGCCAATTCCACCTTGACCTTGCCGTCGCTGAAGTACAGCGACAGCGGGACCAGGGTCAGGTTGCCGTCGCGGATCTTGCCGACCAGCGTGTCGATCTGACGACGGTGCAGCAGCAGTTTCCGGTTGCGCCGCGGCGCATGGTTGGTCCACGTGCCGTGGTGATACTCGGGGATGTGCAGGTTGCGCAGCCACACCTCGCCGTCGTCGACGGTCGCGAAGGCGTCGGCCATCGAGGCCTGGCCTTCGCGCAGGCTCTTGACCTCGGTCCCGGTCAGCACCACCCCGGCCTCGAAGACCTCTTCCACCGCATAGTCGTGGCGGGCCTTGCGGTTGGTGGCCACGATCTTCTTGCCGCCCTTGCCGTCCAGGGCCTTCTTCGCCGCCCCCTTGTTCGCCACAGCTACCTCCGCACGTAGAGGCGCAGCGTGACATAGGCCGTGATCCCGGACATGGCCACGCCGAGGAGAACGAGCGCAGGCGCGACGAAGTAGAGGATGTCGGCGTAATTGACCTGGGCGATCAAGTTTGCCCGATAGAACTGATCGAGCGCCTTCTCCAGGAACAGCGATCGCACCACGATCAGGCCGGCGATTGCGAGTACCACGCCCATCAACGCCGCCAGCACCGCCTCCAACATGAACGGCAGCTGGGTGTACCACCGGGTGGCGCCCACCATGCGCATGATGCTGATCTCGGTGCGCCTGGTGTAGGCCGCGACTTGAACCATGTTGGCAATCAGCAGGATCGCGCCGATGGCCTGAACCACCGCGACCGCGAACGCGGCCTTGGACAACCCGTCGAGCACCGCGAAGAGCCGATCGATCAGTTCCTTCTGGTTGAGCACATTGAGCACGCCGGGCTGGCCCTGCATGGCCTTGTCGAAGCTTTCGTGCTGCTCGGGGTTCTCCAGCTTGACGATGAACGAGGCCGGGAAGGAGTCCTTGCTGGCCACATCCTTGTACTGCGGAAACTTGCTGATCGCGTCGTTGTAGGCGGCGTCGCGGTTCAGGAATCGCACCGACTTGACGTCGTCGCGGGCCTCGATCTTGGCCCGCAGCGCCTTGCACACGTCGCCGTCGCAGGTCGGGTCGTTGGCGGAGATGTCGTTGGTCAGGAACACCTGACTCTCGACACGATCGAGGTAGATGTGGCGAGACTGATCGGCCAGCCGCACCACCAGCAGACCACCGCCGAACAATCCGAGCGAGATCGCGGTGGTCAGGATCATCGCCACGGTCATGGTGACATTGCGGCGAAGCCCCGTCAGGACCTCGTTGAGCAGGAAGCCAAAACGCACTTAACGATCCATTCCGTAGACGCCACGCTGCTCGTCGCGGACGAGCCGGCCTAGCGACAACTCCACCACGCGCTGGCGCATGGAGTCGACGATGTGGTGGTCGTGGGTGGCCATCAGCACCGTCGTCCCGGTCCGGTTGATCCGTTCCAGCAGGTCCATGATGTCCCTGCTGGTCTCGGGGTCGAGGTTGCCGGTGGGTTCGTCGGCCAGCAGCACCAGCGGGCGATTGACGAACGCACGTGCGATCGCCACCCGCTGTTGCTCACCACCGGACAACTCGGCGGGCATCCGGTTTGCCTTGCCCGACAGGCCGACCATCTCCAGCACTTCGGGCACGACCCGGTTGATGGTGTCGGGCTTCTTGCCGATCACCTCCAGCGCGAACGCCACGTTCTCGAAGACCGTCTTCTGCTGCAGCAACCGGAAGTCCTGGAAGACGCAACCGATCACCTGCCGCAGTTTGGGGATGTGGCGGCCCGAGAGCTTGTTGACGCGAAACTTCGACACCTGGATCTCACCGGAGGTGGGCGTCTCCTCGGCCAGCAGCAGCCGTATGAATGTCGACTTGCCCGATCCCGACGGACCGATCAGGAAGACGAACTCACCCTTGTCGATCTTGAGGCTGACATTGTCCAGCGCGGGCCGCGCGGACGACTTGTACTGCTTGCTGACGTGGTCAAGGGTGATCATCACGGCACGCCAGTGTAATCGCGACATCCGGCGACGATGCGCGCCGCAACGCGGCGCGAGGTGGGGGTACCTCCCGCTCGCGAGAGCGAGCCGCACGATCCGGTCATGGTCGTCACAAATTCCCAGCTACGGCGTCGATGCCGCTGCGCCCTGCCGGGGAGCCTCGCTCGTCGGCGGAGACGGGCTGGGCGGCGGGGTCGGGCCCGGTCCCGTCGCCGGTGCCGGCGACGTGGGTGAGCTCGGCGCTCCCGGTGTCGTCGGCTCGGTCGATGTCTCCGATTCGCCCGGCGCCGGCGTCTCGGTGGGTGACGTCGTCTCGGTCGGCGACGTCGTCTCGGTCGGCGACGTCGTCGTCGGCGTCGTTGTGGTCGTCGTGCGCCGCACTTCGGTGCGGGGAACCCAGGTGTAGGACGGGTCCGGGATGAACCCGGGCGGCACCACCTGGGTGGCCGGCGGCGGGGCCGGGGGCTCGTAGGTCTGGAACACCCAGAACAACGCGCCGAAAACAATCACCAACACCACCGTCGAGGTGCGGATCCGCCCCCAGAGCAGGTAGGCGGGCCAGCCCCGGTCATCGCGCTTCCACCCGCGTAGCCGGCCCGTCATCGCGGAGCGTCCTGGCTGTGGGCCGTCCCACCGGCGGTCCCCGACGCGGAGATGGTGCCCAACACCGGACCTCCGCCCGCCGGGGTGCTGATCCCCGCCTGCCCCAGCGCGGCGATCACCATCACACGCAGGCGACGGCCGACGTCGAACTGCTTGCCGGGTAGTGTGCGCGCCACGATCCGCAGATTGACGGTGTCGACCTCGATGCTCTCGACGCCCATCAGCGCCGGCTGATCGAGCAGCAGGTTGCGCAGGCTGTCGTCGTGCACGGCGTCGCTGCACACCCCGTGCAGCAGATCGTTGACCCGGGTGAGGTCGGCGGACGTCGGCACCGGCACATCGACCACGGCACGCGCCCAGTCCTTGGACATGTTCAGGGACCTGACGATGTTGCCGTTGGGAACGGTGTACATCTCGCCTTCGACCGTTCTGAGCTTGGTCACCCGCAAGGTGACCTCCTCCACGGTGCCGATCGATTCCTTGGGCGCGCCGATCATGCTCAGCTGGACCAGGTCCCCGAAGCCGTACTGACGTTCGGTGATGATGAAGAAGCCGGCGAGCATGTCCTTCACCAGATTCTGCGCACCGAAGCCCAGCGCCGCGCCCAGCACTGCGGCGGGCGCCGCCAGCGAACTGATCGGGATCGACAACACGTCGGAGATCTCGATGGCGACCACGACGAACAGCAGGGCGATCGACACCCAGGACACCACCGAGGCCACGGCCTGCTGGTGCTTGGCGCTCTCGGTACGCACCAGCTGATCGGTCTGTTGGTATTCGGCGTCGATGCGCCGGGTGATCCGTCGCGCAGCCCAGGTGATGAAGCGGGCCCCCAGCAGCCCCCCGATGACCCACAGCGTGATGCGCACTCCCCGGGCGATGATCCAGACGCCGTACTCGCCCTGCCAGAAATCGCTCCACTGCTCGGCAAGGCCCGCGGCCAGAAAGGTGCTAGTCGTCATCTCGTCGGTTGCGCCAGCGGATCCCCGCTTCGAGGAACCCGTCGATGTCCCCATCCAGTACGGCCGTGGGATTGCCGACCTCGTACTCGGTGCGCAGATCCTTGACCATTTGGTAGGGGTGCAGAACGTAGGAACGCATCTGGTTACCCCATGAACTGCCGCCGTCACCCTTGAGGGCGTCCAGCTCGGCGCGCTCTTCGGTGCGCTTGCGTTCCAGAAGCTTCGCCTGAAGCACGCGCATTGCCGAAACCTTGTTCTGCAGCTGCGACTTCTCGTTCTGGCAGGTCACCACGATACCGGTCGGGACGTGGGTGAGTCGAACCGCGGAGTCGGTGGTGTTGACCGACTGCCCGCCCGGCCCGCTGGAGCGGTAGACGTCGACCCGCACGTCGGACTCGGGGATGTCGATGTGGTCGGTGGTCTCCACCACGGGCAGCACCTCGACCTCGGCGAACGAGGTCTGGCGGCGGTTCTGATTGTCGAACGGGCTGATCCGGACCAGACGGTGGGTGCCCTGCTCCACCGAGAGCGTGCCGTAGGCAAACGGGGCGTGCACGGCGAACGTCGTGCTCTTGATCCCCGCTTCCTCGGCGTAGGAGGTGTCGAACACCTCGACCGGGTAGTTGTGCTTCTCCGCCCACCGGATGTACATCCGCATCAGCATCTCGGCCCAGTCGGCGGCGTCCACCCCGCCGGCGCCGGAGCGGATGGTGACCAGGGCCTCGCGCTCGTCGTACTCGCCGGACAGCAGGGTCCGGACCTCCATCGCCTCGATATCGGCCTGCAGCGCCGTCAGCTCGGCGTCGGCTTCGGCGAGGGCCTCCGTGCCACCCTCTCCCTCTTCTTCGGCGGCCAGCTCGTAGAGCACCGGCAGGTCGTCCAGCCGCTGCCGCAGGCCCTCGACTCGGCGCAGCTCACCCTGGGTGTGCGACAGCTCGCTGGTGACCCGCTGTGCGTGGCTCTGGTCGTCCCACAGGTTGGGGTCGGCGGCCTCGTGCTCCAGCTTTTCGATCCGTGCGCGCAGCCCGTCGACGTCGAGCACCCGCTCCACCGTCGTCAAAGTGGAGTCAAGGGCGCTGATATCAGACTGTCGATCGAGGTCCACGGCTCCTCAGGGTACCGGCGCCGCGGCGCGCGATGAGCCACGGCGGCTTTCGAGCGCCGGCGGCGGGCTCACGACTAGCATCACATCTGTAACCAGGATGTGTACCGCGCGACTCACTTCGCCTCGTCGGTTCAGCCCCAGGGCCGACCGCGGTGGCTTGGGTGGCGCTTCCCGACTGCGACGCGCCAGCCCACCCGCGCGCAGCCGGGGCCGACAGAAAGCTCCAGAATGCGCCCCTACTACGTCGCGATAGTCGGCGCAGGTCCCTCGGGATACTTCGCCGCCGCGTCACTGCTGAAGTTCGCCGACAGCTCCGCCGCCGCCGGCGGGCCCGATGTGCGGGTGGACATGCTCGAGATGCTGCCCACCCCGTGGGGCCTGGTGCGCTCCGGAGTGGCACCCGACCATCCCAAGATCAAATCGGTCAGCAGGACCTTCGAGAAGACGTCGAACGATCCGCGATTCCGGTTCTTCGGCAACATCGCCGTCGGCCGGGATGTGCAGGCAGACGAGCTGACGCAGCGCTACGACGCCGTGATCTACGCCGTCGGCGCGCAGTCCGACCGGGCGTTGCGCATCCCCGGCGAGGAGCTGCCCGGCAGCGTCGCCGCGGTCGACTTCGTCGGCTGGTACAACGCCCACCCCCACTTCGAGGAGATGGCCCCGGACCTGTCCACCGGGCGCGCACTGGTCGTGGGCAACGGCAACGTCGCCCTGGACGTCGCCCGCATCCTGGTCACCGACCCCGACGTGCTGGCCAACACCGATATCGCCGACCACGCGTTGAAGTCCCTGCACGACCGCGGCGTGGACGAGGTCGTGATCATCGGCCGCCGCGGGCCGCTGCAGTCCACGTTCACCACCTTGGAGCTGCGCGAACTCGGCGAGCTCGAAGGGGTGGACGTGGTGGTCGACCCGGCGGACCTGGCGAGCATCACCGACGAGGACGCCGAGGCGGCGGGCAAGCTTTCCCGGGCGAACATCAAGGTGCTGCGTGACTACGCCGAACGCCAGCATCGGCCTGGGCATCGGCGCATCGTGTTCCGGTTTCGCACCTCGCCGATCGAGATCGGCGGCACCGAGCACGTCGAATCGATCGTGCTCGGACACAACGAACTCGTCTCCGGCGAGGGCGGCCGCGTGGTCGCCAAGGACACCGGTGAGCGCGAGACGTTACCCGTCCAACTGGTGGTGCGCGCCGTGGGCTACCGCGGGGTGAAGGTACCGGGCCTGCCGTTCAACGAGGCGTCGGGCACCATCCCCCACGAGGGCGGCCGGGTTTCCGGCGGCGCCAGCGAGTACGTCGTGGGCTGGATCAAGCGGGGCCCGTCGGGTGTCATCGGCAGCAACAAGAAGGACTCGCAGGACACCGTCGACACGCTGCTGGCCGATCTTTCCGGGACCCAGCTGCCCGAGGTCGCACCCGACTACTCCGACGAGCTGGTCAGGTGGCTGGTCGAGCGGCAGCCTCTGCTGGTCACCGACGACCACTGGCAGGTGATCGACGCCCACGAACGCTCGGCCGGGGAACCGCACGGCCGGCCGCGGGTCAAGATCGCCAACGTCGCGGAGCTGCTGCGCATCGGCCACGGGTGACGGGCGCGGCGACCGAGGCCCGCGTCGGCGGCGCTACGACAGTCCGAGGATCAGTCGCGACAGCTGCATGAGCGCAGCACGCAGGATATCGGGAGCGATGTCGTCCACGAGCGGGTTGGCGACGGTGCCGCCGATCGCGGCCGACAGCATCGCCGCCTGGACCCGGGCCTGCTCACCGGTGCCGTCGTCCATCAGGAAGCTGTAGAGGCGGATGATGACCTGCAGGAACTGCTCCTGCTCACCGAGTAGCCGGATGATGACCGGATCGAACTGCAAGACGCTCACCAGGCGGCGACGTTCGATGGCGAGGTCGACCACCCAGGCCAGAAGGGTCTCACGCGCGTGAAGCCGGTCCTCCTCGGCTTCGGCAACCTCCAGCGCCGCCTCGATCCTCATCATCTCGGCTTCGGCAACGGCCAGAACGATCTCGTCCTTGGTGTTGAACTGGTGATAGACCGCGGCTTTGGTCACGCCGAGGGCGTCGGCGATCATTTGCAGGGACGTGGCGCTCACGCCGTGCCCGGCGAACAGGTCCAGGGCAGCGGTCATGATGCGGGTCTGCGCGGCAGTGCGCGGCGCGGAGCCCAGACGGGCACGAGGCACGGAGTCCGCGGCAGGCACAGCTCAACACTAGCCGCTCGACTAGTTCGCCGCGCCCCACCGCTGCGCCATTGATCCGTCAGTAGCCGATCGGCTAGTTTGAATGCGGTCGTCGACTAACCGAACGGCTACCCAGAAAGGTGTGTCAGCGACGATGAACATCAAAGCCCAATGGATAAGCCTGTGGATCACACCGTTCTTCGGGGCCGTACTGCTGGTGGCGTTCCTGTCGTTCCCGGGCTTCTTCCCGCCGATGTCCCCGGATCTGACGGCCGATCAGGTCGCCGCGTTCTATGCGGACAACACGACGATGATCCGGTTCAGCATGATCGTCTTCAATCTCTGCGCGATCATGCTCATCCCGTTCTTCATGACGATCGTCGTACAGATCAAGCGGATGCGGCTGCCCAGCCACCTGCTCGCCTACAGCTACCTCGCCGCCGTGGCCGGCGCAGCCACACTGTTCGCGATCGCCGACATCTTCTGGCTCATCGCAGCCTTCCGGCCCGACCGCGACCCACAACTGATCCTTCTTCTCAACGACATGGCCTGGTTGATCTTCATCGCCCCGGTCGGCATGGCCGTCGCGGCGAACCTCTGTCTCGCACTGGCGATATTCCTCGACTCGCGCACCGAGCCGATTTTTCCGCGCTGGGTCGCCTACTTCAGCATCGCGACCGCCGTGGCCATGACGCCGGCCGCCTGTGCGGTGATCTTCCGAACCGGACCATTGGCATGGGACGGCGCGGTGTCGTTCTGGCTGCGGACCGCAGCGTTCGCCCTCAACATCGCCGTCCTGTTCGTCGTGCTGCGAAACGCGCTCAAACGACAGGGGTCCGATGAGGAAGCCGCGAACCCGCCGTCGCCGGCCACCGCGGCACAGAAGGTTCCGCAGTGACCGGGGCGGCGTCGGCCCAAGCCCCGGTGGCCGTCCCAGCCGTCAAAACCGTGCCCTGGAACCGAATCCCGAAGATAGATCAGCGAATCGCGTGGTGGACGATCCCGATCTTCTACAACCTGTTCGGGCTGATCTTCGTCGTTCTCACCAGGGTGATGCCGCCGCCTCGGCCCGACGTGACCCCCGAGCAGATCGTCGGCTTCTTCCAGGCCCACTCACTGACCATCCGGATCGGGTTCGCGGTGTTGATGGCCGTCATCGGATTCACCTGCCTGGCCAACGCACTCATCGCGCTGCAGATCAAGCGGATGTCGGTGGCGCCGATATTCGCCTACGGCTACATCGCCGCCCTGGTGGTCGGCGCGATCCCCGGCTGTTTGATTCCGGCGTTCGCCTTCGTCGCCGCAGCATTCCGCCCGGATCGCGATCCCGGGATCATGGTGATGCTCTACGACTGGTGCCTGCTGTCGTTCGTCGGGTCCCTGGGGTGCTTTGCCACCCAGAACATGGTGCTGGCGCTCGCCATCTTCCTGGACCGCAACAACATCTTGCCGAAGTGGTTGGCGTACATGTCCATTTGGATGATCGTCACGGAGATACTGGCCGCGCCGGTGTTCATCTTCGAGTCCGGTCCGCTGGCGTGGAACGGTTCGATCAGCTTCTGGATGGGCACCGCGGTGTTCGTCGCCTGGGAGGTCTGCATCATCTGGTTGCTCTACCGGGCGATAAAACTCCAGCCGGCCGACGAAGAGATTCAGGACTGAGGACCAGCCATGGCGCAAACCGAGCAGACCTCATCCACACCCGCCGAAACAGCCACGCCGCCCGGCGTCGCCCGACAAGACCTCCCCCATCTTCCCAGCGGCAAGGACATGTGGGTCTTCGTGCTCGGAGACCTGGTCATCTTCGGTGGCTACTTCATCATCTTCATGATCTACCGCCACCAGCAACACGCGCTCTTTCTGGACTCCCAGCGCCATCTGAGCATCACCGTGGGCGCCACCAATACGCTTCTGCTGCTGACGAGTTCGTGGTTCGTGGCAAGAGCTGTTCAATCCACGCGCGCGGGGGAGGGCTCCCGGGCGAGGCGACTGACCGTGCTCGGCGGCCTGTGCGGCGTGCTCTTCCTTCTGTTCAAGGTCTATGAGTGGACCTCGAAAATCTCTGAGGGCCTGACCTTTCCGCACAACGACTTCTTCATGTTCTATTACATGCTGACCGGCGTGCACGTGTTTCACGTCGCACTCGGTCTGGTCTTTCTCGGGGTCGTCTACAACGAACTCCGAACGCGCAAGGCTCCTCGCATATCAATGGTCGAAACCGGGGCGACGTACTGGCACATGGTGGACCTGCTGTGGGTCGTCATCTTCGCACTGGTCTACGTGATGAGGTGAACCGATGACCACGACGACACCCGCGACCCCAACGAGATCGCCCGGCGACGGACGCCTCACCACCTACGTGTGGCTGATCCTCTCGGCGGTCACCGTGTTGTCGTGGTGGCTGGGACACCCCCGCGCGGGGCAGCCGTTCGAGGCCAGCGTGCCGATCACGATCGCGGTGCTGGCCATCGGACTGGTCAAGGCGCGGCTGATCATGCGGTACTTCATGGAGGTACGCACCGCGCCGGTGTGGCTGCGCGTGGCCACCGACGCCTGGCTCGTCGTTCTGTGGGGAGCGTTCCTGGTGATCTATCTCTGGTGACGACCTACCGGCCGTCGGCATCCCCTCGCCGCCGGGCCGGCCCGGGACCACCCGCCTACAGTCGCTGTTCCGGCGGCGCGAAATACCAGTTGTCGGGGTTCTTGGGCGAGTACACCACGGGCACGAGCTGCCCCATCGCCGGCCAGCTGTCCACGTCGACGGCCATCCGTTGGTACACCACATGCTCATTGACCGTGGGTCCGTTGATGACACCGCTGATGGTGACGTACTGCTCGCCGGGGACGTCGGGGCGCGGACTGACCCCGGTGACCAGCAGCGTGCCCTGGGCCATCTCCCCGCGCGGGCCCCGGCGGAAAAAGCGCGGCCCCAGGATGAGCACCAACGCGCCGACGATCAGCAGCAGCACCGCGAATTCCCACATGGGGCCATGGTAGGACTGCAGCCATGGGCAGCATGCGAGTAGCCGGAACGAGTCGAGCATGAGTGGGCGCGATGTGCCGGCAGACCTCTCGGTTGCGCTGGAACTCGCGGCGCGCGCCGACGCGATCACACTGGACCGCTTCGGCGCGCTGGATCTGCGCATCGACACCAAACCCGACCTGACCCCGGTCACCGACGCCGATCACGCCGTCGAAGCCGACCTGCGCGAGATCCTGACGCGGAAGCGCCCGGACGACGCGGTCCTGGGCGAGGAGTACGGCGGAACGGCGACATTCAGCGGCCGGCAATGGGTGATCGACCCGATCGACGGCACGAAGAACTTCGTGCGCGGGGTCCCGGTGTGGGCCAGCCTCGTCGCGCTCCTGGAGAACGGGGTCCCGGTCGTCGGCGTGGTCAGCGCGCCCGCACTCAACCGGCGCTGGTGGGCCGGCCACGGGCTCGGCGCGTTCGCCGCCGTCGGGGGGACGACGCCACGGCGGCTGTCGGTGTCCGCGGTGGCCGACCTCGGGTCGGCCAGCCTGTCGTTCTCGAGCCTGTCGGGATGGGCCGATCTCGGGCTGCGCGACCGGTTCGTCGCGCTGACCGACGCGGTCTGGCGGGTGCGGGCCTACGGCGATTTCTTCTCGTACTGCCTGGTGGCCGAGGGTGCCGTCGACATCGCCGCCGAGCCGGAGGTCAAGCTCTGGGACCTGGCCCCCCTGGACATCCTGGTCCGCGAGGCCGGCGGCGCGTTCACCAGCCTCGACGGCGCCGCGGGGCCACACGGCGGCAGCGCGGTCGCCACCAACGGCAGACTCCACGGGCAGGTGCTCGCCGGCCTGTCCAGCGTGTGAAATAGCTAACAGAATCACCAAACCTTACTCGGGAGTAAGATACGGTTCAGGCAGTGTTTGAGCTGCATTGCCCACCACCAACAAGGCTGGCCACATGACCGACACCCTTCCGTCCAGACCGCGCAGCGCCCGCGCCCGCGACAGCGCGGTCGGACAGCACCACCACAAGCGCTCGGCCACCGATATCGGCCTGGCGCTGATCACCCCCCTGGTCGGCCAGGAGTTCCTGGACCGCTACCGCCTACGCGACCCGCTCAACCGGAGCCTCAAGTACGGCGTCAAGCAGGCCTTCTCCGCGGCGGGTGCATCGACGCGCCAGTTCAAGAAGATCCGGGGGCTCGGCAAGCCACCGACCCGCCTGACGCCGAGCGGTGCCGGCTATTTCGACCTCACCCCCGACGACGACCAGAAACTGATCGTCGAGACGGTCCAGGAGTTCGCCGAGGAGATCCTGCGGCCCGCGGCCCACGACGCCGACGAGGCGGCAACCTACCCGCCCGACCTGATCGCCAAAGCCGCCGAACTCGGCGTCACCGCGATCAACGTGCCCGAAGACTTCGAGGGCATCGCCGAACACCGCTCGACGGTCACCAACGCGCTGGTCGCCGAGGCACTGGCCTACGGCGACATGGGGCTGGCACTGCCGATCCTCGCCCCCGGCGGGGTCGCTTCGGCGCTGACGCACTGGGGCAGCGCCGACCAGCAGGCCACCTACCTCAAGGAATTTGCCGGCGACAACGTGCCCCAGGGGTGTGTGGCCATCGCCGAGCCGCACGCGCTGTTCGACCCGACCGCACTGAAGACCACCGCCGTACGCACCCCCAGCGGCTATCGCCTCGACGGGGTCAAGTCGCTGGTGCCGGCGGCGGCAGACGGCGAATTGTTCATCGTTGCAGCACAACTCAACGGCAAGCCGACGCTGTTCATCGTCGAGGCCGCCACCTCCGGCCTGACCGTGAAGACCGACCGCAGCATGGGAATTCGCGCTGCCGCGCTCGGTCAGGTCGAACTGAACAAGGTGTCGGTGCCGGCCTCGGCACGCCTCGGCGAAGGGGATGCCAGCGAATCGGACTACGCCCAGCAGTATTCCGAGGCGATCGCGCTGTCGCGACTGGGCTGGGCCGCGCTGGCGGTGGGCACCTGCCACGCCGTCCTCGACTACGTCATCCCCTACGTCAAGGAACGCGAGGCCTTCGGTGAACCGATCGCCCGCCGCCAAGCGGTGGCGTTCATGTGCGCCAACATCGCCATCGAGCTCGACGGTCTGCGCCTGATCACCTGGCGCGGCGCCGCCCGCGCCGAACAGGGTCTCCCGTTCGCCCGGGAGGCCGCACTGGCCAAGCGGCTCGGCACCGACAAGGGCATGCAGATCGGCCTGGACGGTGTCCAGTTGCTCGGCGGCCACGGCTACACCAAGGAACACCCGGTCGAACGCTGGTACCGCGATCTGCGGGCCCTCGGCGTCGCCGAGGGCGTCGTCCTGCTGTAAAACGGCCAACCCGTAAGACGAACGGAAGTCCTGTCATGGCAATCAATCTCGAAATGCCGCGCAAGCTGGAAGCCGTCATCGAGAAGGCGCACCAGGGTGCCGCCGAGATGCTGCGTGCGATTTCGCGCAAGTACGACCTCGACGAGCACGCCTATCCCGTCGAGCTCGACACCCTTGCCACCCTGTTCGAGGGAATCTCGGAGGCCAACACCATCTCCTTCGCCGGCGCCGAGGCGTTCCGCGACACCGATGCCGGCCCGAAGGGGAACACCAACGGCGGCAATATGTCCGCGATGCTCAACGCCGCCGAGATCGCATGGGGCGACATCGCGCTGCTGCTGTCGGTGCCCCGCCAGGGCCTGGGCAATGCCGCCATCTCCGGGGTGGCCACCGACGAGCAGCTGGAACGGCTCGGCAAGAACGTATGGGCCGCGATGGCGATCACCGAGCCGTCGTTCGGCTCCGACTCCGCGGCAGTGTCGACCACGGCGGTGCTCGACGGCGACGAGTACGTGATCAACGGCGAGAAGATCTTCGTCACCGCGGGTTCGCGGGCGTCTCATATCGTGGTGTGGGCGACGCTGGACAAGTCGTTGGGCCGCGCCGCCATCAAGTCGTTCATCGTTCCCCGGGAACACCCCGGCGTCACTGTCGAACGGCTCGAGCACAAGCTCGGGATCAAAGCCTCCGACACCGCGGTGATCCGGTTCGACGACGTCCGCATCCCGAAGGACAACCTGCTGGGCGACCCCGAGATCCACGTGGAGAAGGGTTTTGCCGGGGTCATGGAGACCTTCGACAACACCCGGCCCATCGTGGCCGCGATGGCCGTGGGCGTCGCCCGTGCGGCACTGGAGGAGCTCCGCAAGATCCTCACCGACGCCGGTGTCGAGATCTCCTACGACAAGCCCGCGCACGCCCAGAGCGCGCCGGCCGCGGAGTTCCTCCGGATGGAGGCCGACTGGGAAGCGGGATACCTGCTGACGGTCCGCTCGGCGTGGCAGGCCGACAACGCCATACCGAACTCGAAGGAAGCCTCGATGGGCAAGGCCAAGGCGGCGCGGGTGGCCAGTGACATCACCCTCAAAGCCGTCGAACTGGCTGGCACCGTGGGCTATTCCGAGCAGACGCTGCTGGAGAAATGGGCACGCGACTCGAAGATCCTCGACATCTTCGAGGGCACCCAACAGATCCAGCAGCTGGTGGTGGCCCGCCGGCTGCTCGGCCTGTCGTCGACCGAACTCAAGTAGTCAGGCGACCGCGGTCAGCTCGCGCCGGGTCTCATCGTCGAGTTCGATGTCGGCGACGGCCAGGTTCTCCTCGAGATGGGCCAGCGACGACGTCCCGGGAATAAGCAGGACGTTGTCGGCGACGTTGAGCGTCCAGGCCAGTGCGATCTGCGCCGGGGTGTGACCCAAGCGGGTCGCGACCTGCTCAATCAGGTGGTGGGTGAGCACCGGATTCGTACTGGTGAAGGCCGATCCCAGTGGGAAGAACGGCACGAAGGCAATGTCGCGGGCGATGCACTCGTCGAGCACGGCCTGTGACGACCGCTCGACGAGGTTGAAGGGATTCTGCACGCAGACGATCTCGGTGTGCTCCAGGGCATGCAGGAGCTGCTCGTAGCTGACGTTGCTCAGGCCGACTCCCCCGATCAAGCCGGCGTCGCGGGCGGCCATCATCGCCGCGAGCTGATCGCCGAACAGCTGATCGGGCTCGCCGGCATCGATCACCCGCAGATTCACCGCCGCCAGCTGCTCGACACCGAGACTGCGCAGGTTGTCCTCGATGCCGGCCCGCAACCGGTGCGGCTCGCTGTCGGGCAGCCAGGCGCCCTTGTCGTCGCGGCGACTACCGACCTTGCTCACCAGCGCGAGATTGTCCGGGTACGGGTGGAGCGCCTCGCGGATGAGTTCGTTGGCCACGTCGGGGCCGTAGTACTGCGCGGTGTCGATGTGGTCGACACCGGCGTCCACCGCCCGACGTAACACCGCGAGCGCCTGATCACGGTCGCGCGGTGGCCCGAAGGCGCCCGGGCCGGGCAGCTGCATGGCTCCGAACCCGACTCGGTGGACGTTGAAGCTCCCCAGCGGAAACCGTTGCATGACATCAGCGTAGGTCGCGGCAAGTGCCCAAGACAGCAGACCCATGGGGCTAGTGTCGTCGGCATGGAATCCTTTCAGGCGCTGGTGGCTCGTCAGGACGGCGACCAGATCACCGCCGCGACCGAGGCGCTCGACGCGGCTGAACTGCCACCAGGCGAGGTTACGATCCGGGTCGCCTACTCGAGCGTCAACTACAAAGACGCGCTGGCTCTGACGCCCCGGGGCGGAGTGGTGCGGGAGTATCCGATCGTGCCCGGAATCGATCTCACCGGAGAGGTGGTCGAGTCACAGTCCCCGGAATTCGCCGTCGGAGACCAAGTGCTGGCCCACGGATACGACATCGGCACCGGGCATCACGGCGGCTATGCCGAGTACGCGCGGCTGCCCGCCGACCAGGTGGTCACGCTCGGGACGCTCACCCCGCACGAGGGTGCCGCGATCGGGACGGCCGGATTCACCGCGGCGATGAGCGTGCAGGCCCTCACCGACCACGGCGTCCAACCCGGCGACGGCCCCGTCGTGGTGACCGGCGCCACCGGTGGCGTCGGATCGGTCAGCATCGACCTGCTGGCCGCCGCCGGCTACGAGGTGGTGGCCTCGACCGGCAAGCCCGAGGCCGCCGACCACCTCAGGCGGCTGGGTGCTTCGGAGGTGATCGGCCGGCTGCCCGCCGACCCGGACGCCAAGCCGCGCCCCCTGGCCAAGACCCGCTGGGCGGGTGCCGTCGACTGCGTCGGCGGCACCACGCTGGCCGATGTGCTGAGCACGCTGAAGTACGGCGGCGCCGTGGCCGCCAGCGGCCTCACCGGCGGCGCGGCTCTGCACACCACGGTGATGCCGTTCATCCTGCGCGGTGTCAGCCTGCTGGGCATCGACTCGGTCCAGATGCCGATCGGGCCGCGGCGCGCGCTGTGGGAACGCCTGGGCGGCGACCTCAAACCACGACACCTGGCCGACGTCACTCACGACGTCGACGTCAAGGATGTCGTCGCGGTGATCGACAAGGTGCGGGCCGGCACGTACTCCGGCCGGGCGGCGGTGCGGGTGACCGGCGGTTTCTGACCCGGATCGCCGCCGGTCGGGCCGATCAGCGAGGGCGCACCGTCACGGCCGCGATGCCCTCGTCACATCGAAACTTGTCGTGTGGCGTTGTTGATGAGGTCTTGCCATTTCGCGAGGGTGTTGGTGTCGAGGGCGGTGATGTTGCCCATCTGCAACTCGCTGAGCGCAACACCGTCGAGGGTGTAGGTCTGCCGATTGTTCGCGATCGAAATCTGTGTGGAACCCGATGCCTCGCTGACCTCGAAGTTATCGGGCTGCATCCACCCGAAGTCCAGCTTGTCGATGGCCGGATCAAAACTCAGCACGGTGTCGGTGCCCCAATGCCAACCGACAACCGTGGTCGTGCCTCCCTGCACCGGAGTGCCGCTGCCAGCACTGCCGGTACCGGCACTCAGATCCATGTCATTGACCGCGCCGTAGTCATTGAAGACACCGCTGAAACTACCCGCGGGATCATCGAGCCCCGACGCGGTCGGCGAGGCATAACCAAGGCTGCCCGGGGTATCACGAGTGATCGACCACATCGAGATCATCCCCAGGCCCTTCTGGTTGGCGAAATCCTCCAACGCCTGCGCGTCGTCGACGGTGAACACCTCGGTGGCGACGTCATTGACCCCGATCATCGGCGTCACACCCAGCTGATTCCAACCGAACTCCTGGTCATTGCCGGCATACAACGACGACAACTGCGCATACGTCGACTCAGCGGAATCAATGGCATAGGCACCCATCGACTGGGCATTCGACCCACTGGTCGGCGCCGCCGACTCGCCATAGTCCATCGCCATCACATTGACGCCGTCGATCTTCACCCCGGCATCGAGCGCCGATCGCACGACGTTGATGCCGTCACTGGTCAGGCCGGTCGGCAGCACCGGCAGGGTGTACCAGATCTCCAGATCGGGCCGATCCTGCTGGAGCAACGCCAGCGCCGCACTGCGTAGCGCGATCGAGTCCGGGTCGGCCACCGCGGCTCCCTCGACATCGAAGTCGATCCGATTGAGCCGGTAGGCATCGACGACACCGCCGTAGGCGTCGGCCAACTCCTGCGCACTACGCCCCTGCTGGGCATACGACTGCGCCAGCGTGGTGCCATTGGCGCCACCGAATGACACCATCACATCCCCACCGGCGCCCTGGAACGCCACGATCGCATCATTGATCGCCTGCGCCTGCTCATCAGTGGAATCCGGGGCCAACGTCGAATACCCACCCCAGGCCGCCACACCATCCGAGGTCGCCTGCACGAATGCCAGCGTCAACAACGAAACCCCGTGATCCTGAGCAAATCCCACCAAGTCCGGCGTCGGCCAACCCGCCATATCCACATACGGAGCGAAGTACGCCTCACCCCACAACTCATCACCGGCATTGCCGGAATTCACCCCACCGGTACCCGTACCCCCCTCGCCGGAACCGGCAACATCGTCATTGACGATCGTGCCCACCGCCGTCGCGTCAGCGATCGTGGCCCCCAACGCATCTGACAACGTCACCGCAAACGTCTCATCAGACTCCACATCTGCATCACCATTGACCGCAACGGCCACCGTCCGCGACGTCACCCCCGGCGCGAACATCACCGTTCCCGAACCCGCCGCGTAGTCGGTACCCGCCGTCGCAGTGCCGTTCGACGTCGCATAGCTGACGCTCACCGGATCGGCCGATGCCTTCGACAGTGTCACGGTGAACGACATCGGCGAGGTGCCGCTGTCGCCTTCGGCGGCGGTGGCGTCGGCGATCGACACGCCGGGCACCGACACCGGCTGCGCCGCGGCGATGGTCACCTCTATCGGCACCTTGGTGGTCGTGGGGGCCCAGAAGTTGAGGTGGAACCCGGTGTCGCGTACCGCGATCACGAATGTGTCGGTTCCACCCGTGGCGACCAGGTCCTGAGCGGCCGTGTAGGTGAAATTGCCGGCCGGATCGACGACCACGCTGCCGCCAGACGGAGCCCGGCTCACCGAGTACGCCAGCGGATCGTCCTGCGGATCGGTGGCGATGATCGAACCGGTCACCACGCCCGATTCGCCCTGGCTCGTCTGCACCGAGACGACCGACGGCGGGTCGTTGAAGAACAGCCTGTCGATCTCCCGGCGCACCAGCGCCAGCGCCGCCGTCACGAACTCGATCGGCGTGGCAGGCACGCCGCTACCCGCACCGGACGGCGCCAGGCCCAGAACCGACAGCATCCCGGACAGGATCCCCGCCGGCTGCGCCGCGGCGGCAGCGGGTTGCCGAACTGCAGCTGCCGTTTCCGGTGCGGTCGCCGCGGCGGCCGCTGTCGCCGCCGCACCACGGGGCGCCGCCGACACCGACGCCACGGATGCAGCGGCCTTGGGAGAGGCCTCGGCCACTGTGTCATCGGTGCGCTGGCGGGCCGTACCGCCACGGCGCGAGGATCCCACACCTGCGGTGGTGGGACGACCCGACGACCCCGGCATCGGATGCTGCGCGCCGGCCGCTGAAGCCGCGGCGTGGGCCGATTTGCCGCCACCTTGGGCGATCTCGCCGCCACCTTGGGCGATAGCGTCATCGCCGGTGTGGTCCCGCCCCGACGACCGCGAGCCCCCTGTGGCCGTGGTGACACCCGTGTCGGTGACGGCCGGCTCCGCGTCCGTGGTGTCGATGGAACGCCCCGACGCGCCCGCGGAACCCGAGGAACGAACCCGCGTCGATGGCCGCGACGCTTTGCCCGACCCGCGCCCCGAGTGCGGCCCGGCGGCCGCCGACCTCGATGGCGAAGCCGACGACCCGGTGGACCTGGACTGCCCGGAGCCAGTCGACCCCGACCCCGAATCGTCGGCAGCAGCTATCCCAGGGCTGCCGGCGACAGCCAGTCCCAATCCCAGCGCGAACGCCGCCGCACCCAAGCGCAGACCGAAATCAGCCGACTCCACCGCACCCCCGAATGCCACCCGATATCCCGACGTGAGGCTTCAGTATCCACCTGAGAGCGCCCCCGCGTACGGCATTAGCAAAGACGTGGGCGGCCACGAGCAGGCCGGCCGAGACGCGGTGCGTCGGCATACGCCGTTGGTGATCGACACACACACACCAGCCGCCTCGACACCTCGCCGCCGGCAGGACCGAGAGCTTTGCCACGGTCTTCGGCGGGCAC
>Ga0210086_1000347_pt1 | contig 27882 bp, 30 predicted proteins | sample China_Galinas_PW_3_FD_184867 | JGI IMG/M metagenome (GOLD analysis project Ga0210086, IMG submission 184867) | Wetland microbial communities from San Francisco Bay, California, USA, that impact long-term carbon sequestration - China_Galinas_PWB_D2... | ecosystem: Environmental > Aquatic > Marine...
GCCTGGTCCCGTGACAGCGAGCAGTGGGTCCCTACGACTGCGGGAACCAGAGGTGAGGGCAGCGGTGAGGGCAATGTGCGACGGCTAGCCGATTTTGTGGTGCGGTGGCCGTGGGCAGTGATAGGGCTCTGGGTCGCGATGGTGGTCGTGTTGCCGCTGACGCTCCCGAACCTGAACGAGATGGCTCAGAAGCATCCGCTGGCCATGTTGCCCAGCGACGCCCCGTCCAGCGTCGCCGCCCGACAGATGGCCAAGGCGTTTCAGGAACCGGGCACCGACGATCTCCTGTTGGTGGTCCTGACCGACGAACATGGGCTCGGCCCCGCTCACGAAGCCACCTACCGCAAGCTGGTTGACGCGCTGCACTACGACCGGCAAGACGTCGTGATGTTGCAGGACTTCATCGGAACACCGTCCCTGCGCTCGTTTCTGACGAGCAAGGACAACAAGTCCTGGGTGCTGCCGGTCGGCCTTGCCGGCGCGTTGGGCACACCGCAGTCCTATGCCGCTTTCAACCGGGTGGCCGACATCGTCAAACACAACACCGCGGGCGGCCCGCTGGAAGTGCACCTCGCCGGACCTGCGGCCACCGCCGCCGACCTCACCGTCGCGGGTCAACGGGACCGGCTGCCGATCGAGATCGCGATCGCCGTCCTGGTGCTCGTCGTTCTGCTGGTGGTCTACCGCAACCCGGTCACCATGATGCTGCCGTTGGTGGGGATCGGGATGTCGCTGGTGATCGCCCAAGCCGTGGTGGCCGGGTTGTCCCAGTTCGCCGGCTTGGGTGTGTCGAACCAGGCCATCATTCTCCTGAGCGCGATGATCGCCGGTGCGGGAACGGATTACGCGGTCTTTCTGATCAGCCGCTATCACGACTATGTGCGGCTGGGCGAAAGTTCCGACGACGCGGTACGGCGGGCGTTGCTCTCGATCGGGAAAGTGACGACCGCATCGGCCGCCACGGTGGGACTCACCTTCCTCGGGATCAGTTTCGCCCGGATGGGCGTGTTCTCCACGGTTGGTGTGTCGTCGGCGGTCGGGGTCGGTGTGGCATTCCTGGCCTCGGTGACGTTACTGCCGGCCATTCTGGTCGTTGTCGGGCCGCGCGGCTGGATCAAGCCGCGGCGCGAACTGACCGCCCGGTTGTGGCGACGTTCGGGGATACGCATCGTGCGCCGGCCACGCCTGCATCTGGTGGCCAGTGTGCTCATCCTGATCCTTCTCGCCAGCTGTGTCGGTTTGGCGCGATACAACTACGACGATCGCAAGGCCGTGGACGCTTCGGCGCCGAGCTCGGTCGGGTATGCCGCGCTGGAACGCCATTTCGACCTCAATCAGTCCATCCCCTCCTACGTCCTGGTCCGGTCACCGCACGACCTGCGCACCCCGCAGGCGCTCGCGGACCTGGAGCAGATGGCGCAACGGATCAGCCAACTACCGAACATCGCGATGGTCAGTGGTATCACCCGGCCCCTGGGAGTTGTGCCCCCCGAGTTCAGGGCCACCTATCAGGCGGGCATCGTCGGTTCCCGGCTGGCCGACGGTTCGGCGATGATCGGCCAGCGGACCGCTGACCTCGATCGTCTGGCCAACGGGGCCGACACACTGGCGAAGAACCTCGGCGATGTGCGTGGTCAGGTCGACCAGATCGCCGGCAGCATCCAATCGATGATCGACGCCTTCACCTCGATCAGAGGCCAATACGGTGGCGACAGGCTGGTGAAGAATGTCGAAGTCGCGGCCAAGCTCGTCAACAGCATCAACAAGCTCGGCAACTCCATGGGGGTGAGTTTCACCGCGGCCAGGGACATGTTCGCCTGGGTGGGTCCGGTGTTAATGGCGCTGCAGGGCAACGCGGTCTGCGACCTCAATCCCTCGTGCACCGAAACCCGTGCCCACTTTCAGAGCCTGGTCGCCGCGCGCAATGACGGAACCCTCGATCAGATCAACGATCTGGCCGGACAACTGGCGTCGCTCCAGGACAAGCAGACCCTCAACGCCGCAGTGAACCAGCTCAGTACCGCCTTCGCCAACCTCACCACGGTGATGAAATCCATGGGGCTGGACCGGCCCGGTGGTGCGCAGGCGGGCGTGACCAAGCTGCGCCGGGGAGCCGATCGCTCCGCCAGCGGGAGCCGGGAAGTGGCCGACGGGGTGGACCAGGTCGTCCACCAGATCAAGGTGATCCGTTCCGGACTCGATGAGGCGGCGGGTTTTCTGCTGTCGATGAAGCAGAACGCGGCAGGTCCGGCCATGGCGGGATTCAATATTCCGCCCCAGGTTCTGCAGCTGGATGACTTCAAAGCGGCCGCCAGGTTGTTCATCTCGCCGGACGGGCACTCGGTGCGGTACCTGGTGCTCACCAATCTCGATCCGTTCAGCGCCGCGGCGATGGATCAGGTCAATGCCATCAGCGATACCGCCCGGGGAGCCCAGCCGAACACCGCATTGGCCGACGCCTCGATATCGATGGGCGGGTACCCCGCCGCGCTGCGGGACACCCGCGACTATTACCAGAACGACATCCGATTCATCGTTGTCGTCACCGTCGTCGTCGTGCTCCTGATCCTGATGGTGCTGCTGCGCGCAGTCATCGCACCGCTGTATCTGGTCGGCTCCGTGGTGATCTCGTATTTCGCGGCACTCGGTATCGGTGTCCTGACCTTTCAATACATCTTCCACCAGCCACTGCATTGGACGGTGCCGCCATTGGCGTTCGTGGTGCTGGTCGCGGTGGGAGCCGACTACAACATGCTCTTCGTTTCGCGAATGCGCGACGAGTCCCCGGATGGCACGCGCTACGGCATCATCAGGACGTTGTCGTCGACCGGGGGTGTCATCACAGCGGCGGGATTGATCTTCGCCGCCTCGATGTGGGGTCTGCTGTTCTCCAGCATCAGTACCGTGGTCCAGGGTGGGTTCGTCATCGGTGCCGGAATCTTGCTGGACACTTTCTTGGTACGAACTGTCACGGTGCCCGCCATGGCTACGCTGGTCGGCAAGGCGAACTGGTGGCCATCAAGACCGACATCGCAAGGGAGTGGTCAGGCATGAGGAGGCAACTCGCTGCAATTGCCACGCTGGTGACCATCGGCGCCACATTGCCTTGCGGCAGCCCGATCGCGACAGCCGACGAGGGCTCATCGGACGGCACGCAGGCCGACCCGACATCGCAGCTGGGCACCCCCGGTAGGGGGTACGCGCTGGGAGGTGCTCACGTTATGGGTATTCCCTACGACGAGTACATCCGCCGCACGGGTGCGGACTGGTTTCCAGGTCTGGACCGGCAGATCGTCAACTACCCGGCGGGACAGGTTCAGGGCCATGTCCTGGAACGCATGTTCCCGGGCATTGGCCGGCTGGATGAGTCCTTCCCGGGCCTGGGTTTGGACGGCCCGAGCATCGGGGAGTCGGTCGACGAGGGGAAGGGCAACCTCGAGGCGGCGATCCGCAAGGGTGGTGCCGGCACCGCGATCGGTCTGTCCGAGGGTGCGATGGTACTCAACGCCGTGCAGGCCCAGCTGGCAAATGATCCGACCGCTCCACCTCGCGATCAGCTGTCCTTTGCCACATACGGCGATCCGATCGCACCCCACGCCTTCGGCAAGAGCTTCCTGAGCCAGAACTTCCCCGTCGGCAGTGTCGTTCCGGCACTCGACTACCGCATACCACCGCCGGTGGAGAGCCAATACGACTCCTACCGTTTCGTCTCCGCGTACGACAGCATCGCCGACTGGCCGGACAGGCAGGACAACTGGATGGCCGTCGCCAACGCGATCGTGGGGCTTGCGACGGGTCACACCGCGGTGGCATTCACCGATCCGGGTATGGTGCCGCCGCAGAACATCAGGACGACCGTCAATTCCAAGGGCGCGAAGACGACGACGTACCTGATTCCCGAACAGCACCTTCCGCTGGTACTGCCGTTCAAGTATCTCGGTGTGCCCGAAGACACGCTGAATCAGTTGGACGCCGTGCTGAAACCCATGGTGGATGCCGGATATTCGCGCAACGACAACCCGCTGACCGCCCCGATCGAGGTGGATCCGGTGCACGGCTACGACCCCGCGGCCGTCACCGCGCCGGCCACTCAGGCCGCCTTCGGCGGCGGTGCCGATCCGGTTTCGCAGATCCTCTCCGGTTTGCAGTACGTGCTGAATCACGGCCCAAGCCCACACTGACACGCCTGTGCCGATCGTGGCACACTCACACTCCGAGAAGGCCCGCCACCAGCAACACGGCACCCACCACTGCCAATAGTGCCGCGACCTCGTGCCGGCGTCGCGCGCGGACCCAGTGGTGCATCGTGGTCATCGTCGCGTGTGTGCGCTGCGGGGCCACCAGGTAGGCCAGCAGCGGGATTTCCACCAGGGCGAAGGCCACCACGTTGAACATCAGCAGTGCCGGGAATCGGGTGGCGGGGGCGGCGCCGGCGGCGATGACGGCCAACGCCGCCAGGTAGTCGACCGAGGGCAACGCGATACCCAGGCCGGCGACGCCGGCGATCCACAGCGACTGGCCGTCGAGCAGCCGGGTCAGCCACACCGGCGGTGTGCGGGCGCGCCCGGTGGTGGTTGCCAAGATCGCCGCCGCCAGCAGGGCCAGCACACCGATGACGATCTGCACCCTGGGCAGGGTGAAATCCGCGGACGCCGGCAGCCGCGATTCGACCGCGAACAGCACCACCGCACCCACCGACAAGCCCATCAGGAAGCCGCCGCCCAGGAAAGCGGCCAATTGCAGCCGGGGGCGGGGACGGTTCATCATCAGCACGGACATGCCGATGCGAAACGGCTCCAGGCTGATCGCGACAGCCATCACCAGGAGGGTGATCCACATCGGACGGCTAGCTACCCATCCAACCGCACGAACTGCCCTTGCCGGTGCTGTTCCACGCACGCCGACCGGCGGATCTTGCCGCTGGTGGTGGTCGGGATCGACCCCAGTTCCACCAGCACGATATCGGCGACCTGCAGACCGTGCGCACGCGAAATCGCTGCGATCACATCATTTTTCACCACGGTCAGCTCGTCAGTGCGTTCGCTGCCGTTGCGCTTCTTGAGTTCGACGATCGTGACCAGTTTCTCGGTCTGCTCGTCGGGTACTGCGATGGCCGCCACCCGTCCGCGGGTGATCTGCTGCACCGTCGCTTCGATGTCCTCGGAGTAGTGGTTGCGGCCGCGCACGATCAGCATGTCCTTGATGCGTCCCACGATGAACAGGTCGCCCTCGGAGACGAAGCCCTGATCGCCGGTGCGCAGCCAGCCGGTCGCGGGGACGTCGGGCGTGGGGTCAACCAGTGTTGCGTCGAATGCGGACCCGGTTTGTTCGGGTTTGCGCCAGTACCCGGCGGACACGTTCTCGCCGTGGATCCAGATTTCGCCGACGGTGCCGTCCGGGCAAGGTTGGCAGGTGTCGGCGTCGACGATCCGCAACAGTGGCGACACCGGCGGTTTGTACCGTATCAGCGCCGCCCCGCCGGGTCTGCGCACCGCGGTGCCCTGGGTCAGCCTGTCGGCGTCGAACTCAACGACTTCGGGCACCCGTCCCGCGCTGCCGCTGGCGACGTAGACGGTCGCCTCGGCCAGACCGTAGGAAGGCACCACCATCTCGGGACGAAAACCGATGGGGCCGAGTCGTTCGTTGAACTGGACCAGGGTATGCGGGTAAATGCGTTCGGCCCCGTTGATGATGCCGACGACGCCGCTGAGATCAAGGCCGTCCAGTTCGTCGTCGGTGGTGCGCCGTGCGGTGAGGTCGAACGCGAAGTTGGGTGCCCCCGACCACGCTTTCTGATGGCGGCCCATGGCGTGCAGCCATCGCGCCGGGCGGGTCAGGAACGCGATCGGGCTCATCAGATCGGCCGAGTGCCCGCTGAGGATGGGTGCACCGATCCCGAGCATCAGACCCATGTCGTGGTAGAACGGCAGCCACGAGACCAGGTTGGTCCCCGACGGGAACACACCGCCGTGATGGGGGAAGTATTCCGCCATCAACTGTTCGAAATTCGCGCGCAGGTTGCGGTGCGAGATCATCACACCGGCCGGTAGCCGGGTCGACCCCGAGGTGTATTGCAGATAGGCGACATCCGGACCGTCGGGTATCTCGGAGCTGACGGGCTTGGCCGCGTCGAGATCGAGCATGTCCACGGCGATCGTGGCGATCACGGCGGCACCGTCGTCCACATACTGCGCGGCGACCTCGAAGACCGCGGAGGTGGTCAGCACCACCGTCGGCGACGTGTCGGTCACCACGGCGCCGACCCGCTCGTCGTGTGAACCCGGCACGGGAACCGACAGCGGGACGGCGATGAAACCGGCCTGCATGGCGCCCAGGAACGCGACGATGTAGGCCAGCCCCTGCGGCGCCACGATCAGCGCCCGGTCACCGGGTGATCCGTGCTGACTGACCTCGTGCGCCACATTGAGTGTGCGCCGATACAACTGCGACCAGGTCAGGCTTTCGGCGACGCCATCCCAATCCCGGTCGTAGTCGGTGAACGTGAAGGCGAGGTCGTTTGGCGTCAGACCAGCGCGTTCGCGCAGCACGGACAGGATTGAGACGTTCGGCATGGCGCTAGGCTACTCAACAGTCAATGGGTGAGGCCCCACGGTGGTGGGTAGTTCGCCGCCAGGCAAACAGACGTGCCGCCGAGCACGGTCATTTGAATGACGCTGTGCCCCGCTGTGGCCGCGGTAACGCGTTACGTGTGAAGATATGAAGTGTTATGAGGAACACAGAGTTGAGCCCTGCCTCGCTGCGTGAGGCCTTCGGCCATTTCCCGTCGGGTGTCATCGCGATTGCCGCCGAGGTCAAGGGCGCCAAGGTCGGCTTGGCGGCCAGTACGTTCGTCCCGGTCTCGCTGGATCCCCCGCTGGTGTCCTTCTGTGTGCAGAACACCTCCGAGACGTGGCCGAAGCTGGCGAGCCTGCCGGTTCTGGGGATAAGTGTGCTCGGTGAATCTCACGACACCGCCGCCCGGGCACTGGCTGCCAAGACCGGTGACCGGTTCGCCGGCCTGGAGACCGAATCGTCAGACGCCGGTGCGGTGTTCGTGAAAGGCACCAGCGTGTGGCTGGAAAGCGCGATTGAGCAGCTGGTACCGGCCGGTGACCACACCATTGTCATCCTGCGCGTCAATAACATCACCGTGCACGACGACGTCTCGCCCATCGTGTTCCACCGCAGCTCGTTCCGCAGGCTGGACGGTTAGTCCAGCCTGCACGGGTGACCGGGTTCAGGGCCGCTCGGCGAGTTCATCGCGGTAGCCCGCGATGCGTTGCTCGATCTCGGCTGCGTCCTCGTGCCTGCCCTCTTTGCGCGCCAGTTCGGCGCGGGCGGTCAGCTCCCTGATCGCAGTGTGAATATCGTTGATGCTGTGGGGACTTCCCATGGTTTCGAGGCTACCCACATGACACCGAGTGTGAACCCAGTGCGAGAAATCGGGCGAAATTTCGCACTGGGTTCACACTCGCTGCGGCTCTAAGTTCGCCGGAACAGCTTGTTGCCGAGCCACACGACCGGGTCGTACTTGCGGTCCACCACACGCTCCTTCATCGGGATGAGCGCATTGTCGGTGATCTTGATCTGCTCGGGGCACACCTCGGTGCAGCACTTGGTGATGTTGCAGTAGCCGAGGCCGAACTCCTCCTGGGCCATGTCCTTGCGGTCCAGCGCGTCCAGCGGGTGCATGTCGAGCTCGGCGATGCGCATGTGGAAGCGTGGGCCGGCGAATTCCTTCTTGTTCTCCTCGTGGTCGCGCACCACGTGGCAGACGTTCTGGCACAGGAAGCACTCGATGCACTTGCGGAACTCCTGCGAGCGCTCGACGTCGACCTGCGCCATCCGGTACTCGCCGGGCTGCAGGTCCTTGGGCGGGGCGAACGCGGGGATCTCCCGTGCTTTCTCGTAGTTGAAGGACACGTCGGTGACCAGGTCGCGGATCACCGGGAAGGTTCGCAGGGGTGTGACGGTGATCGTCTCGGCCGGGTCGAACGTCGACATCCGGGTCATGCACATCAGCCGCGGCCTGCCGTTGATCTCGGCCGAGCACGAGCCGCACTTGCCGGCCTTGCAGTTCCATCGCACCGCCAGGTCCGGCGCCTGCTCGGCCTGCAGCCGGTGGATGATGTCGAGCACGACCTCACCCTCGTTGACACCGACGGAGAACTCGTGCAGGCCACCGCTCTCGTCGTCGCCGCGCCAAACCCGCATCTTCGCCTGGTAGCTCACTGGGTCCTCCGTCCCGGATGCTGTGCCAGCTCCTCGTCGGTGAAGTACTTGCTGAGCTCTTCGACGTCGAACAGTTCGAGCAGATCCTCGCGCACGGGCACCTGGCGTTCCTTGGTGACGCTGATGTCGGGGATGACGCCGTGGCCCTCGGTCCGGCAGACCAGCAGGGTGCGCCGCCACTCGGCTTCCATCTTCGGGAAGTCGTCGCGGGTGTGCCCGCCGCGGCTCTCGTTGCGGGCCAGTGCGGCCTTGGCCACGCACTCGCTGACCAGCAGCATGTTGCGCATGTCGATGGCCAGGTGCCAGCCCGGGTTGAACTCGCGCTTGCCGTCGGACTCGATGTTGGCGAAGCGGGCCTTGAACTCCTCGATCTTGTCCAGTGCCTGCTGGATCTCGCCGGCGGTGCGGATGATGCCGACCAAGTCGTTCATCGTCTGCTGCAGCTCGGCGTGCAGGGTGTAGGGGTTCTCCGGCTTCGCTCCCGCATTACCGCTGCCCTTTGGCCCCTTGAACGGCGTCAGCGCGGTCTCGGCGGCGGCCTCGAGGTCTCCGTCGGAGACCTTGGGCCTGCTCGACAGGGCCCGCACGTAGTCGGCGGCGCCGAGCCCGGCCCTGCGGCCGAACACCAGCAGGTCCGAGAGCGAATTGCCGCCGAGCCGGTTGGAGCCGTGCATACCGCCCGAGCACTCGCCGGCGGCGAACAGTCCCGGGGTGGCGGCGGCGCCGGTGTCCGGGTCGACCTCGATGCCACCCATGACGTAGTGGCAGGTCGGTCCGACCTCCATCTCGTCCTTGGTGATGTCGACCTCGGCCAGCTCCATGAACTGGTGGTACATCGACGGCAGCCGGCGCTTGATCTCCTCGGGGGTCATCCGCGTCGCGATGTCGAGGTAGACACCGCCATGCGGAGTCCCGCGGCCGGCCTTGACCTCGGAGTTGATGGCGCGGGCCACCTCGTCGCGGGGCAGCAGGTCAGGGGTGCGCCGTGCCGAGTCGTTGTCCTTGAGCCATTGGTCGGCTTCCTCTTCGGTCTCGGCGTACTGGCCCTTGAAGACCGCGGGGATGTAGTCGAACATGAACCGCTTGCCATCGGAGTTCTTGAGCACCCCGCCGTCGCCGCGCACACCCTCGGTGACCAGGATGCCCTTGACGGACAGTGGCCAGACCATGCCGGTCGGGTGGAACTGGATGAACTCCATGTTGATCAGCGCCGAACCGGCGCGCAGCGCCAGGGCGTGCCCGTCGCCGGTGTACTCCCAGGAGTTCGACGACACTTTGAACGACTTGCCGATGCCGCCGGTGGCCAGCACCACGGCGGGCGCCTCGAAGAGGATGAACTTGCCGGTCTCCCGCCAGTAGCCGAAGGCGCCGGCGATCGCATCACCGTCTTTGACGAGGTCGGTGATCGCACACTCGTGGAAGACCTTGATCCGCGCCTCGTAGTCGCCGAGCTCGGCCATGTCCTCCTGCTGCAGCGAGACGATCTTCTGCTGCAGGGTCCGGATGATCTCCAGGCCGGTGCGGTCACCGACGTGGGCCAGCCGGGGGTAGGTGTGGCCACCGAAGTTGCGCTGGTTGATCCGGCCGTCCTTGGTGCGGTCGAACAGAGCGCCGTAGGTCTCCAGCTCCCACACCCGGTCCGGGGACTCCTGGGCGTGCAGTTCGGCCATCCGCCAGTTGTTCAGGAACTTGCCGCCGCGCATCGTGTCGCCGAAGTGCACCTGCCAGTTGTCTTTGGCGTTGACATTGCCCATCGAGGCGGCGCAGCCACCCTCGGCCATCACGGTGTGGGCCTTGCCGAATAGTGACTTGCAGACCACGGCGACCCGCAGACCCCGTTCCCGGGCTTCGATGACCGCGCGTAGACCCGAGCCGCCGGCACCGATCACGACGACGTCGTAGGAGTGCCGTTCGACCTCAACCGTCATGTAACCCTCGCTAGAACTCTGTGGTGGAACACCCTTGTCAGCCAATGAATCTCAGGTCGGAGATAGTGCCGCTGGCAACAAGCATGATGTAGAAATCGGTGAGCATCAGGGTGCCGAGCGTGATCCAGGCGAACATCTTGTGCCGGGTGTTGATCTTGCTGACCTGTGTCCAGATCCAATAGCGCACCGGGTGCTTGGAGAAGTGCTTGAGTCGTCCGCCGGTGACGTGGCGGCAGGAATGGCAGGACAGCGTGTAGATCCAGAGCAGGACGACGTTGCCGACGAGGATCACGTTGCCCAGGCCGAAGCCGAAGCCGCCGGGCCCCTTGTCCGAGTGGAAGGCGACGATCGCGTCGTAGGTGTTGATCACCGAGATGATGGCGGCGATGTAGAAGAAGTACCGGTGGCTGTTCTGGATGATCAGCGGAAGCCGCGTCTCCCCGGTGTATTTCGCGTGCGGCTCAGCGACCGCGCAGGCGGTCGGTGCCTGCCAGACCGTCCGGTAGTAGGCGCCGCGGTAGTAGTAGCAGGTCAGCCGGAACAGCAGCAGGAACGGCAGGGACAGCGCCGCATAGGGCAGCCACCACACGTTGGGCAGCAGATGGGGCCAGAAGTCGCTGGCCTCTCCGCAGCCGGTGTTGATGCACGGCGAGTAGAACGGAGTCAGGTAGTGGTACTCCGGGACGAAGAAGTACTTCTGCTGGAACGCCCGCAATGTCGCGTAGATGACGAACGCGGCGAATCCCAGGTCGATCACGACGGGGGACTTCAGCCAGTTGTCGGTCCGCAGCGTGCGCTGCGGTATCTGGGCACGGCCGGGTGAGAAGACCCCGGTTGCAGGACGGTTCGCCGTGGGTGCGCTCATCTACTGTGATCCCCTTCGCATGAACTCATCGGAGAGTACCTAGATCACCGCACCCGGTTGCAGGCGGGTCAGGCTCGGTGGTGCCCGCCGACGCCTTCGTCATCGACATCACGCCAAAAAGCGGTGTCGTAGGGGGTGTCGGGAATCGGGATCTTCTCGCCGGAAGTGACGATGGAATGTGCAGCGAGTTCGAGTTCGCCGGCGTCGATGTCGAGAAGTTCCACGTCGTTGAGGATCCGCTCGGTGTCGTTGACGATGCGGCGCATGGTCGGGCTGTCGCTGTACTTCGCTTTCAAGGATGTCACGCACCGCCGCAAGCTGCCGATGAGATGGTGAAGCTCGGCGATTTCAGTGGTTGTGGACAACGGACCTCCCTGGGGCTGAGGGTGTCATGGATCACAGTACGACAACCGATGCTAGCCACATGACGAACGGAAAGTGAGACAGGTCACGTCACAGGGCCGTGTCCGATAGTGGTGGTTGCATGGCCCTCGAACCAGCCCGGTACCAGCCCAGGACCAGACCGACCCAAGGAGTAGGTGAATACGGTGTCAGTTCAGAACACACTGGCCGAACAGGCCGAGGCACTTCTGGCGTTGCACAGGCCGGGAAATCCGGTGGTGCTGCCGACGGTGTGGGACGCCTGGTCGGCCAGGTTGGCTGCCGATGCGGGTTTTGCGGCGCTGACCGTTGGCAGTCACCCGGTCGCCGACTCTGTGGGCAAGCCCGACGGCGAGGGCATGACATTCGATGATCTGCTGGCCCGCGTCGGCCAGATCACGGCGGTGGTCGACATCCCGGTCTCGGTCGACATCGAGTCCGGCTACGGTCTGTCGGCGAAGACGCTGATCGACGGGTTGCTCGGGGTCGGGGCGGTGGGGCTCAACATCGAGGACACCGTGCACAGTGAGGGCCAGCGCCTGCGGTCCTCGGGCGAGCACGCCGAGCTGGTGGGCGAGTTGCGTGACGCCGCCGACGCGGCCTGGGTGCACGTGGTGATCAATGCCCGCACGGACCTGTTCCTGCGTACGGACGGCGAGGAGTCGGACCGGGTGGAGCGGGCGATCGCTCGGCTGACCGAGGCGGCCCGGGCCGGTGCCGACGTGCTCTACCCGGTCGGTCGCCACGAACCCGATACGCTGCGCCGGCTCGCCGCCGAGCTACCGCTTCCGATCAATGCCATCGCGCGGCCCGAGTCCGACGACCTGGCGTCCTTCGCTCCGTTGGGGGTGGGGCGCATCAGCTTTGGCCCGTTCTGGCAGGCCGCGCTGGCGGTGCGGGCCAGAGAGATCCTCGATCGCTGGCGCTGACCGGCCGCGCAGCACGGTGTGCTCACACCGCACCGCGCACGGCGTGAGCACACCGTGATAGTGGCTTCACACGACGCGACACTTTCGGCAATATGGCGTTCCTAATCTCGGCGCTATGAAAAGTGGCTCGTCGGTAGTCGTCATCGGCCACGGCATGGTGGGACACCGCTTCGTCGAGGCGCTGCGCGCCCGTGACGCCGAGGGCGGTTGGCGGGTCACCGTCTTGGCCGAGGAGTCCGATGCGGCCTACGACCGCGTGGGGCTTACCGCCTACACCGAGCACTGGGATCGTTCGCGGGTCGCGCTGCCCGGCAACGAGTATGTCCGCGACGATCTGGTGGATCTGCGCCTCGGCAGCCGGGTGACGGGGATCGACCGTGACGCCAAGGTGGTCCTGACCGCCGACGGCGGACGGTTCGGGTATGACGCGCTGGTGCTGGCCACCGGATCGTATGCATTCGTTCCGCCGGTGCCCGGGCGCGACCTACGCCGCTGTCACGTCTACCGCACGCTCGACGATCTCGACGCCATTCGAGCCGACGTCGAGTCCGCATTGACCGGTGGGGACGGCGGCGCCGGTGTGGTGATCGGCGGTGGTCTGCTCGGCCTCGAGGCCGCCGACGCACTGCGCCGATTCGGGTTGACGGCCCACGTCGTCGAGCGTTCCCCGCGGCTGATGGCCCAGCAGGTGGATGCGGCCGGGGGCGCGTTGTTGGGCCGAATGATCGCCGACCTCGGCATCGAAGTCCACACCGACGTGGGTATCGACGCGATCGAGGATCTTGGCGACAGCACCGTGCGGGTGCTGCTGGACGACGGCACCGTCATCGACGCCGGTGTCGTCGTCTTCGCCGCAGGTGTGCGCCCCCGTGACGAGTTGGCGGCCGCGGCCGGGCTGCCAACCGGGGAGCGTGGCGGCGTGCTTACCGATATATCCTGTGCCACAGAGGATCCCAACGTTTATGCGATCGGTGAGGTGGCTGCCATCGAGGGCCGGTGCTACGGCCTGGTGGCGCCGGGCTACGCCGGTGCCGAGGTGGTGGCCGACCGGCTGCTGGGTGGGTCGGCCGAGTTCCCCGGTGCGGACATGTCCACGAAACTCAAACTGTTGGGCGTCGACGTCGCCAGTTTCGGGGATGCGCATGCCGCCACGGCCGACTGCCTTGAGGTGGTGGTCAACGACCCGGTCAAGCAGACCTACGCCAAGCTGGTGCTCTCCGACGACGCGGCGACGTTGTTGGGAGGCGTCCTGGTCGGTGACGCGTCGGTCTATGGCGTGCTGCGACCGATGGTCGGCAGCCGCCTGCCCGGGGATCCGGTTGCGATGATCAGCCCGCCGGGGTCCGATTCTGCCACCGGAAGTTTGGGTGTCGACGCACTGCCGGATGCGGCTCAGATCTGTTCGTGCAACAACGTCACCAAGGCCGACCTGGACGCTGCCATCAGCGGCGGGTGCCACGAGGTGCCGGCGCTGAAGGCGTGCACCGCGGCGGGCACCTCGTGCGGGAGCTGTGTGCCGCTGCTCAAACAACTCCTCGACGCCCGCGGCGTCGAACAGTCGAAGGCGCTGTGTGAGCACTTCAGTCAGTCCCGGGCCGAGTTGTACGAGATCATCACCGCGACGTCGACGCGCACGTTCTCGGGTCTGATCGAGCGCTTCGGCCGCGGAAAGGGCTGCGACATCTGCAAGCCGGTCGTCGCGTCCATCCTGGCCTCCACTGGCAGCGAACACATCCTCGATGGCGAGGCGGCGTCTTTGCAGGACTCCAACGACCATTTCCTGGCCAACATCCAGCGAAACGGCAGCTATTCGGTGGTCCCCCGAGTCCCCGGCGGTGACATCAAGCCCGAGCACCTGATCCTGATCGGTCAGATCGCGCAGGAGTTCGGGCTCTACACCAAGATCACCGGGGGCCAGCGCATCGACCTGTTCGGTGCTCGGGTCGAGCAGCTACCCCTGATCTGGCGCAAGCTCGTCGACGGGGGCATGGAGTCTGGACATGCCTACGGCAAGGCGCTGCGCACGGTGAAGAGTTGTGTGGGAAGCGACTGGTGCCGCTACGGACAACAGGATTCGGTGCAGTTGGCGATCGACCTCGAGCTGCGATACCGGGGGCTGCGCGCCCCCCACAAGATCAAGATGGGCGTGTCGGGCTGCGCTCGGGAGTGCGCCGAGGCCCGCTCGAAGGACGTCGGCGTGATCGCCACCGAGAAGGGCTGGAACCTCTACGTCGGTGGCAACGGCGGCATGAGCCCCCGCCATGCGCAGCTGCTGGCCGGCGATCTTGACGAGGCCACGCTGGTGCGCTACATCGACCGCTTCCTGATGTTCTACATCCGCACCGCCGACCGGCTGCAGCGCACCGCGCCGTGGATCGAGGCACTCGATGGCGGCTTGGACCATGTCCGCGATGTGGTGTGCCACGACTCGCTGGGCCTGGCCGAGGAGTTCGAGGCGGCGATGGCCCGGCACGTGGAGAACTACTCATGCGAGTGGAAGGGCGTGCTCGACGATCCCGACAAGCTGTCGCGGTTCGTGTCGTTCGTCAACGCCCCGGACACACCCGATCCGACGGTGAGCTTCACCGATCGCTCCGGTCGCAAGGTTCCGCTGCCGATGCCGCGGCCGGTCTAGGGGAGACGTCATGACGCTGCTCAACGATGTCCAGGTCTGGACGACGGCCTGCCGCTACGACCAGTTGATCCCTGGTCGGGGCGTCGGGGTCCTGCTGGGCGACGGTTCGCAGGCGGCCCTGTTCCTGCTCGACGACGCAACCGTGGCCGCCATCGGCAACATCGACCCGTTCTGCGGTGCCGCGGTGCTCTGCCGCGGCATCGTCGGCGACCGGGGAGGTCGACAGGTGGTGCAATCGCCGATCAAGAAGCAGGCATTCGCCTTCGACGACGGCAGCTGCCTCGACGACCCACAGGTGTCGGTGCCGGTGTATCCGACTCGGATCGTTGCCGGCGGTGTCGTGCAGGTGGGCCACTAGGCGGCTTCGTCGGCGGGCACGCCCCGGTCGAACAGCCGGTGGGCTTCGTCGTGAAGACAGGACCAGAACTCGGTGCCGAGGTCCAGTGCTGCCTTGATCTCGGCACCGCGCAGCACCGGCCCGTGCCTGGCCACGATGGCCTCGGCGTCGAACGCCCGAATCCGGTCGGGTGCGGTGATCGAGTTCTCGACCGAACCCGACCAGACGACCTTGACGATGTCACGGGTGCGCAGATCCCCGGCGAAGAGCACCTTCTGTTCGGGGAGATAGGCGATGGCGTCGCCCACCGTGTGGGCCGGCCCGAGTTCGTGCAGTTCGACCTCCACGGCGCCGACCCGAAGCGCCCCTTCTCCGGAGAACACCATGTCCGCCCGGCGCACCCGCACGGGGTGGAAGTCGAACGGGTGCCCAAGGGCCGCCAGGGGGTGCAACGTCGAGTCGGGGTGTGCGCTTTCATCGAACGTCAGGGCGGTCGGGTCGGCCTGCTCCTGGGTCATCGGCGCGCTGGCCGCGGCGGTGGCGACGATCTCATCGACGAACTTCTGCGCGTGGCGCAGGTCGTAGAGGGTGTCGATGACGAGGGGCTTCATCCTTGCTCACCACCAGGCCGGCGTTCGACAGCCCGAACTCGGAACTCCCGGAGAGGAATGCGTGAACGCCGCCGCCGAGGTCGGCCAGCCCCTTGCCGAACGGGTCTGCGGGCGGGTGTTGTTCCATCGTCACCTTTCGCCTTCGCGCAGGTTTTCTTCCGGTGGTATGCGCAGCACGTTGACGCCACACGCCCGGGCCCGCGGAACGTGGTGGCAACGCTCGTTGGGGGGTCTTCGCCACCGCACCGACGCGCAGGATGATCAGTTCCCGGCCCGCCGCCGACAGCCAGCTGTCGCGAACGGAACGGCCTTTGAGTCCTTTCGTGGCGAAGCCGACCGTATCGTGCCTAGATGTCGCCTGCCGGTCGGAGGGCTGAAACCGGGTGGTCGCCTATGCTGCCACGGGTATGCCGGCCTGACGGACGCGCCGGGCGATGAGTGCGACGATGCCGGGATGCCGGTCCAGCGGCGGGGTCACGATGTCGGCTCCCGAGGCATTGAGCCGATCCTGGAACAGTCCGTCGGCCAACAGATATGACGCCACCACCACGCGCCGCGCGCCACGCGCGCGCAGCGCGGCGACCGCGTCGGCGACACGCGGGGTGCCGGTGGCGGCGTAGGCGAGCTGGGTCGGGCTGTCGAGTGCCGCTGACAGCATGGCCGCAGTCGCCCGCAGGTCCCGCTGGGCATGGGGGTCCGAGGTCCCCGCCGCTGCCAGGACAACGGAATCTCCAGGGCACCAGCCGGATTCGAGCAATCCGTCGATGATGATCCGCACGATCTCAGGGCTTGGGCCAAGCGCGGCGGTGACCGTCACGTCCGGACGAGCGCTCTCGGCGATGTGTGCCGGGATGTCGGTGCGGACGTGATAGCCCGAGGACAGGAAGGCCGGCACAGCGATCGCTGGGCCGGGCGGCAGCGAGCGTAGAACCTGGGCCGGGCTCGGTCCGAGAACGTCGACGAAGGCCACTCGCAGTGGGCGGTTCACCACGGCGCCGACCCGCTCGGCCAGGTCGGCGATCATCGCCACTCCGCCCGGCCTTCTCGTGCCGTGGGCGATCAACAGCAGGTTCATTCGAACTCTGCCCAGGGCTCGTCGACGGCCAGTCGGTAGCCACGCTTGACGATGGTGGCGACGATGTTCTTGTGGCCCAACGCGGTTCGAAGCCGCAGCACCGCGGTTTCCACGGCGTGGGTGTCGGTTCCGGTGCCGGGCAGGGCCCGCAGCAGATCGGCTCGGGACACGACCGCGCCGGGCCGCATGGCCAGCGCCCGGATCGTTGCCATCCCGGCCGGGGCCAGTGGTTTGACCACACCGTCCACCAGGACGCAGGTGCCGCGGATCTCCAGCAGGTGGCCACCGGCTCGCACGGTGCGGGATTGCAGCAGGGGCAGCTCGTCGGTGATGTGGCGGGCCAGCGCGCCCAGCCGCATCCGCTCTGGTGCAGAGGTCGGCACCCCGAGGCGCACCAGGGGCCGGGCCGTCACCGGGCCCACGCACATTGCGTGCACGCCCTTGCGGAAGGCACTCAATACGTCCTGCTCCACAGCCAGATCCCTGGCCCGCAGCAGCGTGGCCGCCACGGCCGGAGCCGAGGTGAAACTGACCGCGTCGAACTGGCGCGCTGCGATCTGGGCCACCAGCTGGTCGAAGTCGCTGCCGCGTGGTGCCGGGCGCCACCGGTACACCCGGATCGGCACCACCTCGGCGCCGGCGTTGCGCAGTTCGTCGAGGAACTCGGGGAACGGGTCCCACTCGTCGGTGGCGCCGTGCAACTGGACGGCGATACGTTGGCCGGCCACACCGGCCTCGCGGAGGTACTGCAACACCTCGCGGGAGGACTCCGAATCCGGCGACCACTCCTCGGGCAGTTCGGCGGCGCGCAGCGCACCGGTGGCCTTCGGTCCGCGCGAGACGATCCGCGCCTTGGACAGCGCGGTGATGAGCTCGTCGGCCAGCCCCCACCCGTCGGCTGCGGCGACCCAGCCGCGGAAGCCGATCCCGGTGGTCGCGACCAGGATGTCGGGTGGTTCGGCGATGAGCGCCTCGGTGCGCAGGTGTAGCTCCTGGTCGTCGGGCAGCGGCACCATCGCGATCGCGGCCGCGCTGCACACGGTGGCGCCGCGGCGCTGCAGCAACGCGCACAGCTCGTCAGCCCGGCGGGCCGACGTCACGGCCACGCGGTACCCGGTGAGCGGTGCCCAGTCCTGTGCCACCATCTGCCCTGTGTATGCAGTCGGCGTTTCGCGGGTATTACCCAGCTGTTGCCGTGGGATGTCGCACTGGACCGTCATGGCACATCACGGTAGGAATCGCGTGTTGCCCGTGCGCTGCAGGCGGTCACCCGCCAGTGAATTTCCCCTCACCCCGCCCTGGTCGGCGGTGTGAGGTGCTACCAGACGTCCCCGTCCCGCCAGTCGCAGACCAGCTCGTCTTTGGGATCCAGGGTGAATTCGACCGGCAAGGCGAAGATCGTGCCGTCGTCTTCGGGCGTGCGGGTCAGCCCAGCGGGGGCCAGCACCGAGGTGGGGCCCTGCCAGTGCAGCCAGCCACGCGGTCGGTAGAGCTTCTCGCCGACGCCGGTCGCACTCAGCCCGCCTATCTGATAGGCGCCGCGGATCACCTGTTCGATGGCGTCCATCACGGCGTGCCCGAGGCCCTGGCCGCGCCAGTCCTCTCGCACGGCGACCCCTTCGACATAGCCGCAGCGCAACGCCACCCCGTGATAGAGCAGTCGCCTCTGCACGACCGCACCGTGGGCGATGAGCGCGCCGTGATAGCCGATGATGGCGTGCATGCCGCCCAGGGTGTGCTCCCAGTCGGCGTCGGTGAACTCGCCGGCGAACGCCTCGGTGACCAGCTGATAGGCGCTGTGGCGGGTCTCGTTGTCCAGGTCGCTGGTGTGGACTAGCCGGGCGGTGTGGACCTGCGTGTGCACCCTTTCAGCTCTACCAGCCCGAGGGCCTTCCCGGGACGATTCGCGGTCGGGTCCAGTGCAGGCGCACCCTCTGGCCCGCCCTGACCTGCGCGACCTTGTCAGCGTCGGTGTCGGTGACCACCCCGATGACCGGACACCCGCCGGTTGCCGGGTGGTCCGGCCCCAGGATGACCGGCTGCCCGTTGGGCGGTACCTGGATTGCACCGCGGGTCGTTCCCTCGCTGGGCAAGCGACGATCCGACCAACGGTAGGTCAGCGGCCGTCCCACCAGCCGCATGCCGACGCGGTCGCTGCGGTCGGTGGTCACCCAGTCGGTGTGGACCAGGGCGTCGGGATCGGTGAACCAGTCATCGCGTGGTCCGGGCACCACCCGCAGTTCCAGCAGGTCCTCGGCGATCGGGGCGACCGGCGCTTGCTCGAGCTCGGGGTAGTCGTCGGTGTGCGCACCCACCGGAAGCACGTCGCCGGCGCGCAGGGGTCGAGGCCCGATCGCCGAGGACATGTCGTAGCTGCGTGAGCCCAGAACCGGCTCGACGGCGATGCCGCCGCGCACCGCCAGATAGCTGCGCAGCCCGGCGTGCGGTGCGCCCATGGTGATGACACCGCCATCGCAAAAATGGTGAATACTGTTGGTGCCGAAAGGGATTCCATTGGCAGCGGGGTCGGTATCAGCGCCGGTGACCGCGATGTCGACCTCGCCGCCGTGAACCCGGGCGGCAAACCCGCCCAGGGTGATCTCGACAGTCGCCCGGTCGTCGGGGTTGGCGACGAGCCGGTTGGCCAGCTTGTGCGAACGGCGGTCGGCGGCCCCGGACCGGGTGACGCCGACGTGAGCCAGGCCGCCGCGCCCCAGATCCTCGACCAGGGCCAGCGGCCCGGTCGACAGGACTTCGAGCGTGATCACGGCGTCTCCTCAGACCGCGCGGAACCGCACCCACATTCCGGGTATGAGCAGAGGGGGTTCCGGGCGATCGATGTCCCACAGCACCGCCTCGGTACGTCCGATGACCCGCCACCCGCCCGGGGAATGGCGGGGATAGACACCGCTGACGCCGGAACGATGTCAGTAACCCCGGGCAGCCGCGCCTCGCGCAGGATCACGCAGAGCGCCAGGACCTCCTCGGTCGACGTGCACTCCAGCAGCAGCGCCTGATCTCCGTATTCGCGGATCGTGTTGGACACCATCACATCTGTTCCCACACTCATTCATTGACGGTAGACCCGGCGCGGGGCCAGGACTCTGGGTTTTCGAGCGTTGCCAGAACTGCCTTACCGAAAGCTCAGAGCTGCCAGGCTTCTCGACACGTGTCAGCCCTGTCACACCATCAGGGTGTAGGTGGGCTCATGTCGCTTGATGTAGGCGATCACCCGGTAGGTGACCGGCAGCATGATCACTTCGACGGCCGTCTTGTAGGCCCAACCGAGCGCGGTGTAGGTGGCGAAGTCGCCGAAGCTGTTGATGCCGATGGCGCCGGCGGCGATGCTGCAGAACACCAGGGTGTCGCCGAGCTGGCCGGCGAACGTGGAGCCGACCAGCCGCGCCCACAGGTGCTTCTCCTTGGTGTGCTCCTTGATCTTGACGACCGTCCAGGCGTTGATCGTCTGGCCGACGATGAATCCGGCCAACCCGGCGATGATCAGCTGGGTGTAGGCATGCACGACGTTCTCGAAGTGCTCCTGATTGGTGTAGAAGTCCGCGGCCGGCAGATAGATCGTGACCCAGAACGCGAGGGCGGCCAGCCCGTTCATGGCGAAGCCGAGAACGATGGCGCGCCGCGCGGCCTTGAAGCCGTACACCTCCGACAGCACGTCGCCGATCACGTAGGTCAGCGGGAAGACGATGAAGCCGCCGTCGGTGATGATCGACCAGTTGCCGATGATGGGGCCGAAGGCGACACCTTTGGTCGCGGTGACGTTGGAGACGATGACCAGCGCGGTGAACACGGCGACGAGGCTGGGATAGAAAACCGAGCCGACCTGCGCGAATCCCGGTGTAGGGGTGTCTCGTGCCCGGATGTGGGTGTTGCTGCTCGTCACGATGTTATCCAAGCACGCGCGGTCAGCTCAGTGCGCGGGAGAGCTGCGGCGGCAGCTGGTCGGCCACCAGCGGATAGGACAACGGTGAGGCGAAGGCGATCGCCCCGGCCAGGTCCTTGGTGGTGAAGACGTTGCGGTTCTGTTTGGTGGCGCTCAGGGCGGCGACGGTCGGGTCGGCCAGCAGCGCGGCCCGTTGGTCCTCACCTTCGGTGGACCAGATCAGCACGTCAGCGGTGTCGAGCGCGGAGGCCAGTCGGTCCCGCGGGATCAGTGCGTGATGGTCGTCGGCGGTGAAGGAGTTGATGGCGTCGGGAATCCGCAAGCCCATTTTGGTCAGGAATTCGGTGCGCCAGCCGGGCAGCGTGGCGGCAAGGGTGTCGCCGGAGAAGCTGCCCGCCAACAACAGTGCGTTCTTGTCCGTGAACACCGGATTGTTCGTGCCCGCAGCGGTGAAGCTCTCGTCGACGGCGCCGATCAGTTTTTTCATCTGATCGGCACGGTAGACGGCCCGGCCGACCGTGGTGGCCTGGTCTTTCCACGGTTCGAAGAAGGCGTCACCGTCGGACTGGGCGATGGTCGGAGCGATCTCGGTCAGCTTCTGGTAGGTGTCGGCATCCAGGCCGGCGTTGATGGCCACGATGAGATCGGGCTTCAGCGCGGCGATCCGGTTGACCTCGATGCCGTTGTCCAGGTTGAGCAGAACGGGCCGGGCGGAGCCGAGCTCGGGTTGCGCCCAGGGCCATACCCCGAACGGTTCGTCGCCGAACCAGTTGGTCACGGCGATGGGGACGACGCCGAGGGCGAGCAGATCGTCCTGCTCGGTGAGTCCCGCGCTCACGACCCGTTGGGGTGGGGCGGGCACCGTCGTCTCGCCGAAGATGTGTTTGACGGTCACCGACCTGGGTGTGGAGTTGCCCGACCCGTTGGGTGAACACGCCGTCGCGAGGAGCAGCCCTGTTGCGCCGGCAACTCCCAGGAATTCACGCCTTTTCCACTGCGCGCCCACTCCGGGAGACTAAACCCAAGCGGTGGCCGGTGACACGCCCAGTCAGACCACCGTCACCGCACCACCGGACCAGCGAGCGGCAGTATCAGCACACTGCTGCGGCTGTGACAAGGCTCAAGGCGATGAGCACGATCCCCAGCATGGCCGCCACGTGGCCCACCGAGAGCGCAACGATCACGCCGGCCACGCCGAAGATCAAGACGGCCACCATGGCGATCGCCACCAGCGCGCGGTGTGGGTCGATCGCGCCAGGTGAGAGCGGTGAAACTACCGTCGGTTCTCTCGAACGATCCATGCCAGCCATCCAACACGTCATGTGTGATTCAACTCATGAATTTGACAGTAAGTGATATATACCACACATGCTAAGCGGGCGAAGACAACCCGCTAGCGGGAGCGGCGAGTCGGCTTTGCCGGGAGCGAGCGCCATCATGATGCGGTGAGCCGAACCAGCCCGAAGGAGTGGGGAATTCGCCACTGCTGACTCGACGTTGGCCGAGGACGCCCAACAAACGTTCGACTCCTTGTAGCCCCGGTTGGGCGACCGAGCGTCGGCTGTGTTCGGTTGCGGCCTTCGTCGGCCGATGCGCGCACGAAGATCGAGCGCATCGAGGCTAGGAGGTGGCCAGCGAGATGCCCAGGGCGATCATCGTTGCCGCGATCATGCCGTCGAGAACGCGCCACGTCAGCGGGGTGGCGAACAGCCCGGCCAGCCGCCGTGCGCCGAAGCCCAAGCTGAAGAACCAGACAACGCTTGCCGCCACTGCGCCGATACCGAACAGCCAACGACCGTCGGCGGGATCAAGGCGCTCGAGCAGCGACTGGGGCAGGTGCTCGTTGTGCGCGAAAAGCCATGTACCGCTACGCAAGCGGGCATTCCGTTGCTGCGGCTTGCCGCGCAGACGGCGATCCTCGAATCCGAGGCCCTCGCGCAGATGCGAGGCGGCCGGTCTGTGACCCGACCGCGGGCCGCCATCGCCGTGAATGCCGATTCCATGTCCACGTGGTTCGCGGCGGTGTTCGAGAACCTTCCCGGCGTGATGATCGATATCCGGATCGAGGACCAGGACCACTCGGCGCGGCTATTGCGCGAGGGTGCCGTCATGGGAGCGGTCACCACCGAGCGCACGCCGGTCGCGGCGTGTCGGGTGCAGTCGCTGGGCGTGATCCGGTACGTGCCCGTGGCCAGTCCGGCCTATGCCGAGCGGTACCTGACGGACGGTTTCACAGCGAAATCCGTGGCGACCGCACCCTCGCTGGCCTGGAATCGTGACGATGCGTTGCAGGACCTGTTGGTACGCAGAGCATTCCGGCGCACGCTGCCCAGACCGGTTCACTACGTGCCCACCGCCGAGGGGTTTGGTGCGGCGGTGCGGGCGGGACTGGGGTGGGGCATGTTTCCAGAACAGCTCGCTTCGGATTGGCTGGCCGACGGTTCGGTCATCCAGATCAGCGACCTGGATCTCGATGTTCCGCTGTTCTGGCAGTGCTGGAAGCTGGATAGCCCCATGGTCAAGGTGATCACCGAGGCGATACGCTCCGCCGCCGCACTCCTGCGCCCGTTGCGCGGCTGATCGACTCAGGGACTTAGGTCATCTGGAGCCGGGTCTTAAGTGACTTGTTTCGCCGTGCTCACCAGGGGTACTCCGGGGTCACCAGATACGACGTCGTCGTAGGAAAACAATTGGGAGGGGATCGATGAAGATCAGCAGGATGATCATGACGGCACTGGCGACCGTCGTCACAGCAACCATCGGCATCGCCAGTGCTCCGGTTGCGTCAGCCCAGTATCCGATCGTGGGCAGGCTCGGCAGCGAACTGACGGCGACCGACTCCGTCGGCCAGGTTGTCTTCGGCTGGACGGTCAGCGACCTCAAACCCAGCAGTGATGTGATGCCGGGCTATCACGTAGTCGGTGATCTCTGGGAGGCCACGGCAACCGCCACTGCGATCCGGGGCACCCTGACTCCGGCCATTTCGCAGTTCAACGCCGTCGCCCCCAATCAAGCCGCCTACCGGGTGCTGTGGCAGGTTGCCAGCCCGACCAACATCAGCGGAGCCACCATCCCGCAAGGCGCACAAGCGACCGGCAAGATCCACTTCGACGTCACGGGCCCACCGCCGACCACCGTCACCATGAACAACGGTATGCAAGACCTCATGATCTGGACGCCGTAGCCGAGCCGCCGAACGCCGCCGGTCAGGCGGGATGATCGGTGCCACCGTGTGACGCGTCACCCGTGGACGCGAGTCGGTAGACGTCGATCAACCGGTTGAGGTCGGTGGCGGTGACGATGCCGGTCAGGTGGCCCGCCTCGTTGATGACCAGGGCGCGGTTGCCGGTGTCTGGTCTCAGACGTTGCAGAAGTGCGGTGAGCCGCTCATCCGGCGTTGCGGTGGCCACATTGGGCAGGGGGATGGCCGCCTCACGCACCAAGGTGGCCGCCCGCTGGGCGGGTGTGATGCCGCGCAGTTGAGTCAGGGTGATCAGTCCGAGGATCGACCCGCTGCGGTCGGCGACCGGATAAGCCGAATGACGGTCGCCCAACAGGTAGTGGTGGATGAAATCCTCGATGGTGATGTCGGCGGGAGCCGTGTGCGGGTCAGCGGTCATGACATCGGCGACGCGGACACCCGAGATGGCCTGCTGGGTGATCACCTGTGACTCCTCTTCGCGGGACGCGGCGAGGATGAACCACCCGAGAAACGCCAGCCATACACCGCCGACCAGCCCTCCGGCTACGAACTCCACCAGCCCGAGCGCGATCAGGATGAATGCGAGGATGCGTCCGGCGCGCGCCGCGCCGATGCCGGCGCGTACGGGATCGCCGTAGCGGCGCCAAAGGTAGGCCTTCAGCACCCGCCCGCCGTCCAGTGGGGCTCCTGGGAAGAGATTGAACAGACCCAGCAGGAGATTGATGCCGGCCAGCCACCCGGCCACGCCAACCACGATGTCTGCGCCCCCGAGCGTGTCGAGTCCATAGGTTGCGGCCCCGAAGCCCGCTGCGAGCGCCAGGCTCATCAGCGGGCCCGAGACCGCGATGCGGAACGTGTCTTTGGGTGTCTTGGCTTCGCCGCCCAGGCGGGTGACCCCGCCGAACAGCCACAGGGTCACGTCGAACACCGGGACCCCGGCGCGCCGGGCGAGGACGGCGTGGGTCAATTCATGGGCCAGCAGCGATCCGAGCAAGATCAGCGCACCGCACGCCCCTGCCAGCCAGTAGGCCACCTTCGGATAGCCAGGCGCCGCACCGGGCAACGTGGAGGCCAGGCTCCAGGTGAACAGCCAAAGGATGACGGCCACGCTCCAGTTGGCCTTGACCGTGAATCCGGCGATCCGTCCTAGTGGGATTCCACCCATGTCAATCAGCCTCTGAAGATGGAGCGGGACAACGTATCAGCGTTGCAGGAAACGATCAGGGTCCGGCCGCCGCGATAGGTGCGATGTCGCCGACGCTAGACCCTCGGGGACCACCGGTCAGGAGGACTTGGTCCCTACGGTGGTGGCCTTATGGCACTTCGGCCCGATGATCCGGAACACGCGGTCTTGCGAGCCAGTACTCTCGCGACGGTGACCAAGCTGTTTGTGACCCTGCCAGAAGACCTCAACATCGGCGAAATCGAGCACGAGATCGTCGTCGCCCTGGCTGACAGACTTCGAGACGACCACGGCTACGGGTTGGCGGCCGGGGTGAGCGCGAGCGCCGTGGGAGACCGGAACGAGTACCCATTGCAGCCGAGCGGCAGCATCCTCGTCGAGGAGAAACCAGGGGCGCTGAGGGTCAAGCTGCGCGGCGTCAATGCCGACGCGCGTGACTTGTTCACGGGGTTGAGCAGCGAGCTGGAGCTGCGGCATGAAGGGCTGCGGATCGAGATCGGCTGACCGGTCGACGTCTCGGCGCGCGGCCCGGTGGGAGGAAACCGCGCGAACGCGGCGCATTCCGAACTCTTGAGAACCTACCCGGCCCGGCCGGTGGACGGACCCGTCCGCTCGGTCACTGCTCGTCTTCGATGATGTGAATAGCAGCTTCCTCAGCCGATGCCGCGCCGCCGCTGATCCCGACGTCCTCGGCGATCATTTCTGCCTCTGCGTCTTCGCCGAATCCCTGGTCCGGAGCGACAAGGCGGCCTGCTCGTGTCCGCCCGACCTCGTCCCGCCGGGGAAACTCGGACTCGCGTTCGGAGTCGTCGGAACGCTGCTGTTCATCGGTGTCGAGCAGCATATCGACGCGCGATGCCGGATCAGTCTCTTCCTCGGCGAGTAGTTGATCCATGCTTTCAGAGGGCCCGAACGCGCCCCGCGCGTACGGGCGTTCCGGCGGCGAATACCCCTCATCGAGGGCGTCGTCGACGCCGCGGTCGATGAGGGTGTCCTCCGGCTGAAGCTGGTTGTCGTCGTCGCCGCTGTATTCGCCTGCCGCCGGACCGGTTCCATAGGAAGTGCTCATGATCTGCCATCCGCGATGTCGGCGGGCAGTCCGCGTACCCGATGCGCTTCCACGACGTTGGGCATCTCGTGGATGCCGGCACCGCTGGCCATGGTGTTCCTCCTGGGGATCGCGATGAGGCCCGGTCTGTTGGTTCTGACAGTCCATAACCTAAAGACAGCGATAGCACTGTTCAAGGGTCATTTGGCCTTCGAGACAGCGACGTTTGACCTGGCGGGCAGTTCAGACGCCGATCGACACCTCGGCAGATCCCCAGGCGGTTGACCTTCTGGGGTGGATTCTTCCCGTGCCACCTGCTGGGTAGCGATCGCGCCAGTTCGGCTGCCGTGGCGATCGACCGCAAGACCATCGAGGACTGGGCCTGGCCATCGAGCGATCCCAGCTCGCCGACCGCCTGCACGTCATCAATCAGGCGTCGGCCCAATACCTGTCGGGCGTCGATGCGATCTCCATCGAGACCGCCGGACAGCGAGGTAGCGCAGCACGCCCGGCCCGGGCCATCCCGTTACGGCTGGCGAGCGTCTCGCCGGTGCCGGACTGCGATCGGGCCGGCGAGCGGCTGTCCCCGAGAGAGTGGGACGTGCTGCGCAGCGTCGCATTGGGAAGGACCAACGCGCAGATTGCGGCAGAACTGTTCCTGGCGCAGAACACGGTGAAAGTTCACGTCAAACGCATCTTCCGCAAGCTCGGCGCATCGAACCGGACCGAGGCCGCCGCGCTGTATCACCGGCTGACCCGCCGCGCCTAGCTGCGCACCACCGGCGGACCCAGCGCGTCGTAGCGGTGTGCATCGACGGCACTCAGCTCAGAACCGGTCACGATCGCGTCGAAATCCGAGACCTCGCCGAGTACGTGGTCGCCCCCGGCTAGGTGCTCAAGGTCGACGGGCTGAACCGGATTCCGGACAATGTCGGCTTCGATGAGGCGTCGGCGGCCGAGCCGTTCGCGTGCGCCATCAATGCCCAGGAACTGCTCGGCATCGAGGAGCGCGACACGGTCGTGGTGTTCGGCGCGGGCCCGATCGGATGTATGCATATCAGAATCGCCCGTGCCAACGGGTCCGCTCCCGAGCACAACAAGCGCGCCCTGGAGTACATCTCGACCGGGCCGGTCCCCGTCAAGGACCTCATCACCCGCCACATCCTGCTCGACAACGTCCTCGACGCGTTCGGCATCGTCTCCGGCGGCGAGGCGATCAAGGTGACGGTCGAGCCCAAGTAGCGCCGCTGGGCCGCCGCGAGCCCTCAGTGCCACGGGGCGCGCTTGCCCGGTGTTCGGCCGGACTGTGAGGGAGTCGACATCCGGGCGGATGCGCGACCCCTTTTCTCAATACCCCCCTGGGTATATATTGGGTGTGGGACTCAGACGAGGAAAGGATCGGAAATGACTACCGAAGACTCGGCGGCTCCCGTCGCGGGTATGCCTCGTATCGGTGATCCGGCGCCGTCGTTCACCGCGGTGACCACGCAGGGTGAGATCAATTTTCCGGGTGACTATCTGGGTAAGTGGGTGATCTTGTTCTCCCATCCGGCTG
>Ga0210086_1000348_pt1 | contig 27859 bp, 24 predicted proteins | sample China_Galinas_PW_3_FD_184867 | JGI IMG/M metagenome (GOLD analysis project Ga0210086, IMG submission 184867) | Wetland microbial communities from San Francisco Bay, California, USA, that impact long-term carbon sequestration - China_Galinas_PWB_D2... | ecosystem: Environmental > Aquatic > Marine...
GAGATTATCAAAGCCCACGAGAAATCTGTGATATCATACAATCCAGCATCAAAATTGGTACTTTTCCAAACTTGTGCTTTCTTGTCAAGATGACAAGTTCAAGCATCTAAATTTTCTTTACAGATATCCTATTTCTTACAAAATTGCAAAAGAGCAAATCCCTTTAAAACGGACTTGCTCTTGTTGGACAGTGATATCACAGATATTTTAAGGTCTCAAAAACTTGTTAATTGCAGATATTCAAAGTTTGGCTAACGTTGCCATAACACTCATCTACACAGTAGCTGTCCTGCTGATGGCCTTGTTCGGCGGTGCGCTACTCCATGTTTAAATAAGGTATGAGGAAGAAACGGGACTCAGAAAGCGCTCTTCCATTGCTCAGTGTCGATGAACCACCGTTCCTCATAAATCTTGTCGCCTTTGAATTTGAACAGGACGGATAGCTGGGAGTCTGTAACTTTCTCAGACTTCCATTCAACGATTGAAATGACTTCATTTTCTCCTTCGATCTGACGCAGTCCTGTTATTTCGAAACCTGGGGGGAGAATCTCTCCAAGACCATCAAGTGCGGTGCGGAACGCTTGGCGCCCATCAAGGACGTCGGCTTGCCCAGGCATGATGAAGGTCATGTCCTCCACGTAGTCGGCAACCAAAGTATCGAAATCTCCGGCGCCGACCGCATCCCAGCCTCTTTGTACAATATCTGCTAATCTCATTTTTCTTTTTCTCCTCTAATAGTTAAATATTTCGTGCTATTTACAGATCTAAAAACAACATAAAGATATAATTACCCAAGTCAAGATGGAAAAACCACATTGTAGCACTTAATGGTGAGGCAAATCTATAGAAAAGGAGGGAGTGGTTGATTACAGATAACTTGCCATAAAGGCAACCCAAGGTTGATCGACTTCGACTACATATATCGCATAATTGCCTCATAAAGTCAAAAAGGCAAATCCTGTAAAATGGATCTGCCCTTTTCAAAAACGATATCAAATTCAGTGTTTATGCTCTGATGTTTATATGTCTAATATATCTTTAGTTATGTGTTTTCCATTCACCTAATAAGTTCGTTCAACATCCACACTACTTTTTTTCCTTTAGCAGTTAGAAATGCAACATTTTCATCTGAATCATGCGGAGACGGGAATGCTTTTACCATGCCGAGACCGGTATCAATCAACTCTCCATTAGACGGATCTTTAATATAGTATTCTCCAAGGATGTTTATATTCATAAATATACTTTCCTTTGGATTATCCATCAATTTGCTCAAGGTCGAATAGGATACTGGGTCAGGTTCATTATCTGCCAGATGCAACAATATTTCTATCTGATCGACATTTATGTCTTTTTTAACGTGGTTCTTCAGAATCTTAATTGCCTTATTCATTTTCTTGATTCCTTCCATATTAAATCTCTTCTCTTTCATTTGATCAACACTCCTTTATCAAGCATTTTTTTTGATCAAAATTTTAAGTTTTATATGTACATGCATGATACGTTCCATAAAAAACTCATTCAAAGAATTATGATACATCACAGTAGGTTATTTATGGCTGCTGAATTAACATTCAGATGGAATGACATTTCTCGACAAAACACTTGACGAATATTGTCGGTATATACATTACGCTAAAATATATGTTACATGGTGGTATTAATTTTTGGAGTAAATCGATTGAATGGGAGTTGTGGTTGATTACATGTATCTTGCCAGAAGTGCAACCCGAGGTGATCAATTCCGATTGTATATATCGCAATAATGAGCTTCGAGTTGTTCTCGAAATATAAAACCCCTAAGGGCCCCCACTCCCTCAGGGGTTAATCAAGGGGATAAAATGAGAAATAAGAATTCCCATCCCTATTTTAAGATATCGGCAAATGTACTCAAAACCTTAACACAAAAATACCACAATGTGATATGATAAAATGTTTTAAATATCTAACGGGATAGACAACAGGGATCTAAAAGGAAAGGCCTCAATATTATCTCAATGAAACAGAAACGTTTGTATGGAAAAGGGGGTATGATAGATTACAGATATCTTGCAAGAAAACCAAGTATCACTGACCTTTGATATATTGAGATTATCAAAGCCCACAAGAACCTGTGATATCATACAATTCAGCATCAAAATTGGTGGTTTTCCAAACTTGTGCTTTCTTGCCAGTCACACAACATAAGATTAACTGATTACGGTTACAGATATCCAATTTACCAAAGAAACTTAAAAAGGGGACTTACTCTTAAAACCATCCACCACCTGGCGGACATCACTCAAACATCATCTGCCTTTTGGATTTTTCTTTGCACATTGACAATTGCCCAATTTCTTTTCCCACTGAATCTTTTCCATGATCGTGGAATGACCATTTTTAAAATAATCCTTCTTGATATCCCCAGCAGAATAGTTGAAACAATAACATATTAACTCACTCAAATTATATCCTTTTTAAGTTTAGAAACTCAGCGGATTTAACGAAAGATATCTTGCCATACACAAAGCCTGGGATCAATTTTTGAACATACATATACCATAAAATGAAAAGGGCACTCCATTATAAATCCATAAAATGCCCTTTTTCCTCAGAACCATGATCTAAACTACAGTGACGTTTGCAGCAGCTGGGCCTTTTTGTCCTTGCTCAATGTCAAAGGTAACTCTGTCGCCTTCCTTGAGGGATTTAAAACCGTCTGCGTTGATTGCCGAATGATGAACAAACACATCCGGACCATCTTCTTGTTCAATGAAACCAAAGCCCTTTTTATCGCTAAACCACTTTACAGTACCATTAGACATAATGACGTTTTTCCTTTCAAATAAATTTTCATTGTTTCAAACTTCAGGTTGCCACTTTTGAAAAATTGATCTTTCCCTCAAAACGAAACCGGCAGTCAAAAAAGTCAGACCTTATCGACTATTTATTAAACAGCGTCTTTGAGTTTCTTTCCAGCCTTGAAAGTTACAGCATTTCTTGCCTTGATCTTCAAAGGTTCCCCTGTCTGAGGATTGCGCCCTTTTCGAGCTTTCCGACGAACTTTTGCAAATGTACCAAATCCAACCAGAGTAATCTTACCTTCTTTTTTCTTTAGCGCATTTGTAACGTTGGTCATAAAAGAGTCCAGAGCAGCACCCGCAGCCGCTTTAGAAATTTTCGCATCCTTTGCCATGTTTTCAACCAATTCTGCTTTTGTCATCTGTTTTTCCCCTTTTTTGTTTTGAATTAAAACACAATAGCCTTGTTTTTTAGGCACTTACTTAAACAAAATAAAAAAGTCAATAGGTAAAACCCCATTATTAAAGGATTTGAGAAAATATCGGAGTGATGGAAGGAAGGAGAATTACAGATTTCTTGCCAGTATTTGGACTATAGCGGTTTTGTGATATCTCATCTGTATCGATCCAAAAGCAAAACCCCACCTCGCTATGTGAGAAATGGGGTTCTTTTATACCGCCATATGCTCTCCCTTGTTTAGGGTTGAAAGCAACTATTTTAAATCATAAGATTTTTCGCACATTCAGGCAGAACTGTCAAGAACATTACGAATATAACACTTTTGCAGGAAATGACCGGAGTAGCAGGCCCACCACATCAGTCAACAATCTCGAGCACGAATTTTTTTCCACCTTTTCCGGAAGCCGCCTTTAATTAATCCATTAAACCATCAGCTATACTGAAGGTCCAGCCATGCTATGCAGGTTTGTAAGTTTATATTCACCGCGCACTTGTCCCGCTTTAAGCGGGGTTCCCTTCGCTCTTTCGAGGCACCCCAATACCATCTTCCGGAGCTACGGGGCAGGCAGAGGACGCAGAGATGTAAATATTTCCCATCGCCGTTGCCCCCGGTTAAATGGTCCTCCATTTTGCTCGATTGATGCAATATCTATTGTTTAGCTTCATAATCGGCCTTGCTTTCAGCAACAGCAGCCTGTTTTATACGCTTTTTGCGTTTAATCTCCACACTGAGAGTTGCGCCAAGGACCTCTGCGACTCGACGCAGCATGCTCAGGGAATGCCCCTCGTAAGATGGAGATTCTAGCCGACTAATTTGCAGCTGGGACGTTCCCACCTTTCGGGCCAATTCTTTTTGGGACAAACCAGCGTCTTTGCGCAAAGATGCCAATTGCAGTGCCACATCCCATGCTTGGCCGGCCTTTTTGAAGCGTTTTGCAAAATCAGAATCCTTCAACTGTTTTTCAAGGTATTCATCGAAATTTGTTTGTTGGTTCATACTCGAAGCCTTTCCAACCAATCACGTTTTCTATCCAATGCGACCTTACGATCTCGGGCTGCAATTTTTGTTGCCTTGCTTCTAATTCCGTGCACAGTAATTATCCTTCGCCCCCTTACAAAAAAGTACAGCATTGATGTATTAATTGAGAGCATGAATCTTGATGATGTAGTTGATTATATTGACTTAATCCCCAGCCGCTTTTATGCTGCCCACTGTAACTTTCGTTTAAGCCCGTTGAAATAGCTCCATTTTTGGGTTAAATGTTGAAACCGTCCTGCTACAATCCCCGGTGAAATTTTAAGTTCATTTGCCAGACGAATTACATCTTCCTTTGCTCGAAATAATGCAATTTCCGAATCTCTATCCCGAGGGATTAGTATATCTGCTGCAAACTCATTTGCTTCGTGTTCGCGAGGGTCATCCAGGCTGCCATCGTTGATATACAGGTCCTTTTTGCTGTCGTAAAGAACATGCCCGGTTTCGTGAAAAAATGAAAACCAAAAGTGATCCTCCATCTTGCCTCGTAGATTGAGCAGAATCATTGCCTTGGACGCTGACAGCCATTTTGTTGCTCCATGCCAGGGTACTTTTTTCATTTCCCGAACCAGCGCTAGGGCAACACCGGAATCTGCGCAAAGCTGGATTGTTTCGGGAATAAATTCTTCGGGGTCTTTGACTGTCAGTAAGCGAATCTTTTTTACAGCCCGAATGAAATTGTTTTTATCAAAAGGCAAACAATCAATCCGGTATGCCTGAATTTCTCCTAATCTGATCCAGGCAGATGCCGGACCCGGGCAGGTCTCGAAACACTGTGAGCGCCGGGCCGCTACCGCCGGTTTTGCCCAGATATCTTTCCATGCCGACACACTACTCAACCCGTAGAACTTAAGTGTCTCTCTTAAAAGAAGTACTTTGTCTTTTTGGGGCTCAATCGAATTACGCTGGATAAGTTCCTGGGTGGGAATCGTCTTCAACCAGTCAAGATCGTTTTCAAGCTGCTTTCGTTCTTTAGCCTTGGCCAATTGTTCCCGATATTGGGCCTCCAGATTGTTCCACATGCGTGCCGGAACACCGGTGGCCAGTTCAAGTTTGTTGGCGGTTTCGTAAGAAATGGGCTGATCTCCTTTGAAAATACGGTTGAGAGACTGAACAGTCAGACCGGTTCGAATGGCCAGTTCTTTCTGTGACATATTCAGCGATTCCATGACTTCTTTAAGTGTTTCTCCCGGAGAAACAGCGTAATCAGGATCAAACCCGTAAAGTTTTTTTGCCGTCAACATGATATTTATATTCCTTTGTTTAATGTGTGTCGGTTATCTCGAAAATTTCGATTTCGGTTACTTTTGTCCAATCCAATCCTCCATCTTGTGTGAGCGGTATTGGATCATTTGCAGGAATAAATAGAAGCCGGTACGGATGTTCGAGATCGACAGATAACTGCCCATCACGATCACCTGATAACATATGGCATCGAGGAGGTGGTACCTTCGAAATGTCAGCCAAACAGGGGGCAGCTTTTAACTCCATCAATCGCTGTTGTAGTTTCCGAGTCATTTTCGGACCGAGTTGTTTGATGGATTCGTTTGTATGGTTGCAGATTTTCTGCAGCCTTTTTGTTCTAAAGTATATTACCATATTGAACGAATTGCAACAAAATAATTAACACGATGTGTTAATTATTTTAATTAGCTAATGAGCATGGATTTTTAGAGGACTCGATCAAAGCGATAGTTTTACTGAGGGGGTCTTTCGTTACGTCCAAAAATAAGTAACTATCGACCTATTAAGTATGACTAATTTATTTATTTATGGATGTTCCGAATGTCCTCCTATATTTTTATAAAGACCCTTTTAGGGTCAACAGTATGCCACCCTTTTTAGGGGTGATTATTGACTTCATCAACCTGCACATTTTCCGGTTTGTCGACAAGCGCTTGTGCAATTCGGGTTAATAGGTCTTTCATCGCATCAGCCTCTATAGAGTAAGATTATTACAAGCCATCTCAAAGATGCAGATTACGTTCAAGGAGCAAGTTGAGCTTTGCGAAATCCCGACATTCGGGGGCGCGAGTCGATGAAAAAGCGGAGCATACATTGAGAGTATGTGAGCATTTTGAAGAGGCTCGCAACGCCGTAATTGGGCGTTAGATGTATTTTTGAGCTGTCTTGTCATAGAATGCTATACAACTTGTATGCCAAAATTGGTTTTGCGATTTTGGAATCTCGGAAATCCTTATTTGAGACCTTTACAAAACACCCCTTTTTGCCCAATTTCTGCTTCAGGCTCAAATTTAAATCCTCAAAATACTCAATGTATTCATCTGGTTAAAATTTTCGTCTTCCTTGAACTAGAACAAAAATGAGCATTTTTCAAAGGTCTCTATTTGATAGGAACTTAGAGGAGCTGGCTTAACGTTCGGGGAATTTTCTATGACGCGCGGGATGAGAAAGTGCACAGAGAAATGTGCATAGATGCACAGAAAACTGTGCAATGAATTTCAAGATGTTTTGATAACAGACTTTTATCAAAAATAATATTTTGCGACAGCAAAAGGCTATTAAAATTCGATATCACCATTTAGATTTAATCTATGCGGTTTAAAGATATTGCAGTAAAATGTAATCGGGACTCGTTACATGTTAGTAGGAGATATCTCAAAATTTCGAAGCCTCAAAAACCCTGCGATAAATCGCAGATACATGCATTTTCAGTGAGATACAGGTTTTGTCATGAATAAATGGGAGCCTCCCGCCGTATGAACTGTTCAAAGTTCTGCATGCAGGAGGCTTTCATTGTATAAAATGAAGAAGATATACTCATTTTGCAGCTAATCCATTCGAACCAGTGGGGAGTTTGATTTCCTGGACTGGCGTGAGTTGACCGTCGGAGCCCACCTGAAAACCAAAAATAGTTCCAGCTCCTGAGCTCAACGCATAGAGATAGCGGCTGTTATTCGAGAGCGCCTCGTCAACGACACCGCCAGTCGCCTCGGCGGTAACTCCATTCGCATTCAGCAGAGAAATGGTACCGTCTCTGTCGATATTGAAGCCCGAAATGTTACCGGTTGCAGCATTGGTGGTATATGCGTAGCGTCCATTTTTTGTGACCACCAGCCAGCAGACTCCACCCTGGCCGGTCGGGACTGCTCCACTTATGACCTCAAGATTGCCATCCGGATAAACCTGATATGACGAGGCTGAATTGGTGCCGGCCTCGGAGACATACAGCCGGTTTCTGTTGCCGAAGGAAAAGCCAAATGGCACGGTTCCCGCTGACGGGAAGACCTTGGCCGAACCCGCAAACCCGTCGTCATTGACAACGTAGGTGTCAATGTTGTTAGTACTCTTTTCCGTCACCACCAGCACATTACCGTCAGGGCTGAACTCGATCTGAGCAGGCGAAGTGTTCGTTCCGCTCAGCGGCTGTGTCGAGCCTGCCAGAGGCTGCAGCATCCCATCCGGCTCGATAATAAAACCGGTGATATTATCCTCAGCACCCACGGTTCCTCCCGCATTCAACACATAAAGCAGATCCCCGTCGACGGTGAGGCTAACCGGCCGTTTCCCTCCTGAATAAATAGAGCCCACGTGCTCTAGATCATTCGGTTTGACTTTAAAAACCGATATAGTATCGCTACCGGCATTCACGACGTACAACCACTGATTGTCAGGAGAGAGAATTATACCTCCCTGGTTGCCTAGCCCGTCTCCTGTCCCCAACCCAAATGTTCCAAATTCCCCAGCAGGAGATAGTGACCCGTCTGTAGATCGGTCGAATACGAGCACTTGATTACCAACACTCGCGTTGGTCATCGTATATACGGCACCTGGGGAATCCTGCCTCTTTGCCATAGCCAATCCTGCGGATGTAAAAAACAAAAGTGAAATAGCAAAAAGTAAAGTTTTTAATCGCATGTTGAACCTCCTTAAAATGTTAAGTAAAAAACTCAATTTGAAAACATTTACCTATCTTACCTTCATTGAATCAAAAACCATGATTTTAAGACTCACCTCCTTATTTAGAATTTCTTTTTTTAATTTCGCGAAGACGGTCGATATTTCTCTCAAGTGCATTGCTGATGTAGAAGAACAAACTTCTTTCTATTTATTACTGACGTATCAAACTGCTATCTCACCATAATCAGTGTTTATAAAGATGGTTTAACAATTGCGTAAAGGTCTTATAAAGATTGAAGGTTTTGAACATCTAAGTATTGAATAACTACTCGTTATCCATCGTTCACATAAAAGGCATGCTATCTATTTTCTACAATCCAAGTACCTAACGGTAGTTCAAGGAATATCTCTAACGCCGGCGGTGGAAACATTACGAGCCGGTGATTTTATATAAGGATTGGAATAGATAGAAAGGTGTGCACGGAAAAGGAATTTGAGTGGCGGGCAATTATGTTTTGGCTTTCCAAAAAAAAAGACCTAACCGTTTCGTGTGATTTCTTGGCATAAATACAACCGAAAATCGAATCTTACTAATTGCAGATATCTCAGGTCCGCGCTATTTTGGAGTTAACACAAGAAATGATGCGGGGCTGATATGTAAGATACCCATTAGATATCCGGAGTTTGCCCCTTTTTCAGATATGTCAATGAGACAAAAGATATTTACGTATCAAATTTAATATGGTTTCATTTGGCGGGTTTTGCATTATGGCAATAAATCATCATAAGTGCCATATCTTTCTCCCAATTAATCCTACCACATAATTACATATCACTTATTGACTTTAACAGTTTTCAACTTACTTTTAAAAATAACTCTTGATGAACCGAGGAAGAAATAGAGTTAAGCCATCAAATTTGCTGAAGAATTCGACAATATATTTCGATTCTAAGTAGTTATTTATATATTTGAACGTATATCTTACCTTAATCAATTTTCTTTTTTATACAAAATTAAGTCTAAAAGGTTTGTAATACATGTTAACAAAACTGCTCAATCTCTGGGGCTCGGTCCGAACCAGTTTTTGGTTTATTCCTGGCCTGATGGTATTTTTGTCCATGGGATTATCGATTGGTATGGTTACCATAGATAGAAGGATAGAACTTGATCATTATAGTTTTTTGGGCATTATCTTTGTAGGAGGACCTGAAGGAGCCCGTTCTATCTTATCAACTATTGCCGGCTCGATGATAACAATTGCCGGCGTTGTTTTCTCAATCACTATCGTTTCGCTTACACTGGCTTCTTCCCAATTTGGTCCACGTTTGTTAAGAACCTTCATGAAGGATACGGGCAATCAAGTTGTTCTGGGAACGTTTATTTCCACCTTTATTTACTGCTTACTCGTTCTTCGATCAGTGCATACGCAAGGAGAAATAGTTTTCGTGCCGAGTATCTCGGTTACTTTTGCAGTAATACTCGCATTGGCAAACGTTGTTGTACTTATCTACTTCATTCATCATGTCTCTACTTCAATACAGGCAGATCGTGTAATTGCGGCCGTCTACCGAGATCTCTTAGGGCATATACAACAGCTATTTCCCGAAGAATTAGGGTATGAATTTGCCGAAAGTATGAACGACAAAGTGAATCCGCAACCCGATGAAGACTGGTATCATCAAAAACATGACATTTTAGCAATCCAAGATGGTTATTTACAAGCGATTGATAACGATGGTCTATTGGGTATCGCCATGAAAAACGACCTTCTCATCTATCTTCAGTATCGACCGGGAGAATTTATTGCCAATGACGACATACTTGTTACAGTTAAGTGCAGCACAGAGGAGCTTGATGAAAACCTAACTGAACAAATTATAAATTCGTTTATTACGGGCCAGCAACGCACTCCTGATCAAGATGCAGAGTTCGCAATTCATCAGCTCGTCGAAGTGGCACTACGCGCCCTTTCGCCCGGCATAAATGATCCCTTCACAGCTATTACGTGTATTGATCGGCTTGGGTCGGCACTTTGCTATTTGACAAATAGAACATTTCCGTCACGTTACCGTTATGATAAAGAAGACAAACTTCGAGTAATAGCCAAACCTGTAACCTTTACAGGAATCACCAATACTGCTTTTGACCAGATTAGACAGTATGGCCGATCAAGCGTTGCAGTAACGATTCGGCTATTGGAAACGTTAAAAATGATCGCGGCGCATACTCGCAATGATGAGCAACAGCAGGCCATTTTTCGGCAAGCTCAGATGATAAAACGAGCGAGCAGTGAATCTTTGCCCGAGGGAAACGACAGGCAGGATGTGCAGGAACGTTACCGAGCTTTGCTTGATGTTCTTAAGGAAAATAACAATTTAACAAATCCTATATCTTAAAAAATGGTAATAGGAGTTTAAATATGGACAGAAAAGTTTTTATCGACAAACTGAATGCGCAACTCAAGGAATGGGATGTTGAAATTGAAAAGCTCGAGGCTAAAGCGAAGAAATCACAAGCCGAGGCCAGAGCAGAATACAACAAGCGAATTCAAAACTTGCATGAAAAAATGAAATCAACTCAAAACAGTTTGGAAAAAGTAAAGCATGCAGGCGAAGACGCTTGGGAGGAATTGAAATCCGGGGCTGAGGACGCCTTTGAAGAAATGAAAAATGCTTTCAATACAGCTTTGGCAAAATTCAAGTGACGAACGCGAGGGGCGACACACAGAAGAGTAGAGGCGAGGCAACGTGGGGACGCAGCCTCCAACAGATATTAACTTCGAACCGTAAATATCAAGACACAACTGCTTTAAAGATATCGTTTTCTTATCTCAGATCTGGCATTTGTTGTGGTACATTGAGAGTACCTTATAAAAATCGGATTTGTCAAAGCTGATGTTTCTGTCCAAAAAAGAAGTCAGGTCTGGCTTGTGATACGGTATTATGTTATCACAGAAAAATTGGGAACTTGATACTTGGACTTATTGCAAATATCCGTAACGCTGTAATAATCGAAAATTATAAGCGGTGTTGATCGTAGCGGAGCAAGATATTCATTGTCCGGATCATATATTGGTTAGCCCTCAAGATTTTATATAATCGGACCACTTTGTCTAAATTTTTTTGATGATTCAACTAAAGATTTAAATAATCTCTGCTGAAGTTTTATGTGGGGCAAATATTCAGGATGCCATTGAACCCCGATCATAAACGGATGTTTTGTATGTTCTATAGCCTGAATGATTTTGTTATCTTCTTTAGCACTTATAATAAGGTCCGGGCCCAATTTATTGACAGCTTGATGGTGCAGTGAATTAACCAAACAGGTATCAACATTAAATATTTTTCTAAGCTTGCTGTTTGCCGTCAAATAAACTTTCTTGCTTGAAAGAATGCTTCTGATATGGGGCGTTTCCGTGTAAAAAGTGCGCGTATCCTGATGAAGTGTACCTCCCAATGCAACATTGATCAATTGTGCTCCCCGACATATACCCAGTACTGGAATTTGTTGTTCAAGCGTATAAAGACATAGCTTTTTTTCCATGCGATCACGATCAACATCTTTTTGCGGCTGTGACGTTTTTACGCTGAAAATCATTCGAATCAAGAATAAAATAGCACCCAAAAGTTTATCTTTAAAAGGTTGTTCTTTCACCGATTCCTTAATTATCAAAAGCTCTTCTCCATAATTTTCTGGATCGATGTCACTCCCCCCCCCAAGAACCAGGCCGTCTAAGTGAAGCATTTCAGTATTTGTCTCAGGAGTTATCCGTAAAGGTTTTGCGCCTTTTCGTTTCAGTGCCAGCCAAGTCAGAATCCAGGCGAACAGTCCACCCTCTTTAGGGCAAGTAACACCAATTGCGGGGCGTTTATTCATGAGCGACTATCGGGTGTTGTAATATGGCGGTTTAAGAAATCTTTCACAGTATCAATCCATTGTTTTTTTCGAGTCATAAAAAATTGCTTTTTATTTTTGTCCCAAAGATCCATCAGTTTGGCTCGCAACTTGTTGTCTGAAGAGATCGTCTCCACATACCACCATCGGTTCCATTCATCTGCTATGGACCATTTTTTGTCACCAATGCGACAATCTGGCAAACGATAATGAAATGCTGGTCTTCCATTCACCAGTGATCGCTCTTCGGTTTTTACGCCGGCCAGAACCCTGTCCTTATCAATCTCACACAATAGAGGCAACAAATCCAGAGCACGATTTCGGCTCGGATTGAATTCAAGGTAATCGTCAATGAATGTTTCAACGGTAGAACCGTAGTTAGGGTTAATTACTTTTTCCACATATGAATTTGGAAATGGATCTATAAAACTTGTAAAAAAACGCCGGGAAAAGTCTATCCTGGAATCCTCTATGATCCAGTCGGTCAACAATAAAAAAGACTGCATATAAGTTACAAGTGTTTGTATATTCAAGTCGGGTACAGAGGGGTTCATGTGTAGACCAAAAGCATAAAATAACGAATCCTGAGTACCTTTTACTTCAAGACCGTTCAATACTTTTACAATCTCATTTAATTTGGGAAAATCTCCAAAGATTAGAGGTTCTGTCACTATCTCACAGGGGATAAACAAACTGCTCAGCCTATCAACACCCTGCTCAATTTCTCTTCCGAGTGTATCTGGGTCGAAAGTAACATTTATTTCACTCAATACCTCTCTGAAACTTACGGACTTCAACAATTCCGCATCTCTTTCTATTTTTAATTTACCCACAGAAGAATTAATAATTTCCATATCAAATGGATTGTTTTCATGCAAATTTCCACCCAGACTGTTTTGAAGTGCTTCCGCCGTTTCTTTGACCGTAAGGCTGCCAAACTCCAGTTCAAAACCAACTCTGCGGGGTTCTTTTTCACTGTTTTTTAAAATAGCGGGTTTCCAATAGTTTTTCTTAGTGGCATCCATTTTTTACTCTTATAATTTTATTTTTTTTTGTTTCCCCTAACAGGCCAAAGATAAAATTCAGATAACGGTTTACCGAAGAGCGGCTTTTTTGATGTTTTCCTATCACAATTATTCGCCGACCCTTGATATGTTTATATTATCTCACGATAATCAGACTTGTCAAAACTGGAGATACTATCCAGTATGTGGATTATGGTTATTTTTAAGATATCTTGCAACTACCGAAAGTCACACGAAATTGTGATACGGTAATATGATATCACAAAAATTATACCCTGTTTCTTTCTTGGGATATCTTACAAACACAGCCCCTCTATTAACAGAGTGCATGAGGCCTTCATCCTATCTCGATGCTGCCTCTTTTCATAATACGGAACGCCTTTTACTCTATCTGCCACAAGATTATAGATTTCTTGAAACGTGATTTGCTTGTCATTGTTAAAATCAGCATCCCCAATTACAACCTTCAAAGAGAAGTAAGTTAGCATGCTATGCTGTTTTTCAGGGTATCAACTATTTTCTCAAGACCTGACACATTTCAAGAAAATATCTATTATCCCTCCGCCTCTTTTTCAAGCTCATCCAGTCTGTCAGGCTCCGAAACAGCAATGTCCACAAGGCTCTTGGGGATGGAACTCTGATCGCACATAACTCTGATTTCTTTCTCCTGATCGCTAAATTCCATGATTTCGCGAATGGACTCGATGTATTCGAGCATCTCATCCGGCGGAATTTCTTCCAAGTTAGGTCCTGCAGCCTCTTCCTTTTTCCGTGCAGCCGCCTCTGCAGCCGCCTCTTCTTCTAACCTTTGTTTTTCCTTTAATTCCGCTTCCATTGCCTGTTTGACATCATTGATCGCGTCCTGGCCAACTTTTGCCATCTCGATTATCGATTTTTCGGAGACGTTGTTCGTAAGAAGGTGCTTCACCTTTTCTTCGTTGGACTTGCCCTCTACTGCCTCAAGCAGCTTGGCTATCCTTTTCCTCTCTGCACGTTCCTTTTCCATCTCGGTATTCACCTGTTTCAACTTCTCCCCGGTAATGTCCAACGCGTTAGTAATCACTTCAGGAGCTACTTTATCCTCAATGAGTAATCGGATACCTTCATCGTCGGGCATGCCTTTTGCCTTGGTAATGAGCAGATCAAGTTTTGTCTTCTCGACAATCCGTATCACATCTGGTCTGCGCTCGGCTAATTTGAGTTCTGGCCATGTTTTTCCGAGGTCGTTGAGGAGCTTATTCACTGCAGAATAAAGGTCAGCCACGTCCTCCAGTGTAAGTGCGGCGATCGCAGTGTTGAAATCCTCCATAAGGGGCCTTCCTATCTTGCGTGCGTCATCCATTGCGTATCTCAATTGACGAATGTTGCCCCCATGACGGGACACATTATAACCTGCGTTGTCAAGTTCACCCGCAATCCGTTGAATCGATGCTTCAAAGTTTTTCTCTGATAGGTCCTGCGAATCGAGCTTAAGGATATTTTTCTCGATTAACAACCAGAGAGGCTTTTTTTCTGTTGCGTCGTTTGTCGTCATTTTTAATCTCCTTTTTAATGTGTTATATCAAAAATAAATGCACCGGTCGAATCCCTCCGAAACAGTGTCTTTGACACCATTTCCGACAGTGTTTTTCACGGTCATGGTCATGATCAGCAAAAGCGTCGTGGAAAATTGAAATTAACAAAAAGTAACTTTTAAGTATGATGAATTTATTCTAATGCATGACAAAACACGCCTATTTTGAACGATGTTTGTGAAAACGTTCTATTGTTCTTTGAGATAACAACACAATTTTTTCAATAATGAACATAAAAATACGAAATCCAAAAAAAGCACCTGCTATTATTAGACTTGCTAAACGACCCCAAACTTTCCAATCTACAATACGATGCCACGCGATTTTTAATGAATCGAAGACTGAAACTTTGAGTTCAGAGTTCTTTTTTTTTCGGAATTCTTGACGATGAAGAAATGGCATATTGTTAGTTATATAAGTCTTCATATACTCCGGCTTCAAAATAGTCTTATAAGATTTCCGTGGTTTTGATTCCTCGCAAATTCTGAGAGATCCATAGTGTCCCCATGCAAAAGTTTTATCCCATTGCGGAAGCAGTTTCAGCTCGTTAAAAAATATTTTTCTGCTTTGTCCTTCATCTAATTCATTTTCCTTAGGACCTATAAAAAGAATTCCTGATTCGGTAAAGCATTTTCCGCCTATTGTCCTGTTCAATTGTCCTATGGTTTGCCATGAAATGATGCTGTTTTCGCCGACAGTAATTTTGTATCGATCGAGTCGGAATGAGCTTGGTGCAGTGATGTTGACAGATTCCACTCCAATTTTGTCGATATATAACTGCTCTGTTAAATAACTTGCAAGGCTTTGCTCAGTGCCAACTTTCCGAAGGCTGGAAGTAAAACAATAAAAACGGGTCTTGTCCCATGGCGGCAATTTTATTAAATGTTCATGGAACTCCAATTTCAAGAAGCCGGCCTCTTCTCGGTCCAAAGATCCCATTAAAAGAATATTGCCAACAATAAAGCATCTCCCGCTTCGTTGGGCTCCCAGTGCAATATGCGTCACCCAAGTTAGCAAAATTCCACTATGCTCTATGATAATAAATTCGCCCAGTCTGTATTTAATTTCATTTATCAACATAAATAATTAATATTATATGTCTTAAAAATATGGGCAAACGTATATAATTATGGACGCGTGAATCGAACTTTGAAATGCAGATAACTTGCCATAAACATAATCTTTGACCGAGTTGTGATACTATGTTTTATTCTTTATTACTTTTCCCGCTTATATCTTTCAATTTCTTTGCCGTCCGCAGATGTAAAGGTCGGTACATCCCCTTGTAAAGAAACTGTTCCGTTAACAATCTCGGAAGGAGAACCCTGTCGAAAAATCTCAAACCTTACATTTCCGGGTTCAATCAGAGTATATTTTCCTTTTACAGCCATTTTCATATTGTCAACAGCCTTGAATGTGCCTTCCTTTCAAATAAGTGTGTTTGTTGTCTAACAGCAACGTTGAGCAGCTTGTCTGCTCAAACTGCATCGTTGGACGAAATAATGTCATAAGCAAGTCAGATAGTTACCACCTATTTCCGCAAAGTATAAAGGCATATGCGTCCCCCTTTTCCACAAAGGGGTGAAGGCGTTTCTGTTCAAAAAAGAGGAAAGCACCGTCTGACGAACGGCGCCTCCCCTGCCGTCAAGTGTTCGTATCGATTCACACTTCGATGCAGATTTTGCCGAAATGCGCACCGCTCGCCTCGTAACGAAACGCCTCGATCAGGTCTTGTAGAGGAAAGGTCTTATCGATGACCGGCTTCATGTCATTGGCATCCAGAGCGCGGATCATCTCGATCTGCTGCTGGCGGCTTCCGACTGTCAACCCCTTAAGCCTCACTTGTCGAGTCATCAGCGCCACGGTCGGAATCGGACCGGAGAAACCCGTCAAGACGCCGATGAGCTCGATATGCCCGCCGATGCGGCACGCGCTGATCGACTGCGGCAGAGTGTCCGGACCGCCCACTTCGATGACATGATCAACGCCACGTCCGTCGGTCCGGTCTAAAACCTGATCTGCCCAGTTTGGATACTGCTTGTAGTTGATCGTATGGTCGGCGCCCAGAGCGCGTGCGCGAGCCAGTTTTTCGTCCGATGACGAAGTGACGATCGTCAATGCGCCCATCATTTTTGCGAACTGCAGGGCGAACATCGACACACCGCCCGTACCCAAAGTCAATACCGTCTCGCCGGCCTTTAAAGGACCATCATTGACAAGTGCGCGCCACGCCGTAAGACCGGCGGTGGTCAAAGTCGCCGCTTCGGTATGGCTGTAATTCTTAGGCGCGCGAGTGAACCAATTCGCCGGCCGCACCACCTTTTCCCGTGCATAACCATCCAAGCCATCGCCGGGCGTCTTGGCGAACCCGGATGATACGGCTTCGCCGTTTTGCCACTCGGGGAAAAAACAGGAGACGACGTGATCGCCCACGGCAAACTCGCTGACGCCTTCCCCGATCCTTTCGACGATTCCCGCTCCATCGGTCAACGGGATGAGTCCGTCTGCGGTGGGAATCTCCCCAAGCGCGACCAGATAATCATGATAGTTCAGCGAGCTGGCGTGCAGCCGCACCAGGATTTCGCCCTCTTGCGGTGCACCCGGCTCGTCCATCTCGACCACCGTCAGGCGCTCGAGCCCACCGGATCCTTTAAGTCTTATCGCTTTCATAAGGTGCCTCTGCCTGCCCTATGAAATTCATGTCAATGAGGAGCGAAGCGAATTTCATTGGGGCGGTGAATAAATTTTTATAAAGACCCTTTTTAGGGATGGTTGTTGACTTTTAATGAGAAATATAGGTTGGGAACGTCCTTAAATAATCGGACTTGCTCTGATGCGAAAGCGGGCAGGAGAATCAAGGGGCGTTCCCGATATTCTCCCTGATTTAAATGATCTATAATCGAATATGGAGAAAAAATCAATTAAAATAATGTGGTGATTCAATATGTTACAAAAAAGGTGATTTGGGGATGATAAAATTGTGTGGTTTTTACACAGTATTAATGGGGTTGTGTCTTGAATTGAACAAAAGGGGTCAGGTTTGCCTTTATTCCGGTAAAAAGAAAAAAACTGTGTCAAGGAACCAGCTGCCTGGCGCAGGGTATTAGGTTTACAGTTGCGTCGATACTTCCAGCTTTGTTACGTTTTAATTGCAGATATCGCAGGTTTTAGTTTGTTTAATCCACCCAGTTAAAGGTTCGATCCACAGCCTTTTTCCACTGCTGGTAGTATGTTTCCCTGAGCGCCAAGTCCATGGCAGGATGCCAGGTCTTATCTTTGGCCCAGTTCTGCCGCAGCTCTTTACGCCCGGACCAGAACCCAACGGCAAGACCAGCGGCATAGGCGGCGCCTAAAGCGGTGGTTTCCGATACTTTGGGGCGTATCACCGGCACTCCCAGGATATCGGACTGAAATTGCATCAGTAGTTCATTGCCGACCATGCCGCCATCAACTTTGAGGCTGGTCAATTCGACCCCGGAATCCTTGTTTATGGCTTCCACAATATCACGCGTCTGATAGGCGGTGGCTTCCAGGACCGCCCGGGCGATGTGCCCCTTGTTGACATAGCGGGTCAAGCCGACGATCACACCGCGCGCATCGGAACGCCAGTACGGGGCAAAAAGACCGGAGAAAGCCGGGACGAAATAGGCACCACCATTGTCTTCGACGGTTTTGGCCAGGTCCTCTATTTCCGGTGCACTGGTAATCAAACCCAGGTTATCCCTGAGCCACTGAACCAGTGCGCCGCTGATGGCGATCGATCCCTCCAGACAATAAACCGGCGGCTGATCATTGATTTGATAACCTAAAGTAGTCAGTAAACCCTGGCGGGAAGGTACCGGTAAATGACCGGTATTCAGCAGCAAAAAGCAGCCGGTGCCATAAGTATTCTTGGCTTCGCCCTGGTCAAAGCAGGTCTGGCCCACCAGTGCGGCCTGCTGATCACCGAGAGCCCCGCAAAGTGGTATGCCGGCGCCCAACGGACTGTCTTTCAGAGTCACTCCCCAGGTTTTACTGTCACTGGATGGAACGATGCGGGGTAGGATTTGCCGGGGTATCCCCATGATTTGAATGATCTCTTCATCCCAGTCCAGGGTATGCAAATCCATCAGCATGGTGCGACTGGCATTGGTCACATCGGTGACATGGGACCCACCACCAGGTCCGCCGGTGAGCCACCAGATGATCCAGGTTTCCATGGTCCCGAAAAGGGCTTCACCTTTATCGGCCGCGGTGCGGGCCTGGGCAAGGTTGTCTAGAATCCATTTGATTTTCGGACCAGAAAAATATGTGGCAATCGGCAGTCCGGTTTTATCGCGAAAGCGGTTTTGCCCCTGCTCCCGGCCTAATTCTTTACATATTTGATCGGTGCGGGTACACTGCCAGACAATGGCGTTTGTAAAAGGCTTGCCGGTATTTTTATCCCAGATCACGGTGGTTTCCCTTTGATTGGTGATACCGATGGCGGCCAGATCCGATCCGGTAAGATTCGCCTTTGCCAGAGCGCCGCGGATGACATCCTGGGTGTTTCGCCAGATTTCAAGGGGATTATGTTCCACCCAGCCCGGCTGCGGAAAAATCTGTTCATGTTCTTTCTGATCCACACTGATGATCCGGCCGCTGTGATCAAAAATGACGAAGCGGTTGCTGGTTGTGCCTTGGTCTAGTGCGCCCACGTATTCGGCCATGGTTTGATCTCCTTTCTCAAGTGTTGGACTTACTACTATCTAAACGAAGGCCAACCATCTAAATTTACAATACATATATCTTATTTCTTACAAAAATGCAAAAAGGATAAACCTCTCAAAAGGATTTGCCCTATTGCAAAAACGATATCACAGGTTCTGAACGAACTGTTAAGATTTTGGATACATAGCAGGTATCCACAATTTCGAAAGAAGAAAGGCAGAGCCAATTGACCCTGCCTTATACTGTATTAGTCGAAGTTGATTTATTATTCGTTATACCTTCCTCTAATCCAAACTATCCCGATAAAACTATAAATGAAAAATAACATTAATGCCACTGTTGATAGAGGGCCAATTTTAAGAGCAATCCAGCTAACACCCACAATGGGCAACAGGCTTATGCGAACCATCGCTCTAAGGCTGTCATTTTCTGCAATAAAATCGACGATAGGTGGTGAATAGGTGTAGTAAAGACGGACAAAACTATCACCTACAGTATTCCCAAGCAGGAAACGATCACGAAAATCACGTAAAATCTTTACATGTGGCTCCATTAGAGAGTCATACGCAGCTGTTGCTATGAAACATCCGCTGCTACTTCCTGTGTCACTACCAACAATGTCCACCGTTACGTCCGTTGGGTTTAGGCCATTATAGTTGACATCTGCTGAGCTTGCCGCATCCAATATTATGCTGTAGCTGTGAGTCTGACTGCTCCTAACCAAGCTGGTAACAGTTATAGTCTGGTCCATAAACCAGTTGATATTGGTGAAAATCAGACTCGATGTGCCAACCGTCCCTATGGATGAGTTAGAGCTGCTCACAGGTAAGGTTACATTCGCAGAAGGCTCGCTTAAAAGTCTTACAGTGAAGGAGGCTGTGTCTCCAACCTCTGTTGTTGTCAAGCTTGTCGGTGTAACAACAAAGCCAACCAATCTGAACTTAGTAAGATATATGTCTTCGAGACCGGCGGATGTATGGTTGTCCGTTCCCGTACTAGGATCAAAATCTACCGTTCCCCGAAAAGATCCGGTAATATAAGCGTTAACGTCGTCGTCGACAACTACAGACTGGCCAAAGTCCTGATCGTTGCCGCCGATGGTCGCTGTCAGGTCGTAGCTGCCGTCAAAGCTTATTTTTGTCAGAAAAATATCTTCAAGGCCTGCGGATGTCTGATTGTCTGTGGCAACATTGTCAGGATCAAAATCCGCCGTGCCGGAAAAATATCCAGTAATATAAACATTGTCGCTACCATCCATAGCAACGGACTGGCCAAAATCCTGATCCGCCCCACCCATGATCTTCGTGAAACCGTAACTTCCATCGGAATTTATCTTTGTCAAAAAAATGTCTTCTAAACCAGCGGATGTCTGATTGTCTGTGGCAACATTGTCAGGATCAAAATCCGCCGTACCACGAAAATATCCCGTCAGGTAAACGTTATCACTACCATCCACAGCAACGGACTGGCCAAAATCACCATCCGTTCCTCCCATGGTCTTGGTCCAACCGTAACTGCCATCAGAAGTTATCTTTGCAAGGAAAATGTCCTCAAGACCAACAGATGAATGGCTGTCCGTGCCAGAACCGGGATCAAAGTCCGCGTTGATGCTTCGAAAATATCCGGTGACGTAGACATCGTCGTTGCCATCCACAGCTACGGACTGGCCAAAATCACTATCCGTTCCTCCCATGGTTTTGGTCCAACCGTAACTGCCGTCGGAATTTATTTTTGTAAGAAAAATATCCTCCAAGCCAGCCGATGTAAAGCTATCCGTTTCGGTTCCGGGATCAAAATCTGCCGTGCCGGAAAAATAGCCGGTAATGTAAATGTTTCCACTGCTGTCCGTAGCAACAGACTGACCAAAATCACCATTTGTGCCGCCCAGCGTCTTTGTAAATGAATAGACGGCCTCAGCATGAGCTACTCCTTCATAAAAAAGAAATAAAACCGCAAATCCGATAACTAAAACGAACATTCTGAATGTTTTAAACCCCAACCCCTTCAAAAACTGTGTAGAAACCAATTTGGGTATCAATGCTTTCATTCTCCTTTTGAGAGTTCGAGAGTATTACTATACCAACAATTTACCATATCCAAGTTCTTGAAAAATACTTGAATTCGATATAATACCTATATATCTTAAATCAGGGAGATAGACAAGTTTTTAGAAACGTAATCATCTGTTATTTTTATATCAAAATTAATGACGGGTATGAGGTTTTATGCAATAATTTATCTTGAAAATTATCTCCTATCAATTTTAGCGATAACCCGCAAAGTCTACAACTATATGAATCGAAATCAATTTTTGTGATACCTTGTGATACCTTGCCATATTCACAAGCAAGGACTGCTACGAATACATTACATATATCGTAAAAACCATAAAAACGCAAAAAAGGCAAACCCCCGATAAAGGATTTGCCCATACTAAAAAACGATATCACAAAAATATTGAAGCTCTGATATTTACATGTTCATAGCAGAAATCAAAAGTGTGGATAATAAAAAAAGCAGTGCTATTGCTGCCTCTACCCCAAACCATAATGAACATACAGATGAATTGGATCTTCGCTATTGCATTTCACAAGGCTTTTAAACTCTCAATCTGATATTCTCTGTCAAAGTGAATTGCCATACCGTAAGGGGTGGAACGCACCATGCTTCCCGTGTAGCCCTTCAAACGCTTCACGTCCTTAAGTTTTTTAATGCTGTCAGTCGGGATAGTGAAATCCATAGTAAACCGTGTTTCTTCTGGAAAAGACGTTAGTGTAGTAATGAATGTTCCGGAAACAGACAGGTCTCTGGTATAAAGATCTAAAACCGTTTTTCTGCCTGTCGTCATAGCTTTAAGTCTTACAGGAAGTGGAAAAGAAAACCTTTCATATTGACGTCGCTCTTTCATTGGAAACCCCTTTATTTGCAAAAAGAAATTCCTTTTAAGGTGATGAATGATGCTTCGGTAAGTGAGGCCAGGCATCAAGTTGTCCAACCGCTGTCCAAGCGTAGAGTATCCACCATTTGTCGCACCTCAGACAATGGAATAAGAGTTCAGAGCCTCCTGCTCCATCTCGACCTCGGCCTTCTAAAATTAGGTGTTTGTGAGGTTTAATCATTTCATCTATGTATGGCAGGGGATCGATAGCACCATGTGTGTAATTCCATTGCTTTACACGGATTCCAAATTGTTCGCAAGGTTCACAAATGGTCACAATCAATCTCCTAACATATTAGATTTCAATAATTAAAAGAGAGAAACCTTTTTGACCATAGGACTGAAAACAAAGAGTCAAAAAAATTATTCAAAAGAAACGACTGTATAAATATACCCTTCACAACCATTAGCTATGTTTTTTTCTTCCCCGACAATTATTTTTTGTTTTCTTAGGGATTCCTTTTTTTCAATATCTCTCAGGTAAAAATACAGACAATAGCCAGTATCTTTCGTAGATGGATTTGGACTGCTAACGAAGAAACCACATTTTTTGCAACTTCGAGTCATACCGGCAACCAACCAAATTAAATTCAATTTTTTGTTTTAAAATGCCTTCTAAGTTGATGGATGATGTTTCGGAAAGTGAGGTTTAAGTTCAAACTGTCCGACAGCTTCCCAAGTGAGGAGTTTCCAGAACTGATTGCACTTCAGGCATCGAAGTAAGAAGGTTGAACAATCTACAACATCCATTCTTTGTTCTTCAAAAAACAGATGCTTGTGATTCTTAATCATTTCGCCTATGTATGGCAGGGGGTCAGTAAAACCATGTGTATAATTCCATTGAGTTGAAAGGCTTTCAAGCTGTTTGCAAGGTCCACAAATATTCATAATCATACTCCTGAAGTTTATGGGAAAGGGTAGTTTCCGGCAAAACCACCCCTTCCCATACTTGAAGGAGGCATAGGCAGGAGTCGCCAAATTAGATGGGCAAACTTTCCTACAGTTAAATTCATATAATAGACTATTTCAAGAAGTCAACACTCTTAATTATAATGTATAATACGTATAAAAAATACCTAAGCCTTGTGGTCTTGATGGATTGGGTAATGAGTGGATTTTTACAGTTTAATGGATTAACAGAAGGTGAGATCTGAGATTTGTTTTCTTGTACTCTAAACCAAACTATTTTTGGATGTTTTTTCTGTTATTGTAAATTGTCTCGGGTAATCAACTCATAAGCTCTGAGATCTCTTCGGCTTCACCGGTTAAAAGTTCAGACTTCGTACCTAAACCTTCAATTCCCAAAATTACAGATTTCTTACCATAAAGACAACCATAGGTTGTTCAACTCTGATTACATATATCTTATTTCCTACAAAATTGCAAAAAAGGCAAATCCCCGAAAAAGGATTTGCCCTATCGAAAAAACGATATCAATAATTTTAAGATCTTAAAAATCTGACAGATATTGCAATAAAACAGGTTTTGGATTGATGTTTTCAAGGTGCAATCTAAAAGATTTTATGGCTTCAATTTTTGAATGATTTAAGAAAAAGGCATAAGGCAAGCTCAGGAATGAAAATATTAGAGCACGTAGTTCACTGTTAGCAGCGGAGCCGTGGCGAAGACGGAAGGAAGATCCTCAATGCCTACAAACCCGACGTTAGTCACGAAATCGAGAACAAACCGCACCTGAAAATCCGTTAAACCGAGGCGTTGAGCCTCCCGCATCAACGGCGTAACATCAATCGACACAATAGTTCCCAGATCCGAAGCAAAGAAATCCAGCGATTGAGACAATAATGGAGAAGAATCGAAATCTTCCACCCTCAACCCGGTGATAGGATAAGAGACAAGATCGAGCAAAGTAGGGACAATGGGAGCAAAACTCACTTCGTTAATAAATACTTCGAGGGTTGCAGAAACTATTCCAGCATTTGAAGGGATAACTTCCCCCCCAGTAGAACCGTCGAGTGGAAAATCCAGGAAAGCACGGTATTCCGGTAGATTTGGGCCAAGATCATCAATGCCAAAAAACAGGGTTCCTGTCCCGTTAGTGATAGTGAAGGATTGCAGAACAGGATCAAAGGCGATATCTCCATCCGTCGGCTGGTCGCTAAAGATATCGGCCACAATTACAGGCTGCGGATCACTCCCGCCGCCGCAGGAAAGGGTCAATAGCACTACAGCCAAAATGCCGATTAAGGATAGTTTACGCATGTGCACCTCCTGAAGGAAACCGAAGAGTAAACTTTACGAATGTTATCTGCCATAAGAGCAACCCAAGGTTGATCAACTCCGATTACATATATCGCATAATGGCCTCATAAAGTCAAAAAGGCAAACCCTCCTAAATAGGATTTGCCCTTTTAAAAAACGATATCACAAATAATTTTGACCTCTGATATTTACATTTTAATAGCAGGTATCAAAACTCTGATCCCGATAGTTGTTGTTGAATTACTTTTTAATTTTGCTATTACCATTTTCTTCTGCACACTAATCTGAATCTGAAACTGAAACTTTCACATACCGAGGATTATTGTTGGTGCAGTTATTGTTGCACGACCATGAAATCGTACTATTACCAATTAGTTTTCCATCTTTATTTTTGAGAAGGGCTTGAACGCCAAGAAAAAAATTTAGACCTTTGTCTTTGTCATCGAATCTTATTTTACAACTTGTTTTTTCAATCTCATTGCAGTCTTTATACCTAAGCTCTTTGATTTTCGGGTCATTAACGTCATTCGAATTCGGCGGTTGTTCATCTATATTTTCTGCTTGATAGACATATACCATATACTTAACTTTACCATCTTTTTTACCGATAGGCTTGTCATTATTATAATTGGTCACAGCATCCCACTCAAATGTGACTCCTTTTTCAGGTTTTTCAGTTATTACCGGTGTAGGCTTATGGTAACACGCAAACAACAAAATCATACATAACATTCCCAAAAATACTTTTCCTAATCTTTTCATAGCACCTTCTCCTTTTTACAAATTAGAGATCCAATTTTCAGGAGATTTCTACTTAATAGGCCGCTTCTCCATTTCGATCCCCCTATTTGTTTGTTGATTAAAAAGAAATCGCTTTTTTAAGATCAGTTGAGTGAAAAGTTTTAATTGTGCAGAGCTACCTGTTCAAAATGGAGTCAGCAGAATAAGAAGCGTTTCAAATATACTTGTCTATCTCTTTTAATGCAAAAATTATGCAAAGTCAAACAGTTACACATATTTCCGAAAAAGCATTAAAGATACCAAACCGTTACATTAACTCTAGAGGGAAGTCATGCATAATAAATTACCAAAAAACTATGTAATTGTGGGGTAAATTACATAAAAAATTATTACATAATTTACATAGATTTACAAGTCAATTCAAATGGATATGTGTTACATTGTGGTGGTGTTAGATAAGGGTAAATTGATAGAAAAAATGAATGTGATTGATTCAAGATATCTTACCATAAGTGCAATTTGAAACCAATCCCTACCAATTCCAGATATCATACAATACCCATTATTAAGATAAAAAATTCCGATATTGATACTGGCTACAGTCTGCGTTTCTTTCGTCTCTCTTTATAAGCAAGTTTTAATTTATCAATTATGGCATCGGTTACAAATTCCTTGATGGTCATTTTTTTTTCATTACAATAACCCTGTACCCTTTCCAGCAATTCTTCAGGAAGCATGATCTTTAGCAGCTTTGTTTCAGTTTTCTTAGCTGGTGGTTTGTTTTGCATGTTACTCTTTTCTTAAGCTTAAAATGATGAAAGTCGGAGCCAAATAACCCTGCTCTTTAAAATATCTTTAATATTTTGATGTTCTTAATTCTCTTCTTTTATCTCTCCCACTTCTTTTTTCCTTGATAGACCTGCGTTCAGGAATATGTCCGTTATATGAGAATTGACGTCTCTCAATATCTGAACGCCTATCTCTATTAAAGTTATCAGCTATTTCTTTTGCAGATAATATTTCTTTGGATTCTAATATTAACCTCTCAACTTTTTTCTGTATGATTTCTAATCTAAGCTTTTCATTATCTTCTAAATCATCCCATTTTTTGAAGTTTTGTCCTAATGTTTTTGATGCAAAATAAACATCAGTTCCTTTAGAGATTTCTAGTTCAAAGTCTTCGGTTTTAATTATCAATGGATAAGCCTTATTTCATTCACTTTTTTTATTTTGGGCAGATATTTGAATATCTTGACCAAGTACTTTTTCCTTATCTGAGATTTTCAACCCTAAAGCCAAGATAATCTTTAATTTGTTTCTTATAAGTCATTAATATCGGGGTAACACTCTTTACTGTCACTGAAAAACATTAACCATGAACCCAGTAAAACTGACCATGCACACAGCACCAAAATGGCTACTATTATTCCAATGAGCAATAATATGCTAACTACTACTTTCATGATTGGTAATCCTTAAATATGATAGCTTGACGAAGCGAGAATCCTAATTGACGATTGTCAAGTTAAGTTCGTCTTATAGCAACTAATTATCGATGATAGATAACTCGACAATAGAATACCCTGTATAATGATCATCTGGAATTTTTGAAGTTATTAGAGTTTTAAAAATTTTGCCACCACCTAATGATTCAGACCGGTTGTATTCCATGTCCAATAAATCACCAACTTTCAATTCTTTGAATACAGAGGAATTTTGTTTTACAAGAACATATGGTCCATTTGAAGTATTATATCGTAATCTAAATAGGTGGAATAACCCATTTCCATTTAAAAATAATTGAACACTATGGTATTCGCCTGAAACGATATTTTTTTTAAATCTACGCTCGGATAGGTCGATTACGTTATGATTTCCAATTTTAATTAACTCGAACATTTGAAAGCTATCCCTATGAACCTTTAATTTTGATATAGAATATTAAATTTGAGAAATCTCATTTTGTCATATGCAAAAACCATGCAAACCAGATAGTTGCGGAATATTTCAAATTAATTTGCTACAATATTAGGTGGTTGGATTAATTAAAAGGTTTAGTTGGCAGTACAGGTTTATACTAGAAACACCTGAAATTATGTGGTATGCTCCATAAGATTTATGAAAAGTTTTACATAATACTAATGGTCAATGGATGAGTTTTCGGGCTTTTCCTGGAAATAGTAAACCCCTGGGCAAGAGGAGTTACCCTGGGGCTGAAGATGGGCGGTTCAATTGATGACAGGAACCGCTAAAAAGCGGATTAGCCAAAGAGGATTTGACTAGAATTAGATTATAATGCCACAAAGTGACATGTCAATAGGGGATATGCCTCATATTATAGGGAAAAAATCCTAAACGTATAGTGAACAACCCCAAGGGATAGGCAACCGGAGCCGAAAAGGAATGACTTCAATATAAACTTTAGGTGAAACAGAAATCGTGGAAAGGGGGGTGTGGTTGATTACAGATTTCTTACCAGTATTTGGGCTTTAAGATTGTTTAACAGGTGTTGCGATATCTGCAAAAAAATTTAGGCTTTTAATTCTTAATATACATTGCAATAATCAAAAGGGTAGATAATGATAAGGCAGGTTCATTACTTACCTTGCCAATATTACTCATTCGCAGACTAATTAATTC
>Ga0210086_1000349_pt1 | contig 27838 bp, 16 predicted proteins | sample China_Galinas_PW_3_FD_184867 | JGI IMG/M metagenome (GOLD analysis project Ga0210086, IMG submission 184867) | Wetland microbial communities from San Francisco Bay, California, USA, that impact long-term carbon sequestration - China_Galinas_PWB_D2... | ecosystem: Environmental > Aquatic > Marine...
ACCTTGTCGGACTGCTCCCTCGAAAGGTCGACACCGACCGAATCGATGGTCTCGCCGTCGATCAGCACATCGCCCCGGTAGTACTCGGTTGCCGTGACGATCGTGCCGCCTTTGATCAGAGTTCTCATGACGGGCTCCTGAATGAACGACCGCGTCAAAGCGTATCCGAACCCTGAGAGGCCAGCAACGTTAGCGATCGTCCAGCGCGCACTGGCCGATCGGCCCGGACGTGATCATCAGGCGCTAGAGCTAGAAGGACGGCCGAAAAGTCCCTCACGCCGCTCGCGGCACCTCCGCCGCACCTAGCGTCACGCGAGAGCCTCGACGAATCCGCCGATTCGCCTGCGTTCTCGCGTACCACCATGCACGACGTATGCACCGTGCTCGGCACAAGCTACTTTTCGGCCGGCCTTCTAGTACTAGAACACCCGCTTGGCCGTCGCCCGCTCCTGTCCCGTGATCCGGATGTTGCGGTATCGCCCCGAATCATCGAACGACCCGACGCCGACCATGCCCCAACCGAACGTGCGGTCGGTCGCGCGCATGATCGGGTTGTCCATGTCATCGAAGTAGACGCGGATCGCTCCGCTTTCGAGCTCGCGCTTGATCTTGATCTTGTGCCACTGCTTGACACCCCAGTCGTTGCCCGTGTTGGTCTGCTCGGCGATCGCGATCCTCGGCGCGTCGGCGACGCGGAAGATGTTGTTGGCGTGAGGGTCGGCGGCCTTGGCGATGTGGGCGTAGTAGAACCGGCTGGCGTTCTCGAGCCCGAAGAAGAAGCACAGGTCGCGGTGCGGCACGTCCTTGCCCGTCTGCATCGCCTCGAGCTCGAGCACGAAGTCCCCGAACTCGCGGCCGTCGAGCAGCGCGATGCAGAACGGCGAGCGCACCTTGGGGCGATACTTGCTCGCCGCGTGGAGCACGAGCTCGCCACCCTCGATCTTGAACGCATTCGGGTCGCTGAACTGGAAGTCGCCGACTCGGAGCGCGGATGTGCCGGCGCAGGCGGCCAGCGAGAGCAAGAACGGCGTGAGGACTCTCGGCTTCATGCCACCCAGGATAGCGTGATCCCGACGGTCACACCCGCGCGCACCGAGGCCGGATCACGGCTCCGGCTTGTGTCCGACCGGGCCTCGCTGCATGCTCCGTGCAATGTCTGACGCAGCCAACGCGCGGTCGGTCGGAGCCACACCGCCGCGGCCGGACGGACCGGCCAAGGTCACCGGCCGCGCCGAGTACGTCGACGACCTCGAGGTCGCCGGGCTGTGGTTCGGGGCCACGGTGCGGTCCCCGCACTGTGCGGCCGACATCGTGCGCATCGACGCGAGCCGGGCCTGCGAGGATCCCGACGTGGTCGTCGTGACGGCCGCGGATCTTCCGGGGCCCAACGTGTTAATGGTCATCGCCGACGACTGGCCGGTCCTGGCCGACGAACGGGTCAACCACGCGCAGGAACCGGTCGCGCTCGTGGCGGCTCCGACCAGGGAGCGGGCGCGGCGCGCTGCCGCACGCGTCGTCGTCGAGTACGTGCCGCGAGAGCCGGTGATCGGAATCGATGCCGCGCTCGCCGCCAAGACCCGGTTGCTCGCCGAGTGCAAGATCACGCACGGTGACGTCGCCGCCGGGCTCGCGGGTGCCGCGCACGTCATCGAAGGCACCTACGAGACCGGTCTGCAGGAGCACATCTACATCGAACCGCAGGGGATGATCGCGATCCCGCAAACCGGTGGCGGAGTCGAAATCGTCGGGTCGATGCAGTGTCCGTTCTACATTCAGAACGCGCTGTGCACGCTGCTCGGTCTCGAGCCCGAGCAGTGTCGGGTGCGTCAGGCGACGACCGGCGGCGGGTTCGGGGGTAAGGAGGAGTATCCCGACATCATCGCGGCGCACGCGGCGTTGCTCGCGCTCGCGTCCGGGCGGCCGGTCAAGATCGTCTACGAGCGCCACGAGGACATCCTCGCGACGACCAAGCGCCATCCCTCGCGCGTCCGCCACCGGACCGGAGTCGACGCCGACGGCAAGCTGCTCGCCGTGGAGGTCGACGTCGTGCTCGACGGCGGCGCGTACGTCACGCTCTCGCCCGTCGTGCTGTCGCGCGCCGTCCTGCACGCCGCCGGGCCGTATGCGTGCGCCAACGTCGCGATCCGGGGCAGGGTCGTCGAGACCAACTCGGTCCCGAGCGGAGCGTTCCGCGGGTTCGGGGCCCCGCAGACGCAGTTTGCGAGCGAACGGCAGATGGACAAGATCGCGCGCGTCGTCGGCGTCGACCCGCTCGCGATTCGCGAGCGCAACGCGTATCGCGAAGGAGACATTACGCCGACCGCACAGGTCCTCGACAGCGGAGTCAGCGCGCTCGACTGCCTGCGCACGGCGGCCGAGCGGACCGACTTCCGCAAGCGCTGGGCCGAGCTCGAAGCCGAGCGACGTTCGGGCGGCGATCCACCCGCGAGGCGCGGGATCGGGCTGTCGCTGTACTGGCACGGCTCGGGGTTCACCGGCAACGGCGAGCAGATGATGCGCTCACCGGTGCGGTTGCGGCTGGCGCGAAGCGGCCTTGTCGAGATCCGGGTTTCGTCGACGGACTTCGGGCAGGGCACGAGCATCGTGCTCGCACAGGTCGTTGCCGACGCGATCGGGATCCCTCTCGACAGGGTCTCGGTCATCGTTCCTGACACCGCCGAGGTGCCGAACTCGGGGCCGACGGTGGCTTCGCGGACCGTCATGATCGTCGGCGGCGTGTTGGAGAAGGCCGCTGCCGAGCTGGCTGAGCAGGTTCGACGGCACGCGCCGGGGGCCGACTTCGACGAGGCTGCCCGGTGTTACCTCGACGAGGTCGGCGAGCTCGTCGTCGAGAAGCGCTACGAGCCCCCGGCCGGCGGCGGCTTCGACGAGGAGACCTACACAGGCACTGCGTACCCCGCCTATGGCTTCGGCTGCGACATCGTCGAGATCGAAGTCGACCTCGACACGTTGGTCGTCACACCCGAGCGCGCGACGCTCGTGTGCGACGTCGGGCGAGCGATCCACCCGGTGTTGTGCCGGGGGCAGGTCGAAGGCGGAACGCTGCAGGCGTTCGGGCAGGCCTACCTCGAAGAGCTCGGCGTCGATGACGACGGGCACTGGCGCAACGATCGGCTGTCGACCTACATCATTCCGACCACGCTCGACACTCCGGCGATGGACACGGTGTTGCTCGAATACCCGGCGAGGGGCGGGCCGCAGGGAGCCAAGGGCGTGGGAGAGCTGCCCGCAGACGGTGGGGCGCCGGCGCTGGTCGCGGCGATCGAGAACGCGACCGGGATCTCGCCGGTTGCGGTCCCGGCGACACCCGAGCGACTGCTCGCCGCGCTCGAGGGTGGAAGGACGGTGGCCGGTGACTGATCTCGTGCGGATGCAGGTCAACGGTGCGGCGGTCGAGTTCGACGGTGACCCGCGGACCCGGCTGCTCGATGTGATCCGGGAACGCCTGTCTCTGACCGGGACCAAAGAGGGCTGCGGCGAAGGCGAGTGCGGAGCGTGTGCCGTCTTGATCGACGGCGAAGTGGTCTGCTCGTGCCTCGTCCCTGTGTTCCAGGTCGACGGCTCGGACATCACGACGATCGAGTCCCTGGCGCCGCCCGACGCACTGTTGCCGTTACAGCAGACCTTCGTCGACGCGGGCGGCGTGCAGTGCGGTGCGTGTACGCCGGGCATCGTGTTGACGTTGCACGCGTTGTTCCAACGCGAGCCTCGCGCCCGCCGCGCGCGCGTACGCGAGGCGCTGGCCGGCAACCTGTGCCGGTGCACGGGCTACGAGCGGATCCTGCGCGCCGCCGAGGAGCACGCCGCGCGCTTGCGAGGAGACGTGTCGTGACCCGCGCGGTTCGCCCGACGTCGCTCGCGGATGCGCTGGCTGCGCTCGCCGAACCGTCGGCGGTCGCGATCGCCGGCGCGACCGACTTGATGGTCGGCGAGGGACTCGCGGAAGCTCCGGCCGTCGTCGACGTCCTGCGGTTGCCCGAGCTTCTCGGGATTCGCCGCACCGATACGTGCTTCGACATCGGTGCCGCAACGAGCTTCAGCCGGATCCGTGGCGATCTCGGGCTGTGCGACATGTTCCCGATTCTCGGCCAGGCTGCGGCGACCGTCGGCGGCTGGCAGATCCAGAATCGCGCGACGCTCGGCGGCAACATCGCCAACGCCTCGCCGGCAGGCGACTCGCTCCCGGTCCTGCTCGCGCTTGACGCCGAGCTCGTGATCGCCGGCAGCGGCGGCGAGCGCGTGCTTGCGTATCGCGACTTCCACGTCGGCTATCGCCAGACCGCGCTCGAGCCTGGCGAGCTGATCGTGCGCGTTCGGATGCCGGTACCGTCACCCGGCGTTCAGCGGTTCAAGAAGGTCGGCACGCGCGCCGCGCAAGCGATCAGCAAGGTCGTCGTCGCCTTCGCCGCCGAGTCGAGCGCCGGCACGCTGACCGCGGTCCGAGTCGCAGCCGGCTCGGTCGCCGCGACGCCGGTCCGGCTGACCGAGACCGAGGCCCTGCTGACCGGCGCGCGGCCGAGCGCCGGCCTCGCCGATCGAGCCGCCGCCTGCGCGTCCTCCGAAGTCACACCGATCGACGACATCCGATCCACCGCCGCCTACCGCCGCCACGTCATCGGCCGCGTCGTTCGCCGAATGACGCTGTCCGTGGCCGGGGGATGAAGTCGAAAGAACGTCTCGGGGACGTTTCTTCGACTATCGCCGCATGGGCACGAGCTCGCCGTCTTCGAGCATCACGGGAGGAAAGAAGGTGCCCACCAGCTCGCGGGTCCACCAGATGCCTTCGCTGTCTTTGGCCTCGGGGCTGCTGAACCGGTACTTCCACAATCGGGCGCGGACGTAGCGGGGCGGGGTGTCGCCGAACGGGCTCTCGGCGAGGAGCGCGAGGACTTCGGGCTGCGCTGCGAGGAGCCGCTCGAGGAGCTCGGCGAACCAGTAGGGAGGCTGGCCGCGGAGCGCCGCGAACCACATCTGCCAGTCGAGGCGCGGCATGTAGAAGCCGGCTTCCCGGGGAGCCGTGTGCACGTCGCCGGGCTTCCAGCGGAACCGGTACGGCTTCCAGGTCTTGCCGTCCATGCTGGCGTCGATCTCGATCTCGGGCCGCTCCTTGGTCATGACGCGAAACAGCCCGTAGTTGTTGATCGAGCGGAACGGCGCGATGGCGTCGAGCACGCTCTCGACCGGTTCGGGGATCGCGTCGCCGTCGGTCGCGCCCGACACGAACCTCGCGGTGCTGAGGAACAGCATCACGGCGACGAAACCGGCCCACACCCGGGCTCGCCACCGGCTCGGCACCGGCGGCTTCGACGGCTGGAGCTCGCGGAGGCTGCGCGGCATCACCCGTCTCAGCGTGGCGTCGTCGATCAGCGGCACGCAGAGCACGACGGTCAGGAGGTTGAAGAACCCGTAGTTGCCGGTCAACGCAATCGCGACCATGAGCGAGCTGATCCCTGTCGCCGCGACCAGCTTGAGCCTGCGCGGCCCGAGCGCGAAGAACGGGAGCCCGAGCTCGATCGCGAACATCACGAGTGCCGACACGGCATGGAAGCCGCTGCCCATGTGCGACATGTGGTGGCTCGTCGCCAGCGGCAACGGCTGCGTCCAGTAATGATACGAGAGCGCGGTCAGATTCCCCCACGACGGGTCCCCGCTCGTGAGCTTGACGAGCCCGGAGAGGAACATCAGCCGGAACAACAGCCAGCGCAGCAGCAGGAGCGCCGCTCCCGACGGCTGCACCGGGCCACGCGGCCGGATCGATCCGGGCGCGAGGAAGATCGCGAGGAACCCGGTCTCCAGCAGCAGCACGTCCCACTGGAAGCTCAGGAACACGTTGCCCGCGACCGTCAGCGACAGGTACAGCACCCAGAGCCCGATCAGACACACGCGCTGCGCGACACCGAGCAGGCACACGATCGACAGAGCGACCCCCGCGGCGCACAGCGCATGCAGCGCCCCGTCGCTGTGCCCGAACCACAACAACGTCGGCAGCTTCGTCCACGCCGAGTCGCCGAGCACGTTGTGGGCACGCTCGAGGAGCTCACCGATCGGAAGCAGGCCGTGGCTTCCGACCAGTCCGGGGAGCTGTCCCCACGCCGAACCGAATGCGATCGCGAACACCAGCGCGAGCAGGCGCAGGAACAGCCAGCTCGACCATGCATACGTCGGCGGCTCCGGCCCGACGAACAAGCGAGTGAGTCGGGACAGCCCAACGCGATGCCCCGCGACGAACCGATAGCCGAGCTCGGTGACCGCGGCGAATCCCGGGACGTACCGATAACACCACAACAACCCTCCGCGACCGGCCAGCGACAGGGCCCGGAACACGGCCGCGGCCCCCCGGCTGTCCCGCCCGCCGGGCTCGAGCAGCCACACCGTGCTCGCGTAGTCACGCTGCACGTCCCGCTGTCCCGGATACTTCGCGTGGAGGTCCTGGCTCGCGATGAACTCGACTCGGTCGCCGAGAATGCGCCGCCAGCGCAGGACGTGGTGGCGGCAGAAGCCGCAGTCGCCGTCGAACACGAGCAGTGGGTGCGGCAGCGGATGTGCGGCCTCGTCGGGCATCTCGCCGAGGTTCGCGGGTCGGCGGCCGGCTTGCAAGGGGCGGGGGCCGGGATCAACATCTGGTGCCCTTGGCGGGAGCCCGAACGATGAACACCCCGAGTCTGCTGGCGGTCGCCCTGACCGCGCTCGTGCTGCCCGCCGCAGCGGTTGCCCAGAAACCCAACGTCATCGTCATCGTCTCCGACGACGCTGGCTGGGCCGATTTCTCGATGCAGGGGAGTCGCGAGTTCAAGACGGCGCGCATCGACTCGATCGCGAGCAACGGGGTCCGGTTCACACAGGGCTACGTCACCGCGTCGGTCTGCAGTCCGTCGCGGGCGGGCTTGATGACCGGGCGTTATCAGCAGCGCTTCGGTCACGAGTTCAACATGCCCCCGCGGCTCAGCGAGGCCAACGGGCTCCCGGTCGACGAGGTCACGATCGCCGACTACCTGCACGAGGCCGACTATCGCACGATCGCTCTGGGCAAATGGCACCTCGGGTATGCCGACCGCTTCCACCCGCTGAGCCGTGGCTTCGACGACTACTTCGGCTTCCTGAAGGGCGCGCGCAGCTACTGGCCGCTCGATCGAACCAACCAGCTCAACCGTCTGCTCCGCGACCGCGAGCCCGTCGCCGAGAAGTTCACGTACATGACCGACGAGCTCGGCAAGCAGGCCGCGGCGTACATCGACAAGCACAAGGACCGGCCGTTCTTCCTCTACCTCGCGTTCAATGCCGTGCACCGGCCGATGCACGCCAAGCCCGAGGAGCTCGCCAAGCTGACCGACATCGAGCCCCCCAGGCGGCGCAAGCTCGCCGCGATGACCAAGAGCCTCGATGACGCCGTCGGCGTCGTGCTCGACGAGCTGGCCAAGCACGACCTGACCGACAACACGCTGCTGTTCTTCGTCAACGACAACGGCGGCCCGACGGCCAACGGCTCGAGCAACGAGCCGCTGCGCGGCCACAAGGGCCAGTCCTTCGAAGGCGGGATCCGCGTCCCGTTCCTCGTGCAGTGGCCCGCGAAGCTTCCCAAGGGCAAGGTCTACGAGCACCCGGTGATCACGCTCGACATCCTCCCGACCGCGCTCGCGGCCGCCGGCGTGACCGACGCTCCGAAGAACCCGCTCGACGGCAAGGACCTGACCCCGTACCTGACCGGGAAGGTCGAAGGGCGCCCGCACGAGTCGCTGTTCTGGCGCAAGGGGCCGAGCTGGGCGGTGCGCCACGGCGACTGGAAGCTCGTCAAGCAGGGCGAGGGTGCGCCGATGCTGTTCGACATGGCCAAGGACGGCAACGAGACCGTCGACCTCGCCTCGAAGTCGAAAGCGCGCGTCGCCGAGCTGCTTGCGATGTACAAGCTGTGGGACAGCGAGCTGCACCAGCCACGCTGGCGAGGCGGGGCGGGTCGCCGCCGCCGCTAGTTCGCCTGGTCTTCAGCCGAAGTCAGAGCGAAGACGAAGAAGCCGGCAGAGTCGATCGGTAAACTGAATCGAATGAGCCTCAGCCTTCCCGAGCTCCGCTTTCGCCTCAACGGCGACGAAGTGAGCGTGCGCACGCGCGACGACGAATCCCTGCTCGAGGTCTTGCGCGAGCGCTTCGGCATCCTGTCGACCAAGGACGGCTGCAGCCCGATGGCCCAGTGTGGCTGTTGTGTCGCCTTCGTTGGCGGCCGGCCGATGGTCACCTGCGCGATGCCGGCCGCGAACGCGAACGGCAAGGACGTCGTCACGCTCGAAGGGCTCGAAGCCGACGCCAAGGACCTGATCGCCCGCGCGTTCGTTGCAGCCGGGGGGCTGCAGTGCGGGTTCTGCATTCCCGGCATCGCGATGCGCGCGTGGCACCTGCTCGACCACGAACCCGACCCGAGCCGCGAGCGCATCGCCAAGGCTCTCGACGTCCACCTGTGCCGCTGCACCGGCTACACGAAGATCCTCGACTCGATCGAGCTCCTCGCCGCCGCCCGGCGCGGCGAAGCGGAGCCTGCGCCGTGCGACGACGGTCGCGTCGGTGCCCGCCTCGCCCGCTATCAGGGCGCCGAGCTGACGCTCGGGGCACGGCCCTATGTCGCCGACATCACGCGCCCGAACATGCTGCACGGGGCCGTTGTGCTGTCGCGGCACGCGCGGGCCAAGATCCTGTCGATCGACACGAGCGAGGCCCGCGCGCTGCCGGGGGTCGAGTGCGTCGTGACGGCGGCCGACGTGCCCGGCGAGCGCTGGTACGGCTTGATCGAGCACGACTGGCCGGGGTTCGTCGCCGTCGGCGAGGAGGCGCGCTGCGTCGGTGATTTCCTGGCCGCGGTCGCCGCGACCGACGAGCACACGGCGCGCGCGGCGGCGCGCCTCGTCACGGTCGAGTACGAAGTCGAGGAGCCGGTCGTCGACGTGACCCACGCGTTGCGTGACGGAGCGCCGCAGGTCAATCCCAAGCACCCGAATCTGCTGTCGCAAACGCGTATCGTGCGCGGTGACAGCGATGCAGCGCTCGCAAGGAGTGCGCACGTCGTCGACGAGACGTTCACGACCCAACGCATCGAACATCTGTACCTCGAACCCGAGAGCGCGCTCGCCGAGCCGCTGCGCGACGGTCGCCTGCACCTGCTGAGTCAGGGACAGGGCGTGTTCGACGATGCACGCCAGACTGCCGCGTTCCTCGGGGTCGACGAGGACCGGGTGTTCGTCGAGCTCGTCTCCAACGGCGGGGCGTTCGGCGGTAAGGAGGACATGTCGATCCAGCCGCACGCGGCGCTGTTGGCGCAGCTCACGGGCAAGCCCGTGCGCCTGACGCTCAACCGGGAAGAGTCGATCCGCATCCACCCCAAGCGCCATCCGATCCGCATGCACTATACGGTCGGCTGCGACGCGGACGGCCGGCTCACGGCCGTGCGGGCGCGGATGATCGGCGATACCGGAGCCTATGCCTCGGTCGGCGCCAAGGTCCTCGAGCGCGCTGCCGGGCACGCCTGCGGTCCCTATCGCGTCGCGAACGTCGACATCGACGCCAAGGCCGTAGTCACGAACAACCCGCCGTGCGGAGCGATGCGCGGCTTCGGCGCGAACCAGGCCCACTTCGCGATCGAAGGCTGCATGGACCTGTTGGCCGAGAAGTGCGGTCTCAGCGGTTGGGAGATCCGTTGGCGCAACGCGCTCGAAGTCGGCGACACGATCACGACCGGGCAGGTGCTCGAGAAATCGGTCGGGATCAAGAAGACGTTGCTCGCTATCCAAGACCTGTACGAACGCGAGCGTGCTGCCGGGAAAGCCGTCGGTATCGGCTGCGGGCTCAAGAACAGCGGGATCGGCAACGGTGCGGTCGAGTGGGGCAAAGCGAGGCTCGTCGTCGAGCGCGACGGGACCGGCCCCACGTCGATTCGACCTTCGCGCTCGGGTGCGGCCAGACGACGGGTTCGCGGGCGACTTTGTTCGGCGGACGGGCGGTCAAGAACGCGGCCGAGAAGCTGGCCGCCGACCTCGACGCCGGAAACCGGCTGGCCGACCTGGCCGGCCGGGTCTACGCCGCCGATGTCGTCATCGACGACACGACCGCGCCCGGTCAGCCCTGTGACAAGGTCAAGACGCACACCACGTTCGGGTATGCGACGCAGGTCTGCGTTCTCGACGAGGACGGCCGCGTCGAACGGATCGTCGCCGCGCACGACGTCGGGCGAGCGATCAACCCGACGCTGTGCGAGGGCCAGATCGAGGGTTCGGTGCACATGGGGCTCGGCTACGCGCTGACCGAGGACCTCCCGTGCGAGGACGGCTGGCCGGTCACGTTCAACATGAAGGAGCTCGGTGTCCTGCGCGCGCGCGACATGCCGGAAGTCGATGTCGTCCTCGTCGAAGAGCCCGAGCCCGAGGGACCGTTCGGAGCCAAGGGCGTCGGCGAGATCGGGCTCGTCCCGACAGCCGCGGCCGTGGCCGGAGCGCTCGCCGCTTTCGATGGGGTCCGGCGGTTCGAACTGCCGATGAAAGACTCACCGGCAGCTCGCGCGATGAGCGTCGGACGGATCAAGCGCAACTCCCGTACCCCGAGTCGAGCGCAGACGTAATGGACACCGACCCTGGCTTCGTCAACGCGCACACGCATCTCTACGCCGGCCTGTCGCGGTTCGGGATGCCGGTTCCCGAGCCTCGGCCCGAGAAGTTCCTGGACATCCTCGAACAGACCTGGTGGCGCCTCGACCGTGCGCTCGATGCTGCGAGCCTGCGAGCCGCCGCTCGCTACTACGTCGCCGAGGCGCTGTTCGCCGGCACGACCGGCCTCATCGACCACCACGAATCGCCCGAGTTCATCGAAGGCTCGCTCGACGTGCTCGCCGACGCGTGTCAAGAGCTGGGCATGCCCGCCGTCCTCTGCTATGGCGTGACCGAGCGCAACGGCGGACGCGATGAGGCGATCGCCGGGCTCGACGAGTGCCGCCGGTTCATCGAGTCGAACGACCGCCGGTTCGTGCGCGGTGTCGTCGGGATCCACGCGTCGTTCACGGTGTCGAACAAGACGCTGCTGGACGTGAGAAAGCTCGCGAACGAGCTCGACACCGTCGTTCACGTGCACGTGGCAGAGGACGCGTGCGACGTGATCGATGCCCGCGACCGCGGCTTCCCGGGCCCGCTCGCGCGGATGCTCGAGATCGACTGTCTGCCGCCGGGATCCATCCTCGCGCACGGCGTCCATGCCGGTCGCGAAGAGGTCAAGGCCGCGGTCGAGCGAGGGCTCTGGTTCGTGCAGAACCCGCGCTCGAACCGGGCCAACGGCGTCGGGTTCCCGTGGGCGCTCGCCGAGTGCGATCGCGTCGCGCTCGGGACCGACGGCTTCCGTTCGTTTCCGCGGGAAGAGGTCGAGGCGTTCCGCGAGCAGATGGCCATGCACGACGCCGATCCCGACCTCGACGAGTCTCGACTTGCGAACTCGCGCAAGATCCTCGAGGAGCGCTTCGGCCGCGAGCTCGCATCGAGCGTCGATGAGAGCACGATCACGATCGACGAGCGGACCGTCCTGGAAGGCGACGAGCTCGTGTGCGCCGATTTCGACGAGATCCGCGAGGAGGCGGCGCGCGAAGCCCAGCGCGTGTGGGAGCGCATGCGTGCGATGGCGACCAACGGCGCCGCGCCGTAGTACGGCGCTGCTGCAGCCACGAGTTCCTTCGCTGCTCTGGGCCTTCCGGGATCGCGTCTGCGACGCTGCCCGAGACCAACGAAAACGGCCCGGCACCGTGCAGAGCACCGTGCCGGGCCGTCATGCCGGTTGGTTGCCGGCCTAGGAAGCGGCGATCACTGGCCGATCTTCCATTCGGTGCCGTTGGTCGCACCGAAGGTCGAGTTCGTCAGGTCGAAGACGAACGTCTGCCAGTCGACGATCGCGTTGAACAGCTTCGTGTCGTTCGGCAGCGCGATCGGGACCTGGCCCTTGCCGCCGGGCACGGGGATGATCGCACCGATCGGAAGCGTGACCAGCAGGTCGCCGAACGGCGTCGGGACCGGGGTTGCCATGCGACCCGTCGACAGCAGCAGCACGCCGACCTGCGGGGTCGGAATGCCGGGCGTGACGTCGAGCTTCGGCGTCGAGTTGACCGACGGCAAGCCAACGGTCGTCATCTCCGGGAAGATGGTGCCAAAACCGCTCTGGCCGGCGATGTGGACCTGCACGCGCCCGATGTTGTAGCCCGAGTTGTCAGCGATGCCGCCGAGGCCGTTGTTGGTACGGATCACGTGCTGCGAGAGCAAGCGATTGACGGCGACCTTCGTGCCGAGGATGCTGGCCTCGGTGGCTCCCGACGCCGAGTACGAGCTCGACACGGTTTGTGCGGCCTCGTGGCAGACGCCGAGGACGCCGAACCATGCCCCCTTGGAGACGGGGATCGGTGCTTTGGGCTTGAGCAGAGTGTTGGATTTCTGGTCCTTGGCGAAGAACACGAGCTCGGAGGACGTCGGGACGACTTCCGAGGGGTATGTCGGGGGCTTGGCCTTGAGGACGTAGCACGCGACGGTCTGCATCGTGTGGTTACCCTCGTTGAAGACCTCGAAACCCGTGACGATGAAGGTCTTCGGGGCCTGGAAGTAGAAGCCCCGCGGGTAGCCGCGCGAGTCGTTGTACGTGCTGCTGAACTTCGGGATGCTCATGTACGGCTGCGCGCCGATCGGCTTGTTGGTCGTGCCGTCGCCGAAGTCGACCGCCGTCGGGATCGGGCCCTGGCCGGCGACGTAGATCTTGACGCGGCCCATGTTGCCGGTGCCCGCACCTTCGACCGCGACCGGGCCGAGGCCGTTGTTGGTGCGAAGAATGGCCTGCATGATCAGGCGCTCGATCTTCATCGGCTGTCCGAGCACGTTGGTCGTGTAGCCGCCCGTGACGCTGTACGAGCTCGACACGGTTTGTGCGGCCTCATGGCAGACGCCGAGGACGCCGAACCACTGGCCCTTCTTGACCTTGACCGCGCCGGTGCTGATCTTCGTGTTGGACTTCTGGTCCTTGGCGAAGAACAAGAGCTCGCTGGCCGTGACCGTGTGAGACCCCGAGTAGGCCGGCGGTTTCGCGCTGAGGGCCATGATCGACACGGTCTGCATCGTGTGGTTGCCCTCGTTGTAGACCTCGACGCCGGTGATCGTGAAGTCGACCGGCGCCTGACCGACGAATCCGCGCGGATAGCCGCGGCTGTCGTTGTACGTGTTGTTGAACGCGGCTTGTGGCAGATACTGCGCGCTTGCCAAGCCAGCCGCGAGCAGAACGGCGGCGGAAACCCTGGAAAGAGACATAAGGGAACTCCAAAAATGCAGGCTGGAAAAGAATGGAAAAGAGAATGTAGGCGATGAGGAATCTGGCACCGGAAGGAGCCGGTGCACGAATCGCAGAGTGTGAGATTCTCGCCGATTCGATCGTGTGTGACAACCCGGTTGTGCCACAAGAAGTGAGATGTCAGTGTCCGGATAGGCGCACTCTTGGTACGACGATGGCTTTGACGCGCGGCGGAGGACGACCTGCCCGAGGTCGGATAGGCTGCTCTCGTCCCTGTCCCTCTTGCTGATGGAGAACTCCGTGCCGAATCGGCCCCTGCTCCTGCTCGCGTGTGCGGCGTTGCTGTCGCCCCTGGCTGCGCAACGCCCGAGCCTCCAAGAGATCCTCGAGACCACCGGCACCCGAACACTCGCTGCCGAAGCGCGAAAGGCCGGCGACGCGCAGCGCGGCGCCGTCGTGTTCTACCAGCGCGCGGTGCAGTGCACGCGCTGCCACGTCCCCGACAAGCAGAACTACCGCCTCGGACCGGACCTCGCCAAGTTCGATCGCGAAGTCAGTGACGAGCATCTCGTCGAATCGGTGCTGAATCCGTCCGCATACGTGCGCGAGGGCTATGAGACGGTCGTCGTCGAAACCAAAACCGGGAGCTTGTCGGGCTTCCTCGTGTCGGACACCGGCAAGCAGGTCGTGATTCGCGACGCGGCGCGAAACTACAAGGAAGTCCGTATCGACAAGGTCGAGGATTACTTCAAGACCAAGACCTCGGCGATGCCGACCGGGCTCGTGAATCTGTTGACGAGCAAGCAGCAGTTCCTCGACCTCGTGCGCTACCTGATCGAGATCCGCGACGGCGGAAGCAAGCGCGCGCTCGCGCTCGAGCCGGATCCGTCGCTCTACGCCGATCGCCCGTTGCCCGAGTACGAGGCCGACATCGATCACGCCGGTTTCATCCGCGGTCTCGATGACGCTGCGTTCCGGCGTGGTCGCGAGACCTACGAGCGGGTGTGCATCAACTGCCACGGCACGCGCACGGAGGTCGGCTCGTTGCCGAGCGCGCTGCGGTTCGCCGAGGGCAAGTTCAAGAACGGCAGCGATCCGTACACGATGTACCAGACGCTGACGCGCGGCTTCGGAATGATGACGGCCCAGACCTGGATGGTGCCGTCCCAGAAGTACGACGTCGTCCACTACATCCGCGAGGAGTACCTGAAGAAGCACAACCCGACGCAGTACTTCGAGGTCGACGACCGCTACCTCGAGAGCCTGCCGAAGGGTAAGTCGCGCGGGCCGAAGCCGTCGCCCGTGGCCGTCTGGCAGCGGATGGACTACGGGCCGAACCAGACGCTGACGCTCGAGATCGGCAACGACGGCACGAACTTCGCCTACAAGGGCAACGCCGTGCGGCTCGACGCCGGCCCCGGCGGGGTCGCCGAAGGCCGGTATTGGATGATCTTCGACACCGACACGATGCGGGTCGCCGCGGCGTGGCACGGCAAGGGGTTCATCGACTGGAACTGCATCCACTTCAACGGCCGGCACGCGGTGCATCCGAGGCTCGTCGGCGAGCTCGCGGTCGCCAACCCGACCGGGCCGGGCTGGGGGCGTCCCGGAGACGGCAGCTTCGCCGAGGTCCGTCTCGTCGGGCGCGACAATCGCCGCTACGGCCCGCTGCCGCGCGACTGGGCCAAGTACCGGGGGATGTACTACCACGGGCCCGACACGATCTTCGAATACACCGTCGGCAAGACGCGTGTGCTCGAGATGCCCGCGGTCCAGGTCACGAAGCCGCGAGCGATCTTTCAGCGCGTGCTGAACATCGGGGCCCGCGAGCACGATCTCGTGGTGCAGGTCGCGCACAGTCCGGCGTCCGGAGCAAAGCTCACGGTAGAAGCCGGCGTAGCCGTGTTCGGTGCACCGGCTGCAGCCGACGACACGGCTCCGAAGACCGCCGACGCGTCGCGCATGCACGGCAGGACTCGACTCGCCGTCGAGGACACGACGGGGCTCCACGCCGGGCACGGTGATTTCACGCTGACCGCCCGGATCAAGACGAAGAAGGACGGGACGATCGTCGCCCAGACCGGCCCCGGCCTCGAGTGGATTCACGACGGACTGAGCTGGTTCGTGCGCGGCGGCAGGCTGACGATCGACATCGGCTGGGTCGGTGCGTTCCGCGGCCGCACGCGGGTTGCCGACGGGCGCTGGCACGACGTCGCGGTGACCTACCGGCAGGACAGCGGCGAGATCCGGTTCTTCGTCGACGGGGTCGCCGAGAAGCGGACCGGTACGCTTCGACGCAAGCAGGCTGTCGACAAGTCGGTCGTGCGCATCGGCTTCACGTCCAACCGGTTCCCGCGCAAGTCGTACTTCGATGGGCAGCTGGTCGAGGTCCGGTTCTTCAACGAGGTCCTGGGCGAGGGGGAGATCGCCGGGCTCGCCAGCGGCAAGCCCACGGCGACGATGCCGAAAGCTCGTTGGGATCTGTGCAAGCTCGAGCGCGGGCGCGTCGCCGACCTCGCGAGCCATCGCTACCACGCGAGCGTGAGCACCGCCGAGGCGGTCGAAGTCCCGGGCGCGGTCGAAGGGCTCACGGTCGCCGGAGTCGAAGGACAATCGCAGGGGCTGCGCTGGTCGGCCACAGGCGGCGACTTGCGGCTGACGATTCCCGCCGGGCCGGCTCGCAGGCTGACTCTGTGGTTCGCGACCGTCGAGAAACCGGGCGACGTCGCGGCCGTGCGGGATTCGGTCGTGATCGACGACCCGGCGCAGGATCTTGCGGCCAAGACCAAGGGTGGACCGCAGCGGTGGCCGTACGAGCTCGCGACCGAGGCGATCATCGGCCGCGACGACGGCCCGTTCGCCGTCGACGTGGTGAAACGTCCGACCGACAACCCGTGGTTCTGTCGCCTGCGGATGACCGGCTTCGACTTCACGCCCGACGGCAAGTCGATGATCGCGAGCTCGTGGGACGGGAGCGTGTGGAAGATCACGGGTCTCGACAAGCTGCCCGCGAACGGGTCGGATCGAGCATCGAGCAAGGTCGAGCTGACCTGGCGGCGGATCGCGTCCGGGTTGTTCCAACCGCTCGGCGTCAAGGTCGTCGACGGCGAGATCTACGTGACGTGCCGTGATCAGCTCGCCCGGCTGCACGATCAGAACGGCGACGGCGAGATCGACTGGGTCGAGTGCTTCAACGGCGACCATCAGGTCACCGACCACTTCCACGAGTTCGCGATGGGGTTGCAGACCGACGCGGACGGCAACTTCTACTACGCGAAGTCGGCGCGCCACGCGTTGCCCGCGCTCGTCCCGCAGCACGGCACGCTCCTGCGCGTCAGCAAGGACGGCTCGCGCACGGACATCGTCGCGTTCGGGTTCCGCGCGGCCAACGGCGTGTGTGTCAATCCCGACGGGACCTTCATCGTGACCGACCAGGAGGGCCACTGGACCCCGAAGAACCGCATCAACTACGTCAAGCCCGGCCGCTTCTACGGCAACATGCTCGGCTATCACAACGTGACCGACTCGTCGGACGACGCGATGGAGCAGCCGATCGTGTGGATCACGAACAGCTTCGACCGTTCGCCGGCCGAGCCCTTGTGGGTGGACAGCCCGAAGTGGGGGCCGCTGAACAAGCAGCTGCTCAACCTCTCGTACGGCTACGGGATGGTCTACGTCGTGCCGTTCGAGCGCGTCGGCGGGCAGGAGCAGGGCGGAGTGTGCGCGCTCCCGATCGAGCGGTTCCCGACCGGCGTGATGCGCGGCCGCTTCCATGCGGGCGACGGCCAGCTCTACCTCGCGGGCATGTTCGGGTGGGCCGGCAACCAGACCCAGCCGGGCGGCGTCTACCGGTTGCGCTACACCGGCAAGCCGTTCTACCTCCCGATCGAGCTGCACGCGACCAAGCGCGGAATGACAGTCAAGCTGAGCGGCCGCCTCGAACGCGAGGAGGCGACCAAGCCCGAGAACTACGTCGTCAAGGTCTGGTCGCTCAAGCGGACCAAGAACTACGGCTCGAAGCACTACAACGAGCACGAGCTACGCGTGGCCGGCGTCCGCCTCGACGCGGACGACCAGACCGTGCACATCGACCTGCCCGACATCGCGCCGACCTGGTGCATGGAGATCCGCTACCGGATCCGGTCAGCCGAGGGCAAGCCGATCGACGGGAAGATCCACAACACGATCCACCGGCTGCTTAATCCATAAGAAAGTCTGCGAGACATTCTTATTGATTAACCTGCGAAACGCGGGCCCCGGCCCGGCAATGCTCCGAGAGAACGAGTTCTTGCGGAGTTCCAATCATGCGTTGTCTGCGTTCTCTCCATACCCGGCCCGGGCATCTCGTTTCGTTGTTGCTGGTGGCGCTGTCGATGGGCGCTGAGGGCGCCTTGGCGCAGGTCGGTCCGGACTTCGCGACCCTGCTCGGTGGGAAGGATACCGAGCAGTCGTTGGCCATCGCTCGAGGGGCAGGCGGCCTCGTGTTCCTGGTCGGCTACACGAAATCGCCGTCGTTTCTCGGCCAGCCGGCGCTCGGGGCCAAAGACGGGTTCGTCGTGTGTCTCGACCCGTCGAAGTGCAAGGGGGCTGCGCTGCTCTGGGCCGTTCGGATGGGAGGGAGCGGGGACGATGTCGCGCTCGACGTTGCCGTCGCCGGAACCGGATCCGCGGCTCGGGTAACGGTTGTCGGATCCACAGCGTCGACGAGCTTCTCGCCGACGCCGACGGCCAACGCGTTCCAGTCCAAGATCGGGAGCTCGGGGTACCCCGACGGCTTCATCGTGCAGCTCGATCTCCAGGGGAAGCCGGTGTACTCGACGTACTTCGGTGGTGCGTTCATCGATCGCATCGGTGCGGTCGCAGTCGACCCGACGACCAAGCTCGTGACCGTGGCCGGCTACTCGACGTCGCCGAACTGGGCGTTGAAGGGCTTCGTAGGGGGGGCGGATGCGTTCGTGGCTCGACTCGACCTGAACCGATCGGGAAGTGGCGCGCTCGTTGCCGGGCGGATGTTCGGCGGAAGCTCGGCGGAAGGCTTCGTGAACAGCACGTCGCCGCTCAACTGGGACCTGATCGACTTGCACGTCGACGCGCGCGGCGTCGCGACGATTGCCGGTACGACGGCCTCGCGCAACTTCCCGTGCGTGAACGCATTCCAATCTCGCTTCGGTGGGTTTCGCGACATCTTCGTTACGCGGTTCGATGCCGGGCTGAAGGCCCCGACGTGGTCAACGTACCTCGGGTTGCAAGGCGAAGAGGCGGCGTTGGCCCTGGCTGTGGAACGGAGCGGGAGCGTTGTCGTCGGCGGTCTCGCGGCCGCCCAGTCGGTCAGCACCCCCGGGTGCTTCCAGGCATCGTACGGAGGTTTGCGTGATGGCTTGATCGCGAAGCTCGATCCGTCGCAAACCCCACAGCTCGTCTACGCGACCCACATCGGGGGAGGTGGCCAGGACTACATCGCCGATCTGGCCGTCGAGGACTCTGGCATCATCACGGCCTGTGGGCCGACCTGGAGCCCGGTGCCGCCGGTGTTCCGCGGTACGCCGGGAGCATGGATCCGGGGCTATCCCGGGACGGGTTCGGGGTTCGTCCTGCGACTCGAGCCCGCCGGGCGAGGAAGCCAAGACCTGCAGTATCTGTCATTCATCGGGCCCGGCAACGTCAAGGCGAGCTACGAGAGCTGTTCCGGGCTCGCGCTCACCGACAACGGGCGGGCCGTGTTGGCCTGTGAGAGCGACAACTCGAAGTTTCCCACGAAGTGCGCCCCACAGTCGGCCTACGGCGGTGGAGCCAGCGATGCCGGCGTAGTCGTCCTCGACATGTTGCCGACTCCGGTGCAACGGCTCGGTGCGAGCAGCCCGGCGTGTCGACCGACGATCTACTCGCAGGTCGGCTCGCAACCGAGCGCAGGCAACCAGCTCTTCGAGATCCACTGCAACCAGGCACCGGCGTCGGCGGCGGGGGGCCTGGTGTTGGGGACCGGGCGGTTTCCGCGGCCGGTGCCGATCTTCGGTGCGAACCTGTTCGTGGTCCCGAACTTCTTCGTCCCCGCGTTGGCCGGTGCGAACGGCTTCGCACGCCAGCCGCTTCCGGTGCCGATCGGCTTGCCGATGCCCCTCGGCATCTCGACGCAATGGCTGTGGGTGGTCACGCAACCGTGCAACGGCGAGCGCATTGCGGGCAGTGACGTGTTGGGGCTCTGATCGAATGCTCGGCGTTGCGACGCCGCCCGCTGGAACGAGGGTGGGCTATGATGCGTGCGTGGCAACTCCATACGACCGTAGCACAGCCGACCTCGTGCGCGGCGCGCAGCAAGGCGAAGCGAGCGCTCTCGAAGAGCTCGTCCTTCGCCACATGCCGGCGTTGCGTGCGTACGTGCGGCTTCGCGCCGGACCCGAGCTGAGGGCCCAGGAGTCGACGTCCGATCTCGTGCAGTCGACGTGTCGCGAGCTGTGCCAGAGCCTCGACAACCTCGAGTTTCGCGACGAGGACGCGTTTCGAGGCTGGTTGTTCACCCTGGCGTGGAAGAAGATCCTCGCGCGCCGCCGCTATTACCGCGCCGCGCGTCGCGATCCCCGGGCCGAGCAGAGCCTCGAGCTGACGCCGGAACTGGCCGAGGAGCTCTATGCCGCGACCTTGTCGCCGAGCAACCGGGCGTCTGTTCGTGAGGAAGCCGCAATCCTCGAACGAGCGTTCGATCGGCTTCCCGACGACTATCGCGAGGTGCTCGCGCTCGCACGCTTCGCGCAGCTCTCGCATCGCGAGATCGCCGAGCGGATGGGGCGCAGCGAGCAGGCGTCGCGCAACCTGCTCAACCGTGCGATCGCGCGCTTGTCGTCCGAGGTGCGGAGCCTCCAGGCTGGCGGATCGATCGAAACGTGAGCGTTCACGAAAACGGCCGCAACGGCAAGCGAGAGCGCCCACTGCCCGAGGGAGAGGCCGTGAGATCCGAGCCACAGAACCCGGATGCGAGCAGCGACGTCGTCGAGCGACTCGTGGTCCAGTGTCTCGAAGCCGGGGGTGAGTCACCGCGGTCGGCGCTCGAGCTCGTGTGTGCCGAGCATCCCGACTACGCCGACGAGCTGCGCGCGCGTCTCGCGCTGATCGAGGACTACGGGTTTCTCGACGTCGCGGCCGCGGACCCACCGCGTCGGTTCGGCGACTTCACGCTGATTCGGAAGCTTGGTCAGGGCGGCTTCGGGGTCGTGTACCTCGCGCGGCAGGAGAGCCTCGGCCGGCGCGTCGTGCTCAAGCTGCTGCGCAACGGGATCGTTACGCTCGACGAAGCACGCGTGCGGTTCGAGCGCGAGGTGCAAGCGACTGCAAGGCTCGAGCATGCCGGAGTCTGTTCGTTGCTCGAAGCCGGCGAGGTCGATGGGGTCCCGTATCTTGCGACGCAGTACGTTCCCGGCGAGACGCTCGAAGACAAGCTCAGGCGCGCGCAGCGCAGCGGGACGCACATGGAAATCGGGCAGGTCATCGCCTGGGGCATCGAGCTGGCTCGCGCGCTCCACGCCGCCCACGAAGCCGGCCTCGTGCACCGCGACGTCAAGCCGGGCAACGTGCTGATCGACCGGGACAACCGCGCGCTGCTGCTCGACTTCGGCCTCGCGCGACTGCTCGACGATGCCGACGGCACGACGGTCACGCGATCGGGAGAAGCCATCGGCACGCCGGCCTACATGGCGCCCGAGCAGATCCTCGGTCAGCCCGTCGATCGTCGTACCGACGTGTATGCCCTAGGTGTGTTGCTCTACGAGTGCCTGGCGTTGCAGTGTCCGTTCGAGGGCGTCTCCCGCCGCGAGCTCGAGCAGCAGATCCTGACGGGGCACCGCCGTGAGCTCGTCGAGGTACGCCGCCGCGTGCCGCGTGATCTGTCGACGGTCATCGGCGTCGCGATGGATCGCGATGCCAGTCGGCGATATGCCAATGCGTTGGAGCTCGGCGACGACCTCGAGCGCGCATCGCGTGGTGAGCCGATCCGCGCACGAGCCGCCGGGGTCGGCGTCAGGCTGGAGCGCTGGTGCCGGCGCAATCGGGTCGCGGCTCTGATCTTGATCTTCCTCACGACCTTGGTCACGGTGTCGGGGACGCTCCTCTGGCAGCTCGGCAAGTCGCTCGAAGCCGCCGAGAACCTCGCGGTCGCTGGACTCGCACGAGACATGGCGAGTACCGATCCCGTTGCGGCGCTCGTGAGTGCCCGGGAAGCGTACGAGCGCTCGCCGTCCCCGACGACGCTGTCGGCGTTGTACGACAGCCTCGCGGCTTCGCATGAGCAGCAGTTGTTCGAAGGGCACAAGCGCGAGCTCTGGCGGGCGAAGTTCTCCGGCGATGGCCGCTATCTCGTCACGTGCTCGGATGATTGGACAGCGCGGATTTGGGACACATGGGGCAAGGAGCAGCCGAGACAGGTACCTCACGGTGACTCAGTAGTGGACGTCGACACACACGGCGACCTCATCGTGACCGCGGCCATGGACGGTCAGGCGCGGCTGTTTGGTTTCGATCCCGACATGGCGCTGAGATTGGCCCCACTACCCGAGGACCGAACCCTTCTGCAGAAGAGTTGTCTGCGTGCCCGGTTCTCGCACGACGGCAAGACCGTGCTGATCACCTCGTTTGGCGGGTTGGGGTGGCTGTGGCACATCGAGGACGACACCGTCCAGACGTTGCGCGGCCACGACGGCCTGGTCTGGCACGGTTGCTTCTCTCCTGACGATCGCTTGGTGCTGACTGTTGTCGGGTACGGCGGTGGGTTGCGACCTTTCGGCAAGGATGTGACGGCGCGGATCTGGAGCCGGGACGGTGTCGAGGTTGCTCGTCTCGCCGCGCCCGAGCGCGGCTTTCTCGATGCGGCGTTCTCCCCGGACGGGAGGTTCGTGCTGACCGGGGCTGACGACGGGATGGTTCGGTTGTTCGATCTCGGCCGGCTACGAGCCACCGAAGGGCAACCGAGACGCTACGAGCCGATCGAGAAGTTTCGACTGCACAAGGGGCCAGTACGCTGTGTTTGCTTTCACCCGGATGGCGAGCTCTTCGCGTCCGCCGCCCTCGATGGGACGGCTCGCATCTCCAAGCTGGACGGTGCGTTCGTGGCCTGTTTCAAGCACGATGGCGCGATTTGCAGCATGGAGTTCTCGGCTGACGGGACGAGGCTGCTGACTGCCGGCTGGGATATGACTGCCCGTGTGCATGATCTGCATGGTCGGTTGCTGCGCACGCTGCGCGGCCACTCGGACCAGGTCATGCACGCGACGTTTTCGCCGAACGGGGAGTGGATCGCGACGGCGTCCTACGATCACACGGCCCGGCTGTGGCGTGCCGACGATCCTGAGTTCGGCGTGCACGTTGGGCACACAGGACGGGTTCGAAGTGTGGCGGTCGCACCGGACGGGAGCATTGGCACGGGCTCTGCGGATGGCAGCGTGATTCGGTGGGGTCCGAACGGCGCGCGCGTCTTGTCGGCCGGGTTTCGCGTGAACCGGGTCGCGTTCAGCCCATCCGGCGCTTCTCTCGCGGCCGCCCGTGGTGATCAGGCAGTTGTCGTTTGGTCGCAGGGTCGGGCTCCAGTCGTTCGCTGGGTGACCGACAAATCGTGGCTCCAAGGTATCCCACCGTGGCGGGGAATGACCGTTGCGTTTCTCGACGAGCATCGGATGCTCGTCGGCACACAGGATGGTGCCGTGCGGGTGCTCGATACTCGGCTCGAGACCTGGAGCCCTGACGACTCCCCGTCTCTCGTACCCGCGGACTTTGCAGTACGTCACGCGGAGATCGCCGACGTCTCGATTCACCCGTCCGGCCGGCTGATCGCGGTCGCGGGGTGGGCAGGGGCTGTGTCGATTCGCGATCTCTCCGGCAATGAGGTCGCTAGCGTCGACCATGGTCGGCGACGGCTCATGCGTGTCGAGTTCTCGCCCGTCGACGGGGACTTGTTGTTGACGGCTTCCCGTGATGGTCTCGTCAACGTGTGGAACTGGCGGTCGAGCAACGCGGCTGTGATCTCGCTGCCCCACGAGCCGGCTGTGACTTGGGCGTGCTTCTCGCCGGACGGCCACCGAGTCTTGACGACGGCGATGGACGGCAGTGCGCGCATCTGGAGTCTGACCGGCGACGAGATGCTCGTGATCCATACCGGGCCCGAGGCGCTTTGGTGCGGAGCCTGGTCCCCGGATGGCAAACGCATCGTGACCGGCGACGACAAGGGGCTCGTGCGCAGCTGGCCGGTCGACCCGGACCACATCGTCGAGCTCGCCCACGAGCGGGGCTATCGGACGCTGAGGCCCGAGACCGCGGCCCGCGTCGATCGCATCCGCCGTCGGTAGTCCGCGCAAAACCCACAGCGCATGCCACACCGACGCGCGCGGCAGGCCGCTGCCGGTCTCGTCGGCTGCTCGATGTTCGGTTCGACATGCCCTCGATCGCACGCACCGCCCGTGCCCCCGTCGCCCGACCCGGGGCGCAGCCGCACGATCCGATAGGAGGATCCGGCGCGCCGACGGCTATAGTGACGGCGTGCGGCTCATCCGATTCGTTCCTATCAGCGTGCCATGACCGAGCTCGGGCTCGAATCGAAGATCGTCGACGCCCGGGTTCGGGCGCGGACCGTGCAGCGGCTGCGGGACGCCGGTGTCTTGCTGCCGCGGTTCGCCGAGCTGGCCGAGCCGGAGCGGATCGCGCCGGAGATCACGGACGCGCTCCGCGGCGTCGATCCGGATGCGGCCCATCCGTTGAACCTGTTTCGCGTCCACTGGCACAACTCCGAGGACCGAATCGGGTTTACCGATGTGCCGGGTTACGTCTCGCTCACCGAGGAAGTCACGGGCGTTCGGGCGCGGATCCTCATCGCGCTCGGCAATCGGTTTCCGATGATCCACGCCCACAAGGTGCTGGCCGCCTATGCGTGTCTCGCGCCTCGGCTCGTGACCGGGCAGTTCGATCCGAGCCGGCAGCGGGCGGTGTGGCCTTCGACCGGCAACTACTGCCGCGGCGGGGTCGCGATCTCGAAGATCCTCGGCTGTCGTGCGCTCGCGGTCTTGCCCGAAGGCATGAGCAGCGAGCGGTTCGAGTGGCTCGAGCGCTGGCTCGGTGATCCCGGCGGCATCGTGCGCACGCCCGGGTCGGAGAGCAACGTCAAGGAGATCTACGACGCGTGCGCGGAGCTGGCGCGCGAACCGGACAACGTCGTCTTCAACCAGTTCTCGGAGTTCGGAAACCACCTCGTTCACTGGCTGTGCACGGGCACCGCGCTCTCGCGGGTGTTCGAAGCAGAGCATTCGCGGCATCCCGGTCTCGAGCTCAGGGCGTTCGTCTCGGCGTCGGGGTCGGCCGGCACGCTGGCCGCCGGCGATCGACTTGCCGAGAGCTACGGTTCGAAGACCGTGGCCGTCGAAGCCCTCGAGTGCCCGACGCTGCTCTACAACGGGTTCGGCGCCCACAACATCCAAGGCATCGGCGACAAGCACGTGCCATTGATCCACAACGTCATGCGCACGGACATCGTGACCGCGATCTCCGATCGCAGCACGGACGGGCTCTACGTGCTGTTCAACACGGACGCCGGCCGTGCGTGGCTCGAGCACGAGGCCGGACTCGACCACGACGCCGTGCGTGCGTTCGACAACTTCGGGCTGTCGAGCCTTTGCAACATCCTGGCATCGATCAAGATCGCGCGGCACATGGACCTCGGACCCGATGACGCGATCGTCACGGTCGCGACCGACGGCGCGGAGATGTATCGGACCGAGCTCGACAAGCTGATTCGCGAGCGCTTCGCCGGGAGCTTCACCGCAAGCGAAGCCGAGGCTACGTTTCGCGAGCATCTGCGCAGCTCGACGAGCGAGCACCTGCTCGAGTGCAGCGAGCGCGACCGCGAGCGGATCTTCAACCTCGCGTACTTCACGTGGGTCGAGCAGCGCGGGGTCAGCGTCGAGGACTTCGTCGCGCGCCGCGACCAGACGTTCTGGCGCGGGCTCCGCGACCTGCTGCCGGCGTGGGACGCGTTGATCGACGAAGTCAACCGCGAGAGCGGGGTAGCGGTGTGACGAGGCTCGACAGCGGGTTCTCATGTGCGGCTTGCGGGGCCGAAGTCGCGGACACCGAGCCCTTGCCGTTCGTCTGTCCGAACCGCACGACGAGCCCGGAGATCGAACACGTGCTTCGCTGTCGGCTCGATGTTGCAGGCGTGGAGCTCGCCGGTGAGCCGAACCCGTTCGTTCGCTACCGCGAGTTGACACACACGTATCGGTTCGCCCGCCGTCACGGGATGGACGATCGTGGCTATTGCGACCTCGTCAACGAGCTCGACCAGCGTGTGGCCGATGTCGCGGGTAGCGGGTTCGGGATCACGCCGTGTATCCACAGCGCCGAGCTCGCGCGCGAGCTCGGCGTCGCCGACGTCGTGCTGAAAGACGAAACCGCAGGTGTCGGGGGAACCCACAAGGGCCGGCACGTGTTCGGTCTCGCGTTGTGGCTGACCGTCGTCGACCGGCTCGGACTCGCCGACGTACGTTCGCGGCGCCTCGCGATCGCGAGCTGCGGCAACGCGGCGCTGGCCGCAGCGATCGTCGCCAAGGCCCTGGCTTGGCCGCTCATGATCTACGTGCCCGACGATGCCGACCCCGCCGTCGTCGACCGGCTGCACGAGCTCGGCGCCCAGGTCGGTGTCTGCGTGCGCGGTGGCGACCGCGGTGATCCCTGCGTGCTCGCGTTGCGCTCGGCGGTCCTCGCCGGTTACCTGCCGTTTACCTGTCAGGGGCGTGAGAACGCGCTCGCGATCGAGGGTGGGCAGACGCTGATCCACGAACTCGCCGGGCAGATCGACGACCGCATCGATCGGGTCGCGGTTCAGGTCGGCGGCGGCGCGTTGATGTCGGCGGTGGTCCGCGGAGTCGACATCGAGACCCGGCTCGGGCGGCTCTCGGCGCGACCGCGGTTCCACGCGGTCCAGACCGCCGGATCGCATCCACTCGAGCGAGCGTTCGAAGTCGTCCGCGAGCGAGCCGAGAGCTCGACGCCCGAGGCGGCGCTCGGCTGGGCGCTCACGCACCCCGATCAGGTCATGCGGCCGTGGGCGGGTCGCCCGCGAAGCATCGCGCACGCGATCCTCGACGACGAGACGTATGATTGGCTCGACCCGGTCGACGCGATGCTCGCGACCGGTGGTTCGGTCGTCGTCGTCAACGATCCGGTGCTCGAAGAGGCCGTTCGCGCCGTGCGATCCGCGACCGGGATTCGGGTCGATCCGACAGGGGCGGCCGGGTTTGCCGGGCTGTTGGCGCTGGCTCGCGCCGGCAGGCTCGGCTCCGACGAGCGGGTGCTGGTCTTGCTGACAGGAGGACAGCGATGATCGTCAGAGCTGCGCTTACGCAGACGGTCAATGCCTTCACGCCGATGCCCGACGACCTGTCCGAGCTGGCCGATCGGCTCGACGAGGTCCGTGATGCCAACCTCGCTCACAACATCGAGCTCGTAAAGGCGGCCGCGCAGGTCGGGGCGCGCGTGATCTGTCTCGGAGAGCTGTTCGCGGGCCCGTACTTCGCGCTCGAGCAGAACGATCTCTGGTTCGGGTTGGCCGAAGACGCTACGAACGGTCCGAGCGTCACGGCGATGCGCGAGTGCGCTCGCCGGGAAGGGATCTTCGTCATCGCACCGATCTACGAGACTGCCGGCGTGCACCGATTCAACGCCGCGGTCTTGATCGACGACACGGGCGCGATCCTCGGCAAGTACCGCAAGGCGCACATTCCCAACGGGCGCAACGAGCGTGCGGCGTTCTTCGAGACGTTCTACTACTCCGAAAGCGACGGGGACCTCGGCCCGAGTCCGTGCAACATCTCGAGCAACCGGTTCTTCCCGGTGTTCGACACGACGGCCGGCCGGATCGGCATCGAGATCTGCTACGACCGTCACTTCGAGGGAGTGACGCGAACCCTGGCCGCGCACGGCGCGCAGCTCGTGTTCTGTCCCGCGGTGACGTTCGGCAGGCAGTCCCACCGGATGTGGCACCTCGAGTTCGCGGTCGACGCCGCCCGCCACCGGGTCTTCATCGGGGGCGGAAACCGCAAGGGGCGCGAAGCTCCTTGGGGCGTCAACTACTTCGGTGAGAGCTACTTCGTCGGCCCCAACGGATGTCCGCCGGCGATCGCGTGCCGGCCCGAGCTCGTGATCGCCGACCTCGACCTGACGACGCTCGAAGACGACGGCTCGGGCTGGCAACTCGGGCGTGATCGGCGGCCCGAGATCTACTGAGACCGGGGCGGTTTTCGGGGGCTCGGTGGACTTGCGAACTCCGTCGATCGGATACAAGATCCGGCTTCCGAACGAGTGATCGTCTGGCCGAACGGCGGTGCGTCAAGGAGGGCACATGGGTGCATGGGGACCCGGCAGCTTCGATAACGACGATGCGTGTGATTGGGTTGGCGAGTTGGAGAGCGTCGATGACTATTCGGTCATCCTCGACGCTCTCGAAGCAGTGACGGACGAGTCGGCCGACTACCTGGAGGCGCCCGACTGCAGCATGGCGGTGGCCGCCGCC
>Ga0210086_1000350_pt1 | contig 27788 bp, 30 predicted proteins | sample China_Galinas_PW_3_FD_184867 | JGI IMG/M metagenome (GOLD analysis project Ga0210086, IMG submission 184867) | Wetland microbial communities from San Francisco Bay, California, USA, that impact long-term carbon sequestration - China_Galinas_PWB_D2... | ecosystem: Environmental > Aquatic > Marine...
CAGCCACCGCCGATGGCCCGAATCGACACGGTGCGCGAAACGTTGCTGGAGCCGCAGGGCGACAACACCTTTGAGATCATCGGCAGCCGCAGCGGCGACGCCTCGCGCACCCTGGTGCCTCCCGATGTCGCCGCATGCGAGGACTGTCTGCGCGAGATGCGCGACCCGCTCGACCGCCGCTACGGGCACCCGTTCATCACCTGCACGAACTGCGGGCCGCGTTACACGGTGATCACCGACTTGCCCTACGACCGCCCCGCGACCACCATGGCCGGCTTCCCGATGTGCTCGGCCTGCGCCGCGGAGTACCACGACCCTCTCGACCGTCGCTACCACGCCCAGACCATTGCATGCCCCGACTGCGGGCCCCGGCTGGCGTTCCGAATGACCGGGTCCGACGAGCGATGCTGCGACGACCCGATCGGCGCGGCGGCGGCGGCTCTGCACGCCGGGCGGATCGTCGCGGTCAAGGGCATCGGCGGATTCCACCTGGCCTGCCGCGCCGACGACGCTGACGCCGTCGCCGAGCTGCGCCGACGCAAGACCCGCCCGGCCAAGCCGTTCGCCGTGATGGCCGCCGACCTCGCCGCGGCCCGCGCCATCGCGATCGTCGGCGACGGCGCGGCAGCGGCACTGACCGCCCCGGCGGCGCCGATCGTTCTGGTGCCGCGCCACCCCGGCACGGTCGTCGACCCGGTGGCGCCCGGCCTGGCCGATCTGGGCGTCATGCTCGCCTACTCGCCGGTCCACCACCAGCTGTTCGACCGGCTCGGAGCGATCCCGCTGGTGATGACCTCGGCCAATCGGGGAGGGTCGCCGATCGTGTTCGGAGAGTCGAATCTGAGTTGGATTGTCGGCCTGGCCGATGCGGTCCTGACCCACGACCGGCCGATCCACGTGCCCTGCGAAGACTCGGTGATCGCCATCGACGACCAGGGCGGCCAGCTGCCGCTGCGACGTTCCCGCGGATACGCGCCGCTGCCGGTCTCGATGCCCGATCGGGGAGGCGGGCCGGTCATCCTGGCCACCGGCGGTGACCTGAAGACCACCTTCTGCCTGATGGGTCCCGACGGTCACGCACACATGTCGTCCCATCTGGGCGACATGGCCGACCCCCGCACCCAAACCTGCTTCGAATCGGCACTGGATCATCTGGCCTTCATGACCGATCGCCGGCCGGAGGCCATCGCCCGCGACGCCCATCCCGGCTACGCGACCACCGCCTGGGCCGGTCGCTATGCGGACGGCCGGCCGGTCATCGCCGTGCAGCACCACCACTCCCACGCCGTCTCGCTGCTCGCCGAGCACCGGCGCCTGAACACCCCCGTCATCGCCGTGACCTACGACGGCACCGGCTACGGCACCGACGGCACCATCTGGGGCGGGGAGTTGCTGGCCCTGACCGATCCCGCACGGTTCACCCGGGTCGGCCATCTGCGCCCCTTCACCCTGCCCGGCGGCGAGGGCGCGGTGCGCCAGCCCGCGCGCATCGCGCTGGACCTGCTGGCCCGGGCGGGCGTGGCCTGGGAGCCGGACCTGGCGCCGGTGGCCGCGGTCGGCGAGGCCGGTCTGCACATCCTGCGCCAGCAGATCCCGCGCGGCCTGGGCTGTGTGACCACCACCAGCATGGGCCGGCTCTTCGATGCGGTCGCCAGCCTGCTCGGCGTCTGCCAGCAGGTCACCTACGAGGGGCAGGCTGCCGTGGAGCTCGAGCACCTGGCCCGCAGCGGGTCCCCGGCCGCTCTCGATTTCGCCGTACATGACGCCGTGCTGGACCCGGCGCCACTGATCGCCGGCATCGTCGACGGGCTGCGCGCCGGAACCGGTACGGCCGACCTGGCCGCCGGGTTCCACGCGGCGGTGGTCCGGGCGACCGCGGCCGCCGCCGGCGGCTGCGCCCGTTCCATGGGCATCTCGGTCATCGGGCTGACCGGTGGTGTTTTCGCCAATCGTCTTCTGCTGCAGGGTCTTCGGCAAACGCTGAGTGCCAGCGGTTTCGAGGTCCTCAGTCACCGAATTGTGCCCTGCAACGACGGAGGTCTGGCGCTCGGCCAGGCCGGCATCGCCGCCGCGCTGATGAGCAGCCCACATCAGCCGGCTGAACCGGAAAGGAACGGCCTATGTGCCTCGGAATCCCCGGCAAAGTGATCGAGATCTGGGAGGAGGCGGGGACCCGGATGGCGTGCGTCGACTTCGGTGGCACCACCAAGACGGTTTGCCTCGCGTACCTGCCGGATATGGAGATCGGCGAGTACACGATCGTGCATGCGGGTTTCGCGCTCACCCGCCTCGACGAGGCGTCGGCCAACGAGACCCTGAAGATGTTCTCCGAGCTCGGCGTCCTGGAGGAGGAACTGGGCGGCACCGAGGGGCAGGGCAGGAGGGAGCCGGCATGAAGTATCTGGACGAGTTCCGCGACCCGGTCGCGGCCAAAACGCTGGTCGAGGCCATCCGGCGTCGGGCCACCCACACCTGGACGATCATGGAAGTCTGTGGGGGACAGACCCATTCGATCATCCGCAATGGCATCGACCAGCTGCTGGAGGGCGCGGTCGAATTCATCCACGGACCGGGATGCCCGGTGTGCGTGACACCACTGGAGATGATCGACCGGGCACTGGAGATAGCCTCGCGCGAGGACGTCATCTTCTGCTCGTTCGGCGACATGCTCCGCGTTCCCGGCAGCCACCAGGACCTGTTCAGCGTGCGGGCCCGCGGCGGCGACGTCCGCATCGTGTACTCGCCGCTGGATGCCACCCGGGTGGCGGCCGACAACCCCGACAAGGAAGTAGTGTTCTTCGGGGTCGGCTTCGAGACCACCGCCCCTGCCAATGCGATGTCGGTGCTGCACGCCCAGCGGCTGGGGCTGACCAACTTCTCGGTGCTCATCTCCCACGTGCTGGTCCCACCGGCGATGCGGGCGATCCTGAGCTCGCCGACCAACCGGGTGCAGGGCTTCCTGGCCGCCGGCCATGTGTGCACCGTGATGGGGACCTCCGAGTACGGGCCACTGGTCGACGAGTTCAAGGTGCCGATCGTGGTGACCGGGTTCGAGCCCCTCGATCTGCTCGAAGGTGTGCGCCAGGTCGTCGACCTGCTGGAGTCGGGCAAGGCCGAACTGCGCAACGCCTATCCCCGGGCGGTCAGCGACGCCGGCAACATCGTCGCGAAGCAGGCACTGGCCGACGTGTTCACCGTGACCGACCGGCAATGGCGGGGCATCGGGATGATCCCGAACTCGGGCTGGACCCTCTCACCGCGCTACGCCGAGTTCGACGCCGAGCGCCGATTCGGGGTGGGCCACCTCCAGGTGCAGGAGTCCACCGAATGTCACAGCGGCGAGGTGCTGCAGGGACTGCTCAAGCCCAACCAATGCCCGGCCTTCGGCAAGACCTGCACGCCGCGCACGCCACTGGGCGCCACCATGGTCTCCAGCGAGGGTGCCTGCGCGGCCTACTACCAGTTCCGCCGGCTGGAATCCGCCTCGGTCGCCCATGTCTGATCCGGTCGCCGTCGACCCCTCGGACTGGGTGTGCCCGTTGCCGCTGCGCGAAACCAAGCGCATCGTGCTGGGCCACGGTGGCGGCGGCATCCTGTCCGAGGAACTGATCGAGAACCTCTTTCTCCCGGCGTTCGGGTCCTCGGGCGGGCCGGCCCGCGACTCGGCCCTTCTGGCCGTCGAGGGTGGTCTTGTCGCTCTGACGACGGACTCCTACGTCGTCAACCCGTTGTTCTTCCCGGGCGGCAATATCGGCGATCTGGCGGTCAACGGCACGATCAACGACCTGGCGTGCAGCGGGGCGCAGCCACTCGGGCTTACGGCCGGTTTCATCCTGGAGGAGGGCCTGGAACTCGAGGTGCTCGGTGCCGTCGCGCAGACGATGGGAAAGGCCGCTTCCGAGGCCGGCGTCGGGATCGTCACCGGCGACACGAAGGTGGTCGGAAAGGGCGGTGCCGACGGGCTGTTCGTCAACACCGCGGGCGTCGGGGTGGTACCCGAGGGCGTGCGTATCGGGCCCGAGCAGGCCCGCCCCGGCGATGACATCATCGTGTCGGGCAACATCGGCGAGCACGGCGTTGCGATCATGAGCGTGCGCGAGGGCATCGATTTCGGTACCACCGTGACCTCCGACAGTGCGCCGTTGCACCGGCTGGTGGCGGCGATGCTGGCGTCGGTGCCCGATCCGAACCTCGTCCACGCGCTGCGCGATCCCACCCGTGGGGGGCTGGTCGCGGCGACCGTGGAGATCGCCCGTGCCGCCGGAATCGGCGTCGAACTCGACGAGAGCCTGATCCCAGTACCCGACGCGGTGTCGTCGGCGTGCAGCTTTCTGGGCCTGGACCCGCTGCAGGTTGCCAACGAGGGCAAGATGGTGGCCTTCGTCGATCCCGGGCACAGCGCTGCGGTGCTGGAGGCGATGCGGTCACGCCCGGAGGGCGCCGGTGCGGTGATCATCGGCCGGGCGGTGGCCGACCACCCGGGCATGGTGGTCGGGCGCACCGCCTTCGGCACTACCCGGGTAATCGAACGCGAACTCGGCGAACAACTTCCGCGGATCTGCTGAAACCCCGGTGGTTTCCAGGCCGAGCAGACACAAACGTCCCACAAAGTGCGGCGTGTCGGGAACATTCGCGTCTGCTCGCGGCGAAACGGCGGGTGTCAGCGGCGCGACGAGGCGTCGGCGTTGCAGGTGCACCACTGGGACGGGGGCACCGAACGCTTGACGTCGGCGACATGCTCACCACAGCCGCCCCAGGTGGTCTTGTGGCAGCGGGGGCATTCGACGGGATAACACATGATTGGCTCCTTGGGCTCGTAGTTTATGCGGGTTATACGTTCGTGGCGGCCTTGCGTGCGGCAATCTCTGCATGGACTTCGTCCATGTCGAGTGCCTTGACCTTAGTGATCAGTTCCTCGAGAACCGGCGCGGGCATTGCTCCGGGCTGGCTGTAGACGAGCACGCCTTCGCGGAAGGCCATGATCGTGGGGATCGACCGGATCTGCAGTGCCGCGGCGAGTTCCTGCTCGGCCTCGGTGTCGACCTTGGCGTGTACGACGTCGGGATGGGTCTGGGCCGAACGGTCGAAGACCGGGGCGAAGGCACGGCACGGGCCGCACCACGACGCCCAGAAGTCGACGAGCACGATCGGTTTGTCGACGATCGTCGATTCGAAGTCGTCGAAGGTGAGGTTGACGGTGGCCATGACGGTGTCCTTTCTCTAGGTGTGTCGTGTCAGGCGGCGACGCGGGTGTCGGCCCACGCGTTGTAGCCGCCGGACAGGTCGGAGACGTTGTCGAAACCGTGGGCGCGCAACAGCGAAGCGGCCACGCTGGAGCGCCAGCCGCCGGCGCAGTGCACGACGATCGGCTTCCCGGTGGGCACGTCGGCCAGCCGAACCCGCAGTTGCGCCAGCGGGATCGAGACCGAACCCGGGATCGCGCCGGCCTCCCGTTCACCCGGGTTGCGGATGTCGATCACGGTGACCGCGTCGTCGGCCAGCAGGCGGTCGAGTTCGGCGGGGCTGATCCGCGGGGCGGGCCCCACCAGATCGGCCAGCTCGACCGGAAAGGCCGCGCCGCGGTCGTCCTCGGGGCGCTCTCCCGCCCACCGGACGTTGAGGTAGCCGACGGCGTTGTCGGAGCCGATCCGGGCCAGCCTCAGTGCGGCGTCCTGCTCCTCACCGGGGTAGGTGATGAGCGCGATCTGTTCCCCGACCTCGGCGACCATGCCGCAGGTCTCGGCGAACCGGCCGTCGAAGCCGACGTTGACCGATCCCTTGAGGTGGCCAGCCGCAAAGTCCTCGACGCTGCGAGCATCGATGACCCGGACCCCGGCTGCCAATGCCTCGCGAACCTGCTCCGCCGTCAGCTCACCGATGGTGCGGTTGTCGGCCAGCAGCGGGTGAACCCGCTTGTTCATCGTCGCGTTGACGGTGAAGTACGACGGTGCGGCGGGCTGGTGGCTGGTGACCAGGGCGATGAACTCGTCCTCGCTCATCGGCTGCACCGACGGGTTGGTACGCCGCTGCTCGCCGATGGTCGAGGTCAGCTCGGTCGACAGGTTCTTGCCGCAGGACGAACCCGCACCGTGGGCGGGCATCACCGTCACGGAGTCCGGCAATGCCAGCAGCGTGTCGTGGATCGAGTGATACATCGCCCGCGCCAGGTCGCCGGTGGAGCTCTCGCCGATGTTGACCAGGTCCGGACGTCCGACGTCACCGATGAACAGCGAATCGCCGGTCAGTACGGCCGCCGGTGTGACACCCGGGTACTCGCGCACGACCACACTGATGGATTCCCAGGTGTGGCCGGGTGTCGACAGGATCTGCAGGTCCACCTCGCCGAGCGAGATGTGCTCACCGTGGGCCAGCCGGCGGAAGGGGTAGTCGGTCCGCGCGGCCTCGCCGAAGCCGATCCAGGCGCCGGTGGCATCGACCAGCTCCAGATGCCCCGACACGAAGTCGGCGTGGAAGTGGGTGTTGATGACCCCTTCGATGCGCAGGCCGTACTTCTCGGCGTCGTCCAGGTACTCGGCGATGTCACGGCGCGGGTCGACGACGACGGCACGACCCGTGGTCTCGTCGCCGACGAGGTACGACGCGTGGGACAAGCACTCGATGTAGTACTGCTCGAGGATCATCGTGGTATTCCTTCTCGGCTTCTCGGGTGGGCGCTGGTGGCCCCTTCGCTCTGCACAACATACCCATGGGGGTATCCATATTCCCGCATTGCCGATACCCTGGTGGGTATGTATATCATGAAGGCCAATATACCCCATAGGGTATCTAGCGACTAGATTGGAGACTTGTTATGACTGCACCTTCGCCCGCCACGATCACCTCGGCCGACCTGCGGTCTCAGCTGGATTCAGGGGCGCCGCCGCGGCTACTGGACGTGCGCACACCAGGGGAGTTCGAGACAGTCCACATCGCGGGGGCCTACAACGTGCCCCTGGACCTGCTGCGCGAACACCGTGACGAGATCCGCAGCCACCTCGACGACCAGGTGGTGCTGGTGTGCCGTTCCGGGCAGCGCGCGACCCAGGCCGAGGAAACCCTGCGCAAGGCCGGCCTGGCCAATGTCCATATCCTCGACGGCGGGATGAACGCCTGGGAGGCCAACGGGTTCGCGGTCAACCGCGGTGCCCAACGGTGGGACATCGAGCGGCAGGTCAGACTGGCGGCCGGTCTGATCGTCGCCATCAGCATCCTGGTGAGCATCGTCGTCCCGGGTATGCAGTGGGTTGCCTTCGTGATGGGGGCGGGGCTGGCCATCGCCGCGCTGACGAACACCTGCGCGATGGGCATGATGCTGGCCAAGCTGCCCTATAACCGGGGTGCGTCATGCGACGCTTCGACCATCGTGTCTCAGCTTGTTGCGTCCACTACTCAGTCTGGAGCGGGCGAGCGGTGATCGCGCTGACCATCGGCCTGGCGGTCGTCGTCGGTATCTCCCTGGGCCTGCTCGGTGGCGGCGGGTCGATCTTGATGGTGCCGCTACTGGTCTACGTGGCGGGCATGGAGGCCAAGCCCGCCATCGCCACATCACTGTTGGTGGTGGGCGTAACCAGTGCATTCGCGGCGATCACCCATGCCAGGGCGGGACGGGTGCGCTGGCGGGTAGCGGCGGTGTTCGGGGCCGCGGCGATGGCCGGCGCCTACGGAGGCGGTCTGCTGGCGCGCTTCATCCCCGGCTCGGTCCTGCTCATCGCGTTCGCCATCATCATGATCGCCGCGGCGATGGCCATGCTGCGGGGCCGCAATACCACTGCGGATGAATCCGTCGGGTCGCTGCCGGTGGTCAAGATCCTGCTCCAGGGTGCGGCGGTCGGCGTGATCAGTGGTCTGGTCGGGGCCGGCGGCGGCTTCCTGCTGGTGCCCGCCCTGGCGCTGCTGGGCGGTCTGTCGATGCCGGTGGCAGTCGGTACGTCGCTGGTGGTGATCTCCATGCAGTCCTTCGCCGGATTCGCCGGCCACCTGGCTCACGGACATATCGACTGGCGGCTGGCCGGGTTGATCACGCTCGCTGCCATCGCCGGCAGCGTGATCGGCGGCCGGCTGACCTCGTACGTCGCTCCGAATGCGCTGCGCAAGGCGTTCGGTTGGTTCGTGCTGGCGATGGCTGCGGTCGTGCTGGCCGAGGAGACCCAACTGTGGATCGGTGCCGTGGTCGGCGGAGTCACGCTGGTCGCCGGGGCGATGTCCTTCGCCTGCGCCCGCTTCGGGTATTGCCCGTTGCGCAGGTTGATCAGTGGCGGGGCGAGTGCCGGGGACTCCTGAGACGGCATGAAATCCGACCCGGCGGCGTTATACCCCCGCGGGTAAGCTTGTGGGATTCGACCCGAGGAGGATGGCACATGGTTGGCGACGAGGATGCGATTGCTGCCGTGCTGAACAGGCTGCGCCGCGCGCAGGGGCAGTTGACGGGCGTGATCGCTATGATCGAGCAGGGACGCGACTGCAAGGACGTCGTCACCCAGCTTGCGGCGGTTTCACGGGCCCTGGACCGGGCCGGTTTCAAGATCGTTGCGACCGGCTTGCGGGAGTGCGTGACCGGCCAGCCCGCCGAAGGCGGTGAAGCCCCGATGAGCGAGACCGAACTGGAGAAGCTGTTCCTCGCGCTCGCATGAGCGCTACCGCAGAGGAGTGAGCATGAAGATCGCCCTGTCCACGACGCTGCACACCACCTTCGACGACGCGGTCGCGCGCACCCGTGAAGCCCTGGCCGCCCAGGGTTTCGGCGTGCTGACCGAGATCGACATGCAGGCCACGTTGAGGGCCAAGCTGGGCGAGGCCGCCGGGGAAGGGCTGGGCGACTACCTGATCCTGGGCGCCTGCAACCCGCCGCTGGCGCATCGCGCTGTGAGCATCGATCGCCAGATCGGGCTGCTGCTGCCGTGCAATGTCGTGGTGCGCGCCGATCCCGCCGACGCCGGCAGTGTGCTGGTCGAGGCGATGAACCCGCAGCTGCTGGTCGATGTCAGCGGCGAGGCGGAATTGAAGCCGGTCGCCGACGAGGTCACTGCCAAGCTGCAGGCGGCGATCGACGCACTCGGTCAGTAGCCGGGGACGCCGTGGGCGTCTTCGATGCGTTGGCCGGGGCGGCGGCCCGCGCAGTATGCGGTACGCGAATCACGTTTGCACGACCGGCCGGAAAGCGTCTAGCATCGGCGATCGTGCACAGCGCGCGTCTTCTCGTAGTAGCAACCCGCAGCGGGGTCTGATCCGGACCGACCCCCCGCTGTGGGTCGAAGCTACTGCGCCGTCGGTCACCTCCGCTCGACGAGAAGACCGGCTCATGACCTCGCACTTCACCCCCACCGCCGAACCGCTGTCCGACCGGTTCGCGGCACCGCTACCGCGCGGGCTGCGCGAGCAGGCCGAAACCATGTCGTGGACGACCTTGACCGCCACCTACGCTCCCAGCTGCGGGCCGCTGCGGCTGGGCAGCTGGGACTGTGACGACGCCCACCGCCCGTCGACCCGGCTGGGCCCGCAGCCACGCACCTTCCGTGCCACCCTTGCCGTCGGTGACCGCATCGAGACCGCCACCGCGCAGGCGGGCGGCCCCGTCGCGGCGCTGACCGCGATGCTCCACGAGCGTGGGATCGGCGTTGAGGTGACGCGCTTCCACCAGCTCGAATCCGGTGGGTACACCGCGACATTCGTGCACGGCCACGACGGTCTTCGTGCGGAATGGGCGATGGGCTGGTCCGACGACGCCACCCAGTCGGCGCTGCGCGCCGTGATCGCCTGCGCCAATCGCCTGCTCGCCCAAACCGACGTTTCGGCCGAAGTGTGCGAGTAGTTTCCGCCAAGACGTCGACCTCGACGGCGATCGAGATCAGTGCAGTGGGCGCAGCACGATCGGCATGCCGTCCATCGGCACGGGCATGCCGCCATAGTCGTAGCGGGGCCGGTAGCCGGGGTGGGGCAGCTCGAGGCGATACCGGCGGAGGAGCCGGTGCAGGATCGTCTTGATCTCGAGCTGGCCGAACACCATGCCGATGCACTTGTGTGCCCCGCCGCCGAACGGGGTGAACGCGTAGCGATGCTTCTTGTGCTCGTTGCGGGGCTCGGCGAAGCGGTAGGGGTCGAACCGGTAGGGGTCGGTCCAGATCTCTGACAGCCGGTGGTTCATGCCCGGGTACGCGATCACGTTCGTGCCCTTGGGCAGGTAGTAGCCGAGCAGCTCGGTGTCGCGCACGGTCCGGCGCATCGCCCACTGCACGGGTGACACCAACCGGATCGACTCGTTGATCACCAGGTCGAGCGATTCCAGCTTCTCCAACGCCTCGATGTCGAGGGGGCCGTCACCGAGTCGGTCGGACTCGTCGCGGCAGCGTTCCTGCCACTCCGGATTGGCGGCCAGGTAATACGACATTGTCGTCGCGGTGGAGGTGGACGTGTCATGAGCGGCCATCATCAGGAAGATCATGTGATTGACGATGTCCTCGTCGGAGAACTTGTTGCCGTCCTCATCCTCGGTTTGGCACAGCACGGTCAGCAGGTCCGAACCGTCCTTGCCGCGGCGCTCGTGCACCCGTGCCGCGAAGTAGTTCTCCAGGTATTCCCGGGCGCGCAGCCCGCGCCACCAGGTGAACGGCGGCACGCTCTTGCGGATGATCGCGTTGCCGGCGCGCGTCGTGATGGTGAAGGCCTTGTTCACCTTGGTCACCAGTTCGCGGTCGGTGCCGGGCTCGTGGCCCATGAACACCATCGAGGCGACGTCGAGGGTCAGTTCCTTCATCGCCGGATAGAGCAGGAAGCGGGCGTCGTTGGTCGCCCAGTCGTCGGCGATGACCTGTGAGACGACGTTGTCGATCTGTTTGGTGTAGCCGGCGAGGCGGGGCCGGACGAAGGCCTCCTGCATGATCCGCCGGTGATAGATGTGCTCGTCGAAGTCCAGCAGCATCAGCCCCCGATTGAAGAACGCCCCGATCATCGGGGTCCATCCCTGTTGGGAGTAGTCCTTGTTGCGGTTGGAGTAGATCTCCTGGGCCGCGTCGGGCCCCAGTGCCGCCACGCTGGGGATGATCGGCGAATCGAGCAGGATCACCGGCCCGCGGCTGCGGTACTGGCGTAGCCAGTAGTCGGGGCCGCCGCGGAACATCTCCACCATGTGGCCGAAGATCGGCAACCCGGCGTCTCCCACCACTGGCTTGAGGTCGCTGCCGGCGGGGGGTTGGGCCATCGGATGCTGCGGCCAGTCATGGTCCAGCAGCCGTTTTTCGAGCAGGCCCATGCCGGGCACCGTCAATATCGGCGACGTGGTGATTCGTCGCTTGGCCTTATCGAGCAGGTAATCCTTGGTGCTGATGGTCGGCATGCCAATGCTCCTGAGCTGACGGGGCTGTGGTGCAAATCACTCACTGAGCCCATCATCGCCGCGAAACTTGACGCATGTCAAGTTTCGTTTCCGGGATCGGCGTGGTGCATGGTGAACGAGTGAGCGTGCACCAGGACACCACCGAGGTCCCCCGTCGCCGCGGCGACAGACAGCGGCACGCAATCGTGCAGGCGGTCCGAGAGCTGCTCGAGGAGAAGCCCTTCGCCGAACTGTCGGTCAGCACGATCAGTGACCGCGCCGGGGTGGCCCGCTCGGGCTTCTACTTCTATTTCGACTCCAAGTACGCCGTGCTGGCGCAGATCCTGGGTGAGGTCGCCCACGAACTCGAGGAGCTCACCCACGACTTCGCGCCTCGCGGTGAAGACGAGACCCCGGCCGAGTTCGCCAAGCGCATGGTCGGCAGTGCCGCGCTGGTCTACGCGCACAACGATCCGGTGATGTCGGCATGCAACATGGCCCGCAACACCGACGCCGAGATCCGCGAGATCCTCGACGGTTTTACCGATGCCGTCATCGACCAGATCGTGCCCATCGTCGAGGCCGAGATCCGCGGCCACACCGCCGACCCCATCACCGAAGACGTGCGGGGACTGATCCGCACGCTGGCGGCCACGACCGCGTCCACGCTGTCCGGGGAGTCGGCCTTCGTCGGGCCCGACCGCGAGGTGAACCGTGCCGTGCAGGTGCTCGAGAAGCTCTGGTTGCACGCGTTGTGGGGCGGGCAGGTCGGCGACTGAGCGCTGGTTACCGACGGTATCGTCGCGCCATGACGCACAGGTTTGCGGGCAAGAGGGTGTTCCTGACCGGGGTGGCCAGCGGCATCGGGAGGGCCACCGCACTGCGGCTGGCCGACGAGGGCGCCGAGCTGTATCTGACCGACGTCAACGCCCACGGGCTGGCCCGAACCGTCGACGACGCCCGCGCCCTCGGCGCGGTGGTGGCCGAGCACCGTGCCCTCGACATCGCCGATTACCACGCGGTCGCCGGGTTCGGCGCCGACATCCACACCCGCCATCCCGCGATGGACATCGTGATGAACATCGCCGGTGTCTCGGCCTGGGGGACCGTCGACCAGCTCAGTCATCGGCACTGGCGGTCGATGATCGACGTGAACCTGATGGGTCCCGTCCACGTGATCGAGACGTTCGTCCCGCCGATGATGGCCGCCGGACGCGGGGGCCAATTGGTCAACGTCTCCTCCGCGGCCGGGTTGGTCGCGTTGCCGTGGCACGCTGCCTACAGCGCCAGCAAGTACGGGCTTCGTGGGCTCTCGGAGGTGTTGCGCTTCGACCTGGCGCGGCATGGCATCGGCGTGTCGGTGGTTGTTCCGGGAGCGGTCAAGACCCCGCTTGTGGAGACCGCGCACATCGCCGGCGTCGACCGCGAGCATCCGCGGGTACAGCGGCTGGTCGCCTTGTTCGCCGGTCATGCCATCGCACCGGAGAGGGTCGCCGACAAGATGCTGGCCGGTGTCGCCAAGAACCGTTTCCTGATCTACACCTCATCCGACATCCGTGCGCTCTACACCTTCAAACGCCTCGCTTGGTGGCCCTACAGCTATGCGATGACGCGGGTCAACGTGGTGTTCACCCGGGCGCTGCGGCCGCGCGGCGCACAGTTGCCGCCGCCGCTGTGAGCCGCGGCTACCGCGGTGGGGCGAGTTCCAGGCGAACCCCGAGCAGGCGCACCGGACGGTCGAGCTCGAACAGGTCGAGCACCCGCAGCGCGGCGCCGGTGATGACCTCGGCGTCGGTGCTCGGCTGGTCGAGCTTGCGAATCTTGGTGCGGGTGAGGAACGTGTTGGTCCGCACGGTGACCGCCACCCGGGTGACGGTCCGCGACTGGGCCACCACCTCGGACAGCGCCCGCCGGGCGAGTTCGACGACGGCGGTGTCCATCTCGGTGCGGTCGGTGAGGTCGTGGCTGAAGGTGACCACGTGGCTGCGTGAGCGCGGGATCCACGGCTCGGAGCTGACGGTCTCGTCGCCGCCGCCCTTGGCCAGCAGCAACAACCACAGGCCCGTTCGGGGACCGAAGGTCGTGGTGAGCAGTTCGGCATCGGTGTGGGCGAGCTGCCATACCGTCGTGATCCCCAGGGTGGCAAGCTTTTTCGCGGTCTTGGGGCCGACGCCCCAGAGTGCGTCCACGGGGCGCTGGCCCATGACGTCCATCCAGTTGGCGTCGGTGAGGCGATAGACGCCACCGGGTTTGGCGAAACCGGTGGCGACCTTGGCCCGCTGCTTGTTGTCACTGATGCCGACCGAGCAGGCCAGCCCGGTCTCGGCGGCGATCGCTGCGCGGATCTGCCCGGCCAGTTCGACCGGATCGTTCACTTGCGCGCCGAGGTACGCCTCGTCCCAGCCCCGTACCTCGACCGGGTGGCCCAGGTCGCGCAGCACGCTCATCACCTGATCGGAGGCCGCGTCGTAGGCGGGCGGATCCGAGGGCAGGAAGGTGGCCTGTGGGCAGCGGCGGGCTGCGCTGCGCAGGGGCATGCCGGCGTGCACCCCGAACTCGCGGGCCTCGTAGGACGCGCACGTGACGACCTTGCGCGCCTCGGTGGGATCGCCGCTGCCGCCGACGATCACCGGCAGTCCTGCCAGTTCGGGATGGCGGCGCAGCTCGACGGAGGCCAGGAACTGGTCGAGATCGACGTGCAGGATCCACGTTGAGGGTGTGGGCTGGGGTCCGGTCACCGGCCGCACAATTTGCGCGCCACACTTTCCCACGCGTCGCCGAGTGCCTCCAGCGTGTAGCCGCGGTCGGCCAGCTGATGGGCGACGTAGTCGGCGTCCAGCAGGCCCAGGAGGGCATCGGCCTGGACGTCGAGGTCGCCGCTGGTGTCCATGGCCTCGAGCAACACCCGAACGTGGGTGCGCTGGACGGCATGTGGGGCGGCGTAGCGAGCTTCCGGGTCTCGGTTGGCCTCCGAGAGCAGCTCCCGGTGGGTGTGGGCGAACCGCAGTCGCTCCCGGCCGAACGCCAGCAGCCGCTCCAGCGGCGGGGCCTCGGGGCCCAGCGGCGGCGGGCCGAACAGAAAGGCCTGCTGGATCGCGCGCTCATCCTCGTCGAGCAGGACCAGCATCAGGCCGGCCCGGCTGCCGAACCGGCGAAACACCGTGCCCTTGCCCACGCCCGCGGCTGCGGCGATATCGTCCATAGTGATCGCCTCGGTGCCGCGCTCGGCGATGAGCGCACGGGCCGCGTCGAGCAACAGCATCCGGTTGCGCGCCGCGTCGCCACGTTCCTGCGGCTCGGAAACCGGCAGATCATCGACCCGGTCAACGGAGCTCACGCCAATATTTTAGCCCAGCGGGGAACAAACCGGACTTCAGTCCGATTCACTTGGTGCGAAGGCTCGATCGGTCGCCGCCGCCGATGCCGTCCTCGTGGTGACCCCGGAGTACAACGGCAGCATCCCCGGCAGCCCCGGGAGGACGCCGAGGTGGTTGCCGCGCTGGGTGGCGTGGTCACCATGTTGGTGGCCGAAGTGAGCTGATAGCGGCTGTCCAGCCGGGCCGCCGGTGGGTCGCGAAGACTCGCCGGCGGCTTTGCTGTCGGGGTGGCTTGCGGGCCGCACGACGGCAACGATGTCGGTGGCGGGTGGTAGATCTATCGGTGTTGGGTGCCCGTCGGGGTGTTGTGACTCACGACACGCCGTGTCGATGGGCGGTGTAGGCCTTACGACCTGGGAATTTCAAAAATGTTATTCAGAACATCTTGTATCTCTTCTGTGGACGACCCACTAGGTGTAGTGTCTGAGAGGCCGCCGGAGCCCGAGGCTCACAGGTTGGCAGGATCGCCGAAACCGGCAGGAAACTGTCGGTCCACGCACCTCCGCCGGCCTGGAATATCGAGGTCTGGCGGCTCGCTGAAAATCCATAAGTGCCTGCGCACAGCCCGTCCGTATCCCTTGCTCGGCCGTTTTGAGTCCATCGCAATGTTCGCTGAGGAGCCATACCGCAGATGACCATCACCGTGTACACCAAGCCCGCGTGCGTGCAGTGCAACGCAACCTACAAGGCGCTGGACAAGCAGGGCCTCGCCTATGACGTCGTCGACATCACCGAGGTGCCCGAGGCGCGTGACTACGTGATGGCGCTGGGCTATCTGCAGGCGCCCGTCGTGGTTGCCGGCGGCCAGCACTGGTCCGGCTTCCGGCCCGATCGGATCAAGGCCCTGGCCGGGGCTGCGCTGTCCGCATAGCGATCCGGGCGCCACGAGGAGCGATGTGATGTATCTGGATGGTGACCTGCCCGGCCAGGCCCCGGCGCGGTTGGTGTACTTCTCCAGCACCTCGGAGAACACCCACCGCTTCGTGCAGAAGCTGGGCCGGCCCGCCATCCGGATTCCACTGCGCGACCGCATCGAAGTTCAGGAGCCCTACGTCCTGCTTCTGCCCACCTATGGCAGGGGCAGGGGTGACAGCCCGACCCTCGAGGCCAAGGGCTACGTGCCCAGGCAAGTCATCGCGTTTCTGAACAACCCCCACAACCGGTCCCTGATCCGTGGCGTGATCGGAGCCGGCAACACCCAGTTCGGTGCCGAATACTGCTTTGCGGCCAACCTGGTCGCCCACAAGTGCAGGGTGCCATATCTGTACCGCTTCGAAATGATGGGAACCGCGGAGGACGTGCAAGCCGTTCACGCGGAGCTGGCCGAATTCTGGAAGGACGAAGACACGTGGCACCAACGGTCACAGCTGCAGAGCCTGTAGCGTCGACGCACACTCATCATTTGCCGGGCGCGGAGGAGACCGACTACCACGCGCTCAACGCGATGCTGAATCTGTACGACGCGGACGGCAAGATCCAGTTCGACAAGGACGTCCTGGCCGCCCGTCAGTACTTCCTGGAACACGTCAACCAGAACACCGTCTTCTTCCACAACCAGGACGAGAAGCTCGACTACCTGATCCGCGAGAACTATTACGAACGTGAGGTTCTCGACCAGTACTCGCGCAACTTCGTCAAGTCGCTGCTCGACCGTGCCTACGCCAAGAAGTTCCGGTTCCCGACGTTCCTGGGCGCGTTCAAGTACTACACCTCCTACACGCTGAAGACCTTCGACGGCAAGCGCTACCTGGAACGCTTCGAAGACCGCGTCGTTATGGTGGCGCTCACCCTCGCCGCCGGTGACACCATCCTGGCCGAGGAACTCGTCGACGAGATCATCGAGGGCCGGTTCCAGCCGGCCACCCCGACGTTCCTCAACTCCGGCAAGAAGCAGCGCGGCGAGCCGGTGAGCTGCTTTCTGCTGCGCATCGAGGACAACATGGAGTCCATCGGGCGCTCGATCAACTCCGCGCTGCAGCTGTCCAAGCGCGGGGGTGGAGTTGCCCTGCTGCTGAGCAACATCCGTGAGCACGGCGCGCCGATCAAGAACATCGAGAACCAGAGCTCGGGAGTCATCCCGATCATGAAGCTGCTGGAGGATTCGTTCTCCTACGCCAATCAGCTCGGGGCGCGCCAGGGCGCCGGCGCGGTCTACCTGCACGCTCACCATCCCGACATCTACCGCTTCCTGGACACCAAGCGGGAGAACGCCGATGAGAAGATCCGGATCAAGACCCTCTCGCTGGGGGTGGTGATCCCGGACATCACCTTCGAGCTGGCCAAGAAGAACGAGGACATGTACCTGTTCTCGCCCTACGACGTCGAGCGGGTGTACGACGTCCCCTTCGCCGACATCTCGGTGACCGAGAAGTACTACGAGATGCTCGACGATCCGCGGATCCGCAAGACGAAGATCAAGGCGCGCGAATTCTTCCAGACGCTGGCCGAGCTGCAGTTCGAGTCGGGCTACCCGTACATCATGTACGAGGACACCGTGAACCGGGCCAACCCCATCGAGGGCAAGATCACCCACTCCAACCTGTGCTCGGAGATCCTGCAGGTGTCCACGCCGTCGTTGTTCAACGACGATCTGTCGTATGCCAAGGTGGGCAAGGACATTTCGTGCAACCTGGGTTCGCTCAACATCGCCAAGACGATGGATTCACCCGACTTCGCGCAGACCATCGAGGTGGCCATCCGGGCATTGACCGCAGTCAGTGACCAGACCCGCATCACGTCGGTGCCGTCGATCGAGCAGGGCAACAACGACGCTCACGCCATCGGGCTCGGGCAGATGAACCTGCACGGATACCTCGCCCGCGAACGGATCTTCTACGGCTCCGAAGAGGGCATCGACTTCACCAACATCTACTTCTACACGGTGCTCTATCACGCGCTGCGTGCCTCGAACAAGCTCGCGATCGAGCGAGGGCAGGCGTTCAAGGGTTTCGAGCGCTCGAAGTACGCGACCGGCGAGTTCTTCGACAAGTACACCGAGCAGGCGTGGGAGCCGACGACCGACAAGGTGCGCACCCTCTTCGCCGACGCGGGAATTCGCATTCCCACACAAGACGATTGGCGCCGGCTCAAGGAATCGGTGCAGGCCAACGGCATTTACAACCAGAACCTGCAGGCGGTGCCGCCGACCGGGTCGATCTCCTACATCAACCACTCGACGAGTTCGATCCATCCGGTGGCGTCCAAGGTCGAGATCCGCAAGGAAGGCAAGATCGGCCGGGTCTACTATCCGGCGCCCTTCATGACCAACGACAACCTGGAGTACTACCAGGACGCCTACGAGGTCGGCTACGAGAAGATCATCGACACGTACGCCGCGGCCACCCAGCACGTGGACCAGGGGCTGAGCCTGACGCTGTTCTTCAAGGACACCACCAACACGCGTGATGTCAACAAGGTGCAGATCTACGCCTGGCGCAAGGGAATCAAGACGTTGTACTACATCCGGCTGCGCCAGATGGCGCTGGAGGGCACTGAGGTGGAGGGTTGCGTCAGCTGCATGTTGTGACGATTGGTCGCTGACAGATTGGTCGCTCCCGATGGTCGAAGCCCTGATGGCTTCGGGTTGATCGTGACGTCCGGTCAGGACACAGTTCGAAAGCCACATCTGTCCGGCGCAGGAGACCGCAGTCGACGGCGGTACAGGATCAAGTTTCGCGTGCCTGTTCCGCACGCAGTGCCTTCACGCGTCGCTGCTCGCTCAGTACGGCCTGGTAGCTCTCGCGTTCGGCGATCAGCCATTCCGGCTTCTCCGCGAGCAGCGCATCGATCTGCTCGGTGGTGAGCGCATCCACAACACCGCCGCGCGCGAGGCCGGCGATCGAGACGCCCAGTTTGGCCGCCACGAGGTTCTTCGGGTGCGGGCCGTTCTTGCGGAGGTCCTTGAGCCACTGCGGCGGGTCCGCTTGCAGGGCGGCGAGCTCGCCGCGGGTGATCGGGTTCTCCTGGAACTCCGCAGGTGTCGCGGGCAGGTACACGTCCAGCTTCTTCGCCGCCGTGGCGGGTTTCATGGACTGCGCGTTTGGCCTGCTCATGGCATGAGCTTATCGATGCGGCCCAACTGTAGCCTGAGGCGGTGAACCAGTCCTCGCTCACGCTCGGCTACGTCCCCGGCGGGACACCCGCGAAGTGGGCGCGGATCTGGGCAGAGCGCCACCCCGACCTTCCGCTGAAGTTGTGCCCCGTCGCCGCGGCGGATGCGGCCGCCGAAGTGCGGGCCGGGACCGTCGACGTGGCATTGATTCGGCTGCCGGCCGACACATCTGCGTTGGCTGTCATCCCTCTCTACGAGGAGACAACGGTGGCTGTGGTGCCGAGCGGCCACCTTCTCAGTGCAGCCGCCGAGGTCACCTTCGCGGACCTCGACGGTGAGCCGATACTGCTGCCACTCGACGACGTCGTCGCCTGGGCGGACGCTCCCGGCGCGCCGATCGAACACCGGCCCGAAACCACGCGGGACGCAATAGAACTCGTCGCTGCCGGGATCGGCGCGCTCATCGTTCCGCAGTCGCTGGCACGGCTGTATCACCGCAGGGACCTCACGTATCGCCCGATCGCCGACGCGCCGACGTGCTCCGTGGCGCTCGCCTTCCCGGAAGGGCCACCGTCGGCGCTGGTCGAGGAATTCACTGGGATCGTGCGGGGTCGCAAGCCCGGTTCGTCGCGGGGGCCGGCCCAGCCGGCGCCGAAGCGCACCGCACGGGAGAAGACTCTCGCCAAACAGGCCGCGCGCGCCGCTGCGGGGAAGGTCGCCCGCAAGCCGGGTCCGGCCAAGCGCGGACGACGCTGAGGTGACAGCCAGCTGGCCGTAACGGGTGCGTGACGCTGTTTTACCTGGTCAACACACATGCTCCACGCGATACTTGGACCCATGACCGCGCTGAACCACGTTCCGGCCACCACGTCCCCGGCCGACCTCGCCGACCACCTCCGTCGCGACGGCTACGTCATCGTCGACAACCTGGTTCCCGACTCCTTGATGGACACCACCAGCGACGAACTCGAGTCGTACCTCGACGCAACGCCGATGGGCTACAACGCGATGATCGGCCGCAAGACCCGGCGCACCGGTGCGCTGATCGCCCGTTCGCCCGCCTGCCGCACGCTGATCCAGGATCCGAGCATCCTCGGCGTGTGCAAGGACTTCCTCGGCCACGCCAGTGCATTTCAGCTGATGTTGACCCAGGTCATCTCGATCGAACCGGGCGAATCGGACCAGGCGTTGCACCGTGACCAGAACGCCTTCGACTTCTAGCCATTTCCCGACGACTACCACGTGCAGTGCAACACACTGTGGGCGATGACCGACTACACCGCCGAGATGGGCGCCACGCGCGTCGTGCCCGGCAGTCAGGTCGGTGACAAGAAGCCGACCGACTACGCCGACGACGAGTGCCTGCAGGCCGAGATGTCGCGCGGATCGGTGCTGATCTACTCCGGGAAGATCGTGCACAGCGGCGCCGCCAACCGCAGCGATCAGGCCCGGCGTGCCATCAACGTCAACTACTGCGTCGGCTGGGTCCGCCAGGAGGAGAACCAATTCCTCTCGGTGCCACCCGAAGTCGCGTGGGTTACTTCCGCGACTTCGAGGATCCGCTGCGCGCGATCCGCGGCGACGCGGTCGCCTACGGCTTCGACGCGGCCAAACTCCACGGCAGTGCGGGTGCGGCATTCGCCGACCAACGCACCCATAGCGAGTGAGACCGTCGCCGAGTGGCCAGTTGATGCACGCAATTCCTGCTCGGGCGTGCCGTAACTAGCCACTCGCGCAAGGGGATGCGCCCGCGGCCGCGCGCGAGGAATAGCGAGACAATCGGCTGTGGCTGGCTACTTGGGCTGAGCGGGTGATGAATGCTGTTGCCACACCTTTCGTTGCAGTGTAGCCAGATATAGCAGCAGTCCGGCACTGGTGAGCGCGAATCCCGCCCATGCCGCCGTCAGCACACTCCGCCCTGCGTTGATGGCGATACCGCCGCCCCACGCCCCGATGGCGTTGGCTGTATTGAGGGCAGCCACGTTGGACGCACCTACCAGCGTGGGCGCGCCTCGGAGAAGCCGGCTATGTTCGCCTAGAAGATCGTCGACGTCTTTGCCCGTGGATCCTGGCCCGACGGGAACCGCCGCAAGAGTGCCTCCTGGACGAACGAGGCGACCAGGCGGCCCTGCTCGGTGAAGACGTGACCCCGTCCGTAGGTGCGACCGCCGCCGGTGGCAAGAGCCTCGTGATCGATGAGCAGCCAGCCGCTGGCCTCGAAGTCCTGGTGGAACGTCACGTCCTGGGTGAGTACACCGGTCGAGACCTCCCTGTGGGCCATCGACTGGCCCAGGCCGGGATGCGGTCGCATCGCGGTGGCGATCAGCCAACCGTCGCTGGCGTGCGACACCAGCGCCCGCGCCATCGTCTGGTCGCCGGCTGGCGCCTCGGGAAACCGAATCCACAACTGCAACGAGGGCGGCCCGGTGAGGGCCGGGTCGGCGATGTCGACGTCGCCGACGATGATGGTCTGGGGGGCCGCCAGCCAGTGCGGGACCGCCTTGGCGGCGTCCGGAGGTGGTACGTCGGGCATCGAGATCTGGTGGCGCACCACGTCCGGTTCTTCGATGTCGAGCAGCACCAGCGATCGTGCGCACAGGCTCTCGTTCTGGACGAATGTGACTGTGGCACTGGCGATGTTGCGGCCCTCGTGCATCGGTTCGACGTGGATGTCGACCGGCTGGTCGAGCTTCGCGCCCCTGGCGAACACGGTCTGAACCGACCGCACCCGCTTGTCCGGAATGCGGTGTGTGGCTGCGATGACCGCTTGGCCCACCATCTGGCCGCCGAAGACGACTCCGCGGCGCTCGGTGAAGTAGGGGGCCCGCAACACTGCGTCGGCGCTCTCGCTGAGAGTGAAAGCCGCCTGCAACTCCGCGCTCAGCGACGCTGCGGTGCGGGGGTGGCCGTGCGGGTCGGCTCCGGGGTCATGGTCTGACGGGCACATCAGCGTGACAACCCAGGGCGGCAGACAACAACCACGATGGCAGGCGGGTCAGACCCTTCCCGCACTGTCTTGCTCGAACGGATCAGCGGCCTACAGGACATCACTCCAAGGTAGTGTCGCGGGACGCCCCCAATGGACAGTTGCCGGTTCGGAGTCAGACCGAACATGCGTGTGCCGGCCGTCCACCGACGTCGCGATCTGCGGCCGAATCGCCGCCAGCAGGCTGGTGAGCGCTCACCGCGCCTTTCGGCGATGAGGCCTTGGGCAGTGACAAGCTGCGCACCGGTTCGATGGTGGGCGTCGCGCCGATCCCGACATCGGCCGAGCCGTCGACAACGGGGATCAGATTGGGGGCGGGACCGATCCACTTCCGCCCGGTTGATCGCGCTCGAGGATATCCCGCATTTCCTCGAGCTCTCCTCTGATGTGTCCGACTACTTTGCGCCTGGTATTCGCGGCGATCTTGGCGAGGAAGGTGAAGCGAAGATTTGTCGTTAACATGCAGCCCTGCGCGCTCGGCTCCAGAATTTCATCTACGGTTCTCAAAAAGAGTGACGTAGGAAACAAGAACTTGGTGCCGATATATTTGTCCATCTCAACACGGGTGACCTTGCCGCGGACTTTTTGTTCCCTTCCGGAAATCGGCGATATTTGTCTGAAGTAGAAGCTGACGTCGGGGTGCTCGAGATCTGGGTCGACGATGTTGACCACGCGCTCGATATGGTCGCTGCTTACTTCGGTGTAATGCTTGTCGTAGTCAACAAGGAATTGGAAGACTTCCTGAGGCGGTGCATGTATTTCGACCCTGATCTTTTCGATCATGTCTGTCTGCTTTCCCGCTGCAGCTATGTGTCCGTGTCTTCGGTCAGATAGCGCCTTGGCCGATGAATGGGTTTGCTGCCCACGCTACTTGTAGGTGTGCTGCGGGCCCTGGGCCTTCTTGTACAGCGCCTTGAGCATGCGATCGCGGAAGTGGGCATTGTCGATCAGCTTGATGCCCGCGTTCGCCACCGGCGGATAGCCCAGCAGCTTGTGGAAGTAGCGCCCCCGGCGGTACTCCTTGCCCCACGCCGCTTCCATCCGCAGCGCGTAGTTGGTGAAGTCGTCGGGACCACCGTTCTCCAGCGCCGCGATCGCACACTCGCCGGCAGTCAGGCCGGACTCCAATGCCTTGGAGATACCCGCGCCGGAGGCCGGTTTGCCCGCGCCCAGCGAGTCACCGGTGAACAGGACGCCGGGGCGCCACGGCGGCCAGGCGGTGAAGCCCATCGGCAGTCGCCATGCCCGCACGCTCTTGTTCTTCTTCAGCTCCTCGATCGGCGGCAGCTCCCACTCGGGCGGCAGAGTCCGCAGGAACTCGCCCAGGAACTGGGTCGCATTGATCGACTGCCAGTTCTTGTAGCTGTTGACGTAACCCAGCCCGATGTTGAACCGGCCGCCGCCCATCGGGAAAACCCAGCCGTACCCGGGCAGCTGATCGCCCTGGAAGACCAGCTTCAGGTAGATGTCGAGGCTGTCGGAGTCGGGCCGGTTGGCGTCCATCTCGGAGCGGATCGCGATCGCCGAGTAGCCGTTGTACTCCGAATCGATCTTCATCGCCCGTTTGATGGGGGAGTAGGCGCCGTCGGCGGCGATCACCGCGTCGCCGTGGACCTTCTCGCCGCTCTTGAGGACCACGCCGACCACCCGGCCGTCCGCGTCGAACTCCGGGCCGGCCACCTCGCTGGACTGGCGCACCACCGCGCCCGCAGACTCGGCATGCTTGAGCAGCAGGGTGTCGAGTTCGGTGCGGCTCACGGTGTGGCCGTGGTCAGGCATGCCGGGGCGCTTGGGAAACGACAGCTCCCACTGTGAGGGGCTGAACACCGTGACCCGGTTCACCCGGTGGAACTTGGCCACCTCGTGGGCCAGGCCCATCTTCTGCAGGTAGCTCACCGCGCGAGCGGTCAGGCCATCACCACAGGGCTTGTCGCGCGGGAACTCGGCCTTGTCCAGGACCACGACGCGGGCCCCCATCTGGGCGGCCTGCCATGCCGCCGCCGAACCAGATGGACCTCCGCCTGCGATAACCAGGTCGAATCGTTCGGTCACTACGTCTCGTCTCGCTTCGTGGGCAACTCGCCTCGATGCTATCCGACAACGGCGGTCAGGCTCTTGCCAGCAACGTGGGGTGAGTGGCCGATATCACCGCACCGCCGGACTGCAATGTCGATGCCGATGTCCGGCGAACCCTGACTGTCGTCCTTCCGTCAGTCCGGCCAGCTCAGCAACCCTCGGAAGGTACAGTGCTTGACGTGCGCAAAGTGGCCAGACCACGATCCGGAGCCGACTCCGGCAAGGTTGACGCACGCAGTGAGCGCTGGCGCGAACACCGTAAGAAGGTGCGCGCCGAGATCGTCGACGCGGCGTTCCGGGCGATCGACCGGAAAGGGCCCGAGGTCAGCCTGCGCGAGATCGCCGAAGAGGCCGGCACGGCCAAGCCCAAGATCTACCGGCATTTCACCGACAAGTCCGATCTGTTCCAGGCCATCGGCAAACGCCTGCGCGACATGCTGTGGGCCGCGATCTTCCCGAACATCAACTTCGCCGCCGACCCCACCCGCGAGGTGGTCCGCCGCAGCGTGGCCGAGTACGTCAACCTCGTCGACCAGCACCCCAACGTGCTGCGCTTCATGCTGTCCGGCCGATTCCCCGAGCAGTCCGAATCCACCGTGCGGGCGATCAACGAGGGCCGCGAGATCACGATGGCGATGGCGGAGATGTTCAACAACGAACTGCGCGAGATGGAACTCGACCCGGCAGCGCTTCAGCTCGCAGCATCGGCGACCTTCGGGTCGGCGGCCTCGGCCACCGACTGGTGGCTGGGCGCCGACCCCGACAGCCCGCGGCGGATGCCCTCCGAGGAATTCGTCAAGCACCTGACGACGATCATGCTCGGAACCATCAACGGCACGGCCGAACTGCTCGGTATCGACCTCGATCCCGACCTGCCGATCCGCAGCGCGGTGCCCCGGCGCGCTGCGGTCGGCTGAGCCGGCCGGGAAGCCCCAACCGGCCACGGCCGAGCCGCTGGTTTCCGACACGCCGGAAGCGCGTCGCGACGTAGTCTGGACCTGTGCGTTCGGCGCCGGTCAAGACACAACTTGTTGTGCTACCACGGCTTGTCGGACCCAAGGGATAGTGTTTGGTCATCAGCGGGAATACCGGCATACATCGTGGTGAAGTGGGGTTCTGGTGAGCGAGGGAATCAAGCTGATCGACCGTGCGACGGCGATCAACTGGAACCGGGTCCAAGACGAGAAGGACGCCGAAGTCTGGGACCGGTTGACCGGCAACTTCTGGTTGCCCGAGAAGGTGCCGGTGTCCAACGACATCCCGTCGTGGAACACCCTGACCCCCGCCGAGAAACAGCTGACGATGCGGGTGTTCACCGGGCTCACGCTGCTGGACACCATCCAGAGCACCGTCGGCGCGGTGAGCATGATCCCCGATGCGCTGACCCCGCACGAAGAGGCGGTCCTGACCAACATCACTTTCATGGAGTCGGTGCACGCCAAGAGCTACAGCTCGATCTTCTCGACGCTGTGCTCGACGAGCGAGATCGACGACGCCTTCCGCTGGTCCGAGGAAAATCCCAACCTGCAGCGCAAGGCTCAGATCGTCCTGGACTACTACCGCGGCGACGATCCGCTGAAGCGAAAGATCGCCTCCGTCATGCTGGAGGCGTTCCTGTTCTACTCCGGCTTCTACCTGCCGATGTACTGGTCGAGCCGGGCCAAGCTCACCAACACCGCTGACCTGATCCGGCTGATCATTCGTGACGAGGCCGTGCACGCCTACTACATCGGCTACAAGTTCCAGCGGGGTTATGCGCTGGAAAGCGAAGAGCGCAAACAGGATCTCAAGGACTACGCCTACGAGCTGCTCTTCGCGCTCTACGACAACGAGGTGGAGTACACCCAGGATCTCTACGACGGGGTCGGCCTGACCGAGGATGTCAAGAAATACCTGCGGTACAACGCCAACAAGGCGCTAATGAACCTGGGGTTCGAGGCGTTGTTCCCGCGTGACGAGACCGACGTCAACCCGGCGATCCTCTCGGCGCTGTCACCCAACGCCGACGAGAACCACGACTTCTTCTCCGGCTCGGGGTCCAGCTACGTCATCGGCAAGGCCGTCATCACCGAGGACGAGGACTGGGACTTCTAACGGAGCTGCGTCAGCAACGCTCTACGCGTCGGCCTGCCCACCCCGTGCCCACATTTTGCCCACGCTTTCGCGTGATCTGGCGGCATCCAACGCGGTGGCAACAGCCTCCAGATCGTCGCTGAACAGGTCGGCGTAAACGTCCAACGTCATGGCCGCGGAGGCGTGCCCCAGCATCTTCTGCACGGCCTTGACGTTGGCACCGGCTGACACCGCCAACGACGCCGCCGTGTGGCGTAAGTCGTGGGGCGTGGCGTGCGGAATGCCCGACGTCTTTACTGCCTTCGCGAACCATCCTGAGGTCGGATGCGGTCGCCGGAGGTGACCACCGTCGTCGCCGGGCCAGAGCAGGTCCTCGCGGGCCTTGCCCTCGCACTGACGAGCCAGATAGGGCACCAAGAACTCGGGCAGCGGGACAGTGCGCTGCTTGTGGGCCTTGGGCGTGCCCACGTGGATGCTCTTGCCGGCTTGCACCGCGTTCTCGGTGACGCTGGTGCGCTTGCGCAGCAGGTCGAGGTCGTGGACGCGCAGGCCGACGACCTCGCCCCAGCGCAATCCGGTGTAGGCCAAGAGAAGCACTAGGCCCTCGTGCTGTCCCGCAGCGGCCGCGAGGGCGCCGACCTGGCTGTGAGTCAGGTACAGAGGCCGCTTGCGGCTGGTGCGGGGGAGTTTGACTCCGTCAGCGGAATTGCGAGCGATGAGGTGGTCGCGCACCGCGTCGTCCAGGATGGACGAGAGCACAAAGTGCGTCCGCTGCACGACGGCGGCGCCCACCGGTTTGACCGTCTCGTCTCCGTGGGCAAGATCGGTGATCCACTGCTGAACGGCGCTCGTCCTGATGTCCCCGAGCGCGACTTTGCCCCACCTCGGCTTGACCCGTAGCCGCCACGTGGTCTCCATCACCGCGTAACCGGACGGCTTGAGGTGGCCGCGCTTGCGCTCTAGCCATCCCGGACCGAGCTGATCAAGTGTGATGCGCGCATCAGATGGCGACACGTACTCACCCTTGAGCTTGGACACCTCCACCGTATTGGCGAACGCCTCGGCGTCGCGCTTAGTTCTGAATCCACGCTTGTCGGTCTGCCGATTCTCTGGCGTGCGGTAGCGGACGCGGTAAAGCGTTGCGCCACTAGATGTTTGGTACTTCTCAATCGTCGCCATCGGCGGACTCCATCTTGGCGCGAACCGAGTGATCGCCGACGGCGCGTTCGGCGTGCTGCAGGAACCGCTCTTTTTCCCACGATGGCCAAGAGCGGTTGGCGAATGAAAGAAATGATGATGAAAGAAATGATGACTTGACCAGCGGCCTCTCAGCTGTCAACCAGTCCCAAACCACCGTTGCGGTGATGGGCTTATGCCATCCCGTGATTGGCACGAGATCGTCCTGCGTGACTGTGGACAGCTCAGGCATCAGGAGTGCGGCTGGCGACACGCCAAGGACTATCGACAATGCCACCAGGTCGTCGGCGTCGACCCGCCGGCCACCGGACTCAATCTTTCGCAACCCCAACGGGGGAATCGTGCGACCAAGTTGAGCCAGACGATTGGACAGCTCGGTATAGGCCAGTCCCCGATCTTTCCTAAGCCGCTTCACATTCTCAGCGACCGTCGCGCCGGTAGCTCCGAGCGACTCGATCGGGTTCCATTTGTCCGCTTCCACCATGCCGAGAGCATAAGCGATGAATTTCATCGCTTCAACGATCTTCTTGACAGGTCACGCCAGATCGTGCACTCTGATCGTCAGGACGATGAAAAACATCGTTGTAAGGATCAGAAAGACATCTCACGAAGTTAAATGTCAAGCCGCGAGTTGGAGAGGAGGTGGGAACGCAACGTGTTCGTCGTAGTGTTGGCCGGTTTGAAGGCAGTGATGGAGTTGGCCGAGGAACTTGTTGAACA